>Ga0207657_10002456_pt1 | contig 20031 bp, 20 predicted proteins | sample KBSC33metaG_FD_184316 | JGI IMG/M metagenome (GOLD analysis project Ga0207657, IMG submission 184316) | Corn rhizosphere microbial communities from Kellogg Biological Station, Michigan, USA - KBS C3-3 metaG (SPAdes) (version 2) | ecosystem: Host-associated > Plants > Roots > Rhizosphere > Soil ... | reverse complement strand
CCACCAGCAGGGCGTCGCCGTCTGCGGAGTGTTCACCTACGAGGTCGCCGAGACCAAGGTCACCCAGGTCATCGACTTCGCCCGCGAGAACCAGCACCCCCTGCAGTGCACGCTCGAAAAGGCTTAATTTCGTCATTGCGAGCCTAGCGAAGCAATCCAGTGGATTGCGGCCCTGCCTTCGCCCCCTCTCGATGACGGCAGTTGCGTGACCGCAGCGGCTCGCTAAAGCGCCCGGCGTGGACAGCATCTGGATCAAGGGCGGGAACAAGCTAAGCGGCGAAATCCCGATCAGCGGCGCAAAGAATGCCGCGTTGACGCTGATGCCGTGCGCGCTTCTCACCGAAGAGAAGCTGACGCTCACCAACCTGCCGCGCCTCGCGGACGTCGATACCTTCAGCCACCTCCTCAACCAGCTTGGCGTTTCGACCCACGTCGCAGGAGTGAAGAAGGGCCAGGTCGGGCGGCGCATGACGCTCCAGGCCGATGATGTCGTCTCGACCGTCGCGCCCTACGACATGGTCCGCAAGATGCGCGCGTCGGTGCTCGTCCTCGGCCCCATGCTGGCGCGAATGGGCGAGGCGACGGTGTCGCTACCCGGCGGCTGCGCCATCGGCGACCGCCCGATCGACCTCCACCTGAAGGCGCTCGAATGCATGGGCGCGGAAATCGAGCTTGCCGCCGGCTACGTGAAGGCCAGCGCGCCGAAAGGCCGGCTTCCGGGCGGCGATTTCAGCTTCCCGGTGGTCTCGGTTGGCGCAACAGAGAACGCCGTCATGGCGGCGGTGCTTGCCAAGGGCAAAACGCAATTGTTCAACGCCGCGCGCGAGCCGGAAATCGTCGATCTCTGCAACTTGCTGGTGGCGATGGGCGCGAAGATCCGCGGCATCGGCTCGTCGCACCTTATCATTGACGGCGTCGAGGGGCTTCACGGCTGCGAATATGAGGTCATGCCAGACCGCATCGAAGCCGGCAGCTACGCCTGCGCAGCCGGCATCACCGGGGGATCGATCGACCTTATCGGCGCCCGGCCCGACGACATGCAGGCGACGCTGAACGCGCTCGCCCAGACCGGCCTGATGATCGAGTTCCACAATCGCGGGATCAAGGTTAGCGCGGATGGCGGCCTGAAGCCGCTCGCGCTTTCTACCTCGCCATTCCCCGGCTTCGCCACCGACATGCAGGCGCAATTCATGGCGATGTTGGCCCTCGCCCAGGGTGACAGCTTCCTTGAGGAAACGATCTTCGAGAACCGCTACATGCACGTGCCGGAGCTCAGGCGAATGGGCGCGAACGTCGACATCCATGGCCGCTCGGCGATCGTCCACGGCGTCGAGCAGCTAACGGGCGCGAGCGTCATGGCGACGGACCTGCGGGCCTCGATGAGCCTGGTGCTCGCGGGCCTCGCCGCCGAGGGCGAGACCGAAGTGTTGCGCGTCTATCACCTCGACCGTGGCTACGAGCGGCTCGAGGAGAAGTTGAGCGCGGTCGGTGCGACGATCGAGCGGCGCAGCGCGGGCTAGGGCGCGGTTTAGAGCTTCTTGAAGAAGCGGATGCTCGTCCGCTCGTAACCCAGGTGACGGTAGAAGGCGTGGGCCTCGGCGCGGCGGTCGTTGCTCGTGACCTCGATCAGCTGGCAGCCCTGCTTGCGACACCATTGCTCGACCGCCTCGACCAGCATCCGGCCGAGATTCAGGCCGCGAGCTTCCTTCGCGACGATCAGCACGGGGATGCGGCCCACGGGCGCGGGTCGATGGACGGTCACCATTCGGTGAACTCCGACGAGGCCGACCACCTCCATGCCGAGCGTGGCGACGATCGGCGTCTCGCCGAGCTTCTTCAGCGCCGCGAGATTGTTGCGGACCTGCTTCACGGTCACTTCGTGGCCGAGTTCATGGATCAACTCGACGAGCCGCGCGGCGTCGGACGGCCTGGCGTCGCGCAGCTTGGGCCTGGGCTTCTCCTTGGGCTTCGGCGGAGGCGACGGTTTCGGCGCAGGTTCAGCATCGTTGGCCGCGACGCGCCGCGGCTTGTTCTTGCGCGGCAGCACGGCGACGTCGAGCGAAGCGCCCCAGTCCTTCGCTCCGAGGTTGCGGAGATAGTCCTCGACGTCCTCGGGTTTCCCGATCGGGCCCTTCTCGTCCATCCCGAACACCGGCTGGCCCCTGGCGTCCGTCAGGCCCACCCGGCCGAAGCGGCGCTTGCCGGGAGTGCGGACGCGGGAGCGGACCAGCTTCAGCCCGCGGTTACGGGCGCTCTCCGCAAGCTCGTCGATCTCTGGGTCGCTCATAGTTTGTCGATCACGTGGAGGATGAGGCCGACGAGCCCGCCGACCAGGGTGCCATTGATGCGGATGTACTGGAGATCGCGGCCGACGGCGGCCTCGAGCCGGTTGGTGACGGTCTGTGCGTCCCAGCCGCGGATGGTCTCCGACACCAGCTTGACGATCGAGCCGCCGTAACTCGCCGCCATGCCGACGACCGCGCGCCGCGCGAACTGGTTGATCGCGGCGCGGATGCGTCGGTCCTTTTCAAGCGTTCCACCCATCGACTTCAGGACCTCGCCGAGCTTGCCGGCGAGCACTGCGTCGGGGTTGCGCGCGGCCCTGAGGACGGCTTCGCGGCCCCTCTGCCAAAGGGCGTCGAGCCACAGGCTGACCGACTTGTTGTCGAGCAGCTGCTCCTTGATCGCCTCGACGCGCTCCCGCGTCTCGGGTCGCGTCTGGAGATCGTTGGCGAGCTGGGCGAGCGCCTCCTCGATCTTGCGCCGGACCGGATGGGCGGGGTCCGTCGACATCTCAACCGTGAGCTTTCGCAAGCCGTCCATCACCGCGTCGGCAAGCTTTGCGTCGAGCCCGGCGAGCTTCAGCACCCAATTGGCCTTCTTGCGGACCATGTCGCGAATCAACTGCTCGTTTGCGTCGAGTGCGCGCGCGGTCCAGCGGATCGCCGCCTCGAGCATCGGCACGTGCCGGTCTTCGTTGATGGCGGATGCGAGCGCGTGACCAAGCAGGGGTGAAACTTCCATTTTCCTCAGGCGGTTCGAAATTGCGCCCTTGACGATCCCGCCGAGGCGCTCGTCATCGAGGCTCTCGAAGACGTCGGCGATCAGGCGCGAGGCGCCCGATCTGATCTTCGTCCCCTCACCGGCCGGCGTCCGTAGGAACCGCCCGGCCGCGCCGGCAACGTCGAGCCGCTGCATCCGCCGCGCGACGACGGACGGAATGAGAAAATTCTCCCGGATGAAGCTCGCCAGCGCTTCGCCGATCCGGTCCTTGTTGCGAGGGATAATCGCGGTGTGCGGGATCGGGAGACCAAGCGGGTGGCGGAACAACGCCGTGACCGCGAACCAGTCGGCAAGGCCGCCGACCATCGCCGCCTCGGCAAATGCCTTGACGTAGCTGAACCATGGATATTGCGGCTCCAGCGCTCTCGTCAGCGCGAACACCGCGGCCATGACGACGAGCAGCCCGGTCGCAACCGCTTTCATTCCCGCAGCGCCGGGCTGCGCGGGATTGAAGCGGGACACAGCGCCGGTGGTCATCGCTCTCATGCCGGCTCAATAGACGAGCCGGCCCACGGGTTCACAACCCCCGGTTCATCACTCGGCTGGGACAGGCGTCCCTGCGGCGTGCGCTTCGCTGCCAATGAGCTTGTGGAACAGGCGGCCGAACCGGCTTTCGATCGAAATTGCGATCGAGAAGTAGGACGGCACCAGCAGCAGCGTCAGCACCGTCGAGAAAATGAGGCCGCCAATCACGGTGATGCCCATCGGCGCCCGCCAGCTGCCGTCGCCGCTGAGCGAGAGCGCGGTCGGGAGCATGCCCGCGACCATCGCCACCGTGGTCATCACGATCGGCTGAGCCCGCTTGTGCCCGGCCTCCCAGATCGCTTCGTTCTTCGCCATGCCGTGGTTCATCATCTCGACGGCGAAGTCGACCAGCAGGATCGAGTTCTTGGCGACGATGCCGAACAGCATGAGGACGCCGATCAGGACGAACAGGGAAATCGGCTGTGCGGCAATGTGTAGCGCCACCGCAGCGCCGAGTGGCGCCAGCAGCAGCGAGCCCATGTTGACGAACGGCGCGAGGAATCGACGATAGAGCAGCACGAGGACGGCGAACACGAGCAGCACTCCGGAGGCGAGTGCGATTGCGAAGTTGACGAGCAGCTCCGACTGCCACTTCTGGTCGCCGAGGTTCATCTGCTGAACGCCCTGGGGCAGGTTCTTGACCGACGGCAAGCTCATGACCTTACCGAATACATCGCCCTGGGCGACGCCCGGCGCGAGATCGGCGCCGATTGAAAGCCGCCGCAGCTGGTTGGAGCGCTGGATCGTCGTCGGCCCGGACCCGAAGCCGATCTCGGCGACGGATTTCAGCGGTACCGAACCGCCGCCCGAGGTCGGCACAGGCAGGTTCTCGAGCGTGCCAATGTCACGCCGCGCGTTCTCGGACAGCGAGACCTGGATCGGCACCTGGCGGTCGGACAGCGAGAATTTCGCGCTGTTCTGCTCGATGTCGCCAAGGGTGGCGATGCGGATCGTCTGGCTCAGCGCGGCCGTCGTCACTCCGAGGTCGGCCGCGAGATCGAAACGCGGCTTGATGGTGATCTCCGGCTGGGCGAGCTGGCTGCCGACACGCGGCGCCCGTAGCCCGGGGATCGTAGCCATGTCCTTGGCGATTTTTTGCGCGACCGCGGTCAGCTTCTCGGGGTCGTCGCCGCCGAGATAAAGCATGATGTCGCGCGAATCGCCGTCCGGTCCACCGCCGTTGCGGCTCTGGAAGCTCACCCTTGCATCAGGGATTGAGGCCAGGGTCGGCGACAGCTGGCGCTCCCATTCGGAGCTCTTCATCGGCCGCGATTTCTTGAGCACGATGTTCACGTTGCCCCGGCCAACGCGAACGGTTTCGAACACCCGTTCGACATACGGATCGCGCTGGATGATCGCCGCGACTTGATCGGTAACCGCTTCGGTCTCCTTGAGAGTGCTGCCCGGTGCGAGGACGATATTGGCGCGCGAATAGTCGCTGTTGGGCGGCGGGAAAAAGGACATCGACAAGGTGCCGAACAGGATGACGCTCAGCAGCAGCGTCACGACGCCGGCGCCGACCATCGCCATGCGATGGTCATGCATGCGCGCTTCCAGGCGTCCCGAGACGATGGCGTACCATTCGCCAAAGCCGCTGCTCGCGGTCATGTCGACGACAAAGGCGATCAGCTTCATCGCGCCATAGGCGACGAGACTGCCCACCGCGAGCGCGAGCACGAAGGTAATCGCGCCGTTCCAGCCGAGCATGCCCAGCCCCTTCATGCCCCCACCGGTGCCGATCACGAACGCGACAAAGATCAGCAGAGCCAGGAGCCCGCCGAGCGCATAGTAGGAGAGCTTCCGCGCCGGCCTCGGAAGACGCGCCAGGCGCATGTCGGCCTTGGATGTATCGAGGCTCCAGTTGAGGACCTTGAGGTAGAAGTCCATCCACCGCCACGCGGCGTGCGGCTGGACGCCGCGCGAGCGCAGGAAATAAGCGGCGATCAGCGGCGTGATCATTCGCGCGACGAGCAGGCTCATCAGCACCGACAGGACCACGGTGAAGCCGAACGCCTTGAAGTACTGGCCGGCAATGCCCGGCATCAGTGCCACGGGCAGGAACACGGCGACGATCGCCATCGTGGTCGCAAGGACCGCGAGGCCGATCTCGTCCGCGGCGTCCAGCGAAGCCTGATAGGCCGACTTGCCCATTCGCATGTGCCGGACGATGTTTTCGATCTCGACGATCGCATCGTCGACGAGAACACCGGCGACCAGGCCCATCGCCATCGTGGACATGAAGTTGAGCGTGATCCCCATCATGCTCATGAACCAGAAGGCGGGAATCGCCGACATCGGGATCGCCAACGCCGAAATCGCGGTGGCCCGGATGTCGCGCAGGAACAGCAGGACGACGAAGACCGCGAGGACGGCGCCTTCGATCAGGCCTTCCATCGCCGAGCGATACTGCGACTTGGTATAGTCGACCGTATTGAAGATCTCGGAGAAATGAACCCTTGGATTCTCCTTCTCGATTTTCTTCATCGCCTTCCAGGCATCGTCATAGACGGTGACTTCGGACGAGCCTTTCGCGCGCTGGACCTGGAAGGTGACGACCTGCTGGCCATTCATCTTCGAGATGGAGCGTTGCTCGGACGAGGAATCCTTGACTTGTCCAAGGTCGGCCAGCCGAACGAACCGGCCGCCCGGAAGCGCGATCTGAGTCTGCGACAGCTCGTATGCATCGTGGGCATTGCCGATGACTCGGACGGACTGCTCGGAACCCGCGATCTCGGCGCGGCCCCCGGCGGCATTGAGGTTGCTCTGGCGCAGCTGCTGGTTGACCTGCGCGGCGGTGATTCCCTGCGCCTGGAGCGCGCCAGGATCGAGGATCACACGGATTGTGCGATCGACTCCGCCATTGCGACTGACAGCGGCGATTCCCGGAACGGAGAGGAGGCCCTTGGCAACGGTATTGTCGACGTACCAGCTCAGCTGCTCGAGCGTCATGTCGGTGGTCTGGGCGCCGACAACGGTGATCGGCTCGTCCTCGGCGTCCACGCGGGTGATCTGCGGTTCCAGGATACCTTCGGGGAGGTTGCCCCGGATCTGCGCGACGGCATTGCGGACGTCGTTGACGGCGCGGTCGGTCGGAGTCCCGACCGTGAAGGTCACGAAGGTGAAGCTGTTCCCCTCCGAGACGTTACTGTTGATCTCCTCGACCCCGTTGACTCCACGGACCGCGGATTCGACGCGCTGGGTAACCTGGGTCTCAAGCTCATTGGGGGCCGCGCCAGGCTGCGACACCGACACGATCGCTGCCGGGAAGTCGATGTCAGGCGCGTTGTTCACCTGCATCCGGTAAAAAGAGATCAGGCCGGCGAGCGTCAGCCCGACGAACAGCACGATCGGGAAAACCGGGTTGCGGATGCACCAGGACGAGATGTTGCGGAAATTCATGACCTAAGTGCTTTCGTATGCCTGGCGCCTACCGCGCGGCCTGGCGCCGCGGCTTGACCTTCTGACCGGGGCTGAGGAACGGCCCGGCGGACACGACTACCGCCTCGTTGCCGCTGAGGCCGCTATCGATCGTGACGCCGGTGTCGTTGACCGTCCCGATCTTGATGTTGCGCCGCTCGACCTCGTTCTTCGAGTTGACGATGTAGACGTAATTGCCCTGGTCGTCGCTCAGCACGGCGCTCTGCGGCAGCACCGGCGCGGTCGTCGACCCGGCGGTGATCTGCGCTGCGGCGAAGCCGCCCGGACGGATCGACGCGCTGTAGGGGATGGCGATCCGTACGTCGCCAAGGCGCGATTGCGGGTCGATCATGGGCGCGACCTGCCACACGGTTCCCCGCACAATGGCGGTCGCTCCAACCGGCCTGACGTCAGCAGGCATGCCGACGTGGATGTAGGCGAGGTCCTGCTGCGACAGCTGGGCGCGCATCTCCATCTGGCCGCCCTCGGCCAGGCGGAACAACGGGCCGGAACCCGGTCCGACGATCTGGCCCACCTCGACATTGCGGGACAGCACCAGCCCGCCCGTCGGGGCGATGACGTTCAGCTGGCCGATCTGGGCACGAGTCGCACCCAGCTGGGCCTGCGCGACCCTGACCTGGGCATAGGCCGCATCGCGCGTCGCCTTCTTGGAATCGATTTCCGCCCTGGACACGAAGCCGCGGCTCTGGAGAGCGAGAGCTCGGTCGTAGTTCGACTGCGCAAGCGCGGCATTGGCTCTCGCCGCCTCAACCTGCGCTGCAAGCTGGGCGGCCTGCTGCGCCTGAACCGACCGGTCGACGACGGCGAGGACCTGACCGGCGTGGACCCAGCTGCCGGCATCTACGGTGACTCGAACGACGCGTCCGCCTGAGCCGGCAATCCCGACGGGCTGGTCGCGACGCGCGGCCAGCGGGCCGCTCGCGGAAATCATCCGGCCGACCGAGCTCCGTCCCGGAACCATGACGCTGACGGTCGGGACCTGGCCAGCGTTGCCGGCGGCCGCCTGGCTCGCCTGCTTGTCGCCGCCACCGCGGAGAAAAACAGCGGCGAGCACGACAATCAGCGCCGCGGCGACCACACCGGCGATCAGCAACTGGCGGCGGCGCCGCGAGCCGTCGACAACGACAAGCGTGTCGGATGAGTGGAACGACGTTTCCCTATTCATGATGTCCATGCCCGTTTCGAGTCTCGATGCCCCGTACGCCAACTGTATTATATAAATAAGGCACCGCGCGCAACAGAGGCTGTTCTAAGGCCCGCCGCCAGCCGGTTTCGACCAACGGTGGCAGCCAATTTGCCAAGCGCGCGTTGCACGGGCGGAAATGAAGTTTCGTCGCATTGCCGTTTAGAACAAAAGGGGAAAGGCCGTCCATGGAACATTACGGAATCATCGGCTGGATCGTGATCGGCGGCCTCGCCGGCGCCATCGCCAAGCTGCTCATGCCGGGCCGCGACCCGGGCGGGTGCATCATCACCGTCCTGCTCGGCATCGCCGGAGCCCTTCTGGCCGGCTTCATTGGCCACCAGGTCGGATGGTACAGCGAGAATGAGGGGGCAGGCTTCATTGCAGCGATCGTCGGTGCGCTGCTCCTGTTGCTTATCTACCGCGTGGTTGCCGGTCGCCGCCGTATCTGACGAGCGTTCAGCAAACAGCCATGGCGCGCGGGCAACCCTCGGCGCCATGAAACGACTTGCCAGGGGAACAGACATGAGAAACTTGACCCTCGCGGCGCTGCTGCTCGGCGCCGTGGTACTCCCGTCGGCCGCTGCCGCGCAGCAATCGACGATCAACCAGACCATCGCGGGCACGCGGCTTGATATTTCGGCAACAGGCGAGGTCACCCGCGTGCCGGATATCGCGATCGTCAGCACCGGCGTGGTGACCAAGGCCTCGACCGCCCGGGCGGCGATACAGCAGGCGGCGGCCCGGATGGCGCGGGTCCGAACGGCGCTGAAGGCCGCAGGCGTCGAGGACCGCGACATCCAGACGAGCAGTCTGAACCTCAACCCCGAATATCGCTACGTGAACAACCAGCCGCCGCAACTCACCGGTTACTCGGCGTCGAACCAGCTGACGGTGCGGTTCCGCGATCTCGGCAACGCGGGGACGATCATCGATGCGCTGGTCGCCGAGGGCGCCAACCAGATCAACGGACCGACGCTGACGATCGACAAGCCCGAGGCGGCGCTCGATGAAGCCAGGGCGAGGGCGGTCGCGACGGGGCGTGCACGCGCCGATCTCTACGCGCGCGCCATGGGTCTCCGGGTCGTGCGCATCGTCGCTATTAGCGAATCGGGCGGCAGCTTTCCGGTTCCGCCGCCGATGCCGGTGATGATGGAGGCGCGCGCCCAGGCCGCGAGCAGCAAGATCGATCCGGGCGAGCAGAAGCTGCAGGTCAATCTGGCGATGACGTTCGAGCTTCAGTGACCTCAAAAAAGAAGGCCGCGCAAATGCGCGGCCTTCACGTTTCAATCGGATGACTGTCGCGCTTAGCGGACTGTCCCCCGACGGATCAGGTTGACGATCGCCAGCAGGATTACCGCGCCGATCAGCGAATAAAGGAATGTCTCAATCGTAATGCCGTTGTTCAGGGACGTGCCGCCGCCGAAGAGCAGGCCGGCGATGACCGCGCCTACGATGCCGACAACGATATTGAGGACGATACCCTGCTGGGCGTCGGTCCTCATGATAAGGCTCGCAAGCCAGCCGCAAATACCGCCGACGATCAGCCAGATGATAATACCCATCAGCCTATTCCCTCCTGTTATCGGTCGCCCTCAGGCAGGGGCGCCGTTCCGGCATCACAGACGCGTGACGCGCCCTGGTTGTTCCGGATTCGGAAGGGTCTGTCCACCACATGGGTGGACCGATCCGCTAAATGTCTGATCTTTAAGGCCGCGTAACGAATGGCCCGCAGCTCAATAGCGCTGCTGGCGCTCGTACTGGTCGCGATACTGCTTGAGTCGCGTGACTCGCAGCCCGGGCATTCCGCTACGGTCGACCGCGCGCTGCCAGCTGGTGAACTCCTCGAGGCTTAGCGAGTAGCGCTTGCACGCCTCGTCAACGCTAAGCAGCCCGCCGGCGACGGCGGCTACGACCTCCGCCTTGCGGCGCACGACCCAGCGCGTCGTGCTTGCAGGCGGCAACGACTCGAGCGTCAGCGGCTCTCCAAGAGGGCCGATGACTTGCGCCGGACGGATCTTCTGGTTCTCGAGCATTGTTCGGTCACACCTGCTTAATCATTGCTACTGGCCGACGTTTAATGCGCAGCCGTTGAAAACATTCTGAAGCGTGCTGGTTAATTCGCCGGTTAGTCCGACTGACGCTCCCTTAACTTTGTCTCCTCCTGCGCGAACGTTCCTCCGAGCAGCTTGAGTGCTTCGCGCCAGCCATCAGCGCCTGAGAGATAACAGGCGATCGCGTCCTCTCTCGAGCGTCCCTCCCGCTCGGCGGCATCGCCAAGCAGCCCGAGCAGCTCGCTCAGGCTCATCGGCTCCTGCGCCTTCGTGCGAAAGTCGCCCTCGTGACGCGCCAAGCGTTGCCCCCTCGTCCGTCTCTCTCAGGCGACCTGTCTAGCGGCGAGGAGTGAAATTCGGGTAAAGACATGGGAAAGCACGATTTCAGATGAGAATCGATTTCCAGCTCGGCCGCCCGGAGGGCGATGCCTGTCCTGAGCGGCCGCCGCGGGCGGGCGGCCGAAGGGCCCGGATCGTCGTCGCCATGTCTGGCGGCGTCGACAGCTCGGTCACGGCCGCCCTCGCCGCGAAGACCGGCGCCGAGGTGATCGGCGTGACACTCCAGCTCTACGATCATGGCGAGGCGGTGCGCCGCGCCGGCGCCTGCTGCGCGGGCCAGGACATCTATGACGCCAGACAAGTCGCCGACCGGCTTGGCATTGCGCACTACGTGCTGGATTACGAAAGCCGCTTTCGTGGCGGCGTCATCGACCGCTTCGTCGACGAATATGCGCGCGGGCGCACGCCCGTGCCGTGCGCGAGCTGCAACCAGGGCGTGAAGTTCGTCGACCTCGTCGCCTTCGCTCGTGAGCTCGGCGCCGACTGCCTCGCCACCGGCCACTATGTCCGCCGCATCGTGAACGGGAATCGCGTCGAGTTGCACAAGGGCGCCGACCCTCGGCGCGACCAGAGCTATTTCCTTTACGGCACCACGCGCGAGCAGCTCGATTTCCTGCGGTTTCCTCTTGGCGACCTGCCGAAGGACGAGGTGCGACGCGTCGCGGCCGAGCTTGGGCTTGAAGTCGCGGCGAAGCCCGACAGCCAGGATATCTGCTTCGTGCCTGACGGCGATTATGCGGGCCTCGTTAAGCGTTTGCGCCCTGAAACCGAAGCGCCGGGCGACATCGTCGACCTCAATGGCCGGCTGCTTGGCCGGCACCGGGGCGTCGTCCATTTCACGGTCGGCCAGCGCCGCGGGATCGAGGTCGGCGGGCAGAAGGAGCCACTCTACGTCATCCGCATCGAGCCGGAAGCTGCGCGAATCATTGTCGGCCCGCGCAGCGCACTGGCGGTCGCGGAAATGCGCGTCGCCGACTGGAACTGGCTCGGCGAGGACCAGCGCGACGTCACCGTGAAGGTGCGCTCGCTCGCCCCCGCCGTTCCGGCAACCCGCGACGGCGAACTCATCCGCTTCGCCCAGCCGGAATATGGCGTCGCCCCCGGGCAGGCGGCCGTATTGTACGACGGCACGCGGCTGCTTGGCGGTGGGTGGATCGCCGCGACTGAATCTGCGCAAACGCTGCTAGATGCCGCCGCCGCATAGTGCGGGCATCCTCATGTTTCGCCGGGTGGCGGGCGAGACCGAGGTCCTGCTGATCAAGCCCGGCGGCCCGTTCTGGCGCAACAAGAACGCTGGCGTCTGGATGATTCCGAAGGGCAAGGTCGAGCCGGGCGAAGTTCCGGCAGAGGCGGCGCTGCGGGAATTCGCGGAGGAGACGGGCACTCGGTTGACTGCCGTTCCGTTCCCGCTCGCAGTGATCCGCCAGGCCGGCGGCAAGATCGTGGAGGCGTTCGCGGTCGAGGGCAGTCTCGACGTCGCGCTGGTCCGTTCCAACGAGTTCGAGCTGGAATGGCCGCCGCGCAGCGGCCGGCTGGCGCTATTCCCGGAAGTCGAGGAGGCGCGGTGGATGTCACTTGCGGAAGCACGCGCTTTGATGCTTCCAAGCCAGTTGCCGCTGATTGATGCGCTGGAGGCGAAGCTGGAATGATGGCCCTTTTGTACGTCCTGGCCGCTGCGGCCGCGCAAGCTACGCAAGCTGCGCCGCCGCCTGTGGTAGTCAGCGAGGCGCAGCTCTTTCGCCTTCGCGAGGGCGACGTCGTGCTGAAGGACTTTCGCTTCCGCTCGGGTGAGACGCTGCCTCAGCTGCGCATGCACTATACCACGCTCGGCGAGCCGCACCGGAATGCCGGGGGCGTGATCGACAATGCGGTGATGGTGCTTCACGGCACCGGTGGCGACGGCAAGCAGTTCCTGCGCCCGCAGTTCGCCGCCGAGCTTTATCGACCGGGGCAGCCGCTCGACATCCGCAAGTACTGGATCATCCTGCCCGACAATATCGGCCACGGGAAATCGTCCAAACCGTCTGACGGAATGCGGATGCGTTTCCCCAAGTACGACTATGACGACATGGTCGAAGCGCAGTACCGGATGCTCCGGCAGCTCGGCATCACCCACATGCGCCTGATCATGGGCACTTCGATGGGCTGCATGCACAGCTTCGTCTGGGGCGAAACGCATCCGGATTTCGCGAGCGCGCTAATGCCGCTCGCCTGCGAGCCGATCGAAATTGCGGGCCTGAACCGAATGTGGCGACAGCTGGCGATCAACGGGGTCAAGTCCGACCCCGCGTGGACCGGCGGCGATTATACCAGTGAGCCGATGATGGGCCTCAGGGCCGCGCAGAGCCTGCTGTTCGTCGCTGGCTCGGCACCGCTTTATTACCAGGCGAAATATCCGACGCGCGTCGCTGCCAGCGAGTTTGCCGAGACGAGCGTGGCGAATGCCCTGAAGAACCTCGACGCCAACGACCTGATCTACCAGCTGGATTCATCGCGAAACTACAATCCCTGGCCGAACCTCGAACGTATCAAGGTGCCGTTGACCTGGATCAACTCGGCCGACGATTTCATCAACCCGCGCAACCTGCGCGTTCCCGCGGACGCGCTGAAGCGGATGCCGACGGCAAAGTTTCGGCTGATTCCGGAGACGGCGGAGACACATGGGCATGGAACCCACACCTGGGCTCAGTTCTGGAAAGCCGACCTAATCGAGCTGCTGGCGCGCTCCGGCGGCTAGAGCTGGAACTGTCCGACAATCACCGTGTGGCAGCGGCCGCCGAGCAGGACTCGGTCTCCTTCAAGCCGGCAGTCGAGAAATCCGCCGCGGCGGCTGGCCTGGAGCGCCGTGAAGTGATTGCGGCCCAGCCGGTCGGCCCAGAAGGGTACGAGCGCCGCATGAGCCGCGCCGGTCACCGGATCCTCGTCAATGCCGCATGGCACCGCGAATACGCGGCTTGCGACATCCTGTTCGTTGCCGGGTGCGGTCACGATTACGAGGTCGTGGAAGGCCTTCAGCGCCTGGAAATCGGGCGCGACGGCCCGGACAGCGTCCTCGTCTTCGAGCAAAACGATGGCGGCCGACTCTGCCCTGTGGCCGACGAACAGCTCGCCGCAGACCCCGAGGGCCTCCAGCAGGGCCGAATCCTTACCGGGCTCGACCGGGTGAGCGGGCACATCGAGCACCAGCAAGTCCCCTTCACGCGCGACGGTAAGGACGCCCGACCGGCGGGTTGAGAAGCGAAGCTGATGGCCTGTCATCAGCGCATGGCCGGTCGCGAGCGTCGCGTGGCCGCATAGCGGCACCTCCGTGACCGGCGTGAACCACCTCAATTCGTAGTCGACCTCGTCGACCTCGCTCGGCACGGTAAAGGCGGTCTCGCTGAGGTTATTCTCGGCGGCGATCGCCTGAAGCAGCTCGTCGTCGAGCCAGCGCTCAAGCGGCATGACTGCGGCCGGATTACCGGTGAGCGGTGCCTCGGCGAACGCGTCGATTTGGAAGAAGGGCAGGCTGCTCATGTTGCCTTCTCGGTGATCTCCTGGGGAAGGAGCGTTTCGCGGTCGGTCTGCCCCTCAGGGTCGACGTGGATAAGGATCTCGGTGTTGGGGAAGCGCTGCTGAAGCTCCTCCTCGACCGCGTCGAGCCGGTCGTGGGCTTCCTGAACGGTCCATTCTGCCGGGACCCACACGTGGAACTGGGCGAAATTGTGCGTGCCACTCGTCCGTGTACGCAGGTCGTGCAGTCCGGCAAGCTCGGGATACTCCTTCGCCGCCGCGAGAAAGCTCTCGCGCAGGTCGTCCGGCCACTCGCGGTCCATCAGCTGGTTGAGCGCCTGGCTCGACGACCGCCAGGCCCCCCACAACAGCCAGGCGGCGATGATCAGGCCGAAGACGGCATCGGCGCCGGTCAGCCCCACGAGCTGATCAAGCGCGAGCGCAGCGATGACCGAGCCGTTCAGGAGCAGGTCTGACGAATAGTGGAGGCGATCGGTGCCGATCGCGAGCGATCCGGTCCGCTTCACAACGCTCCGCTGATAGCTGATCAGGACCGTGGTCAGGACCAGGGCGATGACGGATACCCCGATGCCAAGCTCGGCTTCGCCGGTCTGCGCGCCGCTGATCAGCCGCTGGATCGATCTGAAGCCGATGAACAGCGCCGAGAAGCTGATCAGGATCACCTGGACCAGCGACGCCAAAGCTTCCGCCTTCCCGTGCCCGAAGCGGTGCTCATAGTCCGCGGGCTGCGCAGCGATGCGCACCGCAAGGAGGACGATAAGGCTGGCGACGAGGTCGAGACCGCTGTCGGCGAGCGAACCCAGCATCGCCATCGAAGAGGTCCGGACGGCGGCATAGGCCTTGAGCGCGATGAGCATGACGGCCATCGCTGTGCTCGCGAGTGCCGCCCGGGCCGTGAGCTGCGCGCGTTCCTCAGCCGTGATTGCGTTGCTCGTCACGGGTAAAGGAGTCCTTGCCTCCACCCGTCGGGCGTATGCGTAAACAGTCGCCGCTCGTGCAGCCGGTGCGGTCGGTCGGTCCAGAACTCGATCGTCTCCGGCGTCACCCGATAGCCACCCCAGTGCGGCGGGCGAGGCACGTCGCCGCCCTCGAACTTGCCGCGCATTTCCTCGTATCGCTGCTCGAACAGCGCCCGGGTCTCGAGCGGGCGCGACTGGTCCGACGCCCATGCTCCAAGCTGGGAGTCGCGGCTGCGGCTGGCGAAATAGGCGTCTGCCTCGGCAGCCGAGAGGATGCCGACAGGGCCCTCGACGCGAACCTGCCGCCGCAGCGACTTCCAATGGAAGAGCAGGGCGGCTCGCGGGTTCTCTGCCAGTTCCGCGCCCTTGCGGCTCAGCTGGTTGGTATAGAAGACGAACCCGTCCCGCCCGTGACCTTTCAGGAGCACGATGCGGACCGACGGCCGGCCGTCCTTGGTCGCCGTGGCGAGGGCCATCGCCTCGGGGTCGTTCGGCTCGCTTGCGCGGGCTTCAGCGAGCCATTCGTCGAACAGGGCCAGGGGGTCGGTCATGCTGACGCGGCCTTAGGCTTGGCCTCGCGTTTGGAGCAACCCATCTGGTCAGCGCCAAACGACTGCGGCATGGGAGCGACATGGCACTCGATCTCTACCAACGGCTGGGCCTGAAGCGCGGCGCGAGCGAGGCCGAGATCAAGAAGGCGTATCGCAGCCTCGCGAAGCAACTGCACCCGGATCGCAACAAGGACAATCCGAACGCCGCCAAGCGCTTCGGCGAGGTGACCCACGCCTACGACATGCTCTCCGACAAGGACAAACGTGCGCGCTACGATCGAGGGGAGATCGACGAGGAGGGCAACCCGAAGATGCCGTTCGGCGGCGGCTTCGGCGGCTATCAACCGGGAGCGGGCGGCGGCCAGCCGGGCGGCGGCTTCGAGAACTTCAACTTCGGCGGCGGCGATGCGGCTGACTTGAGCGACCTGTTCGAAGGCCTGTTCGGTGGCGCGACCGGCGGCCGCGGCGGCGCCGGTCCGTTCAGCGGTTTTGGCCGGCGCGGTCGCACCGCCCAGAAAGGCGCCGACGTCGCCTACCGCCTCAAGATCCCTTTCGAGGACGCGGTGGCGTTGAAAGCCCAGCGCATCACGCTCGCCGACGGCAAGACGATCGACCTCAAGCTCCCGAAGGGGCTTGAGGACGGCACGCGCATCAGGCTTGCCGGCAAGGGCGAGGAGGGACCTGGGGGGCGTGGCGACGCGATCGTGACGATCGAGATCGCGCCGCATCGTTTCTATACGCGCGAGGGAACGAATATCCGGCTCGAGCTTCCGGTCACGCTCAAGGAGGCCGTACTGGGAGCGAAGGTCAAGGTGCCGACCCCGGACGGCCCTGTGATGCTGACCATCCCCAAGGGTACTACGTCCGGAAAGGTCCTGCGGCTGAAGGGCCGCGGCTTCGTTGCGAAGGACGGTAAGCGCGGGGATCAGCTGGTCGCCGTCGAGATCGATGTGCCGGCCGACGATCCCGACCTTCAAAGATTCGTTGAAGGGTGGACGAGGTCGGGCAATCCGCGGGCGAGCCTTGGCGTCTGAGGCCTTGAGGGAATGAGGGACCATTCACCGCTATCTCCCGAGGAACGGCGCAAGCGGCTCGCGACCATGCGCGCGGCCTTCGGAACGGAGGTCGAGGAGAAGCTCAAGCCGCGGCTGACCGCCTGGGAGATCATCAAGCGCATTGCGATCGGTGTCTATAACGACGGCTTTATCCACGCCGGCAACCTCGCCTATCTGTCCATCGTCGCCCTCTTTCCCTTCTTCATCGTCGCCGCAGCTGTCGCTCATATTTTGGGGCAGAGCCAGGACGCGATGCTGACCGTCACCAATATCTTGCGCCGCCTGCCGCCGGACGTCGCCTCGACGCTGCGCGAGCCAGTGGCGGAGGTGCTGACCGTCCGCACCGGAAACCTGTTGTGGTTCGGCGCGCTGGTCGGCTTGTGGACCGCGACCAGCTTCATCGAGACGATCCGCGACATCCTGCGCCGAGCCTATGGCGTGAAGTACTGCGCGCCGTTCTGGGAATATCGCCTGGGATCAATGCTGATGATCCTCGGCGCTGTGGTTCTGCTCATGTTGGCGTTCACTGCCAGCGCCACGCTCACCATCGCGCAGCATTTCATCGTCGAGTGGTTCCCGCTCGCCCAGGGTATTGCCAGCACGCTCGGCCTCTACCGGCTGGTCCCCGCGGTCACGCTCTTCTTCACTTTCTACGCCTTGTTCTATGCGCTGACGCCGTCGCGCTACCGCAAGGCGCGCTGCCGCAAGTGGCCGGGCGCATTGCTCATCACGGCCTGGTGGCTGGCCACGGTTGAGGTCCTTCCGAGCGTGCTGTCGCTGTTCGGCGGCTACAGCCGGACCTACGGAAGCCTTGGCGGCGTGATGGTCGCCCTGATCTTTTTCTTCGTGGTCGGCCTGGGCGTGGTCATCGGCGCGGAATTGAACGCCGCGCTGGCGGAAGGCGGCGCCACCGCGCTAAAGGGCGAGGTCTATACCGGGCCTTACAGTGACCAACTGGAGGTCGAGGAGCCGGAGCCCGGCGAGGATGTCGAACCCGTGCTGCAGAGAGAGGGGCCGCAACTTTGACTGGACTGATGAAGGGCAAGCGCGGGCTCATCATGGGGCTTGCCAACGACCGGTCGCTGGCCTGGGGCATTGCTCGCGCCTTGGGCGACCACGGGGCCGAGCTGGCCTTCTCGTACCAGGGAGAGGCGCTCGAGAAGCGCGTGCGGCCGCTTGCAAGCGAGCTCGGATCGGACCTGCTGGTCGATTGCGACGTCTCCGACATGAAGGCCCTCGACAAGACGTTCGACGCGCTGAAGGAGCGGTGGGACAAGCTCGACTTCGTCGTCCACGCCATCGGCTTTTCGGACAAGAACGAACTGCGCGGGAAGTTCGTCGAAACGTCGATGGACAATTTCCTGATGACCATGAACATCTCGGTCTACAGCTTCGTCGCAGTCGCGCAGCGGGCACGGGCCCTCATGGAGCCGGGCGGTTCCCTGCTGACGCTGACTTATTATGGCGCGGAGAAGGTCATTCCCCACTACAACGTCATGGGCGTCGCCAAGTCGGCGCTCGAGACGTCGGTGAAGTATCTCGCCGCCGATCTTGGGCCCGAAGGCGTTCGCGTCAACGCCATCTCGGCCGGCCCGATCAAGACGCTCGCGGCGAGCGGCATCGGCGACTTCCGCTACATCATGAAGTGGAACGAATATAATTCGCCGCTGCGCCGCAATGTCACCATCGAGGACGTGGGAGGAGCGGGGTTATACCTTCTCTCGGACCTCGCCGCGGGTGTTACTGGTGAAATTCACCACGTCGACGCCGGCTACAACGTCGTCGGCATGAAGGCCGAGGACGCGCCCGATATCTCGACGGTGTGATGGCCAGGGTTGCCCGGCACGTCAGCGTGACCGGCCGGGTGCAGGGCGTCTTCTTTCGCGCCTGGATGCGCGATCGGGCGAACGAGCTCGGTGTCACGGGCTGGGTCCGGAACTGCCCGGACGGCCGCGTCGATTCGCATGTCGAGGGCGATGAACGAGCGGTTGAGCAACTGATTGAGCAACTCCACCGCGGGCCACCATCGGCGCGGGTCGACGACGTCCACGTCTGGGATGTCGAACTGTTCGATTTCGACGATTTCGAAGTCCGGCACTAACCGGCGAAGGGGTCTCTCACCAGGATCGTGTCGTCTCGCTCGGGGCTGGTCGAGACCAGCGCCACCGGGCAGCGGATCAGTTCCTCGACGCGCCGGACATATTTAATCGCCCGCGCCGGCAGGTCCGCCCAGGTGCGCGCGCGCCGCGTCGATCCGGGCCAGCCCTCGATCTCCTCATAGACCGGCTCGACCCGCATCTGATCGGCGGCATGAGGCGGGAGATAGTCGAACTGCTCGCCCCCGATGCGATAGCCGGTGCAGATCTTCACGGTTTCGAAGCCGTCGAGCACGTCGAGCTTGGTGAGCGCGACGCCCGTGACGCCGCTGACCGCAACCGCCTGCCGCACCAGCACGGCATCGAACCAGCCGCAGCGACGCTTTCTTCCGGTGACTGTGCCAAACTCGTGCCCGCGCTCGCCGAGCCGCTGGCCGATGTCGTTGTCCTGTTCTGTCGGAAACGGCCCTGAGCCGACCCGCGTGGTATAGGCCTTGACGATGCCCAGCACGAAGCCGGCCGCGCCCGGTCCCATGCCGCTTCCGGAACCGGTCGTCCCCGCCACCGTGTTGGACGACGTCACGAACGGGTAGGTGCCGTGGTCCACATCGAGCAGCACGCCCTGTGCCCCCTCGAACAGAATGCGGCGGCCGCGGCCGCGCGCTTCGTCGAGGTCGCGCCAGACCGGGCCGGCGAAGGGAAGCACGAAGTCGGCGATCTCGGACAGGTCGTTGAGCAGGCGCTCGCGATCGACCGGCGGCTCGCCGAAACCGGCGCGAAGTGCGTCGTGGTGCGCGCACAGGCGGTCGAGCAGCGGACCAAGCTCGCCGAGGTGGGCGAGGTCGCAGACTCGGATCGCTCGGCGCCCGACCTTGTCTTCATAGGCCGGGCCGATGCCGCGCCGCGTGGTGCCGATCTTGCCGGCGCCGGAAGCATCTTCGCGCAGTCCGTCGAGATCGCGATGAATGGGCAGGATGAGCGGGCAGGTCTCGGCAATGCGGAGCACCTCCGGCGTCACTTCCACGCCCTGCTCGCGAATCCGCTCGATCTCGGCCTTGAGAGCCCAGGGGTCGAGCACCACGCCATTGCCGATCACCGAGGGCGTGCCCCGCACGATCCCGCTCGGCAGCAGCGAGAGCTTGTACGTCTGGTTGCCGACGACCAGCGTGTGGCCGGCGTTGTGGCCGCCCTGGAAGCGCACCACCATGTCGGCGCGGCTCGCCAGCCAGTCGACGATCTTGCCCTTGCCTTCGTC
>Ga0207657_10002455_pt1 | contig 20031 bp, 16 predicted proteins | sample KBSC33metaG_FD_184316 | JGI IMG/M metagenome (GOLD analysis project Ga0207657, IMG submission 184316) | Corn rhizosphere microbial communities from Kellogg Biological Station, Michigan, USA - KBS C3-3 metaG (SPAdes) (version 2) | ecosystem: Host-associated > Plants > Roots > Rhizosphere > Soil ... | reverse complement strand
TGTCCTGGTATGAAATAGAAAATATTGACGAGATCGATTCGCCTGCATTGATTGTTTATAAAGAAAGAGCGCTTGAAAATATTCGCAAGTTGATCAGCATGAAAGATGTTACGCATCTTCGTCCGCATGTAAAGACAAATAAGATTGCTGAAGTAAATAAGATGATGCTGAATGAAGGCATCACAAAATTTAAATGTGCAACAATTGCGGAGGCTGAAATGCTGGGAATGATCAATGCACCGGATGTATTGCTCGCTTATCAACCTGTCGGACCAAAAGTGCATCGGCTGTTGCAGTTGGTGAAGAAATATTCTTCCACACATTTCGCTTGTTTGATTGATGATTTTAACGCAGCAAAAAATATTTCAGAAACATTTGCTGCAGAAAATTTAACGCTCGATGTTTACATCGATCTTAATGTTGGGATGAACAGAACAGGCATTGAGCCAACAGAACAAGCATTGACTTTATTTGAAGATTGTGATAAATTAAAAGGCATTAACATCATCGGGCTTCATGTATATGATGGTCATATTCGTGATACAAATGTTGCTGCAAGAAAACAAAAAACAGATGAAGCATTTCAGTATGCTGTAAAACTTGCAGACCAGATAAGAGCACTCACAAAAAAAGAATTGCACATTGTTGCGGGTGGCTCGCCAACATTTCCTATTCATGCAGGAAGAGTAAATATTGAATGCAGTCCCGGCACATTTGTTTTCTGGGATTGGGGTTATAAAAATTCTTTATCTGATGAACCTTTTGATTATGCAGCATTGGTAATATCAAGAGTAATTTCTGTTGTTGATGAAAATACAATCTGCACAGATCTTGGACATAAATCTGTAGCTGCGGAAAATCCTTTACCGCGTGTTCATTTTTTAAATGCAGAAGATGCTGAACCAATTGGTCAAAGCGAAGAGCATCTTGTCGTGAAAGTTCCTGATGCATCTGTTTACAAAGTAGGCGATGTTTTGTATGGAGTGCCTGTTCATATTTGTCCAACTGTTGCGTTGTATGATAGAGCAATTGTTATTGAAAACAATAAAGCTGTTGATGAATGGAGAGTGATTGCAAGAGACAGAAAGATAACTGTGTAATCCACGATTTTAGCCTGATTGAACTGATTATTCTGAAAGATAAATGTTGAGAAAAGTTCAAAACGCACAAGTAAGTGATCCTTCGACAAGCTCAGGATAAACTGCTACGCTCAGTTTCCATGAAAGGGGGACGTTGAACTGAGCGTAGCAACAAGCGATCCCATAAAAAACAAAAGTTGAAACCCAAAAAAATTAATAAAACAATCCTCGTGGCATAATTCATTTTCAAATTATCACATCTTCAAATTTTCAAATCAAAAATGTTTACCATCGACGCACACTTAGACCTTAGCATGAACGCAATGGAATGGAATCGCGATTTGCGCAGATCGGTTTTTGAGATACGACAAAGAGAGGAAGGATTAAACGACAAACCTGATCGTGCAAAAGGAACGGTTGCATTTCCTGAATTGCAAGAAGGCAATGCAGGATTAGTGGTGGCAACACAAATTGCAAGATATGTAGAGCCCGGAAACCCGCTACCGGGCTGGCATTCAGCAGAACAGGCATGGGCGCAAACGCAAGGACAACTTACCTGGTACAAAACAATGGAAGCGTGCGGAGAGATGAAAATGATAAAGGATATTAACACTTTGGAAGAGCATGTTGCATTATGGATGAATGATTCGAACAATAAAAAACCGATCGGTTATATTTTAAGTTTGGAAGGTGCAGATTCTCTTATCTCATTGAAAAATTTAGAAACAGCTTATGAATATGGATTGCGTGCTCTCGGTCCTGCACATTATGGTCCGGGCCGTTATGCAAACGGAACTGATGCAACAGGACATTTGAATGAACAGGGCAAAGCTTTGCTGAAAGAAATGGAGCGAATGAATATCATTCTTGACGCAACGCATTTATGTGATGATGCGTTTTGGGATGCAATGGAAATTTTTCACGGACACGTGTGGGCAAGTCATAACAATTGCAGAGCGTTGGTAAATCACAACCGGCAATTTACTGATGAGCAAATAAAAGTGTTGATAGAACGTGATGCAGTAATTGGTGCAGCGATGGATGCATGGATGATAGTGCCAAACTGGATCCGCGGTAAATCAACCCCCGAAGAAATGAATTGCAGTTTGGAAAGATTGATGGATCATGTTGATCATATTTGCCAGCTTGCAGGTAATGTATTGCATGTTGGCATTGGATCGGATCTTGATGGGGCATTTGGCAAAGAGCAATCTCCTTATGATTTAGAAACTATTGCTGACCTTCAAAAAATACCTTTACTGCTTGAGAAGAGAGGATATACGAAAGCCGATATTGAAAATATCATGCATGGCAACTGGCTAAGGTTTTTAAGAAATGCGTGGAGAAAATAGTGAATGGGCAATCAATATCATCTACTTAAACAGGTGCCTCTTTCGTCGGTTCCGATAAATCGCAATAGACTATGGCAAAATCCCGATACGAAGCTTGTCATTCCGACGAAGGAGGAAACTAAATCGAAATCATAATCTTTATGTAAACGACATTAAATGGTGAATAGTAGTCAATGGATTGATTAATGATTTAAATTCAACCCGGAAAAAATTTAAAGCATTTTGAAAATAAAACTTACACGCATAACTGACGGAAGAAAAATCATTCCTGAGATTGAAGGGTTACGTTTTGTTTCTATTCTGCTGGTTGTTGTTTCACATATTCACAATAACACGCTTCGCGTTTATCCGCAACAATTGCAAGCTACAACTGCAAGTTCTTTTTCAGGAATGTTTCTTGAAGAGTGCGGCAACGGTGTAAATATTTTTTTCTTCATCAGTGGGTTTATTCTTGCAATTCCGTTTTTCAGAGATTATGTTTATAATCAAAAAAAAGTTTCTCTTAAACATTATTATTACCGAAGATTAACACGTATTGAGCCTCCTTACATCATTTCACTCATATTCTTTTTGCTGGTTGCAATTTTTTTAATGCGTCAGCCAACAATTGATGCATTAAAACATTTTGCGGCGAGCGCTTTTTATTCGCATAATGTTATTTACAATCATATCAGCACAATAAATCCTGTGGCATGGACACTGGAAATTGAAGTGCAATATTATTTGATCGCTCCGCTTATTGCTGTTGCTTTATTTTTTAAAAACCGTATCGCAAGAACGATCTCTTTGTTATTACTATTTATTTTAAGCGGAACCTTATATTTTCAAAACGCGGATTTTTTTGAACAACATCATCTTACAAAATCTCTACTTGCATACAGCAGCATTTTTGTTGCAGGCATCATTGTTGCCGATTGGTATCTCACACAAAAAAATTTTCTTTCAGATGCAAAAAATATTTTGTTTGATGTACTTGGTGTTGCTGCAATTTATTGCATCATCACTTTATCGGGTTTTCAAAGTTTAGGATACAGGCTTTTTTTATTTGCATGTTATTTTATAATGTTCATCAGCACTTTCAAAGGAATGTGGTTAAACAAAATCCTTACTAACAAATGGATCACCATCATCGGCGGCATGTGTTATTCCATTTATCTCATGCATTATGCAGTAACCTTTTTTATCACGCAAAACTTTACGAAAAATATTTTTTCTTACAATTATCTGCATGATATTTTTATTCAAAGCATTATTATTATTCCACTTATTCTTATAATCAGCACAATTTTTTTTGTGTTGCTTGAACGGCCGTTCATGGATGTAAGATGGCCTGCTAAATTGAAAACGTTTTGTAAAAAAATATTCACGCAACGTCCTTTATTTTCAAGAATGCAACGAAACTGATAACCCTCAGTCTTTAAAATCGAATGGCATTAATAGTTTTGCAAAAAAATTATAGAGATGAAAGTTCCTGTTAATTATGTCAGTCCGAAAGAAGCTTTGTCAATTATTCAATCAAATCAACGAGTATTTATTCATGGCAGTGCGCATACGCCAACTTTTCTTTTAGAGCATCTTGCTAAAGAAGCTTACCGCTTACAAAATGTAGAAATTGTTTCTATCAGTGTTTACGGAGATTTGCATGTTGATAAACGTGAATACGAGGATAATTTTCATCTTAATTCTTTGTTTGTTTCAGCCTCTCTGCGCAATTCGGTGAATACGGGTTATGCAGATTATGTTCCTGTGTTTTTAAGTGAGTTACCTGAATTGTTCAAGCAAAATGTTTTACCCATTGATGTTGCTATTGTGCATGTATCGCCACCCGATGCACATGGTTATTGCTCGCTTGGTGTTTCTGTTGATATTGCGCGAAGTGCCGTAAACACTGCACGATATGTGATTGCGCAGGTGAATCCAAATGTGCCGCGAACGCATGGCGACGGCATGATACACAGCAGCCGTTTTCATGCAATGGTATATTGTGAAGATCAATTGCACACGGCGAATTTTACTGGGAAGTCGGGACCCGAAACACAAAAGATCGGTGAATTTGTTGCAGGATTGATCGATGATCGCAGCACAATACAAATGGGCATCGGCGCAATACCTGATGCTGTTTTAAAATGTTTGTACAATCACAAAGATCTTGGCGTGCATACTGAGATGTGTTCCGATGGAATTATTGATCTTATTGAAAAAGATGTCGTCAACAACAAGTATAAAAAAATTCATCCGAACAAAACGGTATCTGCATTTGCATTGGGTTCAAAAAAATTATACGATTACATCAATGATAATCCATCTTTTGCTTTTCTTGATATTGATTATGTAAATGATCCGCACATTATTCGACGCAACAACAAAATGGTTGCCATCAACAGCGCCATTGAAATTGATATTACAGGACAAGTGTGCAGCGATTCTATCGGCACTTATCAATATTCTGGTGTTGGTGGTCAAATGGATTTTATGCGTGGCGCTGCTGTAAGTGAAGGCGGCAAGCCCATCATCGCAATTCCTTCACGAACAGCAAAAGGTGTTTCGCGAATTGTTGCCATGTTAAAGCCCGGAGCCGATGTGGTTACAACAAGAGCGCACATGCATTATGTGATAACTGAATACGGCGTTGCATATTTGTGGGGAAAAAATTTACGTCAGCGTGCAAAAGCGCTTATCAATATTGCGCATCCTGATGATCGTGAAGCTTTGGAGAAAGCTTGTTTTGAGAGATTCAAAAGATTTTAGTGTAAGAAAGAAATTAAGTTGAAGACTTATGTACCCAACTGCAGAATAAGAATGATGCTTCTGTTGCGTCGCACTCTTGTACTATAACAAATCCATGAGCTATGGGCACCGAGTCAATAGCTCGTAGCTCAAAGCTCGCAGCTCAATAAATTTTATCATTCTTTTTTTTCTCCAATTCATCTTCATCGTCATCATGATCCACTTCTTCCGTTGCTTCAAATGCGCCGGCTGAACCGGTATGAATTATTTTCTCATCCGGATATTCCTTTTTTTCTTCGGGCTTTACATGAGCAAATTCTTCCACATCACCGGACCCCGCAATCTTTAAATCATCTTCTGATTTTGGATGAACAACCTTTTCTTGTGCCGGAGCATGAGGATAATTCTCAAAATCCTGGTCGATACGCTCATCTTTGCTTTTTTGAACTTCCTCTTTCTTATCAATAGGATCGGTATTTTTCCCTGAAGGATTATTTTTTGTTTCCATATACTTTTTTCAAAAACTTATAAAAATATTGTGCCTGTTTTTTATCAAGCATTTTCGGCAAAGCGAATTATGTAATCGTTAATATCGCGGATCGAAAATTCTTTTATGCCATAATCATATTCTTTTAGCGGGCTAATGATCTCTAAATTTTTTTGTTGCATTTCTTCATAAACAGATTCAACATTCGAAACAAAAAATATCAAACTCAGTTCCCGTGGTGTTTGCAGCGGCAGTGGAGATTTTCCAAACAAAAGACGAAGATCATCACGCCTGCAACCACCATCCATCACAGGATTTCCCCAATACCATTCTTCCGAAAAATTGAGATGCTGCTTGTACCATTCCACTGTTTTTTCAACATCCCCAACAGGAATGTGCGGTGTAACTTTTAAAAATATTTTTTCTTTCATAGAGTTTTTTTAAGACACAAAATTTAAATCCATTTTATTGCTTTTGCAAATCATTTTCGAAGAATTATTACAACTCTTTTAATACAACTTTTTCTTCATTCACAATTAACCGGTGCTTTACTCCAACTTTCAAGGCATAATTTCTATCAGTATGACCAATCGGAAAATCAAAACAAACCGGGTAATTATAATCTTTTACTTTATCAAAAATGATTTCATAAACATTTTGTCCAAATGGAATAATTGCATCCTTCATTTCTGTGAAGCCGCCAATCACAAGTCCTGCAAGGCTTTCAAGCTTACCTGATCTTTTCAATTGCATCATCATTCTGTCAACATTGTATAAATACTCACCAACATCTTCCAGAAAAAGAACTTTATTTTTTGTATCAACTTCAGAAGGTGTGCCGATAAGATGTACAAGCAAAGAAAGATTTCCTCCAACCAATTCACCTTCCGCTACTCCCTCTTTGTTCAATGTATGTGGATTATATGAATAATGGCATGGCTCACCAATAATTGCTTTTCTTAAAGATTGCACAAACTCATTTTGCACACCACCATTATTAAATGCAGATGCCATGGGAGAATGAAGTGATGCAATTCCAAACTTCGAATAAAGATGTACATGCAAAATTGTAACATCACTGTAGCCGATGATCCACTTCGGGTTTTTTTTGAAAGGGGTAAAATCAAGCCTGTCAATGATCCTGCTTAATCCATATCCGCCACGTGCACAAAAAATTGCTTTCACTTTTTCATCATCCATCATTGTTTGCAGATCGTTCAAACGTTCATCATCCGTGCCTGAAAAATAATTGAATTGATTGCCCAAAGTTTTTCCAACCTGCATTTTAAAGCCCCATTGTTGCAAAGTATCAATACAAGCCTGCGCTTTTTCAAAAGGCATATAACCGGAAGGGCAAACAATTCCAATCGTGTCGTCCTTTTTAAGATATGGAGGAGTGATTATCATAAAGCAAATATTACATAATTGAAGTAATATTTATTAGCCAAACTTCATTACTGCTATTAAGCTTCGTTGCGTCGCACACTGCAACGTCCTGTTTTCTGTTCAACACTTTTCACGTTCTTGCGCTCTCCTTTCCTTTGCCTATTTTTGCAGCCGCATTATATTAACCGAAGAAAATCTTTTTTTCAAAAAAACGAAATGTTGAAAAAAGTTCAGAACGTTGAAGTGAGTGACACAACAGGCGATGAGTATAGTTCGACAAGCTCACTACAAAAAAGTGGTAACATAAAAATATTTACAAGAGATGAGCATTGAAGAAAATAAAAATATTGAAGAAGCAACCGCATCGGCAAAAGTTGAGTACAAGCGCCTTTTGGTAACGGCTGCATTGCCTTATGCGAATGGACCTTTGCATATCGGGCATTTGGCTGGCTGCTATATTCCTGCAGATATTTATGTCCGCTATCAACGTGCACAGAAACGTGATGTAAAATTTGTGTGCGGCAGTGATGAACATGGCGTGCCTATTACAATTCGTGCAATGAAAGAAGGAGTTTCGCCGCAACAGATCGTTGATAAATTTCATGCAATAATGAAGGAGGGTTTTGAGCGGATGGGCATTTCGTTTGATATTTATTCACGCACTTCAAGCAAAGTGCATCATGAAACTGCTGCTGCTTTTTTTAAAAAATTGTATGATGATGGTTTATTTGAAGAAAAGGAAACGGAACAATTCTATGATGAAAAAGCAAAAACATTTTTAGCAGACAGATATATTATGGGCACTTGTCCTGTTTGCGGAAATCCGAATGCGTATGGTGATCAATGTGAGCGATGTGGTTCATCTTTGAGTCCTGAACAATTGATCAACCCGCGCAGTGTTTTAAGTGATGCAATACCGGTAAAAAAGAAAACGAAACATTGGTATTTTCCTTTGCAGAATTATGAACCGTGGTTGAAAGAATGGATTTTAGAAGAGCATAAAGAATGGAAGAACAATGTGTATGGCCAGTGCAAAAGCTGGCTGGACAATGGTTTGCAGCCTCGTGCGATGACAAGAGACAGCAATTGGGGAATAAAAGTTCCGTTGCCTGATGCGGAAGGAAAAGTTTTGTATGTGTGGTTTGATGCGCCGATCGGTTATATCAGTGCAACAAAAGAATTAACTCCGCAATGGTCTGATTACTGGTGTCAGAACGACACAAAGCTTGTGCATTTTATCGGTAAGGATAATATTGTTTTTCACTGCATCATTTTTCCGTCGATGCTGAAAGCGCATGGAAACTTTGTGTTGCCTGATAATGTTCCTGCCAATGAATTTCTAAATATTGAAGGAGACAAAGTTTCTACTTCACGCAACTGGGCTGTTTGGGTTGATGAATATTTAAAAGATTTTCCGGGTTGCGAAGATGTGCTGCGATATGTGCTTTGCAGCAATGCACCCGAAACAAAAGACAATGATTTTACATGGAAAGGTTTTCAGGAAGCAAACAACAGTGAGCTTGTTAGCATCTTTGGAAATTTTGTAAACAGAACTTTTGTTTTGATGCATAAATTATGCAATGGTAAAGTTCCTCCTTTGCATCTTGATGTGATGGATGAAAAAGATGAAGAGTTGATCACTGATATTCGTGATACAAAAATTAGAGTTGAAACGCTGATTGAAACATATAAATTTCGCGAAGCACTGTTTGAAGTAATGGATCTTGCAAGAAAAGGAAATAAATATTTGCAGGAGAAAGAGCCATGGAAAAAAGCTTCAGGTACTAAGGGACAAGTAACGAGTATAGAAAATCAAAAGCTGATTGATAATTGTCTTCATCTTTGTTTGCAGTTAACAGCGAATCTTGCAATCCTCATCAATCCATTTCTTCCATTTACTGCAAAGAAAATGTTGCATATGATGAAAGTAGTTGATAAAATACTTGATTGGGAAAATGCGGGAAAAATAAAATTGTTGAGTGTTGGGTATAGTTTACGAGCACCGGAATTATTGTTTAGAAAAATCGAGGACGAAGAGGTGCGTTTACAAGTTGAAAAGTTAAAAAGTGGATTAGTAAACCCTAATGAAGTTGCTGGTTCCCAATCACCGGTAACCGGTAACCAGCGACCTGCAACCACAGAAGAATCTGCAATCGTCAATCTAAAATCTACAATTGTGTATGACGATTTCGCCAAACTCGATCTTCGTGTCGGAAAAATTATTGCTGCAGATAAAGTAGAGAAAGCAGATAAATTATTAAAGCTGCAAATCGATCTCGGCTTTGAAACACGTACAATAGTTTCAGGAATTGCAGAACATTTTAAATCTGAGGAGATCATCAATAAACAAGTTGTTGTTGTTGCAAACCTTGCTCCGCGGAAAATGCGTGGCATAGAAAGCAATGGAATGATATTAATGGCAGAAGATGCAAACGGCAAATTACATTTTATCAATCCTGAAAATAACATAGATACAGGTTCACCTGTTACTTAAATTTTGCAGCGGTAATCATTCAATCATTTAAATCAATGGTCTATGAAACTTGGATTTATCGGTCTCGGAAATCTCGGAACACCTATCGCAGAAAATTTGCTGCAGAAAAATCATTCATTGCATGTGTATAACAGAACCGCTTCAAAAGCACAGCCACTTGCAAATAAAGGGGCGGTTGTTTGTACTTCTGTAAAAGAGCTTGCAGAAATGTGTGATATTGTTTTCAGTGTTGTATCAGACGATGCGGCGCTTAATCATATCACGCAAGGTGAAGAAGGCATTGCATCAAATTTGAAAGCAGGAGGCATTCATGTTTCTGTCAGCACAATTCTTCCGGCAACTGCAAAACATTTATTAGAAATTCACCAGCAATACAATAATCATTACATCGCCTCACCTGTTATGGGCAGACCTGAAGCTGCTCGTGCAAAAAAATTAAATTTTCTTGTCTCAGGTGATTCATCTGCTATTGCTATCATCAAACCATTTCTTCAGGATGCAGGCGGAGCACGTGTCTCAGAGTTTGGTGAAAATGTAGAGGCTGCAAATGTTGCAAAGCTGTGCACCAATTTTTTAATCGTGGCTGCAATTGAATCAATGGCAGAAGGGATCAATCTTGCAAAGAAAAGTAATCTTGATCCGCAGCAATGGTTCGACATGATCACACAAACTATATTCAACGCGCCTATTTACATAAACTATGGAAATATTCTTTTAAAAGAAGCATTTCAGCCTGCAGGTTTTAGCTTGCGGCTTGGTTTTAAAGATGTGAATCTTGTAGTGGAACAAGCTGCAGAAACAAATGCGCAAATGCCTGCGGCAGAATTAATGCAGCAACGCTTGCAGGAATGTGTTGCCAATGGTTTGGGTGAACATGATCTGACTGCTGTTGCGTTGGCATTGAAATAATTTGTATGCTCTATCATTGGACGAACTGATGATCTTTATTTCTTTTGGGCTTCGGGACTTCCAAATACTTTTTTTAATAATTCTGTAACTCTTGCAGCGGGATCTTTTCGAATCTTCTGTTCTTCTAATCCAAGCTGGTAAAAAATTCCATCAATTGCTTTGCCGGTAACGTATGCACCAAGATTAGTATTCACAGGTTTTGAGGCAAACTTGTTATACACTGTAAATACATCAGTCCAGTATTTTGTTGCATCAACTTTTGAAAGAGCGCTGTCAACAGTTGGTCGAAAAGCAACAGTTAATGCCCCTGTTGTTTTTTGTTTGAAATAATTTGTTGCAGCAAAATCTCCGCCTTGAAGAATTCCAAGTGCATCGGTAATAGTCATTTGTTTTACGGCGTTGATAAAAATCGGAGCTGCAGATTTAGAAGCACTTTCCGCAGCGCGGTTCATCGAAAGAATTGCTTTATCAACAACGCTCCCCATTCCGAATTTTCGTAAAGTGTTTTCAACATCTTTTGCTTCGGGCGGCATTAAGACTTTTATTGCGGCGTTTGCAAAAAATCCGTTTACTGCGGAAAGCTTATCACTGCTGTTTTGCGCACCAATTATTAATGCTTGTTTTAATCCTGAAACAATTTCATCAGTAGTAAGATTGGCAGAAGTGTTTTGTTGATCGATCACTTGCTTAGCGACATCACAACTATTGAATAACACGATCAAACAAATTGCATAAAATATTTTTTTCATTACATTGGTTTGCAAATGAAAATCAAAAATATTGCCAGCAATTTTTAATGTGAAAATATGAAAATGTAGAAATGTGAAAATGAATGAAACGTTTATTTTAAAAACGAAGATCATTTGCCTATTGGTTAATTTGCTGAATAGAATTCAGAGCAATGAAGTGAGTGACACAACAGGCGATGGCCAAAGATCTATAGCCTGAAACAAAATAAATATTATTCTTAAAATCTATTGACCAAAAACTTTTTTAAGAATATCTGTCGTTCTCGCAACCGGATCTTTACGTATTTGAATTTCCTGTTGCGCTATTTCATAAAAAATTCCTGACAACGCTTTATCTGTTACATAAGCACCTAAATCTGGATTGATCTTATGAAGAGAAAATTTATTATAGTTGGAGAAAACTGTATTCCAGTATTTTGTCGCATCAACTTTTTCCAATGAACTTTCAATAACAGGTCTGAATGCGTTTGTAAGTGGTGCAGTTGTTGTTTTGCGCAAATAAGCCGTGGCAGCAGTATCGCCGCCGCGCAGAATAGCCCAAGCATCTTCAATGCTCATTTGCTTGATGGCATTAAGAAAAATAGGCGCTGCACTTTTTGTTGCATCCTCCGCAGCGCGGTTCATGGAAAGAATTGCATCATCAACTTGCTTGCCCAGGCCAACACCACGCAAAGTTTTCTCAACTTTCTGTGCATCGGGCGGCATCAAAATTTTTACCGCAGCATTTGCAAAAAATCCATTAGCCGCTGAAAGCTTTGAAGTGCCTGTGTTTACGCCGTTGTTCAATGCTTCTTTCAACCCGCTTATTACATCGGCTGTACTCAGTGAACTCGTATCTTTTTTATGTTTTTTTGTAAAGGTTTTCAGAAGGTCTTCAGCGGTTTGTGCATGTAAAAACATTGTGCTGAATGCAATGCAAAGAGCACTCAAAAAAAATTTCTTCATCATTTTCATTTCGCTTTAGAATCAAAAATAGTGTTGCAGGTTTAATCATTTCGTTAAATAAAAAATTGCAACAAAAAAACGTCTTACCATTTTTTTATATTTTGCCGCTTTACTTTTGTTCGCATGAAATATTTTTTACGATACCTGATACCCGCTGCAATATTGTATTTATTGGCATGTAACAATAATTCGGGCGGGGAAACGACCACTGAAGAAAACACCGCGAATCCCGCACCGCCGATGTTATCATACAATATCGTAAAAGTTTATCCCCACGACACCAACTCTTATACCGAAGGTTTGTTTTTGCATGATAATTCTTTTTATGAAAGCACCGGTCAAAAAAATGAAAGCAAGCTACGCAAGATAAATATCGAAACGGGGAAGCCTGAAAAAGAGATAAAGCTGGATACTGCTGATTTTGGTGAAGGCATCAGTATGATCGATAATAAAATTTATCAGCTTACATGGCAGGAGCATAAAGTGTACGTGTATGATGCAACAAATTTTAAAAAGATAAAAGAAATGGAATGGCCTTTTGAAGGTTGGGGCATGACGACCGATGGCAAACAACTTATCATCAGCAGTGGCAGCAGCAATTTGTATTTTGTAAATCCCAACAATTTTAAAATCATTAAACAGGTTAGTGTAACCGACAACTATGGTCCTGTCGGAAATCTCAACGAACTGGAATATGTAAATGGTATTATTTATGCAAATGTTTGGCAACAGAATTACATCATAAAAATTAATCCCGAAACAGGGAAAGTAACAGGCAAATATGATCTTACAGATCTTCTCAACAAAAGCGGCATGACATACAATCCTGAAAAAGCTGAGGTGCTTAATGGTATTGCATATGATTCAACAAAGAATAGTTTTTATGTAACGGGAAAATACTGGCCTGCCTTGTTTGAGGTAAAGTTAAATTAGAATCTTTTGTTAGCCGGCTGTAGTGCATGAATTAAACTTCGTTGTGTCACTCCCTTGTACGCTTTGTTCTTTACTTGACTTTTAAACGAGGTAACAAAAAGAGACCGATAAAACCTTCAAAATAACCACTTGTATTATCATTAATAAAAAAATGAAATAAAAAAGAGAGGTCATCAACTTCATAACAACCTCTCGAAAATAACCGCCGCTGACTTCAGTGAATAAAGTACCCCCATGACTGTCTTCCCTAAGGAATTTATCTACTTAGCAGCCGATGAAATCGTTTTATATCAGCGAGTGAATCGATTGGTGTATTGTGTAAAAGATATTGTGTTAACTGATGCGCAAAATAAGGAGCAAGCGAACAACCTTTTGTTCCCATACCATTTAAAATTCCAATAGAAGGATAATCAGGATGCAAACCAACAAAAGGCCTTCGCTCAATTACTGCCGGTCGTAAAGATGAAAGATGATCTTTAATTGTAAAAGGAATTTTTAAAATATTTTTTAGTAAAGCGGTAGTAGTGTTGTAAAATTCTTCTGTCGGTTTTGTTGTTGTAAAATCGTTTTCATAACTGCTACCGATCCACCATAAGTTATCATACCATGGAGCAAATGTAATGGCACCATATTTATAAATGTTATTTGCGGGAAGATTTGAAATATCTGCAATTAATGCTTGCCCTTTGTTGAAGATATAGGGAAGGTTTTTCCAGTAGGGATTATGAAACGTATTTATTCCGTTACAAAAAATAATTTTTTCAGCAGTGATGTTTTTGTATTGAACTAAATTTTGCAGAATGACCAATTGCGCATCATCAAATTTTTCTTCGAGCAAACTGTTTGTTTCAATTAATTTTTTTCTCCACTCATTCAACAAAGGATGCAGACAAATCAGGTAAGTTGGATTGATGGTGAAAGTCTGAAATACAAAATTGAAGTATTCATGAAATTGTTCTTCGTTCTTTTCAAAGCTTTGAATGTATGAGTTCTCTTCATTTGCCCGCTTCTTATATGTCTGCAGCATTTGAACGGAAGGAGGAAATGCAATAGTGTTTTTTTGTTCAATGATTGTTTCTCCAATATCATTGCCAAATTCACTATATGCATTCCATGTGAAAGGAAGTAAATCTTCGATCATCCATGTTGTTACAACTCTTCTTCCTGTAACAGGGTTAATGATCCCGCTTGCAACTTTTGTGGAAGAAAATTTTTGGGGCTCATCAATCACAAGAATTTTTTTCCCGGCTTTTATTAAATTCCAGCTTAAAAATGTTCCGCAAATTCCCTGACCGAGAATTATATAATCAAACTCCATTTATAATCGTAATTGATAATTGAAAGAGGAACTTTGAAGTGAGTGACACAAGCGACGATGCGACAAGTATATAGCTCGACACAAAAAATATCAGATAACATCTAAACGTCGCAAGCATTTTATGATACGATCATAAGTTTCTTCATCGCTTAAATCCTGAGGAACAAATTTTTCGCCGATCACTTTTTCATACAACTCAATATAGCGATTAGAAATTGTTTGAACCCATTCATCACTCATTTCAGGAACCGTTTGTCCTTCTTTGCCCATGAAATTATTTGCGATCAACCATTCACGCACAAATTCTTTACTCAATTGTTTTTGCCGTTCACCTTTTTGTTGTCTTTCTTCAAAACCATCAGCATAAAAATAACGTGACGAATCAGGTGTATGTACTTCATCCATCAAATAAATTGTATCATCAATTTTGCCGAATTCATATTTTGTATCAACCAGTATCAAACCTCTTTTTGCGGCGATCGCTTTGCCACGCTCAAAAAGTTGTAAAGTGTATTTGCTTAAAATTCCCCATTCTTCCTTTGTTGCTAAACTTTTTGCAATAATTTCTTCAGCAGAAATATCTTCATCATGACCTGCTTCTGCTTTTGTTGAAGGAGTGATGATTGGTGAAGGAAAAAAATCATTTTCTTTCATCCCTTCAGGAAGATTAACTCCGCATAATTCTGTTTTACCTGAATTGTATGTGCGCCATGCATGACCGGTAAGATTTCCACGCACCACCATTTCAATTCTGAAAGGTTTGCATTTTTTTCCTACTGCAGCATTTGGTGCAGGTGTATCGATCAACCAGTTTGGACAAATATCCTCTGTTGCATTTAACATGTATGCAGCGATTTGATTTAATACTTGTCCTTTATATGGAACAGGTCTCGGCAGAATAACATCAAACGCTGAAATACGATTACTTGCGATCATCACAATCCAATTATCTATCGTATATACATCTCTTACCTTGCCCTTGTAAAACGCTGATTGTTTTGGAAATTGAAATTTATTCATGCGCCAAAATTAGCGGATAAAATTTTACAGGCATTAATCCTCCCCCAATGAAATACACGTTTGTGGACATTAAAATTTCCACACGAGAATAACAATTGGTATTATTGTATTTAAACCACGAAATAACTGCGATATGAAGAAATCAAACCCTCAATTGTTATTTCTTATTATTGCGTTTTTTGTTGCATTAAATTGTTTTGCACAAAGCACAACAACGGTTACAGGCAACATAAAAAACAGCCAGACAAAAGAATCCATTCCTGCGGTTTCGGTTACGATTAAAGGCTCATCTGAAGGTGCTTATTCAGATGATAAAGGAAATTTTAAGTTCACTACTTCTCAAAAACCACCATTTACATTGGTTGTTTCTTCCATCGGATATGAAACAAAAGAAGTTGATTATACTGCTTCGGATAAATCACTTGATATAGAATTGCAAACGTCTTATGCATTGGGGCAAGACATTGTAGTGGCTGCAACACGTTTGCCACAAAGAATCCTTGAATCACCTGTTACAATTGAAAGAGTAAATTCTACAACAATTCGTAATGCACCCGGTTCAAATTATTACGAAACATTGGGCAACTTAAAAGGTGTTGATGTAACAACATCAAGCTACACTTTTAAAACAGTTAGCACAAGAGGTTTTAACGGAAGCGGTAATCTTCGTTTTAACCAATTGGTTGATGGCATGGATAATACTGCGCCTGCATTAAATTTTTCTGTAGGCAATGTTATTGGCTTAACAGAACTTGATGTTGATAATATGGAGCTTTTGTCCGGTGCATCTTCTGCATTGTATGGTTCCGGTGGAATGAATGGTACGCTGCTTATCTCAAGCAAAGATCCTTTTAAGTACCAGGGTTTTAGTTTTCAAATCAAACAAGGGATTATGCATTTAGATGATCCTCGCCATTCCGCTTCTCCGTTTTATGACTGGAGTTTTCGCTGGGGTAAAAAAGTATCGGAAAAGTTTGCTTTTAAGATCGGCGCAGAATATATAAAAGCAGACGATTGGGAAGCTGACGACAGCACTAATCTTTTACGCAACAATGTTTACAGTTCAATAAAACAGGGTACAAGAACATCAGATCCAAATTATGACGGAGTAAATATTTACGGTGATGAAGTAAGTGCAAACATGGATCAATTTGCACAAGCTGCAGTTGCAATTGCAAATATACCTGCGCCGGCAAAAGGACTTCTGGATGGTTTAATAGCTACAGGGTTAACCTATCCTCAAATTCAGGGAATACTGGGTTCAGATCCGCGAACACAGCCTTTGTTGCCTTTACTTCCATTTTATATGGGAGCAGCCACACATATTTACGGTGGTACAAATGTTAGCCGTACGGGTTACCAAGAAAAAGATCTTGTTGATTATAATACGCATAATTTTAAAATATCTGCGGGCATTTATTACAAGATCAATTCAAATATTGAAGCATCGTTAACAGGTAATTGGGGAAGCGGTACTTCTGTTTATACAGGTGCAGACAGATATTCTCTCAAGAATTTTTCGATTGGCCAGTACCGTTTAGAATTTAGAAGTAAAAACTGGTTTTTGAGAGGATATACTACCCAGGAAAATTCGGGTGATTCTTATGCAACAACACTTACAGCAATAGGAATAAATAATTCGTGGAAAAAAGATGCAAACTGGTTTGCTGATTATGTTGGAACATATTCTGATAGATATTTAAGTAGCGTGCCCGGCGATCAGGCTCATCAAATCGCAAGAGCTTATGCAGATCAGGGAAGATATTTGCCGGGTTCTCAGCAATTCCAAAACGCGTTTGATAGTTCTGTAAAAACGCCTATAAGCAAAGGCGGTTCTCAGTTCAAGGATAAATCAAGTCTGTACCAATTGGAAGGGCAGTTGAATTTATCAAAATATGTAAAAGTGGTAGAGGTACTGGTAGGAGCAAGTTATAGATTGTATAATCTCAATTCACATGGAACTATTTTTGCTGATACAACCGGGAAAATCGGTATAAGTGAATATGGCGGATATGTGCAACTTCAAAAAAGTTTATTAAAAGATGTATTGAAATTAACTGCTTCAGGTCGCTATGATAAGAATGAAAATTTTGAAGGCCGCTTCACACCAAGAATTACCGCCTCTGTAAAGGTTGCAAAAGATAACAACGTAAGATTATCTTATCAGCAGGCATATCGTTTCCCCACCAACCAGGACCAATATATCAATCTTAAAACTCCGGGTAGTATTCTTGTAGGCGGTTTGCCTTCATTCGCTACATTTTATAATTTCTCAGGCTTGCCTGTATATACAGCAGAAAGTGTAGATCTGTACCGTCAATCGATAGGCACAGGACCAGCTGATCCTGGTTTATTGAAGCAACAACCTTTTGTGCCCATAAAGCCTGAAACGATGGAATCATTTGAACTGGGATATCGTGGAGTAATTACAAAAAAATTATTGGTTGATGCGTATATATACAAAAGCAAATACAAAGATTTTATTGGCCGCTTAGCTGTGGCACGAGGTCAAAACAATGATCCTGCAGACGAACCGGTTGAATTGGCAAGTCCGTTCACTTCGGTTAATTTCTCATTTGCTACAAATAGTACTACGCCTATTAAGGCAGACGGTTGGGGAATCGGCGCAGAATATCGCATAGGTTCAAAAGGATACAGGTTAATGGGTAATGTTTACAGCGATGAATTACGCGACGTTCCCGCAGGGTTTGTTACTTTTTTCAACACACCGAAATGGCGATACAATATCGGTCTTTCAAATCCTGATGCATACAAAGGTTTCGGCTTCAACATTATTTATAAATGGCAGGATAAAGTTCAGTGGGAAGGCACTTTTGGGACCGGCGAAATTCCCTCCTTCGGAACAGTGGATGCGCAGGTTAGTTACCAGTTAGGCAAATCAAAAAATTTACTAAAACTTGGCGGAACGAACATCTTCAATAACTATTATCGTAATGCATTTGGCAATCCTTTTGTTGGAGGGTTATACTATATAAGTTTTGCGTATAACGTGTTCTAAGAATTCTTTGCAATTACTCTTATCAATGCAAAGCCTTCTCAAAAAAAGAAGGTTTTGTTTTTTTATGTAATCAGCTAAAATAATTCTATTGAGTACCGATCGGACAAAGAAGTACAATGTACCTTCAGAGCGTCCCACTTCAACTGATATAATTTTAATGAAGAGACTGCAGGTTGATTCTCTTTATAAATGATTCACAAAATAAGCAACTTATCAAGTTTATCATGAGCATGAACGATCGTCAATTGAAAACAGTAAACCTTTAACTAATTTCTTTGCATCTTGCAGCTTTAAAAAATTTTACCGAATGATTGTTTACAGGATACTCAGTTTTATTGTAAATCTTTTTTGTGCATTTGCAGCACTGGTTACCATTGTTGCATTGCTTTTTCTTCTGCAAGACCCTACAGCATTGTTGCAGGTTTTTTTGATGGCAGGAGTTGTTTTATACGGATGGTTTGCCAACCGGTTTTATGTATATGTGTTAACACGAAAACAAAAAATGACAAAGAAGCAAAAAGACTGGCTACAGGTGAATGCTATCGTTGCTTTTATTTTTTCCATTTTAGGTATTGCAAATTGCGTTTACATTATCAACGATCCGCATGTATTTGATGACGTATTGAAAAATATGCCGCTGGAAAATGTAAATGCTGTTGATGTGATGATTGATTCGGCAATAGTTTTTTTAGTGCTCTGCAGTTTTTTATTTACTCACATCGTCTGGACTTATATTCTTATAAGAAAATACAAAGCATCTTTTGCCGAATAGAATTGTTATAGCCAAAGAGCTATCGTGTGTACACATCTCTTGCAAATTTCCATCCTTTAAAGATGTTATAAAACTTTTCAATGCCTATCCACTAATCTTACATCTCCAAAACTGTTTTTAAATGTATGACTTAATAACATTTCCTTTTCTGGCAAATCTATCATATTTGTGTACACACCGTAGGTTGAAGTGTGCGACGCAACGCCGATGCCACTTGCAATACAGCCCGGCTCATAAAAAATAAAATCTGCAATCATCAATCTGCAATCGCTTTCCTACTTTTGCAACTTCAAATTTTTTGGAAATGAATAAAGGTCCTGTATCGCAATTTATACTGCATCATTATCGCCATTTCAATGCAGCGGCTTTAGTTGATGCTGCAAAAGGTTATGAAAAACATTTGGATGAAGGCGGTAAAATGATGGTCACGCTTGCAGGTGCAATGAGCACTGCTGAACTCGGGCTCTCGCTTGCTGAAATGATTCGGCAAGATAAAGTGGCAATCATTAGTTGTACCGGCGCAAACCTTGAAGAAGACATTATGAATCTTGTTGCGCACAGCCATTATAAACGTGTGCCGAATTATCGCGATTTAAGTCCGCAGGAAGAATGGGATCTTTTGGAGAACCATTATAATCGTGTAACAGATACGTGCATTCCTGAAGAAGAAGCGTTCAGACGAATACAAAAACATATTCATAAAATCTGGAAAGATGCGGATGATAAAGGCGAACGTTATTTTCCGCATGAATATATGTACAAGATGTTGTTGAGTGGCGTGCTTGAACAATATTATGAGATTGATGTGGAAGACAGTTGGATGTATGCAGCAGCGAAAAAA
>Ga0207657_10002453_pt1 | contig 20036 bp, 17 predicted proteins | sample KBSC33metaG_FD_184316 | JGI IMG/M metagenome (GOLD analysis project Ga0207657, IMG submission 184316) | Corn rhizosphere microbial communities from Kellogg Biological Station, Michigan, USA - KBS C3-3 metaG (SPAdes) (version 2) | ecosystem: Host-associated > Plants > Roots > Rhizosphere > Soil ... | reverse complement strand
GAATATTCCGGACGAAAACTCCTTCCCCGAGAATGCGATCGCGCGTCGCTTCCTCGAAGAGAACACGCTGGCCGGCTACCTGGTCGGCGAGTTCACTGCCCTGGGCGACCGCATCAAGGGCAATGTCGGCGTACGCGTCGTCCGGACCGAGTCCAAGGCGACGGGACGCGTGCTGGACCAGACCCAGGCCACGCAGCCCATCGTCGACAATCATCACGACACGTCGTACACGAACGCGCTGCCGACGTTCAACGCCACGTATTCGCTTACGGACGACTTCCTCGTGCGCTTCGGTTACGGCCGCGGCATGACCCGTCCTGATCTCGGCTCGCTGAACCCGAGCATCTCCGTCGACGCGACGGGCAACTACAGCATGGGCAATCCGGATCTGAAGCCGCAGACTGCGAACAGCGTCGACCTGTCGTTCGAGCGCTATTTCAATTCGACGAATTACGCTGCCTTCGCGCTGTTCAACAAGGACATCAACGGCTTCTTCAGCACTGTCGCGCGCTGCATGACGGTGCCGTTCCTGCCGCCATTCGCGGGCGCGGGCGGTACGTGTTCGAGCGGCCAGTACCTGATCAACCAGCAGGTCAATGCCGCGAAGGGCTATGCGCGCGGGGCCGAGTTGTCCGGCCAGTGGTTCTTCAACGGCGCGGACAGCTGGTTGAAGAACTTCGGCGTGTCGGGCACCTACACGTACGTCAAGACGAAGAACCCGGTCAACGTGGGCACGGCCGTCGCGCCGGTGTACATCACGACGCCGCAGCCGTTCGCCTCGAAGAACAGCTACAGCGTCTCCGGCCTGTATGAGGATAACAAGATCTCGGCGCGTCTCGTGTACACCTGGCGTTCGTCGCAGTTGTGGGGCGGCGTGAATGCCCTGAATCCGATGGGCAGCGGCTACATCGACGGCTACGGCCTGCTCGACGCGTCGTTGAACTATGCGTTCGACGAGCACCTGACCTTGTCCGTGAACGGCTCCAATCTCACGAACAAGGCGCCGAATCGCTACATCGGCGAGGCGCTGTCGATGGAAACGGGCCAGGAGCTCCAGCACTTCGACAACGGCCGCACGTTCAGCGTCGGCCTCCGCTACAAGTTCTGATCCGGTCAGGGCTTGATACCGATCCGGCCGGCCGCATCGCGCGGCCGGCCGGTGTCGTTTCAGGGGACCATCCGGCGCGGGACGCGGGCGTCAGTCGGGCATCGCGGCGGGCGCCGTCACGTTGACGTAGTCCGCTTCGAGATAGGCGTCCCGCACGCGCGCGTGCGCCTGTGTGCCCACGCTGAACAGGCCGACCTGTGCGCCGACCCACGTGCCGCGCGTGACAGGGAACGCGTCGCCGGCCGGCTTGAACGTGCGGCCGTCCAGGCTGTACGAAAAGCCGACGAACGCGTTCTCGTTCATCGCCATGCGCAGGTACACCGTGTCCGGCGCGTCCGCCAGCACGACGGTCGACTCTTCGCGGCAGCGCGGTCCGAACGGGCCGCACACGGTGCGCACGAGATCCGTGCGGCCGCCGCTGCGACGCAGTCCCACCCAGGCGTATTGCATGGCGTTGACGATCAGCCCCGCGCGGTCGCCGTCGACGGCACCGTGCAGGCGCGCGCGCATGTCGACGGCGAAGCGCGACGCCGGCGTCTTCTGCGTGAGAATCGCGCCCGCCGCCCGGACATAACCGTCCGACTCCGGCACGACTTGCGTGAACAGGCGCAGGTGGCCCGGGTTGTCGGTCAGCGAATACCAGTCGGGCGCCGGATTGGCGGCCCATTGCCATTGCGGGCCCAGGTCGGGTCCGGCGAACGTGTCGCTCGTCGGCGGGGCGGCAGGCGCGAAGCCTTGCACCGGCTTCGTGTACGTCGTCACCGGTTCGCCGACGCCCGGCGTGCGTCCCGGCGCGCCGATGACGGGCCAGCCGTCCTGCCAGCGCATCGGCTGCAGGTGTACGACGCGCCCGTACGCGCCCTTGTCCTGGAAATGCAGGAACCAATCCTTGCCGTCCGGCGCATCCACCCAAGCACCCTGGTGCGGGCCATTGACGGGGGTGTCGCCCTGGTCCATCACGCGCCGCGCCTCGTACGGCCCGGCGATCGAGCGCGAACGGAACACGGCCTGCCAACCCATCTCGACGCCGCCGGCGGGCGCGAACACATAGTAATACCCGTTCGCCTTGTAGAATTTCGGGCCTTCGACCGTGTGGTAGCCGGGATAGCGCGCGCCGTCGATGATGACCTGGCCGGCGTCGTCCAGCATGCGCGTCGCGCCCGCATCCATGCGGCGCAAGGTGAGCACGTTGTTGATGCCGGCGCGGCTCTTGGCCCACGCGTGCAGCAGGTAGGCATTGCCGTCGTCGTCCCACAGCGGCGTCGGGTCGATGATGCCGCGTCCGGCCAGCAGCAACCTGGGCGCCGTCCACGGGCCGGCGAAGTGTTCCGCCGTCGTCACGTACACGCCCTGGTCCGGGTCGGGATAGAAGATCCAGAACCGGCCGTCGTGCCAGCGCAGGCACGGCGCCCAGACGCCCTTGCCGTACTGCGGACGGTCGAACGTGGTGGCCGGCACCAGTTGCGGCAGGGCGTGGCCGACGAGCGTCCAGTTCACGAGGTCGGGCGACTCCAGCAACGGCAGGCCCGGCGCGTTGTTGAAGCTCGACGCCGTCATGTAGAACCTGGCGCCGACGCGGATCGCGTCCGGATCCGAGTAATCCGCGTGCAGCACGGGATTGCGGTAGCGGCCGTCGCCGAGGTCGGCGCGCCATGGTGCGGATGCCGGCAGCGGCGCGCCGGCCGTGGCGGGCGCGGGTTCGCCGATGCCGCGGCAGCCCGCGACAGCGGCCAGGGCCAGCATGACGGCGGCCGCGGCGCGCGTGCGCACGGGACGGTGTTCGGGCGACGGCGCAGGCAAGTGAACTGGCAACTGAGGGGACACCGATATCTCCTGGTCGGGTTGGGTTGTTATCGATCTCATGGTAGCATTGTTGAATTGACGCAATCAAGGCAAACCGTGCTGCATAAACAGGCATCCACGGGCGTGCAGGCACATGGTCCCACGGGGCAGGAAGTGGCGCTTCCGCGCCGGCGGCGCTATGATGTCCAAAAGAACACACAATTTGAAATCGATAACATAGCCAGGCAGCCAGACTACAGGACAATAATTCAATGAGCAGTGAATCCAAGCAGGGCGACCGCTCCACCGGCGGCGCGACGGTCTGGGACGTGGCGCAAAAGGCCGGCGTCTCCGCGATGACCGTCTCCCGCGTCATCAACGGCAATGCCAGCGTCAGCGACAAGACGCGGGAAAAGGTCAACCGCGCGATCCAGGAACTGAACTACCAGGTGAACGTCGCGGCGCGCGCGGCGCGCATCGGCACCTTGCGCGTGGGGCTGTTGTACAGCAACCCCAGTGCCGCGTTCCTCAGCGCGTTCCTCGTCGGCGCACTCGGCGAGTGCAGCCAGACGGGCGCTCACCTGATCCTCGAGAACTGCGACAACCTGCGCAGCCAGCGCAAGGCGATCGACCGCCTGATCGCGGACGGCGCCGACGGCATCATCGTGCCGCCGCCGCTGTGCGACTCGAAGGCCGCGCTGAAGCAGCTGGGGGAACTCGGCATTCCCTCCGTCGCCGTCGCGACGGCGCGGCCGTCGCCGCAGATGTCGGCCGTGCGCATCGACGACTACCAGGGCGCGCTGACGATGACGAAGCACCTGCTGGCGCTGGGTCACACGGACATCGGCTTCATCAAGGGCGACCCGGAGCACACGCCGGCGCAACTGCGCTACCAGGCGTTCATCGACGCCATGCGCGAAGCGGGCCACAACGTGCCGGCCGAGCGCGTCGCGCAGGGCATGTTCACGTACCGTTCCGGCCTGCTGGCCGCGCGCGAGCTCTTGTCCCAGCCGACGCGGCCCACGGCGATCTTCGCCAGCAACGACGACATGGCCGCGGCCGTCGTCGCCGTCGCCCACGGGATGCATCTGCAGGTGCCGGACGACATCGCCGTCTGCGGCTTCGACGATACGCCCGTCGCGACGACCGTGTGGCCGGAGCTGACGACGATCCACCAGCCGATCACGGAGATGGCCGGCAGCGCCGTGGCATTGCTCGTCGAGCACATCCGGGCGCGCCGCGCGGGGCAATCGTATATGCCGCAGCACCGGCTGATGCCGTTCACGCTCGTGGAGCGCGAATCGACGGAAGCCGTGGAGTAGGCGTCACCAGTACGGGCGCCACGTGCGCGTGAGCCGCACGAGCGCCTCGAGGTAGAAATAATCGCCCCAGATGCACGCCTCGTCCACGCCGACGCCGTTCGGCTTGTGGTAGACGCCGTGCTGCAGCAGGCCCGCGCCGGGCGTGGTGCCCGTGTCGGCATAGTCTTGCGCGAGCGTGCCCACGATGCCGGCGGCTGCGCGTTCGTACTCCGCGCGCAGCGGGTTGGCGAGGGGCAGGTGCTGCGCCAGTTCCAGCAAGCCGCACGCGGCGATCGCGGCGCCGGAGCTGTCGCGCGGTTCCGGCCCCGAGGTGAAATCCAGGTCCCAGTAGCAGATGCCGTCCTCCGGCAGCCGGTTCAGGTAGTAGTTCGCCAGCACCTGCGCGAGTTCGATGAGGCGCGCGTCGCCGTTGTGGCGGTAGACGAGGGGGAACCCCGAGATGCCCCAGGCCTGGCCCCGCGCCCAGCACGAATCGTCCGCATGGCCCTGGTGGGTCTTGCCGTGCAGCGGCGCACCGCTCGCGGGGTCGAAGAAGAACGTGTGGAACGTCGAGCCGTCGGGGCGCACGATGTGGCGCGCGGCCGCTTCGATATGGCGGTCGGCCGCCATGCGGAATGCCGGGTCGCCCGTGTGATCGCTGGCCCAGTACAGCAACGGGAGGTTCAGGTTGCAGTCGATGATCATGCGGCCGCGCTGGGCCGGATCGGACAGTTCGCCCCACGCCTGGATGATGCCGGCGCCCGGCAGGTAGCGCTGCAGCAGCAGGCGCGCGGCACCGAGGGCCGCTTCCGCCGCCAGCGGCTCGCCCGTCAGCTGCCAGCCCGCGACGCACGAGAGGCTGTACAGGAAGCCGAGGTCGTGGTGGTTCACGTTGATGCGTTCGCGCTGGCGCGTGTGGAAGCCGTGCACGTGGCGCAGCGCGGCATCGCGGTAGCGGGCGGCGCCCGTCAGCTCGTACGCGAGCCACAGCATCCCCGTCCAGAAGCCGTTCGTCCACTCCGTGTTGTCCATCGCGGCATACACGCCGTGCGTCGACGACGGGCGCGGGAACGCGTCGCCGAAGTGGGCCAGGTTGCGGTCGACCGAGTCGATGGCGCGCGCGATGGCGCGGTCGATGGCGGTGCGATCGACGCCGCCGCGCCAGTGGGCGGGCAGGGCGGCCGTGTTCAGCGGTTCGAGCACGGCCGGGTTCAGGGAAGACGACATATCAACTCCTTGCGATCATTTGGCCGGTTCCGCCAGCGGCGCGACCGGGTCCGCCGCCGTTTCCGGTGGCGTGGGCAGCAGGAAGACGGCGGACAGGACGAGGAACACCAAGCCCATGCCCGCCATCGCGAGATAGGTGGCCGGGTAGCCGATGCGGTCGTAGCTGATGCCGGCCAGCGGCGACAGCGCGGCCAGGCCGATCGAGTGCCCGAAGCTCACGCCGACCATGTACACGGTCGATGCGAAGCGGTTGTCGAAGTGCCGCGCGATGTAGCGGAACAGCGAGACGGCGAGGATCGGCAGCTCGACCGAGTGCAGCAGCTTCATCGCGGAGATCGACAGGGGACCGACGGCGAGCCCGGAACCCGCGATCCGCACGAGCATGATGGAGCCGGCCAGCAGCAGGCCGTGCTTGGCGCCGATGCGGCGTACGAGCAGCGGCGCGAGGAACAGGCCGGCCGCCTCCAGGAAGATCTGCGTCGAATTCAAATAGCCGAACATGGCGGCGCCCGTCTGCACGTCGGGGAACAGCGATGCGAAATAGCTGGGGAACTGCTGGTCGAACACGAGGTACAGGTTCGTCACGCCGAGCACGAACACCATGAAGCGCCAGAAGCCCCGCATGCGCAGCAGCGCGAACGCCTCGGCAAGCCGCACGCCGTCCTTTGGGCGGACGGCTCGGTCGACCGGACCGGCGCGCCAGACGGCCAAGAGCGCGAGCATCAGCACACCCGCCCCGGACGCGAGCGCGAAGTTGATGCCGGGGTTGATGTTGTAGATCCGGCCGCTGAACAGGGCGGCGCTGGCGAAGCCCAGCGAGCCCCACAGCCTCACGCGGCTGTATTCGAAGCCGTCGCGGCGGCCGATGCGGTCGACGTACGACTCGATCGCATAGCTGCCGGCGATGAACGTGATGCCGAGATACAGGCCGCCGACGGCGGCCCCCAGCAGGATGTTCAACTTCAGCAGCGGCGCGTACACCATCGTAAAAAACGCGCCGGACAGCGCGACGAGGCCCGCGACCGTCCACAGGATGTTGCGCCGGGTGCCCACGCGGTCCGACACGAAGCCGTACACCGGTTGCGAGCACATGGCGGCGATGAAGTTCGCGGAGAAGACGATGCCTGTCTCCGTGCCCGACAGCTTCAACGTCGAACGCAGCCACAGGGCGAGCAGCGAGATGCTCATCGCCTGCGCGAAGAAATAAATGTAAACGAAGCCGCACAGGAACCGGAAGTGCGATTGTCGCGTTGCCATGCTGTCTCCTTGCCCCGTTAGTGGGCGCGCCGTTGCCGCGGAGCGGCGTTCGTGCCGAAATACTGTTGGCCGCGCGCCCGGAAGTCAAGGGCCGTCATCGCGCCGCCTCCAGCGCGCGCAGCACGTCGTGGCAGGCGCCCATCGTGTGGTAGTCGGTCTTGCCGGCCGGGCTCTTCTCGTCGCTCAGCTTGCGATTGTCCGGACCGAGGATGCGGTACCAGGCGCCGTGCTCGTGATCGACGAAGTGCCGCCAGCTGTACGCCCAGATGCGGTCGTACCAATCCCAGTACAGCGGGTTCCCGGTGCGCACGGCCAGCAGCGCGGCGGCCGCGAAGCTTTCGGCCTGCACCCAGAAATACTTGTCGCCGTCGCAGATGGTGGCGTCGGGCGCGAAGCCGTAGCAGATGCCGCCGTGGCGCTCGTCCCACGCGCGCGCCAGCGCGGCGTCGAACAGCTGGACGGCGCGCGGCGCGAGCCAGTCGGCGTCCCCCGCCAGCTGGGCGCGGTGGCGTTCGAGCAGCAGCAGGAGCTTGGCCCATTCCGTCAGGTGGCCCGGCTGGTAGCCCCACGGGCGGAAGATGTTCGTCTTGTCGTCGCGGTTGTAATCCCAGTCGACCGACCAGTCGGCGCGGTAGTGTTCCCACACAAGGCCGCCGGCCAGTGCGGCCTGGCGCTGTGTGATGTTCCTGGCGAGCAGCTCGGCGCGGTGCAGGTAACGGACTTCGCCCGTCGCCTCGTACGCCGCGAGCATCGCTTCGCACGCATGCATGTTCGCGTTCTGGCCGCGGTAGCCGTCGAGCGTCGACCAGTCGGCGCTGGCCTGGTCCGCATACAGGCCGTGCGCCGGTTCCCAGAAACGCGCTTCCATCAGCGCGTACGTCTCGGCGAGCCAGTCGCGCGCTTCGGCGACGCCTGCCCGCAGCGCGTGCGCGTACGCGAGCACGACGAACGCGAGGCCGTAGCAGTGGTTGTCGGCGTCGAGGACCGTCTTCTGGTTTCCGTCCCACGCGAGCTGCCACGCGTAGCCGCCCGTGTGCGGGTCGCGATGCGCGTCGCGCAGGAACGCGACGCCGTGGCGCACGGCGGAGAGATACTCCGGGTCGCCGAAGCGCCGGTATGCCGTCGCGTAGTTGAAGACGAAGCGCGTGCTGCTGACGAGGTGGCGCGTCGTGCGGTCGTACACGGTGCCGTCGTCGCGGAAGAAGTGGTAGAAGCCGCCCGTCGGGTCGATGGCGCGCGGGTGGTAGAACCGCATCGTGGCGGCGATGTGGTCGAGCAGGAATGCGGGAGAACGGAAATCGGGGGCCATGGCGGTTTCGTCTAGTCGGAAGTTGAACAAGCGGCCTGCGGCCAGGCGGCGATGCGGTAGCGGGTTTCCCACGGCGCGTCCGGCGCGATCGCGATGCCGAGGCGGTCCGCGAGCGGATGGCCGGCCGGCGCCGTCGCCACGCGTCCCAGGTCGAACAGGCTGTTCACCGGCTCGGCGCCGAGCGCCACGTGGTTGCTCATCCAGGGGAAGTGGATGCGCCCGCCGTTGCTGATCCACAGCAGCAGGTCGGGCAGCTGCGCCGTGTCCCACCAGAGGCCCACGCACGCGTCGTAGTCGAGGTAGTGCAGCGCGAACGGCGGCGCGCCGTCCACGCCGCCGAGCCCGCGCACCTGCACCAGTTCCTCGGCCGGCGCGGCCAGCGGCAGGTGCGCCAGGTCGACGGGGCCGTCCACCCCGGCCAGTGTCGCGAGCGATGGCGACACGGTGTCGGCCAGGAGGCGCGAGACGGCACCCGCCGGCTGCGCGGGATAGCTGTGGATGCCGGCATGCGGCCCGAGCACGACGCGCACGCGACCCGCCGCCGGTGGCAGGCGGAACGTCGGGTGCAGGCCGGCGGGCACGCGCGCGGGGCGGCGCGCCCATACGCGCAGCACGATGTCCACGCTAGGGGCGTGCGGGTCGGCCACGATCTCGCGCTCCATGTGCTCGATCGGCGAGCCGGGCGGATAGTCGATGGCGAGGTGGACGCGGGTAGCCGTCGCGGACACGCAGCGCCAGTGATGGTTGGCGGCGTAGCCGTGGTTCCAGCCGTCCTCGGGAGCGTGCGTGCGCCAGTCGGCCGGCAGGCCGTGCGGCGGCTCCGTGCAGCCGAACGGCACGCAGGGCCATTCGCCACGCAGGCGGCGCATGAGGCCGGGCAGCCGGCTCGCGCGCGTCATGCCGGCCCACGGCGCCACGTGCATGATCTCCAGCTCGCGTTCGTCGCCGATGCGCAGGGAGAGGGGCCCGAGCATGCCGCCCAACGATTGCACTTCCGCGCTGCCGTGGTCCCAGGCGAGGCGCCACGGTCCGGTCATGCGCGCCTCCACGCGTCAATGTCCGGCATCGTAGCCTCCCGCGTGCGCCGGCGCGCGCCAGCGGGCGCGGGCGGGCATGACGTCGTCCGCGATGGCATGCTTCAGCGCCGCGGCGGCGAGCGCGAAGCCGGCCACGTCGTCCGGTGCCATGCCGCATTGCAGCCCGTGCAGGACGCCGGCCGCGAACGCGGCGCCCGTGCCGATGCGGTCGACGCTGCCCGACAACCGGTAGCTGCCGCCCGTCACCGTCTTCGTGCGCGTGTGCAGCGTCGCCGACAGCTCATGGGCGTCGGCGTCGAGCTGCACCTGGCGGGTCCACGCGAGCAGGGTCAGGCGCGGGAATGCGGCGAATGCGGCCCGCGCCGCATCCGTGTCGTGCGCCGGATCGGCCAGTTCGGGGCGCCCGAGCGCGGCGGCGAGGTCGTGCGGGGCGGCGAACAGCACATCCGCGTGGTCCAGCGTATCCCGCAGCGGCGCCGCGGCGTCGGGTCCCTGTTCCTGCCACGGCGGGACGCAGTGGCAGGCGTCGATGGCGACCCGGACGCCGGCGCCGCGCGCCGCCCGCAAGGCTCCCGGCACCGCGTGCGCGGGACCGTTGGCGCTGCCCGGCGCGATGCCGGCCACGTGCAGCCACGCGGCGCCTTCGAGCAGGGTGGGCCAGTCGTAGGCGGCCGGCCCGGCCAGCGCATACGCGGAACCGGCGCGGTCGTAGACGATCTCGGAGGCGCCGTCGCCTGCCCGCGGCGCGAGGAAGTACAGGCCCATGCGGCCCGGCAGCAGGCGGATGCCGGACGTGTCGACGCCGTGGCCATCGAGCGCGGCGAGGGCGCCGCGGCCCAGCGCGTTGTCGGGCAGGACGCTGACCATGGCCGTCCGGTGGCCGAGCAGGGCGAGCGAGACGGCGACGTTCGCGTCCGCGCCGCCGGGCGCGGTGTCGGCGCTGGACGCGTGGAGCGGCAGCCGTCCCGGCGGCGCGGCGAGGCGCAGCAGGATTTCGCCGAAGCAGACGATGCGGCCGCGCATGTCGGGGCGGGCGCTCATCGGGCCAGCCAGCCACCGTCGACGGGCAGCACGACGCCGTGGACGTAGTCGCTGGCGCGGCTGGCCAGGAAGACGGCGGCGCCGGCCAGGTCGCCCGGCTCGCCCCAGCGCCCGGCCGGGATGCGGGCGAGGATCGCCGGTTCGCGCACCGGGTCGGCGCGCAACGCCGCCGTGTTGTTCGTGTCGAAGTAGCCCGGCGCGATCGCGTTGACGTTGATGCCGCGCGCCGCCCATTCGTTGGCGAGCGCGCGCGTCAGGCCCGCGACGGCGCTCTTGCTGGCGGCGTACGCCGGTACGCGGATGCCGCCCTGGAACGACAGCAGCGACGCGATGTTGATGATCTTGCCGCCGCCGTGCTCCGCCATGTGGCGTGCGGCGGCCTGGGCGAGGAAAAATACGGATTTCAGGTTCGTGTCGATGACGGCATCCCAATCGGCTTCCTCGACGTCCAGGCTGTCGGCGCGACGGATGATACCCGCGTTGTTGACGACGATGTCGAGCCGGCCGTTCAGCTGGATGGCCGCGTCGACGGCGGCGCGCGCGGGGGCCGTCGACGACAGGTCGGCGCGGACGTCGAGGAAACGACGGCCGAGTTCGGCGACGTGCGCGCCGGTCTCCGTCGCCGGGCTACGGCCGACGGCGACGATGTCGGCGCCCGCTTGCGCGAGTGCGATGGCGATCCCTTGGCCGAGGCCCGTGTTGGCGCCCGTGACGAGCGCCGTGCGCCCGTCGAGGTTGAACAGGTCGAGCATGCGGTGCCTCATTTGAGCTGGCAGATGTCGAGGACGTGCATGTCCGTGTAGTCGAGGTTCTCGCCGCCCATCGCCCAGATGAACGCGTAGTTCGCCGTGCCGGACCCCATGTGGATCGACCACGGCGGCGACACGACGGCCTGCTCGTTCGCGACGACGATGTGGCGCGCGGCGTCGGGTTCGCCCATGAAGTGGAACACGCGCTGGTCGTCCTGCAGGTCGAAATAGAAATAGACTTCGGAACGGCGTTCGTGCACGTGTGGCGGCATCGTGTTCCACACGCTGCCTGTCTTCAAGATGGTGAGTCCCAGCAGCAGTTGCGCCGATTTGCAGACGCCGGGAATCACGTATTGGAAGATCGTTCTTTCGTTCGACGTGGCCGGGCTGCCGCGCTCGAGCGGCACGGCCTGCGCATGCGTGATTTTCGTGAGTTCGCAGCGCACGTGCGCGGGTGTCGACGCGAGGTAGAAGCGGGCCGGGTTCGCGGCGTCCAGCGATTCGAAGACGACGTCCGCGCTGCCCATCGGCACGTACAGTCCGTCGCGCGGCGCGAGTTCGAACGACCGGCCGTCGACGGTGACGCGCCCGGTGCCGGCGGCCACGTTGATGATGCCCAGTTCGCGCCGTGCCAGGAACGGCTGGCCCGCGGCGGACGCGGGCGCCGTCTGGGCGGGCAGGGCGAGCGCGTGCGACACCGGCGCCGCGCCGCCGATGACGAAGCGCTCGTCGTGGCAATAGTTCAACGTGACGGTATCGGCCGCGAACATCCGGTCGATGAGGTAGCGACGGCGCAGCTCGTCCGTGCTGGCGCCCGCCATCATGTCGGGGTGGGTTGCGTAATAGGTCTTCTCGAACACTGCGGTCTCCTCGTCGTGCGTCACGTTGTCAGTTATCGATAACAATCATAACAGGCTATTTTGAAATGTCAAAGGGTCTGCGCGCGTCCGCCGTGCCGCTGCGATCGCCCGTGCCCGCGCGAGAATTCGACCGCCTGTCTGACGTCAGCACGCTGACAGGCAGAAAACGCTTGTGCGGAGCGGTCGCTGTTTGTTATCGTTAACTTTCGCGGCGTCCGATGCCGGTGGACGCGAACCGCGGCGCCGTCCATGCGTGCCGTCGCGCGCAGATGGACGGCGCCACCGCGTCGCCGGTCCATCGGGCGCCACGATCTCCTTGCGGGTATGTTCCGGCCCGTATTCGACCTGCCTCATCGAACAGGCAGGTCTTTTTTTTGCGCGAACGCCGCAGGGCCTCGCGGTTGGGGGCGAGGTGCGACCGGCTGCCGTGCCCCCTGCCGTGCCCTTGATCGAGATTCCGGCGGGTCGCAACCGCCACCGGGCGTGGTGGCGCCGCCGCGCCGCTAATGCCCGGCGGGCTTGCCGGCGCCGGTGGTCGCGGGTGCCGGCGCACTGCCGAGTGCCTTGCGCAGTGCGTCGGCCCGGGCGTCGGTCATCGTGCTGTCGAGGGCTTGTTGCGCGGTGACGGGTTTGCCGTCATACGCGTCCGTCAGGCGCTGGTTGAAGCGCACGTCGTTGATGCCCACGGTGACGGCACTGCCGAACAGCCCCTTGTTGCCGGACCAGACGATGACGTCGCCCGCCGTCGACCCTTCGGCCATGCGCGCGAAGTTGACGACCGTGAGACCCGCATCGGCACTGAGCGAGAAGTTGTTACGCTTGCGGAAGCTGTCCACGGCCTTGTCGTTCAACAGCACGAGGGCGATGGGGCCGCCTTCGGCGCCGGCCTGCAGGCCGATGCTGATGGCGCCGATGTCGAAGAACGCTGGGTTGCTCCAGGCGCCGTCGGGGCGCCTGACCATCAGCACCCCGGCCCCGCCCGCACCGCCGATGCCGAGGGCGGCGCGGCCGTAGGTGGGCACGATGAAGACGCCGTGCGCCCGCGCCAGTAGTGCCGCCATGCCGGCGTCTGCATGCATCTTCTGCACGACGCCGACGGCATCGTCGACGTGCTTGACGGCCGCCTGCTGGCGGCGCGTGGCCGTGTCGCCATCGCGGGCGGCTTGAGCCGGTGCCGGCCGCGCGGCGCGGGCCGGCTGGGTCGCCTGCGCCGTGGCCGCGGGCGACAGGCAGGCGAGCATGAGCAGGGCGGCGATTGCGGCGGCCGGAAGCCGGAAGGCGAGGGCGCGCCAACCGGCGCGGGGCAGCAGGGTGGGATGTGGCATCACGTGCGTCATGACGTTCTCCTCGGCGGTATCAAGTTTTGGCCGGACGGTGCCGGCGATGGAGGTGGAGCTTAGGTTCGTACCCGCGTTGCGGTTTGACATGCGTCAGTCGTGCGCGGGTGTCGACGGCACGCGTCCGTCCGCCGTATCATCGACAGTCCGTCGCATGGCGTCGTCGAGATGGTGTATCGCTTCCTCGCGGCCACGGTGCTGCTGCTGCACCTCGGCTTCATCCTGTTCGTCGTGGCGGGCGCGGCGTTCGTCGCGCGCCGGCGCCGGCTGTTGCCCGTGCACCTGGCGGCTGTCGCGTGGGCTGTCGTCGTCGAGGTGACGGGCGCCGCCTGTCCGCTCACGGCGCTCGAGAACCGCCTGCGCCTGCTGGCCGGCACGGCCGGTTATGCGGGCGGCTTCCTGGATCATTATCTGCTGGCGCTGATCTATCCGGCGGGCCTCGCGCGCGGCACGCAATGGATGCTGGCGGGCGCCGTGCTGACGCTGAATGCCGTGCTGTACGCGCGCATCCTGCGCCGCCATCGACGGGGGCCGCATTGATCCAGGTCTTACGGACGCCAGGAACCGCCGACGGGCTATCCGATCCAAACCAGGACGGCCGCGTTGTCGGCCACGGGAGAGATCATGGAAAGTATTTTCTTTCGATCATGGTGGGTGGCCGGCTTGCGCGGCCTGTTCGGCATCCTGTTCGCCGTATTGGCCATCGGCTGGCCCGGGCTGACGCTGCTGTCGCTCGTCGGGCTGTTCGCCGCATATGCGATCCTGGCCGGCGTCGCGTCGCTGGCCGGCGCGCTCAGGCACCGTGCCGCCGGACAGGTGCACTGGGATGCCGTCATCCTGGGTATCGTCAGCATCGGCGCGGGCCTCGTGGCCGCGTACCATCCGGCCGCGACGGCGTTGCTGCTCGTCCTCGTCATGGGCGCGAACGCGCTCGTCGTGGGCGTGCTCGACATCCTCGCCGCGGTCCGCCTGCGCCAGTCGGTCGCGGGCGAGTGGTTGCTCGCGCTTGCCGGCATCGTGTCCGTCATGTTCGGCGCATTCGTGTTCGCGCGGCCGGGCGCGGGGGCGCTCGCGCTCGTGTGGCTCGTCAGCCTGTATGCGTTCGTCACGGGCGCGTTGTTGCTGGCGCTCGGCGTGCTCATGCGCGCGCTGGCGCGCGCGGGCGGGACAGGGCACGACCGGCGCGTCCTGCCGGACCGGCGCATGTCGCCCGCCCGCTAGCGGCCCGCACCATGCATGCGGCGGCGCGCGCACGGCGCGGGACGGGATCGGTTAGCATGGACATCTATCGTTTGACGACGGGAGAGATGCATGCCGACTTCGATGAAGATCCCGGGTCCCGACCACCCGATTACTATCACCCCCGCGGGCGGCCACGTCACCGTGCGTGCCGGCGGTGCCGTGATCGCCAGCAGCGACCGTGCCCTCGCGCTGCGCGAAGCAGCTTATTCGCCTGTGCTGTACATTCCGCGCGCGGACGTCGCGATGGATCGCCTGCAGCGGACCGACCACCAGACCTATTGCCCATACAAGGGCGATTGCGCGTACTACTCGGTGGCGGGCATGGGGCCGCGGGGCGAGAACGCCGCATGGAGCTACGAGTCGCCGTATCCGGCCGTGGCCGCGATCCGGGAGCACCTGGCGTTCTATCCCGACCGCGTCGACGCGATCGACATCCGCTGAGCGCCGGGGACGATGGCCGGCGTGCCGATCGACGAGCCAGAGCTGGCGCTGGCGCTGGAGCTGACGGGACGGGCGCGTACGCACGTGCGCCAGTACGCGCAGCCCCGCTTCGCTGCCCGGCCGGAGGTCGCGGCCGCGTTCCTCGCGATGCGGGCGGCGGCCGCGCGGGACGGTATCGACATGGTGCCCATCGCGTCGTGGCGGCCGTTCGAGGCGCAGGCGCGCAACTGGAACCGCAAGTTTGCCGGCGAGGCGACGCTGTACGATTGCGACGGCAGGCCGCGCGACCATGCGGTGCTGGCGCCGGAAGCCATCGTCCGTGCGATCCTTGCCTGGACGGGGCTGCCCGGCGCGACGCGGCGCCACTGGGGTACGGACATCGACGTCTTCGACCGCGCGGCGCAGCCGCCCGGCTACCGGACGAAGCTGCTGCCGGACGAAGCCGTGCCGGACGGCGTGTACGCGCGGCTGCACGCGTGGCTCGACGTGCATGCCGTCCGCTTCGGCTTCTTCCGGCCCTACCGCACACGCCGCGCAGGGATGTGTCCGGCGCCGTGGCATTTGAGTCATGCGCCGTCGGCGGCGGCGGCGCAGGCGGCGCTGCACGTCGACATGGTCGCCCGTGCCGTGCGCGCGTCCGACTTGCTCGGGCGCGAGCTCGTGTTGGACATGTTGCCCGCGCTGTTCCACGACCATGTGCTGAACGTAGACGGCCCGGGCGACCCGGACGGCCCGGCGCCCGGCGCCCGGCGTTAGGCGCCCGCGCGGCTCAGGCGGTGTACGCCGCCTACGTCGGCACGGTCCGCGCGTGCGGGCGGCGGCGTCAGGTGCAGCGTGGTGCGTGCGAGCGCGTCCATGCGCACGCCGAGTGGCCGGCGCATGGGGCCCGGTTCGAGGCGGGTGGCGAACATCCACAACACGGGATAGTCCAGCGTCGCCGCCACGGCCACGTTCAGGATCATGGCGAGTTGCCAATCGGCGGCCTGGAGGTCGTCGATGCAAATGAGCAGCGGTCCGTTCGCGGCGCGGCACTGGATCAGGGCGCACAGCGCGGCCGTCTGCAGGAGCTGCGTGGTCGGCAGCGGCCAGTCCGGCGCCGTGTCGACGAGGCTCGCGCACGCGTCGGCGTGGACGGCCGGCAGCGCCAGGTCGGCGCAGCGGGTGCGCACGCGGTCGGCCAGCGGCATCGCGTCGTCGTCACGTGCCAGGCCGAGCAGGGCCAGCATCAGGTCCGCGGCCGTGTGGACGACCGGTTGCGCGGTGGTGGCGCCGTCGAGCAGCACGCAGGCGTAACCACGCGCGCGGGCGTCGCGGGCGCCGAATGCGAGCAGGCTCGACTTGCCGGCGCCGGCCTGCCCTTGCACGTCGATGAGCCTGCCGCGGCCGCTGACGTGGACGGCGTCGATGACGGCGCGGCACTGCAGCCGCTCGACGTCCGGCGCCTCCTCGGTGCCGCGTGCCGGCGCCGTCCGGCGCGGCGGCTCCATCTCGATCAACGACTCGACGCCGATGCCGTAGAACGCGGCCAGGTGGCGTACGGTGCGGTACGGCACCGGCTTGCCGGACTCGGCCCGTTTGATCGCGGCACGCGTCAGGCATTGGCGGCGTTCCTGGAACTGTTCCGACAGGGCCTCGCGTCCGCCGCGGCGGTGGCGCAGGGCTTTCAGATTGTGCACGTCGAGCAGGACGCGGGCATCGAAAGGCGGGATGGACGAGGAGGCGCAGTTGAATGTCATGGCACGGTCGCTAGGTGGCGCCGCCCGGCTGGCGGCATTCATGTCATTGCAAACGCCGTGCCATGGCGAAATCCTGCTGCGGACGCATCGGATGGGCCTGCCGGAGCGTCGTCTTGGCCTCTTTCGCTCTTTCTACGTGTAAAATTGCCATGTCCTTTACATGTAAAGCGTCAGACGTGCATCCCGACCTTACCGCATGAGCGATTCCACCGAATACACACAGACGTTGCAGCTGTCCGCGCAGGGCCTCCCGGGGCGGCCTCTGCTCGCGCTGACGATCGTCTGGCATCCGGACCCGGCCCGCATCGGCGAACAATTCGTCGGCGACCCCGGGGTGTTGGAGGTGAACCGCTACGCGCCCCTGTTCTACCGGCCGGGCGACGCGGGACTGCCGCTGGGCCACGGCACGATTTCGCGCGACCCCGTCCGGATCGTGCGCGAAGGCGAGGGCGTCATCCTGCACTTGCCGGCGACGCGCATGCCGGTCGAGCTGAACGGCCGCGCGGCCACGGGCCAGGTCAGGCTGGATGCGGCCGACGTCGCGCATGGCCAGGTGCTGACCTTGGGTCGCGCCGTGGTCCTGTGCCTGCACTGGATGACCTGCCTGCCGAAGCACAATCCGGTGCCGGGCCTCGTCGGCGTGGGTGCGGCCGCGATCAGCCTGCGCGACCAGATCCGCATGGTGGCGCCGACCGACATCCCCGTGCTGCTGCTGGGCGAGACGGGCACGGGCAAGGAAATCGCCGCGCGCGCCATCCACGCGCTGGGCCAGCGGGCGCAGACGCGGCTGGTGGCCGTCAACATGGCCGCATTGAACGAATCGCTGGCGGCGGCCGAGTTGTTCGGCGCCGCGCGCGGCGCGTACACGGGCGCGCAGGAGCGTCGGGGCCTGTTCGCGGAAGCGGACGGCGCCACGTTGTTCCTGGACGAGATCGGCAATGCGCCCGCGAGCGTGCAGCCGATGCTGCTGCGGGTGCTGGAAGGCGGCGACTACCGGCCGCTCGGCGCAAGCCAGGACCGCAAGACGAGCGCGCGCCTCATCGCCGCCACCGACCAGGACCTGGACGCGGCCGCGTTCAACCAGGCCCTGCTGCGGCGCCTGGAAGGGTTCGCGATCCAGCTGCCGCCGCTGCGCGCGCGCCGCGAGGACATCGGCGTACTGATCGCGCACCTGCTGCAGGCGCATGGCGGCCAGCCGACGCTGCCGGTGGAACTCGTGGTGGAAATCGCCTGCTACGACTGGCCCGGCAACATCCGCCAGCTGGGCCACACGCTGCGGCGCGCGGCGCTGCTCGTGCAGCATGGGGGCATGCCGCAGCTGGAGCAACTGGTGCGGCTGACGCCGGCGCCGGCGGGCAGCGCGGCCCGCCTGATGCCGGCCACCGACGTCGCGCCCCCGGTGATGGCGGCACCACTCCCGGCGTCCGCGCCGGAAGCGCCGCGCCGCAAGCCGTCGGCGCTGAGCGACGCCGACGTCCTCGATGCGATGGCCGGCAACGATTGGAATATCCAGGCGGCCGCCCGCACCCTCGGGATCTCGCGCCCGACCATGTACAAGCTGCTGGACGGGCATCGCGAGATCCGCTGGGCCGAACGGATTCCGCCCGAGGAGATCGAACGTGCGCTGGCCGCATGCGACGGTGACGTCGGGCGCTGCGCGGCGTCGCTCAGGACGCCGACCGAGTCGCTGCGGCGGGAGATCCGGCGTTTGCGCGAGATCGCGTGATTACGGGTGCGAACCGACTTCCATCTCCGGGTCGGGCAGATAAAAGAATGAGGTCGTGCCGTCGCCGTTGTACGCCGAGAAGGAGATCGTGAAGGCCCAGGTGCCGAGGGCCTTGCCGACCGTGACCGTGGAATTCGCCTTGAGGTTGATGCGGTTGCCTTCCGTGAATGGGGATGAGCTATGGCAGGTGCTTTTCATCTGACCGGTGATCAGCACGCATTCGGCGATATCGCCCGGCCCGGAGAATTGAAACGTGATCTTATCTCCCGGCACCACCTGGATGACGTCGCCGTCCTGGTGCTGGACGCCGTCCAGGCTCCAGCTGGCGAGGGTCTGGCCCTGGACGTAGGTCACGGTGAGTTGGTAGGTTTGTGGCATGGTGCTCCTTTCGGTTGGACAAGACGGGTCGGTATGGCGTCAGTCGGGGCGGTAGGCCGGGTCGCGACGCAGGGAAACGAGGTTCGGTTCGGCTTCGATCAGTTTGAGCGGGTAGCCGAGGTGCAGGGCGTTCGCGATCGCCTTGAGGGCGAGCGTGCGCTGGCCCACGAGTTCGTAGGTCAGGCCGGCGCGGAACTGGACGTCTGCGCTGTCGGGCGCCAGCGTCACGGCGCGTCCCGCGAGCTCCATCGCACTGGTCTTTTCGCCGGCGCGCGCGGAATAGAGGCCCATGCGCGACGCCAGCAGCACGTTGTTCGGTGCGCGTTCCAGCCGCGGCGCGAGGAGCCTGCGCGCCTTGTCGTAGGCGAGACGCGCTTCTTGCGCCCGCCCGGGAATCCAGAGCAACGTATCGCCCAGGTTTGCCCAGTTGAGGTACGAACCCGGGTCGCCGCGCGGCGGGGTGACCGCGTTCTCGAACGCATCCGCCGCGCCCACGTAGTCGCCACGGACGAACAGGATATTGCCGAGATTCGTGTAAAGCTTGGCGTTCGGCCGCAGTTGCAGGCCTTGCTGCAGCACGCGTGCGGCCTCGTCGGCGCGGTTCTGACGCATCAGCGCTGCCGACAGGTTGGCATAGGCCATCACCGCATCGGGTTCCAGTGCGATGCTGCGCCGGAAAATCTGTTCGGCCAGCGCGGCGTGGCCCTGTTCGTATTCGACGCTGCCGAGCTCGTCGAGGAACACGTGTTCGCGCGGGAAGCGCCGCGTCGCTTCGGCCAGCGTGGTCCGGGCCTCGGTGTAGCGCCGTGCATGCCGCAGCGTCTCGGCCTTGGCATACCAGGCGAAATAATTGTCGGGGTCGACGCGCAAGGCTTGTTCGCAGGCGGCCAACGCATCGTCGAAGCGGCCCTGTCCGGCACGGACGTCGGCCACGGCGACGTGTGCCAATGCCAGCTGGTCGTTCAGCTTCAATGCCTGCTGCGCGCCGGCATCTGCTTTTTGCAGCCAGGTCTCGTCCTGCCGATCACTGGCAAAGCGCAAGCTGGCCACGATCGAGATGCCGGCGACGGCAGCCGCGTTATCGGGCGTCCGTGCGAGGACCCGCTCGAAATGCGCCTGTGCGTCGTCGAGGGCGCCCGGCCGGTCGAACACCTTGGCGGCGGCGAGTCCCCGTTCGAGTTCGACCGCTTCGGAATACGGCGTGACTGCCACGCGCATGCCGGCCTCGAGCGCGGCGATGCGCGGCGCGCCCTTCCACCATGCCAGCGCGCCTGCTGCGGCCACCGCGGATGCGCAGGCAGCGATGATGGCGGCACGGGGCAGCCGGCCTCGCCGGAGCGCCGGCGCCGCTGCGGCCGACGGTTGCCCGTTGCCGGCCAGTCCAGCCAGGCGTGCCGCCACGTCGGCCATGCTGCCGAGCCTTTGTTCCGGCTGGCGCGCCGTCATCGCGCGGATCAGCGCGATCAGCGAGGTATCGAGCGTGTCGGGATAATCCCATCCGTCGG
>Ga0207657_10002452_pt1 | contig 20036 bp, 17 predicted proteins | sample KBSC33metaG_FD_184316 | JGI IMG/M metagenome (GOLD analysis project Ga0207657, IMG submission 184316) | Corn rhizosphere microbial communities from Kellogg Biological Station, Michigan, USA - KBS C3-3 metaG (SPAdes) (version 2) | ecosystem: Host-associated > Plants > Roots > Rhizosphere > Soil ... | reverse complement strand
GGCGGCGCGCTGTTCGAGGATCACGACGGCTCGATCTGGATCGGTACCAGCCGCGGCCTGTCGCACCTGATCGCGCCCGAGGGCGTGTTCAAGCCGGCGGCCGGCCCGACCTTCCTGCACGCCGTGCGCCGCGGCGACCAGGCGTACGACGCGGCGTCGCACCGTCTGACGTTCACAGCATCGGATCGCTTCCAGATTGTCGCCGGTCCGCCGACGACGCTGCCGAGGGGATGGCTCAGTCGCGACGTTGGAAGGGTTGGCGAGCCCGGGAGCGCGACGTTCGACGGCACGACGTTCACGGTTCGGGGATCGGGCCGCGACATCTGGGACGCAGCCGATGAGTTCCATTGGGCCTTCCTGGTGACCAGCGGCGACTTCGACGTCATCGCGCGCGTTGCCTCGGTGCAGAACATCAATCAATGGACGAAGGCCGGTCTCATGATCCGCGAGGAGGCGGCGCCGGGCGCGCGTCATGCGTCGGTGTTCGTCACGCCGACCACGGCGAAAGGGATCGTGTTCCAGCGCCGAGTGACGACGGATGACATCAGTTCGAGCACGGCGGGGCCGTCCATCACCGCCCCCGTGTGGCTCAGGCTGTCGCGCGCCGGCAACAACGTCACCGCTTACTGGCGCAGCGGAGCCAGCGGCGCGTGGACGCTGATCGGCACACAGGTCTTCGACAATCTCGCGGACAGCGTTCAGGTCGGCCTCGTCGTCTCGAGCCACGTGCACGGCACGCTGGCGCGGGCAACGTTCGATCAGGTCGCGATCACGACCGGCGGCGGATCATCATCCGGTTGGACGAGCGAAGACGTCGGAAGCGTGGGTGCCGCGGGGCAGTCGACGGTGCTCGACGATGGGACGGCAACGGTCACTGGGTCGGGCGCCGACATCTGGGGCACCGCCGACGAGTTCCATTGGGCGTACCAATCCGTGTCCGGCAATTTTTCGATCGAAGCGCTCGTCGACAGCGTCGACAACGTGAACCGCTGGGTGAAGGCGGGTTTGATGATTCGCGCGACGCACGATCCCGGATCGCAGCACGCGTCGCTGTTTGCGACGCCGACGACCGAGAAGGGCATCGCGTTTCAGGGGCGCGAGACGACAGGCGGCACGAGCCGGCAGCAATCGAGCGTTCCCGTCGCTCCGTCGACGTGGCTGAGGCTCACGCGCCAGGGCACGACTATCGAAGCGTACTTCCGCAAACAGTTGACCGATCCGTGGCAGAACTTCGGCCGCTTCGTATTAACGGGCCTGCCAGACACGGTGCTCGTTGGCCTCGCCGTATCGAGCCACGTAGATGGCACGCTGGCGACCGCGCGCTTCAGCCACATCGAGATTGCGCCGATGCTCGATTGGACGACGGTGCGCGTCGGACCGGGTGCTGGGGACGCGTTCGTGAACGGGACGTTCTTCACGCCGAGCAATCAGGGCCGCGATATCTGGGGCACGGCCGACGCGTTCACGTACATCTATGCACCGTGGAGCGGCGACGGCACCATCACCGCGCGGTTGAACGATTTGCGGGCCGCCGATCCGTGGACGAAGGGCGGCGTGATGTTCCGCGAATCGCTCGCTCCGGGGTCGACGCACGCCTTCGCGTTCTCCTCGATCTCGTTTCAGTTCTCAGACTCGAAAGGGTTGAACGAGCAGTACCGTGCGGCCACCAATGGCGCGAGCGCGAGCGGCGGCACCGCGCCGGGGCAGCCGCCGATCTTCGATCAGTCGAAGCCGGTCTGGCTGCGGCTGACGCGGGCGGGCCAGGTGTTCACCTCCTCGTTCTCGTACGACGGCGTCACGTTTTCGCCCCTCGGCACCGCCACCGTGCCGATGGCGCGCGACATTCTCGTCGGCCTGGCGCTGACAAGCCACAACGTCGACGCTTCGGCGCAGGCCCTGTTCGACGACGTCAAGGTGCGGTAGCCCGCGGGCGCTCGGGCTACAATCCACCTGTCCACTACAAGGAGCGTCCGCATGGAACGAAAGAAGGCGTCCGACTATCCCCAGGAGCTCTTGGATCTGTTTCACGAGTACCAGCACGGCGACATCAGCCGGCGCGATTTTCTGGATCGCGCCAAGAAGTTCGCGGTCGGCGGTCTCACGGCCGCGGCGATCCTGGAAACGCTGAAGCCGAACTACGCGTGGGCACAGCAGGTGCCGAAGGACGATCCGCGGCTGAAAACCGAGTACCAGACGGTGCAGTCGCCGCAAGGCAACGGCAGCATCAAGGGGTATTTCGCGCAGCCGGCGAAGGCGGGCGGCAAGCTGCCGGGTGTGCTCGTCATCCACGAGAATCGCGGACTCAATCCGTACATCGAAGACGTCGCGCGGCGCCTGGCGCTCGCCAACTTCATCGCGTTCGCGCCGGACGGCCTCACCTCGGTCGGGGGGTACCCCGGTGACGATGAGAAGGGCGCGGCGAAGTTTCGCGAGGTGAACGGGCCGAAGATGATGGAGGATTTCGTCGCGTCGGCCGAGTGGCTGAAGGCGAATCCCGCCTGCACCGGCAAGATCGGCGTCGTCGGCTTCTGTTTCGGCGGCGGGATCGCGAATCAACTCGCGGTGCGTCTGCCGGATCTCGGCGCGGCGGTGGCGTTCTACGGCCGCCAGCCGAGCGCGGAGGACGCGGCGAAGATCCACGCGCCGCTGATGCTGCACTACGCCGGCGCCGACACCGGCACCAACGCCGGATGGCCGGCCTACGAGACGGCGCTCAAGGCAAACCACAAGACGTACCAGGAGTTCATGTACGAGGGCGCCCAGCACGGCTTTCACAACGACACGACGCCGCGCTACGACGAGGCCGCCGCGAAGCTCGCATGGCAGCGGACGCTCGATTTCTTCAACAAGAATCTGCGGTGAGCGTCGTCGTAGGCCGGGTCCTTTCGGACCCGGCTTGAGGCGGGTCTGAAGACCCGCCCTACGCGTCACTCGGCAAAGCCTTCGCGCTACTGGTCGAGCGGCCGCGTGTTCGTCTCTGCCATCGGCCACATCAACGCGAGCCCGATCGCGCCGTACGCCATGATGTAGTACGCCGGCGCGAGCGGCTGCCCCAGCGTCTCGATCAGCCACGTAGAGACCAGCGGCGCGGTGCCGCCTGCCAGGGCGAGCGTGATGCTGTACGCGAAGCTCATCGACGTCACGCGCGTGCGCAGCGGAAAGATCTCGACGACCATCGCCCCCTGCAGCCCCAGCGCCATCCCGAGCGGCACGGCCAACATGATCTGACCCGAGATGAACGCGATCGGCGCGCCGTACAGCATGAGGCGCATCGCGGAGTAGATCGTCGCCATCACGACCACGGTGAGCGTCAGCATCAGACGCCGGCGACCGACACGATCGGACAGCCATCCGCCGAGAGGCTTCGCGAGCAGCACGACGACCAGGCTCAACGTGTTCGCCAGCAGAAACGTCTGTCCGCCATCGTCGACCAGGCTCTTCCGGCGCTCCACGGCGTACGTGAACGTCAGGTAATACGCGGCGTTCGTCATCGCGACGATGCCGAACGTGCGGACGATCGGCAGCCAGTCAGCGACGAGCGAGGGCATGAGCGGTGGACGGGCGGCCGCGGCCTTCAGACCCTCCGCGGTTTCATGAATGCCGCGCCGGAGGAACCAGCCGAGCACGCACAAGCCGACGCTGGCGACGAACGGCACGCGCCAGCCCCAGGTGAGCACCTGCGAGGGACTCAAGAGCGCGTTCACGAGCCACGCGGAGCCCGATCCAAGGATGAAGCCGATGGTGGTGCCGGCGGCGGTGGAGCTGCTGACGAGACCGCGCATCATGGGCGAGGACTGCTCGGTGGTGTACACCATCGAGCCCGTGAACTCGCCGCCCAATGAGAATCCCTGCACGAGCCGCATTGTCACGAGCAGGATGGGTGCCGCGACGCCGATCTGGTTGTAGGTGGGTAGGAGGCCGAGCGCGAGCGTCGCGCCGCCCATCATCATGATCGAGAGCGTCAGCAGGGCGCGGCGGCCGATGCGATCGCCGACCGGACCGAGGATCAGGCTGCCGATCGGACGCGCGCCGAATCCGAGCGCGAACACGGCGAAGGCAAGCAGCTGCTGCGCGGTATGGCTGGACTGCGGAAAGAACTGCCGTCCGATGTCTCCGGCGAAGTAGCCGTAGACCGCGAAGTCGAACCATTCGAGAACATTGCCGATGAGGCCAGCGAGCGCGGTTCTCAGCGCTGACTGCCGCGGACCAGTGTGGGCGACAGACAGCATTGCGTATTCTAACGCGAGGCTGTCGGCGGTGCCGTTGAATCACACCTACTTCAACCGGCCGTCCAGCTCCATATAGACGCGATTGAGCGCCGCGTATGCGTTGTTGGCGGCGCGCGTCCAATTGTCGTAGACGCCGAAGTTGGCGCTCGCCGTCGCGCTCTCGATCGGCGTCTGCCGCGCGTGGAGACGCGTGCCCTCGGCGATGATCTGCTCGACCGCCAGCCGGTAATTGCGCTCCTCCTCGCGCAGCACCGGCGCGCTGTCGATGAATCCGTGCGCCGGCACATAGAGATTCGCGTCGATCGCTTCTGCGTTCTTCAACGTTTGCACCCACTCGGTCGGGTAGCCGTTTGCCATCGATGGAAAAATCCGGTTGGAGAAGACCTCGCTCATGAACAGGATTTTTTCACGCGGCAGGTAGACCTCGAGGTCTCCGCCAGTGTGCGCTCGCCCGAGAAAGAGGATGTCGATTTCCGTGCCGCCCAAGGCGATCACTTTTTTATCCGCGACTGTTTCGGCTGGCCGTTTCAGTTTCGGCGCGGAAAACGGGTGCGCGAAGAAAACGACCGAGGCCGGGAACGCCGCGTCGCCGCCGGTGTGGTCGCCATGCTCCGACCCGACGACGACGTACTTGATCGGCTGCGGCGTCAGCTTGGCGATGTCGTCGACGAGGCGCTTCACGTGCTCGACCGTGCCCTGGCCTTCCGCCACGAGGACACCGTCGCTCGTGACGACGATCAGGTTGTTCACGGTGACCGTGCGCTTGCTCGGATCGATCTGCTCGTACCCGTAGATGTTCGGCGCCAGCTTCGTGATACGCGGGAAGTCGGCAGCGGTCAGCCCGCGCACGGTGATGTCGCCGGTCCGGACGGGTGACTGCGCACGCGCGGGCGACGCCGCCTGCAGCGAGGCGACGGCGAGAAGAGCGATGACCGTGGTGTTCATGGCTGCACCCGTTACTGCGCGTACTCGCGGCCGAGTCGTTCGGCGACGGCTCTGAGTTTATCGGCCAAGGTGTTGACCGCCGTCGTCGTTTCCACGCGTCCGTGCGTGGCTTGCGCCACCGCGCCGGCGATCGCTTCGGGCAGACCGCTGCCCTTGAATTTCAGCACGACGGCGTCGAAGGAGACGTCGCGAGTGGTCAGCGCCGTCAGCCACTTGTTGAACGCCTGCTCGTTGGCGGCGCTGCTTTCGCTTCCGTCGCCTGTGATTACCACGAACGCCGGCACGCGGTCGCCGGGATTTCGGAGGAAGCGCTGGTCCACTTCCAGCAGCGCGTCCATCAACGGCGTCGTTCCATGATCGCCGGTGATGCCGCGCGCCGAATCGTCCACCTTCTTGCGATCCAGCGTCGGCGGCACCCGCACCTGCGTCCGTCGTCCCGTCGTCACGAGCAGGAGCTCGTGCTCTGGCGGGAGCGCGTCGGCGAAGGCGACCACCGCGCTGCGGATCTGCGCGATGGCGGCGCCAATGCCGTCGCTCGTGTCGACCAGCAGCGCGACGCGTAGCGGTCCCTTCTTGGTGGCACCGTTGGGGGATTGGGCGAATGCCGTCCTCGGTGCCGCGGCGGCCGAACCGAAGACTGTCAGTGCGAACGACAGCGGGAGCAGCGCAGCAACAGAACGTCGCATCATCCCCTCCGCGAATCGGGTCTCCGGCGGCGATGGTCGGCCGACAGCGTAGCAGATTGCGGACAACGCAGAGCACGCGAATCGCGCAGAGCCAGGCAACATCGCCTGTTCTCTGCGATCTCCGCGGTCTCTGCGTTGATCGCCCTCGAGGCTGCGATGTCTTTATTGTTTCGTGACGGGCAGCGACTGGATGTTGCCTTGCACGAGCGTTCCGCTGATCGCTGCGGCGACGCGGCCATCGGGACCGTCGACCGTCAACGTGAACGTGTCGTGTCCGACGCCGGGCTCGCCGTGGTCGCCGGCGCGCATCTCGAATCGATAGCCAGACACACCGGACAAGGTACCCACGCCCGTCAGCACGACGCTGTCCACCAGCGTCTTCGGCGCGCGTCCCGGATCGATCGCCGGATCGTTCCAGAAGGCCGCCGACGAAATCGAGTTCGCCCGGAACACGATCGGGTTGGACGCGTCCTCGACCGTCTGCGAGATCGAGGCGCTCAGGGAAGCGCTCTGGCCGCCGCCGTCATTCTCCGCCGTGAACGTGAACTGGCCGCGCAGGCCGCCTTGCACGACGGCCCCGGAGCCCGCCATTCGGCCCGGCAGCGCCGTCACCGTGTACGTAACGCTGGCGCTGGATGGATGACCAGCATTATCGACCGCGGTGACCGTGAACACGTGTGGACCGACGGTCGTGGTGTCGAGGGCGCTCCCTGATGGAACGGGACCGCTGCAGGACGCAACGCCCGACCCGATGTCAAAGCAGGCGTACGACGCGATGACATCCTGCATCAGCCCGTACGACGCCGACGATGGCGAGGAGATGACGATTGACGGCGCGATCGTGTCCTGAACGTTGATGGTGGTGACGACGACCGTCGTGTTGTGGCTGGCATCGGTGGCGGTATACGTCAACGACGTCGTGCCGGCGGGGAAGAGGGAGCCGGCAGGCACGCCCGACACCGCGATCGTCGGATTCGGATCGCAATTGTCGGTGACGATCGGAATGGATGGCGTATAGACCGTGCCGCCAGCTCCGCTCTGCTCGAGCGTGACGTTCGCCGGCGGCGTGAACGTCGGTCCAGTCGTATCCGCGACCGTGATCGTCACGGTCCTGCTGTCTGTTCCTCCGTGCCCGTCGTCGACCGTCAGCGTGATCGTGTGAACGCCGAGGCCGAGCGGCGCGCTGACGGCGACGGACGTGCCGAGAACGGCCTGGCCTTCGGTCCATGAGTACGTCAGCGAATCGTTGTCCGGATCGGTCGAGGCTGAGCCATCGAGGGAGACGACTGCGGTGCAGTTGGCGCCCGGCGATATGGTGCGGTCCGCGCCGGGATTGGCGGCCGGCAGACGGTCGGGCGTGAGCACGCTGCCGGCGGCTGAGGCGACGAAGGCGAACGGCACGAACGTCTGCCCGCCCGTGAGCAGCGCCTTGTTCGACGCGAGCGCCGCACCGGCGGGGAACAGGCTGCCGACGCCGGGATCGCCGACCGACACGGAACTGCCGGTAGCCGGATCGAAGATCTCGGACTCATTGTTCGACGCGAGGAAAATCTGGCCGTTTGTCAGCCGGACGATGGCCGACCAGTACGGGTAGCTGAAGAGCGTGTGGCCGCCGTCGCTGAACGTCTGCGTCGCGGGATCGTAAATCTCGACGGCCTGTTGGGAGCCGATCAGCAGGACCGTGCCGTTCTCGAGGAGGAATGCGGCCGCGCCTCTTTCCGAGTGGAGCGTCGGCTGAGCGACGGCGGTGAACGTCTGTGTCGACGGATCGTAGATCTCCGCGCTCGTGTCACTCTGGGGCCCGCCGACGATCAGCACGTTCCCGTTTGGCAGCAGGACTGACGAATGGTCGTACCGCGCCGTCGTCATCGTGCCGGCCGGCGAGTAGCTATTGGTGGAAGGGTCGAAGATTTCGGCGCTCGATGTGACGGTGAAGCCGATCGTTTCGATGTTCGTGATGCCACCCGTGATGAGAACGCGGCCGTCGGCCAGCCGCGTCGCGGCGTGGTTGTAGCGCGCCTGCGCCAGCGAGCCGGTCGCCGTGAATGTGTGCGTCGCCGGATCGTAGACGTCGGATGCGGCGGTCGGACGGCTGCCGTAGTTGCCGAGGAATGTGCAGCAATCGGTCGCTTCACCGCCAGCCAGCAGGACGCGGCCGTCGGTGAGCCGTGTCGCCGTGTGCTGCGCGCGCGCCGCCGACATCGTGTTCGTCGTGCTGGTGAACATCCTGAGCGTCGGGTCGTAGATTTCGGCTGTGCTCAACGCGCCGAACACGTGCATTGCGTCTTCCCCGCCGGCGATCAGCACGGTGCCGTCGGCCAGCACCGTCGCGGTGTGCAGGTCGCGCGGCGAGGTCATCGGACCCACCGCGGTGAAGCTGTTTTGCGCGGAGGCGGAACGGCTCGAACAAGCGAGGAACGCAAGCGCGGCGAGCGTGCTCGCGCGGAGTCGGAACGATCTCGTCAAGGCGGTCTCCTGGTGTGCCGACGGCGACACGTTGGGGGAGCGCGCACGCGACGAGGACGGCGGATGGATTGTCGAATCGAAACGGATGAGGATGAGATTATCTGCTAAACCAGCGATTGCGGTCCAGCCCGCCGTCTCTCGGCGTGACGTGGATTTGGCGTCCGCAAAAGCCCGCTGCAGTTAGCGGGAAGAGCGACGGCGCCTGCGACGCGGCACACCGCGGACCATGCGCGCGACCAGGAGGTAGGCGAAGATCACCAGCAGGATGATGAGGACGCGAAGCACCACCCTCGCATCCTAACGCCAGTGACCCGGAAGGGGGAGCGCGGCGCGCTCAGGCGTACGCGGCGCCGACCATGATCTTCTTGATGCGCAGCCACGGACAGCCATGCGAGATGCTGTTCGTCTGCGTCGGTTGACCTTTGGCGTCGCCGCCGGTCCCGTACATCCGCCAGGTGTCCTGATTCCCGATGGCGTCGAGGTTGGCCCAGAAGTCCGTGGTGATCGCGTTGTACGTCACGTCGCTCACCATCCGCGTCTTCTTGCCGTTCTTGATCTCCCAGAAGCAGTTGCCGCCGAACTGTCCGTTGTAGCGCTGCTGATCGATCGAATAGCTGCCGCGTCCGTCGATGAGCACGCCGTCCTTGGTGTCGGCGATGATCTCGTCCGCCGACGGGGATCCCTTCGGCCCTGGCTCGACGCGCACGTTCGGCATCCGCAGGAACGGATAATCACGCCACGACGATGCGGACGTACACCCTTTGCTGGCGGTATCGCCGATGAGCGGCGCCGTCTCGCGATTGGTCTGCAGTCCGACCAGAATCCCGTCGCGGATGATCGGAAACTCCGTCGTCTTCACGCCGTCGTCGTCGAACCCGATCGTGCCGAGACCGCCGGGCATCGTCCGATCCGCCGTGACGTTGAACAGCTTCGAGCCGTATTTCAGCTTGCCGACATCGGTCAGTTTGACGAAGCTCGTGCCGGCGTAATTCGCCTCGTAGCCGAGAATGCGATCCAGCTCGGTTGCGTGCGCGACGATCTCGTGCACGGTGAGCATGGCGTGCGACGGCATCAGCACGAGATCCTTCAGGCCCATGCCGATCGGTTTCGCGGTGGTCATCTCGACCGCCTCCGCGGCGACGCGCTCTGCGCTGTCGAGCATGTCGCTGTCGGTGACGACTTCCCAGCCGCCGGTCTTCGGCACGGCGATGTAGTTCCGCGTTTTCGTGACGCCGTCCTTGCGCACGCTGACGTTGAACGAGGGGTTGATTTCCCACGTCTCCTGCTCGATGTAGGACCCTTCGCTCGACGCGAAGTATTTCCACTCGTTCGTCATGCGGACATCGGCCGTCACGCTCGTCACGGCTTTGTTCTGCACGACCGCGTCGACGACCTTCTGGACGAACGCCTGCTTGTCGGCCTGGGAGATGGAGTTGGGATCGACCCGCACCGGCGTCGACCAGTACTCGGTGTACGGCGGCACCGGCGCGAGGCGGATGTCGCTCTTCTTCGCGACGGCGCTCGCCTTCGCCACGTCGGCGGCAATGCCCGTGATGCGCCGGATTTCGCCCTCGGTGACGATCGGGCTGCTGGCGAAGCCCCAGACGCCGCCATGAATCACGCGAACACCGAAGCCGGCCGCGCCGCGCTGTCCGTTACGCGTGCGGCCGCGTCCGCCGCCGCGTCCGAAACCGCCGCGGCCGCCAAAGCCGCCGCCGTCCGCGTCGCGATCGCTGCCGCCGGAGGCGTTCACGCTGCTCGATGTGCTGCTCGTGAAGCGGATGTCCGCGTACGTGCAGCCCACGCGCTTCGCTTCGGCGAGCGCGATGTCGGCGAGTCCCTTGAAGGTCGACTCGATCGGGTTGCCCTTGCGCGACTGCGCGAGCAGATCGCCCATCAGATCGCCGGAGGCGATGACCAGACCGGCGGCGCCGGTGTATTTGAGGAAGTCGCGACGTGTTGGACTCATATCATGCGCTCTGTGTGAACCACGACGGGCACGAAGTCACGAAGCGGTGAGATCACTTTACGTCTCACATCAAGAGCGTTCGTCATCTTCGTGTCTTCGTGAGCTTCGTGGTTTTAAACTGCCGGCGATACGGACGTCATATAAAAGTCTTCGATACGCACGGGCGGGACGAGCGCGGTGCCCGGACCGTCGTACGCCTCGCCGGTGTGGATCGGCACCGGCCGCCCGATCGCCGAGATGTTGCTGAAGCCGACCAGCGGCGACATGTTCCAGCGGAAGTTCTGCACCGGTCCGGCGATCTCGCCGTTCTCGATGAGGAACAGACCGTCGCGCGTCATGCCCGTATTGAGGAGCGTGACGGTGTCGACCGGCCGGATGTACCAGAAGAAGGTGACGAGCAGCCCGCGCTTCGTCGACTTGATCATGTCCTCGAGCGATTGGTCGCCGCCTTCGAGCACGAGGCTCATGTTCGGCGTCGCCGGCGTCGGCGGCACCTTCTGACGGTGCGCGGTCGACGGATCGTAGTAGACGTTTTGCAGCACGCCCTTGTCGACCCACGTCACCGGCTGCGCCGCTTGACCGTCCGCGAGAATCGGCGTCTGCCGCAGGACGGCGTTGCCGATGTCGCTCTTCAGCGTGAAGCTGTCGCTGAACAGCTTCTGACCGATCTTCGGCTTGCCGTCCGGGCCATTGAACGGACGTCCGAGGCCGCCGAAATTGAAGCCGCCTCCGCCGAATCCGCCGCCGCCTTCGTTGAACGCGCCCATCAGCGTCGAGAGAAAGCGCGCGGCGGGACGCGGCTCGAGGATCGTCGTGTAGCGCCCCGGCTCGATCGCGCGCGGCTTCTGGCTCTTGACCGCCTTGTCGGCCGCGACTTCAGTCAAGTGCGCGACGTCGATCTGCGAGAGATCTTTCGCGCCGGTGATCCCGGACCAACCCGACCCGGAGCCGCTCGGCATGCGGCATGTCAGAATGAAGCCCGCTTCGGCGTACTGGTAATACGCGAACAGCCCCTCGGAGTTGGCGAGACAGGTCGCCTGATACGTCTTCGGGATGTAACCGGCGGCGAGCACGCCTTTCTTCTCGCAGATGTCGACCGATTGCTTCACCCAGGCGGCGCGATCGCCCGGACTGAAGTCGGCCGTCGCCGGGACGACCGCGTTGACCGGCACGTAGTGCTGCGGCCCCTTCACCAGCGGCGGGAGGTTCGGGTTGTCGCGGCCTTTCGTCGCGGCGTCGCGGGCCTCCTCGATCGCCGCCTTGAGCGACTCGTCGTCGAACTCGCGCGTCTGCGAGCCGCCTTGCTTCTGGCCGACACGCAGGTTGATCGACAGCTGCTGGTCGTATTGCACCAGGTTCGCCGTGATCGTGGAGTTGGCGAAGCGCGTGCCCGATCGCTCGCCGCCGTCGAATGTGACCTCGACCGGATCGCTGCCGGCCATGTCGATGACTTTGTCGGTGAGCGCCTTGATTTCGTCGCGTGAAAACATAAATGAGTGCCGAAAGGCTACTACGTCGCCGGCATGCCGGCAAGGCAGAGCTACACAAGCCGCCCGCGCGAGCCGGGGAATGGGTGGCAGGACCGCGATGAGTGATCGGGCAACAGGTTGATGCCTCCCCACCCGAGCGCGGCAAGACGTCGCGACGCAGAGCCGCCGGCTGCCACGCCATGGCCAGCAGGATCGCTAACGCCTTCGCGCTACACCGAGCTGGAAAGCGCTTTATCCGCTCAATCGTCCATAACGCGGCCATCGGATCCACACGAGACGCGCGCAGCGCGGGGAAGAGGCACGCTATTGAATTCCTGATCCCTGTATCCCTACTTGAAGATCGCCTTCGGCATCTTCACGTGCACCCCGACGTTCTGATCGACCAGCTGCGTGATCGCGACATCGCCGGCCACGCTCACGAGTTGATAGGCCTCGTGCCGGCTCAAACCTTTCGTCGTCGAGATGAAATCGACCATCTCCTGAATGGCGGCCTTGGTGGCGACCGTCAGGTCGGCATCTGTCGCCATGCTGATGAACGCGCTTGGTGTTTCCGCGCGCGGCCACTTCAGCTTCATCCCCTTCCGGACGGTGAGCTGCAGACGCCCGCGCAGAGATGTCTCGATCGCGGTCTGGTCGACCTCGCCATCGCCCTGTGCCGCATGGCCGTCGCCGATCTCGAAGAGCGCGCCCGGCGCGAACACCGGAATGAACAGCGTCGTCCCGGCCACGAGCTCGCGGTTGTCGAGATTGCCCGCGTGCGTGCCCGGCGGATTGCTGCTCACGCGCCCCAGCTCCGGCGCCGGCGCCACGCCCATGCTGCCGAAGAACGGGTGCAGCGGAATGACGATGCCAGGCGCAAATGTGGCGGTCATCGACGCGCGATCGAGCGGAATGATCTTCGAGGGGACGCCGCGGTCGCAGTTCTCGCGCAGGAACCCGCTGCAGCCGTTGTAGCCGTAATCGATCGGCAGATCGATCGAGAGGATCTGCACTTCGAGCGCGTCGCCAGGATCGGCGCCTTCGACGTATACCGGTCCCGTCAGGATGTGGCCGCCCGGCCCGCGCTTGTCGCCGGTCACCTCGGTCACGATGGCTTTGAGCGACGCCTGGATTTTGTCGTCCGCCACGCCCGCGCGCGCGAGGCCCTGCGGCGTGTTGGTGAGCAGCGTGTCCACGTCGATGATGTCGCCCGACGCGATTCGCACTGCCGGCTCCGCCGAGGCCCAGTAGTAGCCGTACGCGACGGTTGCCGGTGTCGCTTCCAGACGGTGTGTCCGCGGCGGCGCGGCGGCAACCGGCGCGAGCGCCATCGAGCCGAGGAGCATGGCGGAGACGAGCTTTTGCATGCCCGCATTCTAAAGCGCCTTTTGGGCCAACCACGAACAGGGGAACGCCCCGGTGTCGCGGCGCGTCTGCGCTTTCGCAACGAACGCTGTTGCGCAACAATTTGTGTTGCGCTAGAGTACGACCATGCCGTTGGCGACCGCCCGCAAGGTCGAGGCCCTCCGCGCCGATTTCCGCACCGGCGCGCGCCTTGCCGACATGCTCGGCGTCAGCCGATCGCAGGTCACGCGCTGGCTCCGCGGCGCCGGCATCGACCCGCTCAACGCCGAGAAGATCGATCTGCTGGATCTCGTCTGGTCGAATCTCCTCCGGCTCTATCCGCGCGATGCCGCGCTCGCGTGGCTGTTCGGGATCAATCCGCGTCTCGGCGATCGCCGGCCGATCGATCTCATCAGGGCAGGCCGCGCCGAGGAATTGATGCGCGCGATCCGCGCCGAACGCTCCGACTCGTTCGCGTGATTCTCCATCGCTGTTTTCCCTGGAACCGCCAGGTGCGCGACGATGCCGTGGACGGGCCGTTGTGGTTTCCGCGGCCGTATCAAGGCGAAGGGCGGCACGACAACCCCGAAGACTATGGCTGTCTCTATCTGGCGGACCGCGCCCTCTCGTGCGTCGTCGAACAGCTGGCGCCGTTTCGCGGGCAGCGGCTCGCGTCGTCGCTCCTGCGGCGCCGCGACCTGCCGCTGGCGCTCGCGGCCCTCGAGTTCGACGATCGCGCGCCGGTGATCGATCTCGACGATCCGGCCGTGTTGCGCCGCGAACGGCTGCGGCCGTCGGCCGTCGCCACCAGGGATCGCCGCGTCACCCAGCCGCAGGCGCTCGAGCTGTATCGCCGGCATCCGGCGGCCGCCGGCCTCAAGTGGTGGTCCTCCTGGGAGGCGCTCTGGGCCAACGTCACCCTGTTCGATCGCGCCGCGGCGGCCCTTCGCCTCCTCAGTGTCAACGAGCTCACGCTCGACGATTCGACGCTGGAGGAAGCGGCCGACTATTTTGGGATGAGACGAACGTAAACAGTGGCCGGACCGAATCGGCGGCAGCCAGGTCGGACCTATGATGGCGGGGTGCACGCAAGAGTCGCGCTGACCCGCGCGATCAGCCCGACGATCAACCGGTGCGAGCTGACCCATCTGGATCGCGTCGGGATCGATCTGGCCATTGCCCGGCGGCAGCACGCGGCGTACGAACGCGCGCTCGAAGCGCTGGGCTGCGAAGTGCGGCAGCTCTCCGCGAGCGACGAGATGCCCGACGCCGTCTTCGTCGAGGACACCGCCATCGTGTTCGACGAGCTCGCGATCATCACGCGGCCTGGCGCCGCCTCGCGGCGCGTCGAGACGGCCGGCGTCGCCGACGCGCTCGCGCCGCATCGTGCGCTGCGGTCAATCGAGGCGCCCGGCACCGTCGACGGCGGTGACGTGCTCGTCCTCTCGCGCCGCGTGTTCGTGGGGTGCTCCGGACGGACGAACGCGGCTGGTGTCGAGCAGATGCGCGGCATCCTCGCGCCGTTGGGCTACACCGTCGAGACGGCCGACGTCGTTGGGTGTCTGCATCTGAAGTCGGCGGTCTCGGCGGTGGGCGACCGAACGCTGCTGATCAATCGCCGGTGGATTGATGCGTCGCGCTTCGACGCATTCACGCTGATCGACACCGACCCGGCGGAGCCATTTGCCGCGAACGCGCTGCGGGTCGGCGAGACCGTCATCTTTCCGAGCGAGTTCCACCGCACGGCGGAGCGGCTACGACGCGCGGGCGTCGGATTGCATTTGGTGTCCGCCGGCGAGCTCGCCAAGGCTGAAGGCGGCGTGACCTGCTGCAGCCTGATCGTGGAGGCACGCGAGGCCGCGCGTCGGGGGCCGCGCGCAGGCTCCGGCCCGGGGATGGCATAATGACGGTTTCATCAAGGAGTGTTTCTGCCCTTCAGTCATCTCGCGCTTCACCCTGACCTGCTCAAAGGCGTCAAGGATCTCGGCTTCACTCGTCCCACGCCCATTCAGGCCGACGCCATTCCGCCCGCGATGGCGGGCCGCGACCTGCTCGCATGCGCGATGACAGGCAGCGGCAAGACCGCCGCGTTCCTGCTGCCGATTCTGCACAAGCTGATTGGACGTCCACGGGGCACCACGCGTGCGCTGGTGCTGACCCCGACGCGCGAGCTGGCGGCGCAGATCCTCGAGGATCTGACCGACCTCGCCGTGCACACGCCGATCAGCGCAGCGGCGGTTTTCGGCGGCGTCGGCATGGGGCCACAGGAGCATGCGTTCCGCAGCGGCGTCGACGTCATCGTCGCGACGCCAGGCCGCCTGCTCGATCATTTCCGGCTTCCGTACGCGCGGCTCGCCGGACTCGAGTACCTCGTGCTCGACGAGGCGGATCGCATGCTCGACATGGGGTTCCTGCCGGACATCCGGCGCGTGCTGCGCCACCTGCCGCAGAAGCGGCAGACGCTGTTCTTCAGCGCCACGATGCCGCCGCCAATCGCGCAGCTGTCGCGCGAAATGTTGAAGGATCCCGCGACGATCAACATCGAACGGCGATCCGCTCCAGCCGTGGGCATCACGCAGGCGGTGTATCCCGTATCGCAGCCGCTCAAGGCGCCGCTGCTCGTCGTCCTGCTGAAGAAGAGCGAGATGAAGGACGCGCTCGTCTTCACGCGCACGAAGCACCGCGCGAACCGCCTCGCGCAGCATCTGGTCGCGGCCGGCATCAGGGCGGAGCGCATCCACGGCAATCGATCGCAGGCGCAGCGCACCGAAGCGCTGGCCGGGTTCAAGAGCGGCAAGTATCAGGTGCTTGTCGCCACCGACATCGCCGCGCGGGGCATCGACGTCACCGCGCTCGGCCACGTCGTGAACTTCGACGTGCCGGCTGTCCCAGAGGATTACATTCATCGCGTCGGCCGCACGGCGCGCGCGGAGCTGACCGGCTCGGCATTCACATTCGTCTCGCCGGAAGAGGAAAACGATCTGCGGGCAATCGAGAAGGCGATCAACAGCCGACTGCCGCGCGTCACGGTGCCGGACTTCGATTACCACGCGCGTCCAGAGACGCGGCTCGAGATTCCCATCGCGCAGCGCATCGCCGAGATCCGTGCGCGCAAAGCCGAGGAGCGCGCCCGCGCCAAAGCGAAGCTCGAACGCCGGGCGGCGGCGGAGCGCGCGCCCGGCGGCGGCGCCCCGCGGCCTGGCGGCAGTCCGGCTGGCGGACACGCCCACGGCCGCCCGGGCGGACATCGCAGGCCGGGCGGGGGCGGTCCCTGGCGCGGCGGCAGCAGCGGAGGCGGCGGACGTCGCAGCCGGTAGTGACCAACCTCCACGAGTCCTTCGGCGACATCGACATCTATCTGTTCGATCAGCTGCTGCGCGGCCGCATCGCACCGGGCATGCGGGTGTTCGATGCCGGGTGCGGCGCCGGGCGCAATCTCGTGTATCTGCTGCGAGAGGGCTACGATGTGTGGGCCGTGGACGTCGATCCGCACGCGATCGAGCTCGTCCGCCAGCGCGCCGCCCATCTGCCGCCGGATCAGTTTCGCGCGGAGCCGATCGAATCGACGACGTTCGACGCCGCGATTGCCGACGTCGTGATCAGCAGCGCGGTCCTGCACTTCGCGCGGGACCATGCGCATTTCGAGGCGATGCTCCGAGGCACCTGGCGGCTCGTGAAGCCAGGCGGGCTCCTGTTCTGCCGGGTCGCGTCGACGATCGGCATGCCCGATCGGATGCGCGCCTTGGGCGGCGGGCGATACCGGCTTCCGGACGGCAGCGATCGGTATCTCGTCGACGAAGCGGCGCTCCTCGACTGGACCGATCGTCTGCACGCCACGCTCGTCGATCCGCTGAAGACGACCGTCGTTCAGGATCAGCGGTGCATGACGACGTGGGTGGTGCGGAAGGACAAGAAGTAGGAAGCAGGGATCAGGAGTTCACCGTGGACGCCAAGCGCGAGTTCCTGCGGCATATCGTGGCCACCGTGGCCTATCGGGGCGGCAAGACCATCCGCGGCGCGCCGGCGGGCTTTGCGGACTTCAGCGCCGGACACGAGACGCGCACGCCCGTCCAGATCCTGGCGCACGTCGGAGACCTCTTCGACTGGGCGCTGACGCAGGCGCAGGGCGCCGAGGCGTGGCGCGATGCGCCGCCGCTCGCGTGGGACGCCGAGGTGACGCGCTTCTATGGCGCGCTGGCGCGGTTCGACGCGTTCCTGGCTTCCGCCGTACCGCTCGCTGCGCCGGCCGAGCGATTGATGCAGGGAGCGATGGCCGATGCGCTCACGCACGTCGGCCAGCTGGCGCTGCTGCGCCGCCTGGCGTCGGCGCCGATCCGCGGCGAGAATTACGCGAAGGCCGACATTGCCGCCGGCCGCGTCGGGGCCGATCAAGCCGCGCCGCGCCGCGAATTCTAGCGAATGGACGTATGCGAGCATACGTCATGTGAAGCGGACGACGATCTTCGTGCCGCAAGCGCTGGAGCGCGATCCAGCCCCCGTCACATCCACCGCTTAACACTCGTAACCTGACCTCTCGGCCTGCCTGCTCGCGGCCGGCGCGTGCGATCCGAAATCGTAATCCGCTGTCGAAGAATGGTACGTGGGCGCAAGCCGCGTTCCGTCGAGGGATGCGCGGAAGTGCCGCGCCTCCAGTTGTTTGCCGGCTGCCGGCACCTCGCCCCCGCTGGTCGCTTTTTTGCGACACGCGCGGGTATGAGCGAGCGCCACGCCTTTGGTCCGAACCTTCGGCGCGCGCGCCTGCAGCGCGGCATCAGCATCGAGCGGATCGCGGAGAGCACCAAGATCAGCGCCGATCTCTGGAGCGGTCTCGAGCAGAACGATCTCTCACGGTGGCCGACCGGGCTGTACGCGCGCGCGTATGTTCGCGCGTACGCGCTCGAAATCGGCGTCGATCCCGAAGCGACGGTCGACGAATTCTGCCGCTGTTTTCCGGCAGGCGACCGCCGCGCCGGACGCATCGTGCGCGAGCAGGCGGCACTGCTTGGCCACGATCTGCAGTGGCGCGACGATCTCGGACACATCGAGGCCGATCGCCGCGCCGAGGCCAGCGCCGTCGATCGGCTGCCGGCCGTGTTCACCAAAGGCGGCCGCGCGCTGGCGGCCGGCGCCGATGCCGGTCTCGTGCTCGCGGTGTCGGCGATCGGCAAAGAACTGCTGCCGGTGGGCTGGCTGGCCTCGGCCGCGGCGTGCGCTTTCCTCTACCACGCGCTTTCGCTGGTCACGCTCGGCTGCACACCGGCTGTCTGGACGCTCGACACGTATCTGACCCACCGGCATCCGTCGAAGCGCCGCGAGGACAAGCCGCGGTTTCGCTTGCTCCGCGGCTCCGAGCGCGCGAAAGCCTGACCATCTACGTACCGACGCAGCCACGGCCGATACCAGGGAGAACGCTTCACTGGTGTGACTGAGGATCGTCTTGTTCCACGCTCACGGCGCTAGCGACAAGGGCCGCGTCCGGCCAACCAACGAAGACTGTTTCGCCATTGACGAGGTCCGGCGGCTCTGCGTCGTCGCCGACGGCATGGGTGGACACAACGCCGGCGAAGTCGCCGCGCGCCTCGCCGTCGACACCGTCGTCGAGACGGTCCGCGAGGGCGTCGAAGGCTCGCCGTTCGGCGTGGACCGGCGCTGTCGGACGCCGGCAATCTGCTGCGGACGGCCGTCAGTCTGGCCAGCGCGCGAATCTTCGAGACCGCCACGACCGCGCACGAGTACGCCGGCATGGGGACGACGGTCGTTGCGGCACTGGTAGTGAAGGACCGGATTGCCGTCGGTCACGCCGGCGACAGCCGCTTGTATCTGTTCGCGAATGGCCGTCTGCGCCAGCTGACGCACGACGACTCCTGGGTCGCGAACATGCTGGCGGACGATCCGGAAGCCGATCCGATTGCGCTGCAGCATCATCCCATGCGCAACGCCCTGACCAACGTGGTCGGTGCCCGTCTGCGGACGCAGGTGCACATCGTCGAAGAGCACCTCGGCGGCGGCGAGTTGCTGCTGCTGACGACCGACGGGATTCACGGTGTGCTGGACGACCGCCGCATCGAACAGTTGCTGGATGACGCCGACGATCTGGCCTACACCGCGAGCGCGTTCGTGGCTGCGGCGCTCGCTCGCGGCAGCCGCGACAACTGCACGGCCATCGTCGCCCGCTACATGCCCGACTGAGACCCGCTACACGCGTGCCTGCGGCGCACGCGACGGCTGCGCCTCCGCGCTCGCGAAGCGGCACTTGAGCAAGGCGTAGACGGCGTCCACGCCGTCAATCCATCGGATCTTCTTGCCATCGGCGACGCGCCTCGGGTTGTAATCGATCGGCAGCTCGAGGATCCGATGTCCGGCGCGCAGAATCTTCGCCGTGAACTCCGGCTCGAAATCGAACCCCACGCAGCGCAGCCGGATCCCGTCGAGAATCTCGCGGCGAAACACCTTGTACGCCGTCTCCATGTCGGTGAGCCTGGATCCGTAGAGCACGTTCGTCAGCGCCGTGAGCGCCTGATTCGCCACACGCGTGCGCCGCGGAATCGCGTTCGAACGGCCGGCGAAGCGTGAACCGTACACGACCTGACTCCGGCCATCGACGATGGGCTGGACCAGACGCATGTGCTGCCGCGGATCCAGCTCGAGATCGGCGTCCTGAATCAGGACGATATCGCCCGTCGCATGACGCAGTCCGAGCCGCACGGCGGCGCCCTTGCCGAGATTGATCGGGTTGTCGAAAACGCGCACGACCGGATTGCCGCGCCACGCGCTGCGGTCGATGTGCAGAGCGGTGTCGTCGGTGCCGCCGCCAGCGCCTGTCGGACTCGTTCGCTGTAGAGGGCGCGGTTGCCGAGGCCCGTGAGCGCGTCGTGGGTCGCGTCGTGCTCGAGCCGGCCGCGACTGGTCTCCAGTTGCTCGGCGACGA
>Ga0207657_10002448_pt1 | contig 20057 bp, 19 predicted proteins | sample KBSC33metaG_FD_184316 | JGI IMG/M metagenome (GOLD analysis project Ga0207657, IMG submission 184316) | Corn rhizosphere microbial communities from Kellogg Biological Station, Michigan, USA - KBS C3-3 metaG (SPAdes) (version 2) | ecosystem: Host-associated > Plants > Roots > Rhizosphere > Soil ... | reverse complement strand
CGCGACGCGCGCCCGCTCGCTCCTCATGTCCACTCCCGGCGCCGGCAAAGCCGGCGCCTCCGCTCTCTGATGAGCTCCGTCGAGCCTACGCTCATGCCGCCACGGGGGTCCGCCGCAGCTCGTCCCGCACGGTGACGAGCGCGTCGATCGCCTCGTCCCTCATCTGCGGCTCCGGCTCATGCTGGCTGAACTTTGCCCATTCGAAGAGCGAGGTTAGGCGCTCGGCAGCTGCGGCGCTCGTCTCGAGGCTCGTGAGCGCCCGGGAGACGTACTCGAACGGCGCCTCCGCCGGACGGCGCGCGAGACCGACGCCGGCGAGCGCGTGCTCCATCCGTGCGTAGGCGGCGACGATCGCACGCCTCAGGTCGGGGTCGTGGCGCAGGTCGTCGAGCGACTCGTCGAGCGCGATCGAGACGGCCTCCTCGCGGCCGAGGCGCCAGGGACGCTGCGTTCTCCTCGTGCGGCTGCGGGCGACGAGCACGACGGCCGTGCCGGCCACGAGCGCGACGACGATCGCGATCTCGTCCCAGCGAAGCCGGGGCTCACGCACCTTCCCGCTCGGTTTCGGGGCCCGCGACGCGGCGGGCTGCTGTGTGCCCGTCTTGGCCTTTTGCTCGAGCGTTCGAAAGCGGTCGACGAAACCCGTGCGGAGGATGAACGTCGCGAGGAGAGTCGCCACCGCAAGCGAGATCAGCGTGCTGAGCAGATGCCAACGCCCGCGCCGCCTCGGCTTGCCGCCGCCGCGCTCGGTCACGAGCGCCCAGACGAGGATCGCGAGCATCGCCAGGCAGAAGATGACGAGCGAGGTGGCGACGTAGTCGAAGAACGACGCCGTCGGCCCGCGACCGACCTCGGTGTTCGAGAAGGGCCGGCTGCGACTCGCGATGCCGACGAGCGCGAGGAGGCCCGTCACCGCGGCACCGATCGCGAGCAGCCGGCGGCCGATCATGCGAAGCGAGCTTCGAGCTCCCGCGCGACCGCGTCGAGCGCGTCTCCGGGTGAGCCCGGCCGCTCCTCCGCATCGCTCCAGCGCCACTGCTCGAGGTACGCGTCGCTGCCGGCCAGGCCCTGGGCCATCGCGCGGTTGTCGATCTCCTGCTGGAACCAGTCGGGCAGTTGCCGCTTCAGCTCCGTGCCGTCGTCGCCGACCGCCTTCACGACGGAGGGCACGTCCTGCCAGTACAGGACCTGAACCGTCGCCATCAGCGGTTCTGGACGAACTGGAACCCGAAGCGGCCCTTCACGCAGAGATTGCCGCGCGTCACGTCGTGATCGTCCGGCGAGCTGACCTTGACGATCGCGTCGTCCTGCACGTGGAGCGTCAGGTTGCAGCCGACGCCGCAGTACGGACAGACGGTGTCGACCTGCGACTGCGCCTCCTCGTTCCAGGCGCCCTCGCTCCGCAGGTCGAACTCCGTCTTGAACATGAGCGCACCCGTGGGGCAGACGGCGATGCAGTTGCCGCAGTAGACGCACGCCGACTCGGGCAGGTTCACGTCGAACTCCGTGGAGATGTGGGCCTCGAAGCCGCGGCCCGCCGCAGTGATCGCAAACGTGTTCTGATGGTCGACGCCGCAGGCTTCGACGCACTTGTAACAGAGGATGCACTTCGAGTAGTCGCGGACGTAGAGGTCGTTGTCGACCTTGACGGGCTGCGCCACCGTCGCCCGCTCGCCGAACCGCCCGGGTGCAGCGCCGTACTCCTGCACGTACCGCTGCGCATCGGGCGCGGTCGAGAGATCGACGGACGAGGCGAGCAGCTCGAGCACCATGCGGCGGCTCGTGCGCACGCGCTCCGAGTCGGTGTGCACGACCATGCCCGGCTCGACCTTGCGCGAGCAGGACGGGACGAGCACCCGTGCCCCCTCGACCTCGACCACGCAGACGCGGCAGACGTTCACCGGCGTGAGCGTGTCGGCGTAACACAGGGTCGGCGTCTCGATCCCGAGACGCCGGCAGGCGTCGAGGATCGTCGAGCCCTCCGTGACGCTCACGGTCCGTCCGTCGACGGTGAGCTCGACGAGCTTCTTCGGCGCTGCGACGTCGACGATCACGGGGCGAGCACTCCGAGATTCATCATCGCCGATGCGACGGCGTTCGCGGCCGTCTGGCCGAGCCCGCAGATAGACGCATCCTGCATGACTCGCGTGAGGTCGGTGAGCACCTCGAGCTCGTTGCCGTTCGCGCGGCCGCTCGCGAGCCGTTGCAGCGCCTCTTCCTGGCGGATGGTGCCGACGCGGCACGGGACGCACTGCCCGCACGACTCGTCGCGGAAGAACTCGGCGATGCGGAGCACGGCGTCGACGAGGTCCGCGCTCTCGTCGTAGACGATTACGACGCCGGACCCGAGCGTCGCGCCGGCGGCGCGCGCCGCCTCGAAGCTGAGCTCCAGGTCGAGCTGGTCGGGCCGCAGGAACGACCCGGCGGCGCCGCCGAGCAGAACCGCCTTCGGCGGCGCGGCCCCGGCGCGCTCGAGCAGGTCGTCGAGGGGATAGCCGAACGGCACCTCGTACAGCCCGGGCCGCTCGACGCAGCCGGAGACGCAGAAGAGGCGCGTGCCGGTCGACTGCTCGGTGCCGACGGATGCAAACGCCGCTCCGCTTCCCGCGACGACGTCGAGCACGTTGAAGAGCGTCTCGACGTTGTTCACGACCGTCGGCTTGCCGAAGAGGCCGGCCTCGACCGGGAACGGCGGCTTGTTGCGCGGCTCGCCGCGGTAGCCCTCGATCGACTGGAAGAGCGCGGTCTCCTCGCCGCACACGTACGCGCCCGCACCGATCCGCAGCTCGAGGTCGAAGGCGAAGCCCGCGCCCAGCACGTCGTCGCCGAGCAGGCCGCGGGCACGCGCCTGCGCGAACGCGTTCTCGAGGCGCTCGTGCGCGAGCGGGTACTCGGCGCGCACGTAGACGAAGCCGCGCTCGCAGCCGGTCGCGTACGCGGCGATCGTCATCGCCTCGACGAGTGCGAACGGGTCGCCCTCCATGAGCACGCGGTCCTTGAACGTGCCCGGCTCCGACTCGTCGGCGTTGCAGACGAGATAGTGGGGGTGCGCGGGCTGGCGTGCGACCGCCTCCCACTTGGCACCGGTCGGGAACGCGGCGCCGCCACGCCCGAGGAGGCGCGACTCGACCACCTCGCGCAGGACGCCCTCGGGCCCGAGCTCGAGCGCGCGCCGGAGCGCGTCGTAGCCGCCGTGGTTGCGGTACGCGTCGAGCGACTCCGGATCGACGCCTGCGGCGATCCGCCCGAGCAGCCGCAGGCCCGGCTCGCCGGCCTGCGGCAGCGGCGGGCCGGCCTCGGGGAGCTGTAGCTCGCGCGGCTCCGGGCCGGCGATCGTGCGCAGCGACGCCGGCGCCCGCTCGCAGAGGCCGAGGCAGGGCGACGCGTGCGCCCCCTCCGGCACCTCGGCTCCCTGGAGGCGACAGGCGAGATCGGTGCAGACGTGCAGCACGTCGGCAGGGCGCTCCTCCAGGGCGATGAGCGCATAGAACGTGGCCACCCCGTAGGCGTCTGCGGGCGGCACGTCCAGGCGGCGCGACACGTAGCCGAGCGCCCCCTCACTCACCCAGCCGACACGGCGCTGCGCCGCGCGAAGCGCGGGGAGGAGCAGATGGCGGCGGTCGCGCTCGGCGCGCGAGACACGACCGCCGTTCGCGTTCTGCACGCCGACGACGGCGTCGACTGCCTCGCGCTCTGCGTCGCTGGGCTCGGCGAGCGGGAGGCGAAGGTCCAACGCTAGACCGCCTCCACGCGGATCGCCGTCGCCTTGAACTCGGCCGTCCCGGACTTCGGGTCGGTCGCGTCGATCGTCAGCACGTTCGTCGCCACCTCGTCCGGGAAGTGGAGATTCATGAACGCGAGCCCGGGCCGCAGCGTGTCGTCGTAGCGCACGGGCGCCTCGACAGCGCCCCGGCGCGAGACGACGCGCGCGCGGCAGCCGTCGGCGACGCCGTAGCGTGCGCCGTCGGCCGGGGCGAGCAGGATCGCCTCGCCGCCGCGATGGAGTGGGGAGGAGTAGCCGCCGCTCTGGACGCCGGTGTTGTACGACTCGAGCCGCCGCCCGGTCGTCAGGCGCAGCGGGAAGTCGTCGTCGAGCAGGTCGACCGGCGGCGAGTGCTCGACGCACTGGAACGGTGCGCGGTCCTCGACGACCTCGTCCCACAGCCGCGCGTGGAGGAACTGCGTGCCGGGGTCGCTCTCGTCGGCGCACGGCCACTGGATGCCGCCGAGCTCCTCGAGGCGCGCATAGCTCATGCCGCCGTGCATCGGCGACAGCATGCGCAGCTCGTTCCAGACGTCCTCCGGACGCGCGCTGCCGAGGTCGTGACCGAGGCGCGACGCGAGCTCATAGACGATCGCGACGTCGTCGCGCGCCTCGCCGGGCGGGTCGATCGCCTTGCGCACTCGTTGCACGCGGCGCTCGCTCGAGGTGACCGTTCCCTCCGACTCGCCGAGCGTCGACGCGGCGGGAAGGACGACGTCCGCAAGCTGGGCCGTCTTCGTCAGGAAGAGGTCCTGCACGACGAGATGGTCGAGCCCGGAGAGGAGGCGGACCGCGCGGGTCTGATCTGCCTCTCCCTGCGCGGGGTTCTCGCCGATCACGTACGCCGCCCGGAGCTCGCCGCGCTCCATGGCCTCGAACATCTGCGTCAAGTGGTAGCCGTCGCGCCGCGGGATCGCGGCGCCCCACGCGGACTCGAAGCGGGCGCGCACCGCGTCGTCCTCGACGGGCTGGAATCCGGTCAGCCGGTTCGGCAGCGCGCCCATGTCACCGCCGCCCTGGACGTTGTTCTGGCCGCGCAGCGGCTGCACGCCCGAGCCGTAGCGGCCGACGTGCCCGGTGAGGAGCGACAGGTTGATGAGCGCGAAGACATTGTCGACCGCGTTGTGGTGCTCGGTGATCCCGAGCGTCCAGCAGAGCTGCGCGCGCCCGGCGTTCGCGTAGAGATGCGCGACCTCGCGGATCGCGTCGGCCGGGACGCCGGTGACGCGCTCCGCCTCCTCGAGGGTCCAAGACTCGACCGATTCCGCGAACCGCTCGTAGCCGCTCGTCGCGCGCTCGACGAACTCGGAGTTGACGAGACCCGCGTGGATGATCTCCCGTGCGATCGCATTCGCAAGCGGAATGTCGGTGCCGACGTCGAGCCCGAGCCAGACGTCCGCCCACTGCGCCGACGGCGTCCGCCGCGGGTCGACCACGACGAGCTTCGCGCCGCGATGTACCGCCTTCAGCACGTGATGGAAGAAGATCGGGTGCGCCTCGCGGGCGTTCGAGCCCCAGAGAACGATCAGGTCCGCAGCTCGGGTCTCCTCGTAGGAGCTCGTACCGCCGCCTGCACCGAACACCGTCGCCAGACCGACGACGCTGGGCGCGTGTCAGGTTCGGTTACAGCTGTCGATGTTGTTGGAGTGCAGGACGACGCGGGAGAACTTCTGCGCGGCGTAGTTGAGCTCGTTCGTCGCCTTCGAGCAGCTGAAGACGCCCGTTTCCGAGCCCTCGTCGAGTGCTTTCCGGAAGCCGGCCGCGGCGCGGTCGAGCGCCTCGTCCCAGCTCGCTTCCCTGAGCTCTCCGCCGTCACGCACAAGCGGCCGTGTCAGCCTGGAATAGCGCGGTGACATGGTCGGATGCTAGAGCAACCAGGCTTCAGCCTGGTTGCGATCCGGCCAACCAGGCGGTGGTGCGTCGCCGGAGCACGTCGTCTTCCGTCTGCGCCCATTCGCGCTCGCGTGCGTAGAGCGCCTGCGCGCGCAGATCGGGCCGCCCGGGGACGAGCGGCTCGAGCAGCGAGGGATCGTCCGCGCCCGGGGCGAGCACCTCGGGCGCGAGCGAGCCGTACAGATGCAGCAGGTGGTTCCGCGTCGCGCTGTCGATCTCGACCGGCCAGAGGATCCGGTCGAGGCCCGTTGCGCCCGGAAGCGGTCGCGGCTTCTTCGAGAGGCCGCGCACGCCGAGATGGTCGAGGGCGTCGAGCGCGATGCGGCGATACGTCGTCAGCTTCCCACCGGCGACGCTGACCATGCCGCTCGGCCCGGTGGAGAACACCGTCTCGCGTTTCGCGTTCGCCGTCGCGCCGTCGCCGCCCGGCAGCACGCGCAGGCCGCAGTACGACGCGCGCGGCTCGCCGAGCCCGTCGACCGCGACCGACGCCTCGCGCAGAACCTGCCGTACGTCGTCGTCCGTCACAGCCACCGTCTCCGGCTCGCCGTCGTGCTCGGTGTCCGTCGTGCCGAGGAGGAGCATGCCCTCCCACGGGACGGCGAAGCTCACGCGCACCTTGTCGTGCGGGATCGTCAGCGCCGCGTTCCAGTCGCCGCCGCCGTCGACGACGACGTGCACGCCCTTGCTCAGCCGCATCGACGCACGCGCCTTCGGGTCCTCGAGCCGTCGCACGCGGTCGACCCACGGTCCGGCTGCGTTGACAACCGCCTTCGCGCGCACCGAGAACACTCGCCCGTCGGCCGCAACCTCGACGGGGCCGAGCCCGACGACCTCCGCGTAGTTCAAGACCGTGGCACCGCGATCGGCGGCGGCGCGGATGTTCGCGAGCGTCAACCGCCCGTCGTTCGTCCACGCGTCCTCGTAGAGCGCGCACGACCGCAGCGAGCCGCCGTGAAGCTGCGGCACGAGCTTGTGCGCGCGCTCGAGCTTCACGAGCCCATTCAGCTTCGCCCGCGCGAGCGTCGAGTAGACGAGGATCCCGCTCTGCACGAACCACGGCCGGTATGGGCCGTTCTCGTACAACGGAAACAGGAACGGCAGCCGCCGGACGAGATGCGGCGCGACGACGTTCATCAACACGCGCCGCTCGTGATGCGCTTCGCGCACGAGCCCGACATCGCCGAGCCGCAGGTAGCGCAGGCCGCCGTGGATCAGCTTCGACGATGCGCTCGACGTCGCGCTTGCGAAGTCGCCCTTGTCGACGAGCGCGACCGAGAGGCCGTGCGCCGACGCGGCTTCGGCGATGCCGGCGCCGACGATCCCGCCGCCGATCACGAGGAGGTCGAACTCGCGCGAGGCGAGCTGCTCGAGCGCCGTTACCCGTTCGTCCACAGCGGGTTCGTCCACGCCTTTCGTCCCTGGGGGTCGCAGACCTCGATGCGGCCGAACGGTGCGAGCGGCGGCTTCTCGAGCCTGCACGCCGTGATCAGGCCGGCCGAGTCGCGCCCGAGAATCGTCGACGCGTTCGGGTAGCCGAGCCGTCCCGCGTTCGCGCGCGCGCCGCGATGGCGGCTCGAGACGAGCGTCACGCTCTGCGCGGGCGAGCAGCGCACGACGACGCTCGTCTCGTCGTGTTCCACATGGTGGATCTCCGGGCCGGTCGAGCCGTAGAAGCGGCCGCTACGCAATGCGTCGAGCACGGCTGCCTGTGAGCGCTCCGCCGCGCGCACCATCGTCCACGCGAAGCCGCTGTCGTAGCCGGGGTGATGCGAGTCGTCGGTTGCGAGCGCGAAGAGCGCGCGCCCCGCTTCGAGCGCCTCGTCCCAGTGCAGCGACGAGTTGCCGCGCCCGATTTCGAGCTCGCAGCCCGTGTTCCACACCTCGATCCCGAAGAGGCCGTCGCATGCCTCCCAGTCGGAGGTTCGGAGCCCGCTCCAGTACGTGTGTGCGAGGTACGGAACCCCGTGATTTTGCTGGATCCAGGCCACAACCTCGTCGAGCGGGGCGAACTCGTCGGGCGGCTCGGGATCGGCTTCGACGCCGAGCGCGAGCACGTGCGCATCGTGTCGAGCGGCGACCGCGTTCAGCTCCGTCGACGGGATCACGAGCAGCTTGCGCGTCGACGGCTCGACCGTCCGGACCCAGTGATCCGTGATCGCGAGCACGTCGTAGCCGGCCCACTCGTAGTGGCGCACGAGCATGTCCGGAGGCAACTCGCCGTCGGAGTTCGTCGTATGCGCATGCAGCGCGCAGCGCAGCCACACGCCCTCGCCCTCGAACGGAGTCACGCGAGCGACCCTAACGCTCTGGTGAACAGGGGGTGACAGGGCTGCGTATCCCCATTGAAACCGGGGGCCGGACGTGCTGTGATCACCACACGTTCACAATTCCCGGACCGGGAGGGTCGCATGGAAGATTACGAGGCGCAAGAGCAGGAGTTCTGGCGCAAGCTTCAGGAAATGGACATGAGCCGGTCGCAGATGCTGAAGCGCAGCTTCGCCGCGGCAGCCGGCCTGACGATTCTCTCGAGCCCTGCGGTGGCGCTCGGCGCGCGGCGCGCCGGTGAGGCGACGCCTCCGCTCAAGGGTCGCGGCTTCCCGTTGGCGACGCTCGTCAAGAATGCAAAGAAGGAAGGCAAGCTGAATACGATCGCGCTGCCGCCTGACTGGGCGAACTACGGCGAGATCATGACGACGTTCTCCAAGAAGTACGGCATCCCGATCGACAACCAGAACCCGAACGGCAGCTCTGCGCAGGAGAACGAAGCGGTCCGCTCGCTGAAGGGCGACTCGCGCGCGCCTGACGTCGTCGATGTCGGCCCCGCGTTCGCCGTGTCGGGCACTGCAGAGGGTCTCTACGGCAAGTACTTCCCGTCGACGTTCTCGACGATCCCGCGCTCGATGAAGGACACGCGCGGCTTCTGGTACGGCGACTACTGGGGCGCAATCTCGTTCGGCTACAACCAGAACCTGATTCCGAACCCGCCGAAGACGTGGAAGGACCTTCTCAAGCCGGAGTACAAGGGCAAGGTCGCGCTGAACGGCAGCCCGCTCACGTCGAACTCGGCGGTGGCGGGCGTGTTCGCGGCGTCGCTCGGCAACGGCGGCTCCGTGAGGGACGTCGGGCCGGGCATCGACTTCTTCTCGCAGCTGAAGAAGTCGGGCAACTTCATTCCCGTCGGCACGACGCCGCAGACGGTCGCGTCGGGCCAGACGCCGATCTCGATCGACTGGGACTACAACAACCTCGCGTACGTCGCGGAGTTCCCGGCCGCTCGGTGGAAGGTCAACATCCCGAGCGACGGCGTCTACGGCGGCTACTACGCGCAGGCGATCAACGCGTCGGCGCCGCATCCGTGGGCGGCCCGGCTCTGGGAGGAGTTCCTCTATTCCGACCAGGGGCAGGTCCTGTTCCTGAAGGGCTTCGCGCATCCGGCGCGGTTCAACGACCTCGCGAAGCGCAAGAAGCTTCCGAAGGCGCTCCTGAACGCGCTCCCGGCGCCGGGGCTCTATGCGAACGCGAAGTTCGCGAGCCTCACGCAGCAGAGCGCAGGCAAGGCGAAGATCGCCACCGACTGGCCGTCGAAGGTCGGGTAACCGGCCATTGCGACGGAGGTAGCACCTGGGGCACTCCGGCCGGACGCGCTGTCCGGCCGGAGGCGCCTCTCTCTCGCGTGGGTCGGCACGGTGCCGTTCTTCGCGTACACGATCCTCTTCCTGTTCCTGCCCGCAGGTTCGGTGCTGATCGGGGCGTTCCAGAGCAAAGGGAACGGCTACACGCTCGAGAACCTCAGGGTGCTCTTCCACCACCCGTACATCGACGCGTACAAGACGAGCATCGAGATCAGCCTCGTCACTGCGGTCATCGGCGGTGTCGTTGGGCTCCTCGTGGCGTACGCGGCAATTCGCGACGGCACGCCGCGGTGGATCCGTTCGGCGCTGACGACGTTCTCCGGGGTCGCCGCGAACTTCGGTGGGATCCCGCTCGCCTTTGCGTTCATCGCGACACTCGGTCCCCTCGGGATCGTCACGGTGCTGTTCCGCAACCACGGCTACGACTTCACGCAGCACGGATTCAGCCTCTTCACGAAAACGGGCGTGGAGCTTGCGTACATGTACTTCCAACTGCCGCTGATGATCCTCGTCATCGCGCCTGCGATCGACGGGTTGCGCAAAGAGTGGCGCGAGGCTTCGGCCAATCTCGGCGCATCGCAGCTCCAGTTCTGGCGGTACGTCGGCCTGCCCGTCCTGATGCCGTCGCTCCTCGGCGCGATCATTCTGCTCTTTGGAAACGCGTTCGCCGCGTACGCGACGGCGTACAGCCTCACGTCCGGGACGGTGAACCTCGTGCCGATCCTGATCGGCGCGTATTACAGCGGCAACGTGCTCGACAACCCGCACCTGGCGCAGGCGATGGCGTTCGGGATGTTCGTCGTGCTCGCCGTGATGATGATCCTCTACATCCCGCTGCAGCGCCGCGCAGCACGGTGGGCGAAGTGAAGCCACGGCGCTTCATGGCCCCATCGGCGTTCCTCTGGTTGCTGATCGCCGCGGCCTACTTCCTCATCCCGCTGATCGCGACGTTCCTGTTCAGCCTGAAGAGCAACCAGACGGGAAAGTGCTGCACCGTCTCCAACTACAGCTGGGTGATTCACAACCACGGCTTCTGGGAGTCTCTGAAGATCTCGTCGCTGCTCGCGCTCGAGACGATCGTGATCAGCCTCGCGCTCTTCGTGCCGACGATCTACTGGGTGCATCTGAGGGTGCCGCGGTTGCGGCCGGTGATCGCGTTCCTCGCGCTGATCCCGTTCGTCGTGCCGCCGATCGTGATGGTCGTCGGCCTGCTCCGCTTCTTCAAGGGAACGCCCGACTGGTTCTATGCGAAGCCGTGGGGCTTTCTCGCCGGCGCCTACGTGATCCTCGCATTCCCGTACATGTTCTTCTCGCTCGACGCGGGGTTCCGGTCGATCGATGTGCACACCCTGACGGAGGCGTCTCAGAGCCTCGGTGCGAAGTGGACGACGACGCTCTTCAAGGTGATCCTCCCGAACATCCGCGCGGCTGCGCTCGCGGCGTCGTTTCTCACGCTCGCCATCGTCATGGGAGAGTTCACGATCGCAAACCTCGCCGCCTTCAACACGTTCCCGATCTTCATCCAGTACGTGAACGAGTCGCAGGGCTTCCCCGCAGGCGCGCTCACGTTGCTCAGCTTCGGCATAACCTGGGCGGCGATGCTCTCGCTGCTGCTTGTCGGACGTAAGCGTGGCGCCCGCAGCGCCGTGATCGCGGGAGGTCGCTAGTGGCGTACCTGGAGCTTCAGAACCTGCACCGCGACTTCGGCACCGTGAAGGCGCTCGACGGCATCGAGATCCAGCTCGGCGAAGGCGAGTTCCTTTCGCTCCTCGGGCCGTCGGGGTGCGGCAAGACGACGGCGCTGCGCCTCGTCGCAGGCTTCGACCGTCCCGATGAGGGCCGAATCGTCGTCGACGGCAAAGACATCACGAGCGTGTCGCCGAACAAGCGCGACATGGGGATGGTCTTCCAGGCGTACTCGCTCTTCCCGAACATGACGGCGCGGCAGAACGTCGAGTACGGGCTGAAGATCCGCGGGCGCGACAAGGCCGACCGGCGCTCGCGGGTGAGCGAGCTGCTGGAGCTCGTCGGGCTCGGGCACGCGGGCGATCGTTATCCGCACCAGCTCTCAGGTGGCATGCAGCAGCGCGTCGCGCTCGCGCGCGCTCTCGCGATCGAGCCGCGCGTGCTGCTGCTCGACGAGCCGCTCTCGGCCCTCGATGCAAAGGTGCGCGTGCAGCTGCGCGAGGAGATCCGGCGCATCCAGCTCGAGCTCGGGATCACGACGCTCTACGTCACGCACGATCAGGAGGAGGCGCTCTCGGTCTCCGACCACGTCGCCGTCATGTACGGCGGGCGCATCGAGCAGATGGGCTCGCCTGCGGAGATGTACAGCGCACCTGCAACGCCGTTCGTCGCCGAGTTCATCGGCACGATGAACCGGCTGGAGGGCACGGTCGTCGACGGCGGCGTCGACCACGGCGGGAAGAAGCTCACGATCGAGGCCGCGAGCGGGCGGCCGACGGGTCAGCGTGTGCTGGTGCTCGTGCGGCCGGAGACGGTCGAGGTCACACCGGCGAACGGTGCCGCGGCGTCGGGGAACACGCTCGTCGGCGACGTCGTCACGCAGACGTTCCTCGGTCCGGTGACGCGTCTCAAGATCCTCGGCACGGGCGTCGACGTGATCGCGGACGTGCCGACGCAGACTGCGCTCGGGCTGCCGGTCGGGACCCGCGTCGCCGCTGCACTGCCGGCGGACGGCGTGCGGATCCTCGAGCTCAAAGAGGATCTGCCCGAAATATCCGAAGAGCCGTAGCCGGCACGTCGGTGAAGATGCCGGCGGCTCCGGCATCGGCGAGGTCGCGCATGCGCTGCTCGTCGTTCACCGTGTAGACGAGCGGGACGAGGCCGAGCTCCTGTGCGACGCGGATGCCGCGGCGCGTGACGCGCGGGTCGTAGAAGCCGGCCGCCCAGGCGCCGCGCGCACCGCGGATCGAGACGGCGAAGCCGACGTGCTGCACCGTCCGGAGCCCGGGGCGAAGCGTGCGCGCCTCCTCGAGCGCCGCGCGCTGGAAGCAGACGAGGACGTCGTCGGGGCCGAGCAGCTCGACCGCGCGCGGGACGATGCGATACCTGCGGTAGCGGCTCGGAGTCTTCAGCTCGACCATGACGCCGATGCGACCGTGCATCAGCTCGAGGGCGGACTCGAGCGTCGGGTACTCGCGGTCGGGACGCGGAGCCTCGTGGGTGACGACAAGGCGGCCGTCGCGGTCGGCGTGGACGTCGAGCTCCACGTAGTCGGCGCCGACCTCGATCGCGCGCTCGAACGCGGGCAGCGTGTTCTCGGGGAGCTCCGACGAGACGCCGCGGTGCGCTATGACAAGCATCGGCGCATGACGTCGACGTCGATGCGGTCGATCAACTCGTCCGCTTCGCGGAGCCGGTCCGGGTCGAGCGTGCCGGTCATCGCGAGGATGCGGCCGATGCCTGCGGCGCGCGCCGACGCGATTCCCGCCTCCGTGTCCTCGAACACGATGACGTGGGCTGCATCGACGCCGAGGAGCTCGAGTGCCTTCAGGTAGCCCTCGGGATCGGGCTTGCCCTCGACGACGTCGTCGGAGCTGACGATGCCGCGCAGGAGCGGAGCGAGGCCGGACGCCTCGACGACCGGCTCGATCTCAGCCCGCGCGGCGCCGGAGCAGATCGCGAGCGGGACGCGCTCGGCGGCGTAGCGGACGGCCTCGCGCGTGTGCTCGTGCACCGACGAGCCGCCGGCGACGGCGGCTCGGTAGCGCTCGACACGCTCGGCGATCACGGCGTCGACGTCGGGGTGGTCGCGCCCGAGCCAGGTGCGGACGATCTCGGGATCGGAGAGGCCGGCCAGCTCGTCGAAGTACTCCTGCGCCGACAGCGGCTTGCCGTGCTCGGCGAAGAGGCGGATGAAGATCTCACAGAGGATCGGCTCGTCATCGGAGAGCGTGCCGTTGAAGTCGAAGACGATGGCGCGGGTCGGCATCGGATGCGCATCGTAGTGTTGGCGGATGCCGACGTCGGCCCTGCTGCTCGCGCTCACGGCCGCGTTCGTGCACGCGCTGTGGAACGTGCTGCTCGCACGCGCGCGCGACCCGCAGGCGGCGACGGCCGTCGCGCTGCTCACGGCGGAGGTCGTCTTCGCGGTCCCGGCCTGGCTGACGTTCCGCATGGACCGCTCGGTCTGGCCGTATCTCGTCGCGAGCGGCGTGCTCCAGCTCGTCTACTTCGCGCTGCTCGTCACGGCCTATCGCGTGGCGGCGCTGTCGGTCGTCTACCCGATCTCGCGCGGCGTCGCGCCGGTGCTCGTGCTCGTTCTCGGCATCGTCGTGCTCGGGCACGGCACCTCGGTGGGCCAGGTCGTGGGAGTGCTGCTCGTCGGCGCCGGCGTCCTGCTCGTTCGGGGGCTCCGCCCGAGCGTGGGGCGCGGCGTTGCGCTCGGGCTCGTGATCGCGTGCGTGATCGCGACGTACACGCTCGTCGACAAACGGGGCGTGAGTCACGCGGGTGCCCTGCCGTACCTCGAGATCTCGATGATCGGGCCGGCGGTTGCGTACGCGTCGTACGTCGCTCTCGCGAAGGGACGCCACGCATTGCGTAGCGAGCTTCGCCCGTCGACATTCGTCGCGGGCGTTGCCACATTCGGTGCGTATTGCCTCGTTCTGCTCGCACTGCAGCGCGCGGCCGCCGCGCCGGTGGCCGCGGTGCGCGAGACGAGCGTCGTCGTGACTGCGCTTCTCGCAGGCCGCTTTCTCGCCGAACCGGTGGGCCGTGCGCGGGTTGCAGGCGCGGCTGTCGTTGCAGGCGGCATTGCGCTGCTCTCGCTGACGTAGGGATCGGAGGCATTGACACGAACTGGGTCGCCGTGAAATCAATCCGGGGTCCAGCGACCGAGGAGGGCCACCGATGGAAGGAATGTCCCGCGATGAGCAGGACCTTGCGAGGTTCGGTTACAAGCAGGAGCTGAAGCGCAGTCTCGGCGTCTTCAGCTCGTTCGCCGTCGCGTTCGCCTACATCTCGCCGTCGACCGGCATCTTCGCCCTCTTCTTCCTCGGCCTGACCACCGTCGGCGGTGTCTTCATCTGGAGCTGGCCGATCGTCGCGATCGGGCAGCTGTTCGTCGCACTCGGCTTCGCGGAGCTCTCGAGCCACTATCCGGTTGCGGGCTCCGTGTTCCAGTGGACGAAGTACCTCGCCGGGAAGTCGTACTCGTGGTTCACCGGCTGGATCTACCTGTTCGCAGGGATCCTCACCGTCGCCTCCGTCTGCGCGACGCTGCCGTATGCGCTCATTCCGGCGTTCAACAACATGGGCTGGAACCTCACGACGAGCACGAACAACCTGCGGTGGATCGCGATCATCACCCTCGTCCTCATCACGGTGATGAACATCTTCGGCGTCCGCCTCGTGGCGATCGTCAACAACACAGGCGTCGTCTTCGAGATCCTCGGCATGGTCGTCTTCGCCTTCATCGTCGCGCTCTTCCATCACCACCAGAGCGCGGGTGTGATCTTCCACACCGGTGGCACGAGCCTCACGACGGGGACGTTCCTCGTCGCGATGTTCATGTCCCTCTACGTGATCTACGGCTTCGACACGGCATCGACGCTCGCGGAGGAGACGAAGAATCCACGTTCCGAGGCGCCAAAGGCAGTGATCGCGTCGGTGATCGGTGCGTTCGTCGTGGGGGCGGTCTTCCTCTACGCGATGTTGCTCGGCATTCCGGACATGACGACGGCGATCAAGGAGGGCTGGGGGCCGGCGCAGATCATCGACGCGAACTTCGGGAACGCGTTCTCGACGGTGTTCCTGCTCACCGTGACCGCGGCGATCTTCGTGTGCTGCCTTGCGATCCTCACCGCGACGATCCGCCTCTGCTTCGGCATGGCGCGCGACGACACGCTGCCGGGCTCGCGCTATCTGAGCAAGGTGAATCCGGAGCTGCACACGCCGGTGTGGTCCTGCATCGTGATCGGACTGCTCGCGGGGATCCCCTTCATCCAGTTCACGGGAGTCGCGATCATCGCGATCGCGGCGACCGGGATGATCTATCTCAGCTACCTGATCGGGAACCTCGCGCTGTTCCGCGCGCGCCTGCGCGGCTGGCCGCGTGTCAAGGCGCCGTTCTCGCTCGGTCGGTGGGGCGTGCCGCTCAACGTCCTCGCACTCCTCTACGGCGGCGGGATGCTCGTGAACATCGCGTGGCCGCGCGCCGCGACGAACCCGCGGCCGTCCCCCGAGGCGCCGGGCCTCAACTTCCACTGGCACTGGCTGAATCGTCAGCCGGTGCTCTGGTCGACCCTCTGCGTGATTGTCATCGTCGGGGCCGTCTACTACCTGCTCGTGCAGCGGGCGAAGCCCGCGCACCTGCAGGTGCCCGAGGAGAACGATCCGCCGGAGGCCCTGGCGGTGCCGACGGCATAGGACGGAGCCAAACGACCGCAACCTGGTTTAAACCAGGTTGCGGTCGTGGGGCACTGTGCGATCGGCGCCAACGACTGCAACCTGACTGAAGTCAGGTTGCGGGAACCTCAGTCAGGGCGCTTGACGTCTGCGAGCAGCTGCGCGAACTCCGGGCCTTCGAACTCGGCGACGGCGCGGTCGTACTTCTCCATCGCCCAGCCCCAGAAGTCGAAGTCGAGGTCGGAGATGCCGTCCTGGATCGAGCCCCAGAGCGTCCAGCCGTACTTCGACATCAGGCCCCAGAGCCGCGCGCGCGCGACCTTGTTGCGGAGCGGCCGCTCGTAGTAGTGGGCGATCAGCTCGTCGAGCTGTGCGAGCGACAGGTTCGACTCGCTCCACACGTTCCCGAGCTCGAACGACGGCTCGTTGTTCCCGGAGTACTCGTAGTCGATCAGCCGCATCGCGCCGCCGACCTCGATGAAGTTCTCCGCGAGCAGGTCGTTGTTGCAGGGCACGGTCGGCTCGCTCCGCATGCGCATTGCATGCTCGAGCTCGCGCACGTGCGGCTCGAACTCGAGGTAGCGGTCGGGTAGCCGGAAGCCGCGCTCCTGCACGACCTGCACGTAGCCGCGCTGGATCGCGAACATGTCGAAGTCGTGGAGGAACCGGCGCCCGCCGTGGAGCCGCTTGCACGCCGTTGCGATCGCCTCGAGCCGGTCGCCGCGCCGCAGCTTCTCGGCGTCCATCACCTCGCCGTCGAGGAACTCGAGGACGAGCGCATCGTGCTCGGGCAACGCGGCGACGACCGGCGCGCCGACACCGGTCTCCGCAGCGGCGACCGTGTTGTGGATCTCGTTCGCGCGGTCGATCGCGAGCAGGCCCGTGTCCTTGCCCGAGATGCGAACGACGTAGCAGCCGGCGGCCGTCGTGACCCGGTAGTTCGTGTTCGTGAGGCCGCCGGCGAGCGGCTCCACCTCGCACTCGCCCTGCAGTTCGGGCACGAGCGCGAGGACATCGTCGAGAGCCACCGCGCGATCCTACATTTGGCCTAGACCGAATCCAACCCCGCGTGATTTACTCGGTTTTGTGATTCCGGAGCGCGCGCGGGCGGTCGTGGTCGGGGGCGGCGTCATGGGCTGCTCCATCCTCTACCACCTCGCGAAGCTCGGCTGGACGGACTCGCTCCTCGTCGAGCAGTACCAGCTCACGCACGGCTCGACGTGGCACAGCGCCGGGCTCGTCGGGCAGCTCCGCTCCTCCATCTCGCTGACGCGGATGATGCAGTACTCCGTCGGTCTCTACGCCGAGCTGAAGGAGCTCACCGGCAACGACCCCGGCTGGCACCAGCTCGGCGGGCTCCGGCTCGCGTCGTCGCAGCCGCGCCTCGAGGAGATCCGACGCCAGGCGGCGTGGGCGAAGACGTTCGGCCTGCCGATGGAGATCGTCAGCGCTCAGGAGGCGCAGGAGCGGTTCCCGCCGATGAGCACCGACGGGGTGCTCGCCGCCGCGTTCATCCCCGACGACGGCTACCTCGATCCCAGCCAGCTCACGTTCTCGCTCGCGGACGCTGCACGCCGCGTCGGCGCGCAGATCGAGACGCGCGTCCGCGTCACAGGCATCGAGACGACCGACGGCCGCGTCACCGCCGTGGAGACCGACAAGGGCCGCATCGAGTGTGAGGTCGTCGTCGACGCCGCCGGCATGTACGCACCCGAGCTCGCGCGCATGGTCGGCGTCGACCTGCCGATCATCCCGTACGGCCACCAGTACTTGATCACGGAGCCGTTCGACCCGCCGCTCGAGCCGCTGCCGACGCTGCGCGACCCCGACAACCTCATCTACTTCCGTACCGAAGTCGGCGGCCTCGTGATGGGCGGGTACGAGCGCAAGCCGGCACCGTGGGCGCTCGACGGCATTCCGGAAGGCTTCGAGGCGAAGCTCCTGCCCGAGGAATGGGATCGCATGGAGGAGCTCTTCTCGAACGCGATCACGCGCGTGCCGGCGATGGAGAACGCCGAGGTGAAGATGTTCTTCAACGGCCCGGAGGCGTTCACGCCCGACGCGGATTTCCTGCTCGGCGAGACCGACGTGCCCGGCTTCTGGGTCGCCGCCGGCGGCTGCGCGCATGGGCTTGCGGGCGCGGGCGGCATCGGCAAGATCATGAGCGAGTGGATCGTCGACGGCCGCCCGGAGTGGGACGTCTGGCCGCTCGACCTCCGCCGCTTCGGACGGCAGTACCGAAGCCAGGCGTACACGCTCGCGCGCTCGTACGAGGCGCTCTCGCAGTACTACGACATCAAGTACCCGGGTGAGGAGAAGCTCGCCGGGCGTCCGTTGCGCGTCTCGCCTGCGTACGCGCGCCACCAGGCGCTCGGCGCGTCGTTCGGCGAGAAGGGCGGCTGGGAGCGCGTCAACTGGTACGAGTCGAACGCTGCGGGCGGCGACGAGTCGCTCCGCCCGCGCGGCTGGGCGGGAGAGAACTGGTCGCCCGCGATCGAGGTCGAGGCCCGCGCCGCGCGCGAGTCCGCAGCGCTCTTCGACCAGTCGAGCTTCTCGAAGCTCGAGGTGCTCGGGCCCGGCGCGCTCGCGTTCCTCGAGCGGGTGTGCGCGAACAGGATCGACCGTCCGGTCGGCACGATCGTCTACACGCAGCTGCTGAACGCGCGCGGCGGCATCGAGGCCGACCTCTCGGTGACGCGCCGCGCAAACGATCGGTTTCTGCTGGTGACAGGCACCGCGTTCGGCACGCACGACCGTGCGTGGCTCGAGCGGAACGCGCCGCGCGACGGCAGCGTGTACGTGAACGACGTCACCTCCGCGTACGCGTGCCTGTGCCTCTGGGGGCCGCGTGCGCGCGACGTGCTCCAGCCGCTCACGAAGACGCCGCTCGACTTCAAGTACATGAGCTCGCGCGAGATCTCGGTCGGCAACATCCCGGTCGTCGCTTCGCGCGTCACCTACGTCGGCGAGCTCGGCTGGGAGCTCTACTGCCCGTCCGAGTACGGGTTGCAGCTCTGGGACGCGCTCACCGCCGCGGGCGGCGTCACGCCCGGCGGCTACCGCGCGATCGACGCGCTGCGGCTCGAGAAGGGCTACCGCGCGTGGGCGAGCGACCTGAACGCCGAGACGACGCCCGACGAGGCCGGTCTCTCGTTCGCGGTGAAGCGCGACAAGGGCGACTTCATCGGCCGCGACGCCTTGTCGCGCAAGCCGGAGCAGAAGCTCGTCTGCCTCGTGCTCGACGATCCCCGCGCGATCGCACTCGGCTCGGAGCCCGTGCGCGCCGCCGACGGCGCGATCGTCGGGCGCGTGACGAGCGGCGGCTTCGGCTACGCCGTCGGCGCGAGCATCGCGCTCGCCTACGTCCCGCTCGCCTACACGGCTCCCGGCACCGCGCTCGCGGTCGACATCTTCGGCGACTGGGTCGACGCCGAAGTCCGCGCGGAGCCGCTCTACGACCCGGACGGTGAGCGGGTGCGCGCGTGAAGTACGCACGCATCGTGGCGCAGATCGAGCAGGGGATCGCGGACGGGACGCTCGCGCCCGGCGACCGGCTGCCGCCCGAGCGCGAGCTCGCTGCGGCGCACGGCGTGAGCAGGATGACGGTGCGGCAGGCGCTGCAGATGCTCGAGTCGCGCGGCCTGCTCCGCCGCTCGATCGGCCGGAGCGGCGGCTCCTTCGTCGCGCAGCCGAAGCTCGAGCGCGACCTCGGTACGTTCAGCGGCCTCTCCGAGCAGTTGCGCCGCCAGGGCGTCGCCGCTGGCGCGCGCGTCGTGTCTGCGCACGAGGAGAACGGCGCGATCGTGATCGTCCGGGTGCGCCTTGCCGACGGCGAGCCGTTCGCGCTCGAACGGTCGAGCTTCCCGGCCGACCGGTTCGCAGGACTGCTCGACCTCGACCTGACGGGATCGCTCTACGACCTGCTCGCGGAGCACTTCGATGCGGCCCCGGTGCGTGCAGTCGAGCGGATCGAGCCCGTGCTCGCCGACGCCGACGAGGCCGGCGCGCTCGGGCTGACCGTCGGCGCGCCGCTGATGCTCGTCGACCGTACGGCGTACGACGACGACGGCCTCGTCGTCGAGACGGCGCGCGACGTCTTCCGCGGCGACCGCACGCGCATCGTCGCGTGGACGTCGGAGCTGATGCGCGCATGAGCGTTGTCGTGATCGGCGGCGGCATCGCAGGTGTCAGTTGCGCGTACCACCTCGCGAAGGTGGGCGTGAAGGATGTCGTCCTCGTCGAGAAGGGCGAGCTGACGAGCGGCTCGACACACCATGCGGCGGGCCTCGTCACGCAGTTCAACCCGTCGCCGACGATGATGCGGTTCCGCCGGTACAGCGTCGACCTCTACCGCGAGCTCGGCGTCTTCGAGACGGTCGGGTCGCTGCGGATCG
>Ga0207657_10002447_pt1 | contig 20063 bp, 17 predicted proteins | sample KBSC33metaG_FD_184316 | JGI IMG/M metagenome (GOLD analysis project Ga0207657, IMG submission 184316) | Corn rhizosphere microbial communities from Kellogg Biological Station, Michigan, USA - KBS C3-3 metaG (SPAdes) (version 2) | ecosystem: Host-associated > Plants > Roots > Rhizosphere > Soil ... | reverse complement strand
GGCAATCCGCCCAGCTTCACATGCACGTTCTGGCATTTCGCCAGTTCGCGGATGTTCTTGCGCCATTCGTCGAAGCGCTCTTCGCGCTTGCCCTGATACCGGCCGACGCCCAGCGGCGTGCCGACGTGATCCAGAATGATCGTTGTGTCCGGGAAGGCGCGCGCCAGATCGATCAGGTCGGGAAGCTGAGGTTCCAAAAGCCACGCGTCGAACGACAGGCCCAATTTGCCAAGAACCGCGAAGCCTTCGCGGAATTTCTTGTCGAGATACATGCCCGCGCTGGTGCGTCCGTGCAGCGGCCCCAACACCATCGGATCGTCGTCGTAAGAGGCACTGTGGCGAATACCGCGGAAGCGCCCATGCCCCGCCGCGATGTGCGAGCGCAGCGCATCTTCCACCGCCGCTCCTTCGCGCAGATCGACATGGCCCACAATGCCCGCGCAGGCGCGCACGTCGCCATAGAGGCCGCTCGCCGTCATCGCCGCGATGCCGTTGACGAATTCCGTCTCGCCCACGCATTTGAGGCCATCCGGCCCATCGGCCCGGTACATCGCGCCGCATTCCATATAGATCGTGCCGCGAATGTTGTGGCCGCTCTTCAGGTCCGCCAGCAATTCATCCAGCAGATAGCGCGGCACTTCACGGATGATGTCCATGAAGCCGTGATCGATCTTGGGAAGATCGCGCAGAATCTCCTTCGGCCGGTCCCACAGATGATGATGAGGATCGACAATCGGCAGTTCCGGTTCGAGGATTTGTTCTGTGCTCATGTCATTCCCTCACATGTCATCCCCGGCGAGCATCGCACTTTTGCGATGCGAGGGAAGGGGACCCAGGTATTTGAGCGTTGCGGTATTGGCCGGCTTTGCGCGGTTTCTTAAAGACCGACCGAGCGGCGCGACCTGGGTTCCCTTCCCCTCGCTTCGCTCGGCCGGGAATGACAAGCGGAGTTTTACGGCGTCAGGATCACGCGGCCCGTGACCTTGCCGGCGACCAGATCCTCCAGCGATTTGTTCGCTTCCGACAGCGGGCGCTTGGTGTAGGGGATCGGATCGACCTTGCCCGCGCGCACCAGTTCCATCATCTCCTTGGTCTCGTCCAGTGAGCCCACCATGGAGCCGCCGATGGAGATCGTGCGGAACGGGAACATGGGCAGCGGCATCGACATCGCGCCGCCGAACAGGCCCACGATGATCACCTTGCCGCCGCGGCGCACCGCCTGCGAGGCGAAAGCGAACGTCTTTTCCGAACCCACGAAATCGACAACCGCATAAGCGCCGCCACCCGTATCGGCGACGAGCTTCTTCGCCGACTCCGGGTCCTTCGTGTTGTAAACGGCGCTCGCGCCCGCTTTCTTCGCGGCATCGAGCTTGCCATCGTCTATATCGGCAGCAATCGGCCCCTTGCCGAACATCGCCTTTGCGAATTGCACGCCCATCATGCCGACGCCGCCGACACCCAGCACCAGCACCTGATCCTTCGGCCCAAGCTTGCCGATCTTCTTCATCGCGGCATAAGCGGTGACGCCGGAGCACATATAAGCGGCGGCAAGTGCGGGTTCGGTCTTGCCGTAATCGACGAGGTATTTCGGATCGGGCACCATCACATGCGTGGAATAACCGCCGGGGCAGCCGTTGGAGCAGCCAAGCTGGCGCGGGCCGCCGACGCAGATGTTCTCCTCGCCGCGCAGGCAGGACGGGCATTTGCCGCAACCGATCCACGGAAACGCCGCATAGCGCGCGCCGACTTTTATGCCTTTCACGTCAGGGCCGACGGCGACGACTTCACCCTCGATCTCGTGGCCCAGCGTGTGCGGCAGCTTCACATTCGCCATCGGCAGCTTGTTGCCGCCGCCCAGATCGAAATAGCCGTCATGGATATGAACGTCCGAATGGCAGACGCCGGCATTGTGGACCTTGAGGAGGACTTCGGTGCCTGTCGGGGTCGGTGTCGGCGTCTCCAGTTCCTGAAGCGGCTTGCCGAATTCCGTGATCACCTGACTGAGCATGAGCGTCTCCCTTGGGTTTTTCTGATCTTTTGTCAGTCTTGCATGGCGATCTTCCGCTCTCAACCCAAACCCTCGCTTGTCATGGCCCGGCGCTGACCGGGCCACCCATTGAGCGCGTGTCCACGCGCGCAGAGATGCTCTACGTCCAACTGGGTGGCCCGCTTTTGCGGGCCATGACACTATTATTGTTGAGTGGCGCGCCAGGTCCGCGCCAACGCGGCGAAGTCGCTGACCGAGAGGTTTTCCGCACGTGCCGTGGGGTCAAGCCCGGCGGCGCGAACCAGTGCTTCCGCATCCGGCGTGAGCGACTTCAGGCTCTGGCGCAGCATTTTGCGGCGATGGCCGAAACCAGCAGCCGTGACGGCTTCCAGATCGGACAGCCGTGCGGGCGCAACCGGTTCAGCCAGCGGTTCGATGTGCAGGATGGAAGAGGTGACTTTCGGCGGCGGCGTGAAGGCGCGCGGCGAAACGTCGAACAATATCTTCGGCTTCGCGCGCCATTGTGAAAGCACCGAAAGCCGCCCGTAAGATTTCGTGTCCGGTTTCGCCACCACACGCTCGGCCACTTCGCGCTGGAACATCAGCGTGAGCGATTGCCAGAAGGGCGGCCATGTTTCGACCGTCAGCCACTTCACCAGCAGCGCCGAACCGATGTTGTAGGGCAGGTTGGCGGCAACGCGGACCGGGGTTGCGATGTCATGCTCTCGGAGCAATTTCGCCTCGTCCAGCGCCAGCGCATCTGCAGGCACGATCTGCAAGCGATTGGGATAAGCGCGCGCGACATCTTCCAACGCCGGTAGACAACGATCATCGCGTTCGACGCAGACGACTTTCGCCGCACCTTCCATCAGCAGCGCACGCGTCAGCCCGCCGGGGCCGGGGCCGACTTCATAGATCATTGCGCCCTCGGGTAAGGCCGCGCGCGCGATCTTGCGGGTGAGATTGAGGTCGAGAAGAAAATTCTGGCCCAGCGATTTTTTCGCCGCCAGATCGTAGCGCGCGATGACATCGCGCAGCGGCGGCAGCGGATCGGGATTATCCAAACCGGGCATCCGCGATGCCGGACGCCATCTTGATCGCGGCGATCATGCTGCGCGGATCGGCTTTGCCCTTGCCCGCGATATCGAGCGCGGTGCCGTGATCGGGCGAGGTGCGCACAATGGGCAGACCGAGGGTGATGTTCACGCCGTCCCAGAACGCCAGCGTCTTCAGCGGGATCAGTGCCTGATCGTGATACATGCACAGCGCCGCATCGTAACGCGCGCGCGCTTCTTCGTGGAACATGGTGTCGGCGGGCAGGGGGCCCAGCACGGTGCCCTCCACGCGCAAGGCTTCGCAGGCCGGCCGGATGATGTCGCGTTCCTCTCGCCCGATTTCGCCGTCTTCGCCGGCATGCGGATTGAGGCCACTGACCGCCAGCCGCGGCTTTGCGATTCCAAAATCCTCTTTCAGCGCGCGCAGAATAATCTCGCCGGTCTCAACGATGGCGACTTCGGTGATGCGCGTGGGAACCTCGCTGATCGCGATATGAATGGTCAGCGGCACCACCCGAAGGCCACCGCCTGCCAGCATCATCACCGCCCGGTCGCTCTCGGTGATCTTGGCGAGATATTCGGTATGCCCCGCGAATTCGAAGCCGCCTTGCAGCAGCGACGCCTTGTGAATCGGCGCGGTGACAACGGCGCTCGCCGCGCCCTGCATCGCCATGGCCACCGCTGTGTCGATAGCGTCCACCACCGCATGCGTGTTCGCCGGATCGGCATGTCCCAGCCGCAGCGGCGCGCCAAGCGCGTGGCTGTCGATCAATGCCGTTTGTGGAATATCGCCCAGCGCGCGCAATATGCTCGCGTCGCCGACCAGCTTCAGTATGCGTTTGCCGATGCGCCCGCCCAGCGCGTGCCACGCGGCGACGGCGACTTCCGGCCCGATACCGGCCGGCTCGCCCATGGTGATGAGGATGGGTGCGTCCGGTGGCGGGGGATTTTCACTCTTGCGAGGCATCGGAGGATTTGCGCGGGCCCAGCGGCTGACCCGGCTTTTCAATGTCGGCATCGCGGCGCAGGTCGCGCAGATATTGGCGCGACAACACCGCCATGCGCTGTTCGAACAATTGCTGCTCGACGTCGTCGCGCGAGGGCATTTTGAACGCCGATTGCGGCGGCGGCGCGCCCTTGTCGCAACGCACGATCAATTCGACGCCGGCCGGTGACTGGAACGGTGTGGTTGTTTCGCCGGCGCGGGTTTGCGCCAGGGCCTGTTGCATCTGCGGGCTGAGATCGGCGACGCGCATGGTGCCCAGACGCATATAAACGACGCCCTTCATCGGCTTCACCGCATCGGCCAGCCCCTCGCAGCTCAGGATATGCGTGCGCAAATTGTTGGCGAAGGCCATTACCTTCTCCAGCAAATCCTTTTTCGGCGTCGGTCCCACCGGAAGCAGGATGCGGTCCAGCGGGATCGACGCGGGATGGTCGTTCACCTGCTGTTGCGCCGGGTCGGGCACCTTCGCGTTTTCCCCTTCCTGACGCGCGCGCAGAGCCAGGATGTAATAGCCTCCCGTGGAACGGATAGGTTCGCTCAGCGTGCCGGGCCGCATTTTGCTGAGCGCTTCATCGAGCTCTTTGGGCAGTTGTCCCTGCACGACGACGCCCAGATCGCCACCCGCGGCGGCGGTCGGGTTCTGGCTGAACTGCCGCGCAAGTTCGCCGAAGGAGGCGCCGCTGCGAAGCTGCTCTTCCATCTCCTGCATGCTCTTGAGAACTTTGGCGTCGTCCTCAGGATTGTCCACCGACTGGAAGATTTCGGCGACGAGGAAGTGCGGCTTGTCGCGGCCCTCGGCCATGCGCTGCATTTCCGACTTCACATCTTCCGGCGAAATGTCGATGCGATCGCCATACTGGGCCTGCACCGTTTTCGACCATGCGATCTGCGCCGCGATCTGCGAGCGCATCGTCCCCATCGCCACATTGGAGCGCGCCAGAAGGGCGGTGAGCTGCTCCAGCGTCAGGTGGTTGTCCTTGAGGATGTTGTCGATGGACTTGTCCACGTCGGCAGCCGAAACGGTGATCTTGTTCTGCTGCGCTTCCAGAAGCTGGATGCGCTCGGTTTCAAGCTGACGCAGAACCTGTTCGCGGATCTGCTTCATCGCTTCCGGCGTCGGATGGGCATTGGATGTCGCTATATAAAGAGCGACGCGCTGGCGCAGATCGTAATCGGTGATGACCGTGTCATTGACGATCGACGCGACGCTGTCGCCTTTCAACTGCGCTTCTTCCGGCGTTTCGCCGAGGTTGAGCTTCTCGGTGCCCGGCGGCGTGGCCGGCTTGGAAGCGGTCGCGGCCTGTGCGGCGGTTGCGGGTACTGCCTTGGCGCAGAGCGGCGCGGCGTTCAGCGCAAGCGCGCAAACACCGATGAGGGCGAACGTGAAGCTGCGAGTCATTTAAGGACCGGTCTCGAATATTCTTGCGGTTTCGGGTCACCATTCGCGTCCCGTCCACCGCGGGCGCCCGGCTGCCCACAGAATAAGCAATTTGGGCGCAAGGTCAAAGGTTTGTGGTCGAGAACAGGTGCCGTGGGAAGAGCTCGCTGGCCCGGTCGTCCGGCTCGTCGCTGGTGTTCAGCTTGAAACGAAGCAGGATCGAGGTCGATGGCGCGATGTCGCGGTCGCGGGTGTATTGGCGCCGGTAGGAAAGCGAGATTTTCAGGCATTCATCATCGTAACCGATGCCGAATTCGTCATCGAGCATCTGGCTGTTCGCCAGATCCCGCCGCGCAGCCGCGAACAACACCCAATAGTCGAAGATTCCCACGGTCGCCTGCCCGTTAACCTCCTCGCGCGGTTCATCGGTCGCGATAACGTCCTGCTGCGGCAGGCGCACATAGCTAAGCTCGACGGACGAGCGGCCATAGGACCCGTCCAGATAGACTTGGTTGCGGCGTATGGTTCCGTTGGATTCGTCGATGTCCACGCGATGGGTGAGGCTCAGATAGGGCGGGAATTTGATGGTGAAGCGGCCCACCACATCCGAGGCCTTGTCGCCAAAGCCGGTCTGTTCCGAAAACACCGGATCGGGCTTCAGGCGCAGCACCTGGCCGACCTGCAATTCGACGCTCCCTTTGGGGAACAGCGCTTCGGTGCGGAAGCCCACATTGGCGCGCGGCCCGCTCTCCACGAGGTCGTAACCGGGAATGCGATCGAAGCTGAAGACGTCGTTCTCGCCCAGTTCGATATTGACGCTGCCTTCGTTCGGAATCCCTTTCGGGTTTCCGCCATAGGGCGCGGCGATGGCCTGTATGATCGGCTCGACGATGAACGCCGTTTTGCCCGCGCCGCCGCCGCCCACGAACGGCCAGCGCCAGTCGATGCCGAGGTAGGGAATGCCGCGCGTGATGTAGTTCGTCTTGGTCGGAATGTTGGGAAAGTTGATCGGATCGTTGTTCGAGACGCGATAGACGTCGCCGCGCGCATCGGCGCGAATGGTGATGAGCTGTCCGTTGCCGGTGACGAAAGGAAGCTGCCAGCGCATCTCGCCGGTGAGGCGCTGGTCGTCGGGACCAAGATTGCGCTCCAGCGAAACGCTGTTCAGATCGAAACGGAAATCGCCGCCCAGAACCGAGCGCTCGGGGATATAGGTATATTCGATGAGCGGCAGCGCGAGCGGTATCTGCGAATTCTGGATGAAGAGCGGCGAAATCTGCGTCGTGGCGCAAACCGGTGGCTTGGTCGAAGCCAGCACGGGGCACGAACCGACAAGGCTCTGGAAAAAATATCCGGTGATCGCAAAACGGCTGCGTCCGCTGACGCCTTCCACGAACAGATCGCTGAAGAGCTGATCGTCCTTGTTGTAGAGGCTGTAGCGCTCCAGATAGGTCGGGTTCGAGGTGAGTTGCGCGTCGAAGCCGAAACGCCAGACACTACTGTTGCCGATCGGGGTGCGGCCCGCGCCGAAGATGGACGAATACCGTTCGTGCCTGTTTTCATTGAGGCCGCCATTGGGATTGTTGGCGATGGTGCCTTGCAGCCACATGCCGCCGTGATTCCAGCGTTCGCGATATTCGCCTTCCAGCACCTGGCCGCCTTCGGTCGAGATGATCGGCTCGATCGTCATGTCCCGCGAATCCGTGAACGAGATGTAGTAGGGAAGCTTGACGAAGGTGCCGAGCGTGCTCGACGAGCCGACATCGGGCGCAAGAAGCCCGGTCTCGCGCTTCACCGTCGGATCGGACTGGCTGAAATACGGCGTGTAGGCGACCGGAATGCCGAACATATCGATGACCGCGTCGCGGTACGTGATCTTGTGCGACGCCTGATCGTAGACGACGTGATAGGCCTTCACGTCCCATAGCGGCGTGCGCTGGCCCGGCTTGTTGCAGATCTTGCAATGGGTGAACACCGCGCGTTCGAGCGTGGTGACGGTGCCGTCCTTGCGCGTGGCCCTGGCGGCGGAAAGCCTGCCGGTCTTGCCGATCAGCGCCTGGAAGCCCTCCAGCACGCCGTCCTTCATCTCATTGCTGAGCACGACGCGCGGGCTGAAGATCACATTGCCGTCCGGCGCCATCATCACGACATTGCCGCTCGCGGTGACGGTGTCCGCGTCCTGGTCGTAGGTCAGCAGGTCGGCGGTGACGATGCGGCCGTTGTGATCGACTTCCACATGCCCGGTCGCGGTAACGACCTTGCCCTTCACGTCATAGGTGACGTCATCGGCCTTCAGCACATAATCGCCGTCCGGCGAACCGAGCAGGGCGTTCTTTTCGAGCGGGCTAGCGGCATGCACCGCACCGGCGCTGAGCAGGAGAGCCGCGGTCAGCGCGCCGAGAAGTTTCGCGCGGCGCATCAGCCGTCCTCCTGGTGGAAGACGAGCGTCATGCCCAGCAGGATCGCTGCCGCAGCGGGCGCCGACGCCGCGAGGGCCGTGGGAAGAATGCCGGATTCGCCCAGCGCCTCGGTCACATTCGCGAAGAAGTAGACACCGAAGCCCGCCAGTGCGCTGTAGAGGATCACGCGGAGCAGTCCGCCCATGCGTGCAAGCCGCAGCGAAAAGCTCGCGGCCATGAACACCATCGCGGCGAACATCGCGGGCATCACCAGAAGCGAGTCGAAATACAGGACATAGCGAACGGCGGAAAACCCGGCCTTGCGCGCAGTGGCGATGAAATTGGGCAAGTCCCAGAACGAAATCGTGGCCGGAGACGCGAAGCTTTCCTGAATCTGCGCCGGCGTCAGCGTGGTCTCGAAACTATAGGCCGGGTGATAGATCGCTTTTCCTTCGGGACCGCTCACCCAGGCATCGCGCATGGTCCAGGCACCGGTTTCCAGTACGGCGGAACGCGCATCGATACGGCCGAGGAAGCGATCGTTCTGGCCATAGTGGAAGACGATGACATCCTCCAGCCGCAGCCCCTGATTGCTCACCCGCAACGCATGGATGACCGATTGCGAATGGGTGTCGCCCTGCCGCAGCCACAATCCGTTGCGCGAGATCGCCAGTTGCGACGCTTGTCCGCGAATATATTTCGCTTCCATTTCGGAATACTGCACCAGCATGCGCGAGGTGAGTGGCGTCAGCGCCATGACCGTGAACACGCCGAGCGCGACCGCAACAGCGAGCGACGGCGCCAGAAGATCCCAGGCCGATACGCCCGCCGCGCGGATGGCGATGAGCTCCTGGCTGCGCGAGAGCCGCACAAAGGCGAACACGCCGCCGAGCAGGACCGCGAACGACATCAGCTTCAGCCCAAGATCGGGAAGCTGCAGCAGCGCCATCGCGATCACGACGCCGGTGGGCACATGCTTGGCGGCGGTGTGATCGGCCAGGCCGACAATGTCGATGGACAGGGCCAGGAACAGGAAGCCCGCATAGACCGTGCCCACGCCAACGATGAATTGGCGTCCCAGATAGCGGAAGAGGGTCCAGGACCACATCATGTGGCGGCCGCCGGCGTTGAACCGCGCAGGCGCTCCAGCAGGTTCGGCAGAAGCGTTCCTTGCAGGTCTAATAGAGCGAGCGCACCGCCTGCGATCGGGATCAGGTACAGCAGGAAGACCAATGAGGGATTGCGCGCGGCCATGCTCTGCGCGCCGTAGCCGACGATGCGCAGCACGGCGGCGAACATCGCGGCGATCGCAAGGCGCAACGCATAGGCGCCGCGCTGCCTGCGCCCGCTCGTCACCGCCGCAAGCGCAAGCAGGGCGAAGGCGATGCAATAGAGCGGGGCGGCGAGGCGATTGTGTCCCTCCGCAAAGAAGATGTTGATCGCGTTGCGGTTCTTCGGCGGCGTCTCAAAGTGAGGCCAGAACAACTCGCTGAGATAGCGATCGCTGGCTTCCAGCTGCGATTGCCGTTGTTGACCGGAGAATTGATCCAGATCGAAGACGTAGCGGCTGAATTTCAGAACCGAGAGCTGCGCGCCGTTCCCGTTCGCCTGTTCGACGGTCCCGTCCATCATGATGAGCCGCCCGCCGCCCGACGTCTGCGCCAGCACGCCGCTCTCCGCGATATAGGTCGTCGGCCGCTTGGCGTCGCGATTGTCGTGAACGAGGATGCCGCGGATGTGTCCGTCCGGCGCCAATTCGCGGATGAACACCGTCAGCCCGTCCGCCGGTGTGTTGAACGCGCCTTCGCTCAGCATCGCCGCCCCGATGTCGGCGCGGATGTCGAGCACGGCCGCCCGCATCGTGCGCTGGCCCAGCGGCATGAGATAAAGGCTGCATAGATAGGTGAGCGCCATCACCGCCACCGCCGCGATCATCACCGGGATGCCCAGTTGCACGCGGCTGAAGCCGCTCGCCTGCATGACAACCAGTTCACTATCCGCGTTCAGCTTGTGCAGGCCGTAGAGCGCGCCGGCGAAAAAGCCGATGGGCAGGATGATGACCAGCAGGCTCGGCAGCACCAGCAAGGTCAGGTAGATGAACGTCGGTGCCGATTGCCCGCGGTTGATCACCAGATCGAGCAGGCGCAGGGACTGCGACAACCAGACCACGCCCGTCAGCAGGAAGCAGAAAAGCGCAATCGGCCCCGCAAGCTGGCGCAGGACATAGTTCGACAATCGCGGCAGTCTTGCGTTTGCTGGCATACCTGAAAGCCTTGGCGCGGCGCTTGGTCCCGGCCCCGGATTCGACCTAAGCTGAATCTAGCACTAACTAGCATTTTCCCGCCGCCACCCGGCAACCGGAAATCGCGCATCCGCCTGACGGAACGCATTTTTTTGGATTAAAGGGCCGCAAACATTACCCGGAGGTATCCCATGCAACTGTCTTTTGCCGCCCCATCGCTGAATTCGGCGGGTGCCCTTGTTCTGGGCGTTCAGGCGGACGGCGTTTTCACCCCCTCGGCCATGGACGCCGACAAGGCCGCCGGCGGTGCGCTGAAACGGGCGGTCGACGCCTCGTCCAAATTCCAGGGCAAGACCGGACAGGTGGTGGAGGTTCTGGCGCCACAGGGGCTGAAGGCCGCGCGCGTGCTGCTGGTCGGCATGGGCAAGGGCGAGGATTTCAACACCGGCTCCGCCGAACGGCTGGGGGCCAGCGTTGTCGCGCGTCTCTACACAAGCGGCACAGCCGCGATCGTTTTCGCCGTCGATGCGCCGAAGGGGTCGAAATTCAAGCCCGGCGCGCTCGCCGCGCATCTGGCCATGGGCGCCAAGCTGCGCAGCTACGGGTTCCTGCATTACCGGACCAAGGCGCGCGACGAATATGAATCCACCATCAAGTCCGTGACGATCGGCACGCGCGACGCCGCTGCCGCGAAGAAATTGTGGGCCACGATGGACGCGGTCGCGGACAGCGTGTTCCTGGCGCGCGATCTCATCAACGAGCCGCCGAATGTTTTGTACCCCGCGGCCTTCGCAACGCGCGCCAAACAGCTTTCCAAGCTCGGCCTCAAAGTCGAGGTGCTGGGCGAAGCGGAGATGAAGAAGCTTGGCATGGGTTCGCTCCTGGGCGTGGGGCAGGGTAGCGAGCGCGAGAGCCAGCTCGTCGTCATGCGCTGGAACGGCGCGCGCAAGAAGGACGAAGCGCCGATCGCGTTTGTCGGCAAAGGCGTGTGCTTCGACTCCGGCGGCCTGTCGCTGAAACCCGGCGCAAGCATGATGGGTATGAAGGGCGACATGGGCGGCGCGGCTGCCGTTACCGGCACGATGCGCGCGCTTGCCGCCCGCAAGGCGCGCGTGAACGCCGTCGGCGTCATCGGCCTGGTCGAGAACATGCCGGACGGCAAAGCCATGCGCCCGGACGATGTGGTCACGTCCATGTCGGGCCAGACCATCGAAGTGCTGAACACCGATGCGGAAGGCCGTTTGGTGCTGGCCGACGCGCTCACCTACACGCAGCGCAAATTCAAGCCGAAATTCGTCATCGATCTGGCCACGCTGACCGGCGCGATCATGGTCGCACTCGGCCACGATCACGCGGGACTGTTTTCCAACAACGATCAGCTTTCCACGCGCATCACCGATGCGGGCAAAGCCGTCGGCGAACCGGTGTGGCGCCTGCCGCTGGGCGATGCCTACGACAAGCTGATCAAATCCAAGATCGCCGACATGAAGAACATCGGCGGTCCCTATGCCGGCTCCATCGTGGCGGCGCAATTCCTGCAGCGCTTCGTCGAGAAAGGGCAAGCCTGGGCGCATCTCGATATCGCGGGCGTCGCCTGGCAGGACGGCGAGCACAAGCCGCTCTCGCCCGGCTGGGGCGTAGGCTGGGGCGTGCGCACGCTGGATCGGCTCGTGGCGGATCATTACGAGAAGTGATGACGAAGGGGCGCTCAACATTTTCCTCCCCCGTTTACGGGGGAGGAGCGTCGCGCAAGCGACGCGGAGGGGGCCGTCTGCATCATCGCCCCCCTCGCTGCCTGCGGCAGCACTCCCCCCGTAAACGGGGGGAGAAAGAGAGCGCCGAATGACCGAGACTCTTTTCTATCATCTGGAAAGAAGAAGCCTCGACGACGTGCTGCCAACGCTCGTCACGCGCACGCTGGAGCGCGGGCAGCGGGTACTCATCAAGGCGGATTCGGCGGATCGTGCGTCGGCGCTGGACAATCTGCTTTGGACCTATGACGACCAGAGCTTCCTGCCGCATGCGCAGGTGGGCGATGGCGATGCCAAGCGCCAGCCGGTGCTCATCACCACCGAAGATGAAAACGCCAACAGCGCGAATGTTCTCTTCCTCGTCGGCGGTGCGGAGCCGCCGGCATGGAATGGCGCAGAAGCGAACGCGCTGACACGCATCGTGTTGATGTTCGATGGCCGCGATGCGGACTCGCTCACCCGCGCCCGCGCGGCGTGGAAAGAGGCGAAAGCCGCCGGTCACGACGCGACCTATTGGAAAGAAATGCCGAGCGGAAAATTCGAGAAGCAGGCCTAGGGCGCTTTGCCATTCGGCTTGTGCGTCAGCTTTTCGAGCGCGAGCGTCTGGCGATGCCATTCGCGCACCGGTACGGCAGGCGTACCCGCCACCGACTCTTTCGCACCCACATCGCGCATCACGCCGCTTTTGCCGGCGATGCGCGCATGGGCGCCGATGGTGACATGATCCTTCACCGCCACCTGTCCGCCGATCATCACGAAATCGCCGATGACCGTGCTGCCCGCGACGCCGGCCTGTCCCGCGATCACGCAATATTTTCCGATGCGGACATTGTGCGCGATCTGCACGAGGTTATCGATCGCGGTACCGCGCCCGATCACCGTGTCGTCCATCGCGCCGCGGTCGATGGCGCAATTGCCGCCGATCTCCACATCGTCCTCGATAAGCACGCGGCCAAGCTGCGGCACGCGCAGCAAACCCTTCGGCCCCGGCACGAAGCCGAAACCTTCGCCGCCGATGCTGACATTGGTGGAAATGCGCACGCGATTGCCGATGATCGCATGGCTGATGCAGGTGTTCGCGCCGACATCGCAATCGTCGCCGATGGCGACATTCTCCTCAATCACCGCATTGCAATCGATGCGGCAGCGTTCGCCGATCTTCACGCCCGCGCCGATCACCGCGCCGGCGCCGACATAGCTGCCCGCGCCGATCTCAGCCGAAGCATCGATGCGCGCCTGCGCATGGATGCCGGATTTGGGAAGATTGCGCGGATAGAACAGATGCCCGATCTGCGCGAAAGCGAGGCGCGGGTTCTCGCACAGCAGCAGCATGGTGCCGTTGTGTTCGTGTTTGCTCAGCGCGTTGTTGGTGACCACCACGCTGGCGTGGCTGTTCTGGAAACTGTCGCGATGCTGCGCTTCGCTGAAGACGCTGACTTCGCCGCGTTCGGCCTTGTCCAGCGCGGCCAATCCATGAACGGAGAATTCCGCCGAGGCATCGCGCGGCACGTCCGCGCCGATATGACGGGCAAGGTCGCCAAGCACAAAAGGTCCGCTGCGGCGGAAGAAGCGGTCATCGGTCATCAAGGTTCCAGTGGAGATCGCAGGGACCGTATCACAGCGCATCGGGAGAGGCGATGCGGGCCGCGGATAAGGTGAATCGCGGTATGCCTATGATTTGCTGCCCCGGAACACACTTTGATACGCGAAAAGTCCCGGCACGCCGCCTGTCATCAGAAACAGAACATTCTCGCCCGGTTTGTAAACGCCGCGCCGAATATCGTGCAGCAGACCTGCGAAGGCCTTGCCGCTATAGACCGGATCGAGCAGCAATCCTTCCTTGCTCGCCATCAGGCGCACCGCGTCGATCATGCCGGTTGTTGGGATTCCGTAGCCTTCGCCGCGATGATCGCCGTCTATGACGATATCCGCTTGCTTCAACCGCGCGGAGGGATCGAGCAATGCCAGCGTCTCGCGCGCCTTCTCCAGCGTGATGCCGTGCGTCTTCTGTGCGTCGTAATAGACCGCGTAGGATTGGGAGAACGCCGCGCCATGTCCGTTCGCGGCAAAGCCTGCGGCCAATCCGGCATGTGTTCCGCTGCTGCCATTGGCGGTGATGAGGTTTGTGAATTGCAATCCCATCCGCTCCGATTGTGCTTCGATCTCCAGCGCGCAGGAAACATAACCAAGGCAGCCAATGGCGCTCGATCCGCCGACCGGCGCGAAATAGGCTTTGTGTCCATCTTTCGCCAACGCTTCGAAGCGCCGCGCCACCAGCGCGCTCACATCGCCGTCTTTGGGCAGATCGTGAATGGTCGCGCCGAACAGATCGTCCAGCACGATATTGCCATTGTTCACATAGTCCGCGTCATCGCGCGGCACAGTGCGCAGAAGCGCAAGCTCGCAAGCAAATCCGGCATGCGCGCAAGCCGCCGCCGTCAATCGCGCATGGTTGGATTGGCGCGCGCCCACCGTGATGACGGTGTCCGCCCCTTGCGCCCTTGCTTCGCCCAGCAGGAATTCCAGCTTGCGCAGCTTGTTGCCGCCGCCGCCGATGGCGGTGAGATCGTCACGCTTCACGAAAATGCGCACGCCGCTCAGCGCCGCGTTCAGGCGCTTCAACTCCTGAATCGGCGTCGGTCCGTCGAGCAGGCGGATGCGCGAAAAGCGCGAAAGATCGGGCTGCGGCATGGCAGTTTCCCTGAAAACCGACATGACAATTATGTCATCGGCCCCCGCGCGGCAAATCCCGGGTTGAAATCGGCGCCGCAAACAAGAAATAAGACATATGTTCTACGGTTTTGGTCTCATCACATTGCTCGCGCAGATCGCCTGCGCCGTGCACATCGTCCGCAGCGGCCAGCATTACCTCTGGATCGTGCCGGTGCTTCTGCTGCCCTGGATCGGGATCGGCGCTTATGTGATCTACAATTTTGCGTCCGGCGCGGCGCAGAACTATGCCGTGCGCCGCTACGCCGACAATATGCCCAACATCACCGATCCCGGCACCTCCTATCGCCAGAAGAAGCGTGAACTAGAGACGGTGGGTTCCGTGCAGGCCAAGCGCGTGTTCGCGGAGGAGTGCCTCAAGCGTGGGCGCTTCCAGGATGCCGTCGATCTGTATGAAAGCGCCGCGCAAGGCACCTTCGCGGAGGACACCGCGCTGCTGCACGGACTGGCGCGCGCGAAATTGCTGGCGGGCGATGGCGCAGGTTCGGAAAGCGCGTTCGATGCGCTGCGGGCCGCTGATCCCCATGCCTTCACCCAAGACGCGCATCTGGATTACGCCCGCGCGCTGGCGCTGCAAGGCAAGAACGAACAGGCCGCCGCCGAATATGAAAAACTGGCGCGGGTTTATCCCGGCGAGGAAGCGCGCTGCCGCTACGCCGTGCTGCTGAACGAAATGGGCCAGCGCGAAAAGGCGCAATCGCTGTTCCGCGCGATCGTGGAGGCGGTGAAATCCTCGCCGTCCTATGTCCGCCGCCGCCAGCGCGAATGGCTGAAGATCGCGCAGCAGAATCTGAACTGATCAGGCTTCCGCCATCGCGGATTCATATTCCTCGTTGACGGCCACCCAGCGCGCTTCGGCGGCGTCGAGCTTACGCTGCGCCTCGGCGCGCTTCTTGGACACGGCGGTCGCCTTCGCGCGATCGTTGGTGAAGAGCAGCGGATCGGAAAGCGTCTTGTCGTATTTGGCAATTTCCTTGTTCAACTCCGCGATCTGCCCCTCGGCAAGCTCGACCTTTTCCTTCAGCGGCTTCAGCGCCTTGCGCCTATCGGCTTCCTGACGCCGCAGATCTTCCTTCGAGATTTTCGGCGCCGGTTCTTCGCGGCGCGCGGGCGCGTTCTTTCCCGTAAGCAGGAAGCGGCGATAGTCGTCCAGGTCGCCTTCGAACGGTTCGACGCGGCCATCGGCAACGAGGAAGAGCCGGTCCATCGTCGCTTCGATGAGGCGGCGGTCATGGCTGACGAGAATGACCGCGCCTTCGAAATCGTTGAGCGCCATCAACAGTTCTTCGCGCGCGTCGATGTCCAGATGGTTGGTCGGTTCGTCGAGGATGAGCAGGTTCGGCTTGTCGAGCGTCGCCAAAGTCAGCATCAGCCGCGCGCGCTCGCCGCCCGAAAGCTTGCTCACCACGGTCGTCGCCTTGTCGCCGACAAGGCCCATCGAGCCGAGCCGCGTGCGCAGTTCCGTTTCCGTCATCTTGGGGCGATAGCGCGCCAGCGTCTGCACGGCGGTGATGGTGGCGTCCATTTCATCGAGCTGGTGCTGCGCGAAATAGCCGACCGTCAGCTTGCGCGAGAACACTGCCTCGCCGCCCATGCTTTGCAGGCGGCCCGCGATGAGCTTCGCCAGCGTGGATTTGCCGTTGCCGTTCTTGCCCAACAGCGCGATGCGATCGTCCGGATCGAAACGCAGCGAGATGTTGGAGAGTACGGGGCGTCCGTCATAACCGACGGAAACTTTCTCCATCGTCACCAGCGGTGGGCTCACATTGTCCGGCTTGGGCAGCTTGATCGGCGCGATATATTCATCCGGCGGCACTTCCACCTTCTGCAACCGCTCCAGCATCTTCATGCGACTCTGCGCTTGCCGCGCCTTCGAGGCTTTCGCCTTGAAGCGATCCACGAAGGCCTGCATGTGCTGGCGGGCGGCATCCTGCTTCTTGGCAAAGGCGATGTCGTTCGAGCGGCGCATCGCGCGCGTGGTGACGAACGTGTCGTAATCGCCGGTGTAGAGCGTCAGCTTCTTGTATTCGAGATGCAGAATGAATTCGACAACGCTGTTGAGCAGGTCGCGGTCATGGGAAACGATCAGCACCGTGCCGCGATAGCGCTTGAGGTAATCCTCCAGCCACAGCACGCCTTCAAGATCGAGATAGTTCGTCGGCTCGTCCAGCAGCAGCAGATCGGGCGCGGAGAACAATATTGCCGCCAGCGCCACGCGCATGCGCCAGCCGCCGGAGAATTCCGAGCAGGGGCGCAACTGTTCCTCGGCGTTGAAGCCAAGGCCTGCGAGAATGGAGGCCGCGCGCGCCGGCGCGGCGTAAGCGTCGATGGCGTCCAGCCGCGCATGAATGTCGCCCAGCGCATGGCCATCGGTTTCGGTTTCCGACCGCGCCAGAAGCTCGATGCGTTCCTTGTCTGCGGCCAGCACGGTATCGAGCAGACTGATGTTGGAGGAGGGCGCTTCCTGCGCCACGCTGCCGATGCGCCAATTGGACGGTTTTGTGACTTCTCCCAGATCGGGATGAAGCTGATCCAGGATGACCTTGAGCAGCGTGGATTTGCCCGCGCCGTTGCGGCCCACCAGCCCCACGCGCCGACCGGCAGGCAGCGAAGCGCTCGCGCCCTCTATGATTTCCCGGCCCGCGATGCGGACGGTGATGTCGTCGATGACCAGCATAGTGGCGGGTGGCTACAGTACCGTGCGGACTTTTCCAACCCTCCCCTCGAGGGAGGGTCGAAACGCGAAGCGTTTCGGGGAGGGGTGCGCGTCAGCGCAATGACCCCTCCCCGAAAAATTCTGCGCTGCGCTTGAATTTTGTCGGCCCTCCCTCAAGGGGAGGGCGATAACTTGCCTCAGTTCTGCGCCACACTTATAAGGCCCGCGATTTCCCTTGCTTTGGAGTTCCCTATGCCCGTCGAGCGCACGCTTTCCATCATCAAGCCGGACGCCACCAAGCGTAACCACACCGGCGCCATCGTCGATCGTTTCGAGAAGGCTGGCCTTCGCGTCATCGCCTCCAAGCGCATGCAGCTTTCCACGGCGCAGGCCGAAGCGTTCTACAACGTGCACAAGGCGCGTCCGTTCTTCAAAAGCCTCTGCGAATTCATGACCTCCGGTCCGGTCGTCGTGCAGGTTCTGGAAGGCGAGAACGCCATCGCGAAGAACCGCGAAGTCATGGGCGCGACCGATCCGTCCAAGGCCGCGCCGGGCACCATCCGCAAGGATTTCGCGGAATCGATCGAAGCCAACTCGGTTCACGGCTCCGACGCTCCGGAAACCGCCGCGCATGAAATCCGTTTCTTCTTCTCCGACCTCGAACTGGTTGGATAAGATATTGTAACGCCCGAGACCCGAACGATGGACTTCGCGATGAAAGACAAGGTTGTTGTCGTCACGGGGGCCACGTCGGGGATCGGTGAAGTCGCCGCCGACAGGCTGGCGCAGAAGGGCGCGCGCATCGTCTTTGTGGCGCGCGATCGCGAACGCGGCGAAGCGGCGCGCAAACATTTCCGCGCGATCGCCGGCCAATCCGATCACACGGTCCACTATGCGGATCTCACCAAGCTCGCCGATCAGAAGCGCGTGGCAAAGGAAATCGCGGACAGCGAGCCGCAGATCGACGTGCTCATCAACAATGCGGGCGCGATGTTCGGTTCGCGCCAGGTGACGGAAGACGGTCTGGAGAAAACCTTCGCCCTGAACCACATGTCTTATTTCACGGTCACCAACATCCTGCTCGACCGGCTGAAAGCGACGCCGGGCGCGCGTATCGTCTCCACCGCGTCGGGCGCGCATGTCGGCAACAAGCTGAACTTCGACGACCTGCAATCGGAGAAGAGCTATTCGCCTTTCGCCGTCTATGGCCGCTCCAAGCTGATGAACATCCTGTTCACGCGCGAGCTGGCCAAGCGGCTCGCGGGAACGGGCGTCACGGCGAACTGTCTGCATCCCGGCTTCGTCGGCACGCGCTTTGGCGACGAGAGTGGCGGGCTGATGTCATGGGTCATCAAGCTGGGCAAGAATTTCGCGCTGACGCCGGAGCAGGGCGCCGAAACGATCATCTATCTGGCCTCGTCGGACGATGCCGCGGGAAAGTCCGGCGGCTATTACGACAAGAAACAGCTCACCGCCCCGTCGCGCGCCGCGCAGAGCGACGCGGATGCCAAGCGTCTGTGGGATATCTCCGCCAAGATCGCCGGCATGGGCTTCTGATGAGCAACGCCCGCAAGAAAGAGCTTCTCCGCGAATACAAGGAAACCGCGCAACGCGCCGGTGTGTTCTCCGTCACTTGCGGCGAGCAGCGCTGGACCGGCACATCGCGCAATCTCGAAAAGCAGCAGAACTCGCTATGGTTTCAGCTTCGCATGAACGGATTTCCGAACCCGGACGTGCAGAAAGCCTGGAACGCGCAAGGCGAAGCCGCCTTCGCTTACGACGTGCTGGAAGAAGTGAAAGACGACAACGCGCTCATCATCGGCGAATTGCTGAAGGAGCGCGAAGCGGCATGGCGCAAGGAACTGGGTGCCGAAAAGCTGGTGGGGTAACTCTACTTGTCATCCCCGGCGAGGCGCGCATTTCGCGCGCCGAGGGAAGGGGACCCAGGTGGTGAAGCCTGTTCGATTTCAAAAGACGATCTTTGATTTTCCATTGAGACCGCGCGATCGCGAACACCTGGGTCCCCTTCCCCTCGCTTCGCTCGGCCGGGATGACAAGGGGTTAAGCGGAGAAAACGGATTTTCCGTTTTCCAATTTCACTTTTCCCTCCGCCACCAGCTTCAGCGCCTGCGGATAGATTCTGTGTTCTTCCACCAGAATGCGCGCCGCCAGCGTTTCCGCCGTATCGGCGGGCAGCACGGGCACGGCGGCCTGTGCGATGGTCGGTCCGCTGTCGAGTTCGGCCACCACGAAATGCACCGTGCAGCCGCTCTCTTTCACGCCCGCATCCAGCGCCTGCTGATGCACGCGGATACCGGGAAAGAGCGGTAGCAGCGATGGGTGAATGTTAAGAAGCCTGCCTTCCCACATCTTCGCGAACCATTCGGAATGGATGCGCATGAAGCCGGCTTCGGCAACGAGATCGATTTTCGCTTCGCGCAGCGCCATATCGATGGCGCGGTCGAACGCTTCGCGGCTCTCATAATTCTGATGCGGGATAACGCGCGCGGGAATACCCGCGTTCTGCGCGACGCACAATCCGGCGGCGTTCTCCTTGTTGGAAATCACCAGCGCGATCTCCGCCGGATAATCCGGCGCCTTCGCGGCATCGATCAGCGATTGCAGATTGCTGCCGCGCCCGGAGATGAGCACGGCGACCCGAACCCGGCTCACAGCTTCAGCGCGCTCTTGTAACGGACCTTCGCCTCGCCATCGCCTTTGACCAGCGTGCCGATGCGCATGGCGCGTTCGCCGCTTTCCTGGAAAGCGTCGATCACATGGCCGGCACATTTCTCGGACACAATGGCGATCAACCCCAGGCCGCAATTGAAGGTGCGCAGCATCTCGCGTTCTTCGATG
>Ga0207657_10002446_pt1 | contig 20066 bp, 15 predicted proteins | sample KBSC33metaG_FD_184316 | JGI IMG/M metagenome (GOLD analysis project Ga0207657, IMG submission 184316) | Corn rhizosphere microbial communities from Kellogg Biological Station, Michigan, USA - KBS C3-3 metaG (SPAdes) (version 2) | ecosystem: Host-associated > Plants > Roots > Rhizosphere > Soil ... | reverse complement strand
GAGCTTGAAATTGCCGGGCGAAAGCGTCTGCGCCAGACGATGATGCCGTTCGGTATCCGGAAAGCTCGACAGGAAAATCTGCACGCGCAACCGCTTTCCGTTGAACTGCAGTTGCGGCGCATCGAGCTCTTGCAGATCGACGAACAGGAATTTGTCGGGAAATGCGAAATACTCGCTCAACAAACGATACCCCGAAAAGGAACGCTCATCGTAATCGAGCAGGCTCTCCTCGGGCGCAAAGCCCACCGGAGCAAGAGCGCGATGTGCCGGCAATTGCAGCATATGCGCCTCATTGTCCGAACCGTCGGACACGCGCACCTGCGTACTACGCACGAGCAGTAATTCGTACAGCAAATGCATCAGCGCCGGATCGCCGTCGAGGAAGAATCGCAGACTCTTCAATCCGATATTCGCAATAGGCACACTGCCATGGGTTTCGAATTCGAGCGTAATCGCCGCCGCTGCATCGGGTGCAATGCGCCGCAGATATTCGGAGCCGCGAGCAAGCTGCAGTTGCGCGCTCGTCAAGGTCAAGGGATACAAATCGACCTGATAACAAGTCCGGAATTTGCAGGAAATGCCATTGATCGACGGCGACACCGCCGAATGATGACGCTCGACCGTATGCCGCGCGCTGACCTCAGGCTTGGCGGCATCGAGCTCCAATTGCAAGATCGTGCAAGACGGAAAAGGCCGTGTGTAATGCGGATACAGCACCTGCATGAATGCCTCGGTGATCTGAGGAAATTCATCGTCGATCTTGCGATGCACACGCGCCGTCAAAAACGCAAATGATTGGATCATGCGCTCGACATGCGGATCTTCACTCTGGTCGCCCTCAAGCGACAGACGTCGTGCGATTTTCGGATAGCGTTGTGCGAATTCTCCCGACAACTCGCGCAAATACGCCAATTCGCGCTCATAGTAAGGAAGCAGTTGTTCCAACATGATTAATGCTCGGTAACGTGATAGGAGTTCGACGACAACTGCAGCATCGCGTCGAAGGTAACAGGCGGCTTGCTCGGATGGACCTTCAACACCGCATCGACGCGAAAGCGCAGCACGCGCTCCAGGTCTTTCGGTTCATCGAGTTCGATGCGCACATTGTCCAGACGCGGCTCGTGCCGCTCGATGGCAATACGGATCTTGTCCCGCAACAGCGCGCGGTCTGCCGGATCGAGCAGACTCAGGCTCGACAAATCGATGATGCCGTAGTTGATCACCGACTCGCGCGCATGCGGATAATTTTCTATCTCCCCGTCGAGATCGATGCAGCGGGAATTCAAAAGCGCCTCCAGATCGCGTGCGACGACCTGTTTGAAACGGCGCAGGTCGAAATACATCGCGCTTGGACTTTCGGTCTGGTCTTGCGGATTGTCGTCAAGCAGACGGTCGAAGACCGAAGGCATGGAAAGGGTTGAACGATTCTCGTTTCGCATGGCATGGTTGCTTTGCTGCGGGATTTTTTCTGCACGGGGGGTTTCCCTTGTGACAGTTGATCATACCTCTGTCGGGCAGGAAAACGATGAAGGGAACGAAAATTTCCAGGCGTGATATTAACATAATGAAATTATTAAATATATAATCCACGCCGTGCCGCTTTCCCTCGCAAATGCCAATGCCGGCATGAAGAAAACCTCCCCGAATAACGGCCCCGTTTCAAACCCGGAGCGCCTACTATGGGTTCGTGCAGGAATAAGTTATGCAATTTAGCGGCTATTGCTGGATCTTCTCCCATTTAAGGTCAATAACCAAATTCCATATGAAAAAAATATTACTTATTTTTATTCTTGACATGTTGCTATTGGGTGCAGCATATGGGGCAAGTTTCGATTGCGATAAAGCGAAGGGGTTTATCGAAAAAAATATATGCACAGACAAAGAGCTTTCCAAATTGGATGAAGCTCTCTTCAATGAATATCAAAAAGCTCTTGATGAAGCAGATCAACCATTCACAGTAAAGAAAGAGGAGAAAAATTGGTTAGAGAAAGAGAGAAATATTTGTACGACTGTTGAATGCCTTAAAAAATCTTACAAGAAGAGAATTACGGAAATTCAGTCTGTAAAAAGATTTAGTTGGAAAATTTTTTCTGATCAAAAACTTGGCATTGAATTTTCTTACCCAAGCAACAGAACTGTTCGCGCAGACTATAAAGACAATTCCATAAAAATATTTGCATTCTCCATGCCAAATAGCGAATACGTTATTCACTTCCAACTTGGCACTGGAAATTTTGAACGTGCAATCAAAGATTCCGCAATATTTGAAAAGAAGGATGGGAAATGGGTTGCCGCAATCGGCCCTTCTGAAAATCCGCCTGCTGAGGAAATTTCCGGCTCAGGATGGAAAGGGATTAAGACAATAATCAGTTGCGGAATTTCAGACGAAGAAACAGGGTTTCATGCTGCAGCAGGAGAATGTCTGTGGGCTGTGTTTAGTAACGGAAAGCATTATGTCGTTGCAGATACGCAGGGCATCGTAGGAACCGATGAGCGCACCTTGAAAACAATGTTGTCCATCAAATTCATAAAGTGAACATCCAATACAGCAATGCTGTTTTCGCTCAATAATTGCAGAAGAAAATAAAAGCATGAAACCCTTCATCCGAATCGACACCCCCACCGACCATGGCGGCATCGTCACCGGCGGTTCATCAACGGACCTCGCCGATCAAAAGCCCATTGCCTGCGTTGTCGATACCGTGACCTGCCCCATTCGGGGACATGGTCCCGCCGTAATCACCACTGGCGATTCCACTGTTTTGATCAATGGCCGCGCTGCGGCACGCGAAGGCGGCTTGTACGCTTGCGGTACAAAACTCATCGCCACGTAACACGGCTCAGGCACAGCATAGAACACAGTCATGCTGAAACGTTTTCTGCTGCTCATTGCACTCGCGGCCGTCTGGGCCTTGCTGCTCTGATTTGTCGTTGCCTGGATTGGGTTAAAGTAGTTTCAAGGGCGCTCAACAAACCTGCCGCCCGCTTATGAATTAAACTTAAATCCGCGCTGCATAAATAATCATCTTCCTCAACCAATCGCACTCGCATAGACAAACCATGGATCAGGAACTGTTAAATCGTTTGATCGCCCCCATAGCCGGAGACCACCCCTGCGGTGAAGACATGTCGTTCTCCACGCAATTCGACGACATTCGCGAAGCACGTCGCCAGGACGATACGAGCCTCGCGCAAGGCGAATGGGAAACCGAACTGAAAGCGGCCCAGTGGCCAAAGGTCAGACAGTTGTGCGAAGACGTGCTCATCAACAAGAGCAAGGATCTGCAAGTCGCATGCTGGTACACCGAAGCCATGGCCAACCTGCATGGTTTTCAAGGAGTGCATTTCGGTCTGCAAGTACTGGAAGTCATCGTCACCGACTTCTGGGAATTCTTCTACCCCCCGTTAGATCCGGAGGATCTCGAAGAGCGAGCCGGGAAAATCGAATGGCTCAATCGCCAGTTGTCGGCCACGGTGAGGGATCTACCGCTGACGGCCAAGGCCTCAGGCGCTTATTCCTGGCTGAAGTGGAGCGAATCGCGCCAGATCGACAATCTCGGCCTCAAGGACCCGGAAGCGAAGGCCAAGGCAATCGCGGATGGCAAGCTGGCCGGAGAAACCTTCGACAAGGCCGCCACAGCATCCGGCCTCGTGTTTTACCAGACGCTTGGCGCCCAGATTCATGCAGCGAGAGCGACGTTGCAGCAGCTAGAAAAACATATCGACGAACACTTCGGAGACGACTCGCCGGGTCTGAAGGAATTCCGCGCCGCACTCGACGACTGCGCCGAGGTAGTCGACAAATTGACCGCAAAACTCGGAGGCAAGGTGGAAACCAGTGTCAAACAAACAGAACACCAAAACGGGCAAACCATCACATCAACAGTGGTCACGGCGATGCCGGTTCAAACCATTACGGTTGGACAAATAAGCACGCGTGCGGAAGCCGTGGCAGCATTGCGCCAAGTTGCCCAGTTCTTCAAGCACAACGAACCTCACAGTCCGGTGGCGCATTTGGCGGAGCGTGCAGCGAAATGGGCGGAAATGCCGCTCGAGCGCTGGCTCGCCTCGGTCATCAAGGATGACTCCACGCTTGGGCAATTGCGCGAGTTGCTTGATATTCCGCCCGAGGCTTGACGGGCAAATTCCCACGCACCACTCGTAAAAAAAGCGGTGCTGCATCCGATTCGGAAGCAGCACCGCGCCAACACCGCTACTCCAACAGCACGGTAAGCTTGTCTTTCTTGACCTTCAACTCGACACGTTGCACTGCCTTACCTTCCGCAAGCCGCGCCAGCACCTCGTCTGACATACGCGCCAGCACCGTCTTCGAAATGATCGTATCGGCATCGCGTGCGCCGCTGTCAACTTCGGTACAGCGGGAGACAATCAGGTTGAGCAGCGCATCGTCGTAGGTCAGCACTGCGCCGTGGTTTGCCAGCAAACGCTGCTTGACCTTGTTCAGCTTCAGTCCGACGATCATGCGCATGATCTCATCCTTGATCGGATAATACGGCACCACCGACAGACGCCCGAGGAATGCCGGCTTGAACGCACTCTGCAAATCCTCGCGCAGCAGTTCCAGCAAATCCTCCGGTGTCGGCGCACGCTTCTTGTCTCCGACCGTCACGCCATGCTCGACCGCCTTCATGATGATGTCGGTCCCGACGTTGGAAGTCAGGATGATCACGGTATTCTTGAAATCGACCTCGCGTCCCTCGGAGTCTTCCAACGTCCCCTTGTCGAATACCTGGAAGAACAACTCGAGAACATCGGGGTGTGCCTTTTCCACTTCATCCAACAGCACAACAGAATACGGACGGCGGCGCACGGCCTCAGTCAGTACGCCGCCTTCGCCATAACCAACATACCCCGGCGGCGAACCCTTGAGACCAGCAACGCTATGCGCCTCCTGGTATTCCGACATGTTGATCGTAATAAGATTGCGTTCGCCCCCATACAGCGTATCGGCCAGTGCCAGCGCCGTTTCCGTCTTGCCGACGCCGGACGGGCCAACAAGCAGGAATACGCCTTTCGGTTTGCTCGGGTCTTCCAGACTCGCCTTGGCGATTTGAATACGCTGCGCAATCAATGCCAGCGCATGGCTCTGCCCGACCACACGCTGCTCAAGCAGGTTCTTCAAATTGCGCACGGTATCGATTTCGTTTGCCACCATGCGGCCCAACGGGATGCCGGTCCATCCGGATACCACTTCAGCCACTGTGGAGGCATCCACGCAGTCATAGATCAAAGGCTGGGACTTATGGTCGTCATGCAATTGCTTCTGTCGAGCCACGAGCGTTTCACGCAACCCGGCCACCACATCGTCATTTGCTTTCTTGCCAGAAGCGTCCGACGCTGACAATCGAGCGGCTTCCGCCTCGCTCAATTTCTTGCGCAGTTCACCGCACTCCTCGACGAGTGCGCGCTGGGCATCAAATGCAGTCCGCTGAACAGCCAGATCCTTCTCAAGCTCACTCCGCCGCACCTGCAATTCTTCGAGCCGCTTCGCATGATCGGCTTCCTGCTCTTTTTTCAATGCAGCGGTTTCCCGGTCGATATTTTCAACTAACCTGGTCAAGTCTTCGATCGCCGCCGGCACACTGGCACGCGACAACGCAACCCGCGCACATGCGGTATCGAGCACGCTGATCGCCTTGTCCGGCAACTGGCGGCCGACGATATAACGGCTCGATATCCTGACCGCATCGACGACGGCCTCATCAAGAATACGGACTTTATGATGCTTTTCCATCGCCTCCGCGACACCGCGCAGCATCTGTATCGCCACATCTTCGGACGGTTCTTCGACCTTCACGACCTGGAAACGGCGCGCAAGCGCTGCATCCTTCTCGAAATATTTCTTGTATTCGGCCCATGTCGTGGCAGCGATAGTCCGCAGTTCCCCGCGCGCCAGCGCAGGTTTGAGCAGATTCGCCGCATCATTTTGCCCTGCCTGGCCTCCGGCGCCGATCATTGTGTGGGCTTCATCGATGAACAGAATGATAGGCGAAAGGCTTGCCTTGACTTCATCGATGACGGAACGCAACCGGTTTTCAAATTCGCCCTTGACGCTTGCACCCGCCTGCAAAAGGCCAAGGTCCAGCGTACGCAAGGTCACGTTCTTCAACACGTCGGGCACATCACCCTGCACGATCCGCAGTGCCAATCCCTCGACAACCGCAGTCTTGCCGACGCCGGGCTCCCCCGTCAGGATGGGGTTGTTTTGCCGACGGCGCAAAAGAATATCGATCATCTGACGCACCTCGGCATCGCGGCCGAGCACGGGATCGATCTTGCCTTTACGCGCCTGCTCCGTCAGATTGACGGTGTACTTGTCGAGGGCCGGGGTACGCTGACCGCCGGCGGGTTGCGAGGATGATGCATCGTTTTCGGATACGGCTGAGGCGTCGCGCGGCGAAGCGGCCTTTTCGTTCACACTCTCTTTTGACAGACGCAGAATCTGCGGCAGTTTTTCCTGCAGATCATCCAGCGGAATTTTTTTCAAGGCGGCGCATGCATTATCAACCATTCGCGCAACGCGCTCATCCGCCAGCAAGGCGATCAACAGATAACCGCTGCGTAATTGTGTAGCACCGTAATTGATGCTTGCCTTCAGCCAGGCCGACTCCAGCCAAAGCGGAATGTTCGGCGAGAGTACAGGATTGCGGGTATTCCCGGTACGGAAATGCGAAAGACTATCGAACAGACCGCTTTCCAGCTTTCCCGTATCGACATCATAAGCCTTGAGAATTGCGACAAGGTCGGAGTCCGTTGCATCGAGTAATTGCAACAGCACATGCTCGATATCGATGTCGTGATGAGTACGGGACAGCGCGACATTGGCTGCGGCTTCCAGAGCGCGACGGGTTGTCGGATTAAGCGTGGCGATGAGTGCCTTGAGATTGGTATTCATATGTGTGCTTTATGCGCGTCTAACAGAATGGGAACGACGACATGACGCTCTCATGGACTGCCAACTACTCGTTTCAGAATTCAATATCCACTGCATGTTTCCCGGCCACCTCCGTCACATGCTTGATCTTGATCTTCTTTGCAGGAACGCCCCAATACATCAATTCGTTTCGAACCGCTGTTGCACGTGCAATCGCAGCAGCTTTCGCATTTCCGATCTGATGGCGATCACAGTACCCGGTAATAACGAGCTGGTTCGCATTTTTAGCCCGCTCGCTGATTTCCTGGACGATGTATTTGTCGCTTTCATCAAGCTTGACACTAAACTTGTCGAAAACGATCGGCACCGGATTCATGATGGTGTAATCAGGCAGACTTTCTCCGAGCGCATTGTCTACTCTGAGCTTTTGTTGCACGCCATCTTTCTGAACACCTCGGGTAGCTGATCGATAGAAAAATGAATTTTCCGACGTTGCGCCACCCTGAGTGGCAGGGTCATATGCGCATCCTGTCAGCCCGAATACAAAGGCGGCAAGCAAATAGCCCCATTGCATGGCTAGCTTGTTAATCATAAGCATTGTTTGTTCCTTGTATCAAAATCGTGTTGTCGTCGCGGTCGCGATGAACAGTACTGCTACAGATCTAACACTCTAATAGACACGTCCCGGCATGCTGCCGGGATGTGTCGTCTTACATCACTGCATCAAACAATCGATCAAGCAATCGTCTTGTTAGCAGTCAGATCCCAGCCGGCGCTGACGTTGCCGCCGCCCGTGCCGTCCTGACGCTTCTGCTGGGTGTAGGTCCACTTGATCTTGCCGTAGGACAGGGAAATCGTCTCGCTCGGGAAACCGGAATCGCCGGTCGAAGAGCCGTTTTCCTGAACCTTGGAAACCAGCACCTGCTCCAGCTTGATTTCCATGTATTTCAGCTTGTCGCCACCGGCACGGCACAGTTCGAAGGTGACTTCCTTGATGTGCTTGCCGGTGCAGCATGCTTCATACAGCTTGGGGCTGGCTTTGTCCAGGCTGTGGACGAAATTGAACGTGCCATGGTTGACACGCTCGGCAGTTGCACCACCCACAGAACTTGCAGTTGCGGATGCCGGCTGCTCCATCTGATGGTTGTAGGACAGAACCTCGATCCAGTCCTTGTGCTTGTCGTCCGAGGACTCTCCCGGAATACCATCAATTTTGATGAAACTATCAAATGCCATTATTTTTCTCCTATTAAAAAACCTGCTCCCTTGGCGTGAAAGGCAGCATGGTCACTAAACACGCCGATTTTATTGCAATAATGACAATTCAATCGACGCATAAATACGAGCACGTTTGCAAGCCGTGCTCGTAATGCCTCAACAAAGTCTGAACTTAGTTAGCGGGCATTCTTCGGCAACTCAGCAACGAGTCGCAATGAAATCGTCAGTTCGTCCAACTGGAAATGCGGCCGCAAGAAGGCTGCCGCTCGATAGACGCCGGGGCGCCCAGGAACCTCAATAACATCGACACGCGCTTCGCGAAGCGGATACTTGGCCTTGGCTTCCTGAGATGCGGAATCATCCAGCAACACATATTGCGCAAGCCAGGTATTGAGAAAATGCTCCACATTTTCACGCGAGGCAAAGCTGCCGATCTTGTCGCGCATGATGGACTTCATGTAGTGTGCAATGCGCGATGTAGCAAAAATGTACGGTAGCTGCGCTGACAGACGCGCATTCGCATTGGCAGAGTCCGTGTTATAAGTCTTGGCCTTTTGCGTCGACTGCCCGCTGAAGAAGGCAGCATAGTCGGTATTCTTGCAGTGAACGAGCGAGATAAAACCAAGATCGGACAATAGCTTTTCCGTGCGGTCGGTAATGGCGACCTCAGTAGGACATTTGAGCGCGATTTCGCCATCATCCGTTTTGAAAGTATGCGTGGGCAATCCCTCGACCAACCCGCCGCCTTCGACACCGCGAATCGCTGCCAGCCATCCGTATTGGGAAAATGCATCGGTCAGGCGTGCAGCAAATGCGTATGCGGCGTTGGTCCAGAGGTATTTGTCGTGCGTGGCACCATCGACATCCTCCTCGAAATTGAATTCCTCGACCGGTACGGTGTCCTTGCCATACGGCAGACGACCGAGCACGTGCGGCAGCACCAAACCGACATAGCGCGAATCTTCGGATTCACGGAACGATTTCCACTTCGCATATTCGACAGTATCGAAGATCTTGGACAGATCGCGCGGCTTACCGATGTCACAAAAACTTTCGAGCCCGAACAAATTCGGGGCGGCAGCGGAAATGAGCGGAGCATGCGCGGCTGCAGCCACGTGGGACAGCTCGTCCAGCAGATAGAAATCTTCCGGATGACGAGAGAATTCATAGTCGCCAACCAGAGCCGCATAAGGAGCGCCACCAAAGGTGCCGTACTCTTCCTCATAGATTTTCTTGAACAATGCGCTCTGGTCGAATTCCGGCGCGGACTTGAAGTCCTTGACCAGATCCTTCTTCGTAGCATTCAGCATCCGGATCTTGAGCATGGTGTTCGTTTCGGATTGAGAAACGAGATATTTCAAACCACGCCAGGAGGCCTCAAGCTTCTGAAATTCAGGATGATGCATGATCGCGTTGACCTGCTCGGACAGCAGTTTGTCCAGCTCGGCCACACGTGCATCGATACTTGCAGCAAGGTCTTTCGATACTGTCACCGTGCCGGCAAGCACTTCATTCACCAGTTCGGCGATCTGGTCGCGTGCATTGGCTTTTTCCGTCGGATTGGCAGCAACTTTGCTGTTTTCAACGATATCGTCGAGCAGGCTCACTGCGGGCGAAGCCATCGCTTCGTCAGTGGTCGTTGCCTGTTCCTGCATTTTTGCAAGATCGTTCATGAATCAGTCCTCCTTCTTCGGATGCGCGGCGCCGATCATTTTCAGCTTTTCGGTATCGCGAACGATCTCGTCCAGCAATTCCTCAAGTTTGTCATTCCCGGTAATCTTGTTGCGCAAGTCGGACAAGCGGGTACGCGCTTCGAGCAGCTTCTTCAGCGGCTCCACCTGCTTGACGATATTGGCCGGCTCGAAATCTTCCATCTTGTTGAAATTGAGCTCGACACCCAAGCGCGTACCGTCCTTCTTGAGTTCGTTATCCACCTGCACCTGCAGACGCGGTGCGACACCCTTCATTACGTCATCGAAATTGTCGCGATCAATCTCGACGAATTTGCGGTCCTTCAGCTTCGGCAAGGGTTCTTTCGGATTGCCGCTGTAGTCGCCCAATACGCCCAGCACGAAGGGAAGTTCCTTGGTTTCGATGGCGTCGCCGATTTCAACGTCGTAGGTGATCTGTACCCGCGGCGGACGCACACGTGACAGTTTTTTTTGCGTACTTTCTTTTGACATAATGAAACTCCCTTAGATGCTTCGATAGTGAATGATGGCCAAAGCCCGTTCGCTGCAAAAATGCATAGCCGCCAGAGCGAATTGATGAGGCATGCAAGGGAGTCGAGGTCGGGTCGAGAAGCACAACCGTACGTGAGATACGGTGCACATCGCAGCTCCTAAGATCGACCCCTTTCATGCGCCAGCAATCTGCTCTAAAGTTAAATCGTCTCTTTCAGCCTCTGCCCGACATCTTGCAGAAACTGGCACAAGTCCTTGATCGACAATGTACGATTGCCGAGCAACCGGGCCAGCGCATAAGAAACTTCTGAATAGAGGCGATGGTTTTTCCATGCCTCGTGCTCATTGCGCAAGTCCAGAACCATCGAAGGATCCGGAACACCGCCCAACATCAACATAGCGAATTTGTCATGCATCCGGTTGTTAAAGCATGTCAAAAGCACCATTTTCCCCTGTCCCGTCCGTAGCATGGCGTAGTTGCCGCGCCATGCCGTTCCGCTGCTGTCGCGGCTGAACAATGCCTCGATCACTGAAAGCCAGGCGCATGCGATCAAGGCCTGTTCGCCATTCGCCTGCGGTAACGGCAATACGATGATTTGGTTGGTCGCGACATTATCGAAACGTCGCAGGAAAGCGCGATAAAACGCCAGATTCAGCAGGGCTTGCTCCAGGTCGCCCTGGCCTTCTTCCCTCAGTAAGTCGCCCAAACGAGTGATTGGTGTCGTCGACAAAAAGCGGCTGACGACGCTGGCAGCCAGTTCCAGATCGGAGGCAGCAAGATCATTGATATGCGATTGCGATTCGAGGAACTGCTTGCACGACAATGCCTCGACAGAATTTTCGATGGCATTGCAGACCTGATCGCGCAATCCGTCGAAAAATACTTCATTCGCAATCGGGGCCACGTTTGCCTGGCCGGCTAAGAGCTCGCTTGGCGAAATGGCGGCAGCCATGAGGGGATAACGGCGTCCTGCCTGATCACGGCTCGGTGCGATCACACCGACCAAAGTATGTCGCAAATCTCCGGACTCCAACTGGAAACTCGAAGGGCCACAACGGTCGTAAGACTCGGCCCAGCCTTGATTTAAGGTCAAACGCTCCAAGGTGCGCTGAATCAGATCATCGAATCCGACGATTGCCGAATGATGAGCATTCACGCGCACGAAATCAGCGCGGTTGGGAAGCTTGCCATAGAGCGCATAAGCGCAGGCCGCTTCCGCTTCATTTCGTCTAAAAGGCAAAACCATGTCGCGCCTGTTCTTAGTTGGTAATTCTTTCCGGCAAGCTGAGGCGCCGCAATCCCGACAACGCAAGCGGATTAGACCCGCTCACCATACGGAAATTGAAACGCACGACATCGCCGTCGTTGTCTTGAATCTTTTCCGCTGCCGGGCGATTGCCCTTGACCCGCCATTCAAGCTGCACGGTCGGCGCGGATGGATCATCAGCCCTTGCCTGAGCTAGCAAGCGCATCAGCCCGAGACGGCCGCTGAAATTGGCGACCGATGTCGACACACCGGAAAACGACATCGACTGGATCCGAGCACCCTGTGCCGAAGTACCGGCAGGGTTCGGCCACGTAAACGCTGTCCATGCTTGCGGGCCATTGCGGTAACGCAGCAATTGGCCATCAATCTCTATCACGATCTCGCTCAAACCCGGCGTCGGAATCGGTTGCAATTCGAATTTCGCTCCGTCGCCCTCCTGCAGCACGGAACTGCCGGCCGACATCAGCCGCGTTGCACTGCCCAGAAACGACGGATTGAAACTGACGCCGAGATTGGCCCAGGTGCGCGGTGTGAGCGTGTCTCCGCGCCGCGTCACCAGGCCGGCCAGGTTTTTCTCGATAAACTTCGGCAACGTGCCTTCATGAGGTTTGAGGAACTTCGCAATATCCGCCATGGAAGCTTCATTGCTTGAATCAGCGAATGGATATTTGTTCGAAAGCGCGCGCCACTGTGCCAGCACCTCCGATTGCCATGCGCTGTTGAGTTCGCGTTCAACCGATGGGACCAAAACTGCGTAAGTCTGCATTAACGGCCGCACCAGCAACGGCCGAATCGTTTCCTTGGCATCCTCGGACGCATTGGCAAGCAACACACCGTCAACTAGCGCCAGCGTATCTGCCAGTTCAGAGCCGCTGCCGTTGAGTGTTGCCTGCATCAATTGGCGCGCAGCGCCTTCGGCATCGTTAGCGGCAATCTGAGCGACCTTGCCTTTAAGCTTGGCGAGCGCTTCAAGATAAGCAGCCAAGGCCATTTTCCCGCCTGCGGGCTGTGCGGTCAAAGCGGACAACGCCGTAAACTTGGCGCCAACCTCACCATATTGCAGTGTTGCCGAAGCTTGTGCCTTGGCAGTGTCGTTGCCGAGAATGAGCCTTTCGGTCCGCTCGATCACAGAACTCTTTGCCGATTCGATCGAATTCGTTAACGCCGACGGATTATCCCAAGCCGTTTCATAGGCTGCCTTGGCGAAAATGAGTTTGATCGCCGAATTCTGCGCATCAGACAGTTTGGCAAGCACCTCTACTGCATTCTGAACCGATCCGAAATCCTGGATCGCGACTCCTTGGAGGAACTTCTTCCACTCGCGTGCATAGTCCGCCTTGTACAGCGCTTCCAATTCCTTGCGGTTGCGCTCGACATCGCCATCCTTGCCCAGGTTATCCTGCGTGGTTGCGGCCAAGACCCAGTCATCACCCTTTACTTCGCCTTTACTCGCTTCGACGATCGCATTGCGGAAATACTTTTCCCACGACTCGCGCGTAAAAGCACCCGGCACTGCATAGCTTCCCGCCACGATAGTCAGATCGCCATTGTTGAGAATCCGGCCGACGGTCATTGGTGCAAATTGCGTATTGGCGCGCGCCTTCAGCTCATTGTAGACGCGCTCCTTGGCCGACAGCCGATGCATCGCGCCACGCAAGACCTCGCGGCTGCTGGCCACCAGGTCCTCACGGTTTTCGATCAAGGGCAAATCGGGTTCGCCAATTTGCGAGACATAGAAAGCGACAACGCGCTCGGCCAGGCGACGGATCTCATCAGGCCTGCCATCACCTTTGTTGGCATCAAGCCACACGCGCCAATATTTCGGAATCTGATCAGACAAATGCGAGACATCCATATGCTCCTTGTTCTTAAGCATGAGGTAGGTCTTGAGCGCGTTATAGCCGTCTTCCATCGGATTGGCTTGCGGCTGTCCGTTTGCAGGCGCGGCAGTCCTCACCGCATCCCGCGCAAGCTGCGCTGCCTGTGCCAGCGCATCCTGCGTGTTCGCCGGACGTTGCAGTGCAGCCAGCACGAACTGCGGTTTGCCATCGAAATGAAATACGGCTGATTGCGCAACGGCTTCGAATTCATTAGCCGGCACATGGTAACTGATCGGGATCATCGGCAGTCCGCCGCCGGACTTCCGCTTCTTGGGAGCTTGCGGCTTCGGCACAACTGGCGCAGGAGCCGGCTGCGGTACGGCGACCGGCGCTTCCGGCGCCTTCGACGGCTGTACGCTCACCGTCGTATTCAAACCACTCAGGCTGCGCTCCAGCTCAGCAGCCACTGGGGCCAGCATGAGCGATTTGACGCCCGCAAAATACTCCGCTCGTAAAATTTGCTCAACCTGCCGGCCGTGATAAAGACTCCAGCCGAGTTGCACCGGGTGACCTTCTTTGCGATAACGGTACAACTGTTCCAAGCGCAGTTGCAGCACCTGCAGTGCTTTCAACCGATCGGTCAGACTGCCGCTTTCCGCCAGCTTGCGTGCCGTCAGCAATTCCTCATTGGCTGAGGCAATCAGCTTCTGATTGCCGACATACGACCACGTCATGCCACCAGCGAGTATTGCCAGCACAATCACGCCAAGCGCGATACTGGTTGCGCGCAAACGGCTGCTTCCCGGCCGGACCTGCCGCGTCACGAGATGCTGGTCGGGGAACAGCACATCCTTGAACAGATTGCGCAAGAAGAAACCGTTCGACGAAGGCAACTGTGCTGCATCGAAACCGGGCTTGGACAAGTCGAATTGGCTCGATACGCGAACGCCCGCCGCAATGGTCGGCGTACCTTCCTGCAACGCGCTCGTGAAATAGAAGCCTCGCAGCAGGGGCTTGCTGTGATAGGGGTCCTCCTGGAACAACAATTCGACGAACTTACACACGGCGTCGCGCATCGCATTGAATTCGATGGGAAACGCGAACAGTCCCGGACGGTTGGCACTGTCGCGGTTGTTGGCCAGCTTTTCGGTACCGATCTGTGCCAGCCCGCGATACAGCACATCAAACTGCTGACCGACAACGCTCTTGGCATCGAATGCGCCCCCTTGATCGTGCGACAGCGTGGCACCCCACACTTGCTGGCGGTCCTCTTCGCTCATGTCTTCGAAGAATTGTGCGAATCCGCCCAGCAAGTCGATTTTCGTGAAGACGAGATAGACCGGCACCTTGATGCCGAATGCATTATCGATTTCGTTGATACGCTCGCGAATCTGACGTGCATAGAAAGAGAACTGCTCACCTCTGAACTGCACGAGTTCGGGAAAGCTCATAGCCACGATGATGCCGTTGACAGGGGCCTTGGGTCGGTGTTTCTTGAGCAGCTTAAGGAATTCGAGCCACTCACGGCGATCTTCTCGTTGCGTGGCATAGCGCCCCGCGGTGTCGAGCAACACGCCCTCCGTCGAAAAAAACCAGTCACAGTCACGAGTACCCCCGATACCTTGCACTGCCTGCTTGTCACCGAACGGGAAAGTCAGACCGGAATGCTGAACTGCGCTGCTCTTGCCAGCTGCCGTATGGCCAATGATCATGTACCACGGAAGCTCATATAGGACCGCCTTGCCGCGCGCCTTGCCAAGATTGGAGTTTTTCAAGGTATCGATCGCGGACAACATGCGCGCGCGCAGGCGGGCGACTTCCGTACGCTTGTCCGAACTCGCGTCCATGACCGCCTCATCCGCTTGACGCCGCAGGAATTTTTCGAGTACGCCACCGGCTCGGTTGGCAAGCGCGCGTCCGATCATCAGCGAAAAGACCCACAGGAGCATCACAATGAATATCAAGGCAAAGCGCGTCTTGTCGGCACTCAAGCCTGCAAACGGACCGACATACCAGATCAGCACAATCAAGATCAGGAATCCGATTGTCGACATCACTGTAGTGTTACGCATCCACTTCCACATACGTTTTCCTCTGACTTCGTAAACACGGCAATTCATGCCGCAAGAACTCATCTTTTTGCAATGGCGCTGATCGGCGCTGCAACTTCGATGTGACCGTAATCCTTGAACGACCAGCGGCCGCCCCAAATCAAACCTGCCCGTTCCGCTTCTTCGCCAAGCGCACGGTACACCTCCATTGCCCACGGATCCCGCTCGGAAATCCGCAGACGGCCATCCTTGACCGGCGCCACGTCAGCGGCGAGCCCGTACTGATGCTTGCTTTGGTATGCCTTGGCGTTGGTGACGTGCATGCCGGAGGCGGCAAGCTTGTCCTGCCGCTCGGGGCTACGATATCCCTCCAATAAGGCCAGCGGATAACCACGGGCCTCCATGCGTGCAAAAACAAGCAGCACGGTCTGCGTGAACGCAGGATCGAGCCGCTTCCAGTCGCGGTCTGCAGTTTCGAGATCCGGACGCTCGACATTGATGAACATCGACGGCGGCAATGCCGGCGGCACGACAAGCTTTTCAGGATTCAGGGCTGTCTGAATGTGCTCGCCCTGCTGAAAATCCCAGGCTTGCAGCGGATCGAGGGAAATCCGCCCCGACAGCGCGAGCACCCCGGTAATCATCAACGCCACCACGAGAACAGGCAGGAGCACCGTCCAATGCAGAAAACGAACCGGATTTAGCCATGCCGACCAAACCCGGCGCGCAGGCCTGTCACGCCGACCTGGCTCGAGATCGGACGAACGCTGCACGGCGGCGCCGGACTGCTCCGCCGTTGGCAGCGGGGCGAGAAAGAAACGCCACCCAACCCAGGCAAGAGCGCCCAGCAAGGCACACATCACAAAAGCAAGTTTGATTACCATCCCTGCACCCGAAAAGCCAATGTCGATAAACCAACAGTAATTTTTATGGCAGAACAACAATACCAAACGGGCAATATTGTATAATAATCAATTCAAAAAGTAACGAACATTGATGTAGTTTAATATGTAAAGTTTTACACAGGGGACGAATTCCATCATGACACGTCGAATCGAAAAGGCGGCTGCTCCCCGCCGGGTACTGGTTGCGCTGTTTGCGGGTTTAGTGGCCTTGACGCTTGGCGGATGCGGCACTACCGGGCCGAAGGCGTATTCGGTAAAAGGCGAAGCCGATGCGACCATGAATCGGGACAGCAGCGGCAAATCATTATCTGTCGCCGTCCGTATTTATCAGTTGAAAGATGCGACAGAGTTCTCGAAACTCACTTTCGACACCGTCGCGAGTGGAAGACCTGAATCCGAACTGCTCGGAAATGCCTTGTTGAGCCAGAGCGAAATCATCATGGTTCCTAACGGCAAGCATGCAAATAGCGAGAAGTTGCTGGATGAGACGAAGTATCTCGGCATCGTCGGCTTGTTTCGTCAACCAGACCCGCACTATTGGCGCTTCCTGATCGAGGCAGACAGGATCCGCAGCGAGGGACTCTCGTTCAGAGTGCAGGATTGCTATCTCGTCATTCTTTCTCCCAAGCCTGCCGCAATACCAGGCCAGCCGGTCAATGCAGCGCCTGTTTGCGCGTATGCTCCCGGACAGAGCAGTCAGTTTCCTCGAAAGCGATAAACAGCCGAAAGATTCATTCTCCAGGCACTCGCCGAACAGGTAATCCATAACCCACGACGAGCAATATACGGCTTGCTCGCTTCGATCAAACAGGACGTTTTCTCATGCTGCGAACCAATCGCATTTTATGGGGTGAAGGCATGTTCCTTCGCCCTCAGCATTTTCAGCAACAAGAACTGTTCAACGAATACGCACTTGCACAAATCATGCGTCAAGTGCACGCCCATCCGTGGGGATTGCGTACGGTGAGCATCGACGCCGATGCGCTTAGCGCCGGACTCTTGCGCGTGAATGCGCTCGACGTCGTCTACCACGATGGCCTGCATCTCAGCGCGCCTGGGCATGAGCCGCTGCCGCCAGCACGCCAACTGAATGACATCGCAGCCAACGTTACTGAAACAGTGGTACATGCCTGCGTGCCGACCATTAACGCATTTGGTGGCAATTCGAGCGCACCGAACGCGGTAACGGCGCGTCCGGCGCGGTATTTTTCCGAACAAATCTCCGTTCCCGACCTGTACAGCAATGCGCTCGAGACGGAAGTCACTGCATTGCGCGCCAATGTGCGTATCCTGCTTGCCCAGGAAAATCGCGACGGCTATCAGAGCGTGCCCATCGCACGGCTGCAGAAAAACGCAACCGGTGCATGGACAATCGACGAAACTTACATACCGCCGCTGATTGCAATCGCAGGTTCGACTCCGCTTGACCTGATGATGCGCCGCCTGCTCGACATCCTGCTCGTCAAGAGCCAAGCACTGGCCGGCTCGCATCGCGAGCGCGTCAAAAGCGTAGTGGAATACGGCACTTCCGACATTTCGTCGTTCTGGCTGCTGCATACCGTCAATCGCACGTTTCCGCTTCTGAATCATCTATCCCGCTTCGGTGCGCATCCGGAAGCCTTGTACACCTTACTGGCACAGCTGTGCGGCGAATTGATGACGTTTTCCTCGTCGCTTTCCCTGGCCGACATCCCGGTCTACGATCATCACAATCTGACCGAAGTATTCGAGAAGATCCATTCGCTCCTGCGCCAATTGCTGGAGACCGTGATATCGAATCGCTATGCGGTGATCCCCCTGGTCAATACGAAACCGTCTTTCTTTGTCGGCCGTCTCGAAAGCGAACGGCTGGTCGAAAACGTCGATTTCTATCTTTCCATATCGAGCGAGATGCCAGCCGCCCAATTGCTGGAGACAGCGCCGATGAAGCTGAAGGTCGGCTCGCCCGACGATGTCGAGAAGATTCTGCATTCCGCCTTGCCCGGCGTGCGTCTCGTGCATGCGGCACAGACACCGGCTGCGATTCCGGTACGCGTCGGCAACCACTACTTCGCGCTTGAGCCGCAAGGCCAGATTTTCGAACGCATGCTCAAAGCGCGCAGCATCTGCATCTACGTGCCGCAAGCGCTGCTTGGCATGAAGCTGGAACTGCTCGCCGTATTCCGTTAATAGCCCAGATAGATCATCAAGCCGCAAGAAAGGATTCACATCATGACAGCCGCCACCATGCCCGCCGCCAGCACTCCTAACGTGCATGCTTTACAGCCCCGGCTCACTCTCAAGGACATGCTTGAGGATGGCATTTACCTGCTTTTCCTTTTGCGTAGCGGTAACGCGCCGCAATCGATGAGCGAGTTCAACCAACGCATCGAACACTTTCTCGGACAATTCGAAAAACACGCGCGCAACATCGGCAAGTCACAGCAGGAAGTCACCGATGCAAAGTACGCATTTTGCGCCTTGATGGATGAAATCATCCTGTCGTCCGAGTTCAGCATCCGTGGGGATTGGGAACGCTCGCCGCTGCAACTGAGGCTGTTCGGAGAACATCTTGCCGGTGAGCGTTTTTTCGACAAGCTTGAAATGCTGCGTACTGACCCTGTGCAAAATATCGAGGTGCTTGAAGTATTTCACACCTGCCTGCTGCTCGGCTTCCAAGGCAAGTATCTGCTGGAAGGCTCCGAGAAACTCAACTACCTCATCAGTCGGCTGAACCAGGAAATCCTCCATGCACGTGGCGGCAAGGCAGAATTCGCACCGAACTGGAAGTTGCCCCAGCGCTTTCAGCAATACGTGCGCCATGAATTGCCGCTCTGGCTGTTCTTCGCCTTGTTGGGGATCGTGGGTGCGATTGTGTTCGTGGCTTATACCTGGCTGCTCAATAGCGCAACCAAGGACCTGAAGCAGCTTCAAAGCAAGCCTGTGATGCAGATGCCGCTTGATGCACCTGGCAAGCCCAAAAACATGCTGTAGCCTGTCGCTCAGCCGCTCTCCTCGCCGATGCGCACGACCCGCTCGTTGACGAAACCATACGGCGGCACTTCGAGATTGATCGGCGCCGGCACGGCCTTGAACACTCTTCCAGCCAGATCGAACTTCGAGCCATGGCAAGGACAGTAGAATCCGCCCGGCCAGTTGACATCAATGCTGGTGTCGCCAGGTTCCGGGCGATATGTTGGCGTGCAACCAAGATGAGTGCACACGCCGACGATGACGGCCACTTCCGGCTTCACTGAACGGTAGCGATTAGCGCAGTTTTTCGGCTGTTCCGAGCGCGTCGAATGAGGATCGGCCAATAACGTCTCGTCACGTTCGAGTGAAGCAAGCATTTCTGCGGTGCGTTTCAGCACCCACACCGGACGACCACGCCACGGGGCGGTAAACAACTCGCCCGGCCGCAAGCCGCCAAGGTCCACTTCCACCGGCGCCCCTAGCGCACGGGCTCTCTCGGAAGGTGTCATGCTTGCCAGAAATGGATAAACGGCTGCTGCCACTCCGCAACCGCCGGCAATACTGGTGGCAATCAGAATGCGCCGACGTTCGGGTTGAAACGTATTGGCGCTCTCGCTTCGAATGGAAGCCGGATGCGATTCCGGACGTGGCTCTTTCGAATCGGTATCAGCCATATTCCCTCCGAACAACTAATTCGTCGCAACTGCGACATCTGTTTCAAGGTAACAGGCAAAGCGGTAGCAATTGCGGTTCCAGCAGGGGGCACCATGCACC
>Ga0207657_10002445_pt1 | contig 20068 bp, 17 predicted proteins | sample KBSC33metaG_FD_184316 | JGI IMG/M metagenome (GOLD analysis project Ga0207657, IMG submission 184316) | Corn rhizosphere microbial communities from Kellogg Biological Station, Michigan, USA - KBS C3-3 metaG (SPAdes) (version 2) | ecosystem: Host-associated > Plants > Roots > Rhizosphere > Soil ... | reverse complement strand
GACCTCGACGCGATGACCGCGGACGGCCGCTTCCGCGAGGACCTTTATTATCGGCTCGCCGAGATCGTGGTGAAGATCCCCTCGCTCGCCGAGCGCTCGGGCGATGCGGTCCTGCTCGCGCGGCACTTCGTCAATCGCTTCGGCCGCGAGCTCAATCCGGGCGTGCAATCGCTCAGCCCGGACGCCCTCGATGCGATCGACGCCTACGGCTGGCCGGGAAACGTCCGCGAGCTGGAGAACCGAATCAAGCGTGCGGTGATCATGGCCGACGGGAAAAGCGTGACTGCAACGGACCTCGACCTGCCTCAAGCGAACGCGACTCCCGACCACGCACTGCCCATCAACCTCCGCGCCGCGCGCGAGGTGGCCGACCGCAAGGCGATCCGCCACGCGATGAGCCGCACCGACAACAATATTTCGGGCGCCGCGAAGCTGCTCGGAATCAGCCGTCCAACGCTTTACGACCTGCTGAAGCAATATCGCCTGACCGCGAACTAGGACGCGAGCTTCTCCGCCATCTCGGCGACCTCTAGCCAGCGCACCTCGGCGGCCTCGATGTCCGCGCGATGACGGGCGATGCGCTCGGTGAGCGTGGCGAAACGGTCGGGATCGCGCGTATAGAGATCGGGGTCGGAGAGTGCCTCTTCGTCGGCCGCGACGGCTGCTTCGAGACGCTCGATTTCGCCCGGCAGACGATCGTAGTCGCGCTGGTCCTTGTAGGAGAGCTTCCGCCCCGGCGAAGGCCGGGGTCCAGGAGCGCCGGAAGGCGCTGCTCTCGCGGCCCCGGCCTTCGCCGGGGTACGATGATCCTGGTACCTCTTCCTGACCCAATCCTCGTAGCCGCCGGCGACGATGTCGACCTTGCCCGATCCGTCGAGCCCGAGCGTGATCGTCACCGTCCGGTCGAGGAAGTCGCGGTCGTGGCTGACGATCAGGACGGTGCCTTCGTAATCGGCGATGACTTCTTGCAAGAGGTCGAGAGTCTCGAGGTCGAGGTCGTTGGTCGGCTCGTCGAGGACGAGCAGGTTCGCCTCGCGCGCGAACTCGCGGGCCAGCAGTAGGCGCGACCGCTCGCCGCCCGATAGCGAGCCGATCGGCGCATCCGCGATGGCGGGATCGAACAGGAATTCCTTCAAATAGCCCTTGATGTGCTTTTTCGAGCCGCGCACCTCGATCCAGTCGCCGCCGTTGGCGAGCACGTCCTTCACCCGCCGCTGCGGCTCCATTAGCTTGCGCTGCTGATCGATCACGATTCCGGACAGCGTCTTCGCGAGGTTGATGGTGCCGCTGTCGGGCTGAAGCTCGCCGGTCAGCATCTTCAGCAGCGTCGTCTTGCCCGCCCCATTCGGACCGACGATGCCGATCCGGTCGCCGCGCTGGATGCGCAGCGTGAAGTCGCGGATGATCTGCCGCTCGCCGAAGGATTTACTGACCTGGTCCGCGTCAATCACCGTCTTCGAGCGAACATCGTCCTTGGCGAGCGCGAGCTTAGCGGTCCCGGCGCTTCCGATCATCGCCGCCCGCTGCGCGCGCATCTCGTGCAGCTTTGCCAGCCGTCCCTGATTGCGCCGGCGCCGCGCAGTCACCCCTCGTTGCAGCCAGTGAAGCTCGATCTTGAGCTTGGCGTCGAGCTTTTCCGCCGCCCGCGCTTCCTCTTCGTACACGCGCTCGGTCCATGCCTCGAAGCCGCCGAAGCCGATCTCGGCGCGCTTGAGATCGCCGCGGTCGAGCCAGATGCAGCTGCGCGTGAGACGCGTCAGGAAGGTGCGGTCGTGGCTGATGACGATGAAGGCGCCAGTGAAGCGCTTGAGCCAGTCCTCGAGCCACTCGATCGCGCCGAGGTCGAGGTGGTTGGTCGGCTCATCGAGCAAAAGCACGTCGGGATTCTGCGCAAGCGCGCGCGTGATCGCGGCCCGACGCCGCTCGCCGCCGCTCGCCGTCGCTGTGGGGCGCGACAGATCGATTCCGAGCCGGTCGGCGATCGCCGCGGCATCGTGCGGTTCCGGCGCGTCAGGTCCGTGGACGACCCAGTCATGCAGCGTGCCGAAGCCATGCATCCCTGGGTCCTGCTCGAGCAGAACGACGTGAGTCCCGGGCACGATCGTCCGCTTGCCCTCGTCCGTATCGAGCTGGCCCGCAAGGCACTTCAGAAGCGTCGTCTTGCCGGCGCCGTTTCGCCCGATCAGCGCCAGCCGGTCGCGCTCGCCGATGTAAAGGTCGAGGCCGCGAAACAACCAGCCCTCGCCCTGAACGAGGCCTAGGTCTTCGTAAGAAAGTACCGGTGCGGGCATGGCGCGTCGTTAGCCAATCTCTGCGCTTCCGGGAAAGGCCTGTTGCCAACTTGCAACGCGGTGTGACCCTGAACGCAGACGTGCGCCCGCGTTCATAGCCAATTCAATGGCTGGTGATAGAAACGCGTCCGACACGAGAGTCGAGTGATGAACCTTCTGCGTCCCCTTCTCCTCGCCGGCATCGTCGCCGCCGGCCTGACCAGCGCTCCTGCGCTGGGCGATCCGCCGCGCGATTCGAAACGGGCGTTCGAGGGGCGCCGCGAGGGTCATTCGATGCCGCTGCCGCAGCTCGAGCGGCGAGTCGTGCCCTTCATGGGGCCCAATGCGGACTATCTCGGGCCGGAACTCAACGGCGACGTCTACCGGATGAAATTCATCATGAACGGCCGCGTGATCTGGGTCGACGTCGACCCGCAAACCGGGCGCATCCTCCGTCGGTCGCGCGACCGCTAGGCATTTCTGATGGCTCACCGGCATCCGCCAGTGAGCCATCACCCCCGAATGCTTATTGCCCGGTCGCTCTGGGTCGCGTCGAGAACCACAGGTCGTTCGCGGCCGAGATGATCAAGGTCCCCCCATCCCAACTCACGTAGGGGCGAGTATCGTTCGCCGCGGAGTTGAGCTGGGTGAGCTGTACCGCCTGGCCCCAGGGCTCCGAAGTGTTCGACCGGGTCGCGGTCCAGATGTCCGGACCGCCTTGCGAGCCGGTCCGGAACGAGTCCCAGAAGATCGTCTTTCCGTCGTGGGTAACGCTGGGCCGGTTGTCGCCGCCGCTGCTTACCCCGTTCGGCGCGCCCTGGACGAGCGTTGCGGGCGCCCCGTCGACGCTTTGATAGATTTTGCCTCCCGCGCCCGTGAAGGCCGAGGCGGAGCGACGCGAGAAGAGCATCACCTGCCGCCCCTCGTCATCTTCATAGAAAGTCGGGGCCTCTTCGACCGTGCCCGGCGTGTTGACGTTCGCGCCAAGGTGCTCCGGATCGCTCCACCCCTTGGGACCGAACTTGGAGACGTAAATGTCGCCCGGCTCGCCGCCGCGCGAGCTCGAGAAATAGAGCTTGCCGCCGCGCGCGATGACCGGGCAGAACTCCTGCGCCGTGGTGTTGACCGGCGCCGGCAGCTTGACCGGATCGCCAAATCCCTCCGAGGTGTTGGTCCGGGTGGCAAGCCAGATTTCCTGATTCGCGCTTCGGAAGCTGTTGAACGCAAGTGTCAGTCCGTCCGGCGAGATGCTCGCACAGCCGTCGATCGAAGGCGAGTTCAGCTCCGTCGATGATCCCGGCAGTGACTGGATGTCCTCCCGTGGCGACCAGTCTCCGAAGGCCGGCATCGCCAGCGCGGCCGCACCGATGAAGGCGCACAAGCCCGCGGCGCCGCTGGCGGCAAGGCCTCTCCGCGAAGCAACATGTTCCATCTTTCCCTCGCCAAATCGCCGCTGAAGCGCTCCGGCGTAGAATCGCGGCCGACGATGTGCGATGAGGATTTGCCGAGGATTTCGTGGGGAATTGCCGATCCCCGCACCGCGGGGGGAGCGTAATGCAATGTTGAAGCCGGCCGATCTGGCAAGCCGTCCGGACCTGCAGCTTGGACCACTCACCATCAGTCCTTCGCGGCGCGCGGTTAAGGGCCCGGCAGGCGAAGGGCACCTCGAGCCGCGCGTGATGCAGATATTCATGCTCCTCCTGGAATCGGGCGGACGCGTCGTCACCCGGTCGGAGATGTTCGAGCAGTGCTGGGGCACCGCGATGGTCGGTGACGACAATATCAACAGGGCCATTGCGGCCATCCGGCGGATCGTCGACGAGGTCGCGCCTTGCGCGTTCGAGGTCGAGACCATTCCAAGGACCGGCTACCGGCTGGTCGGCACAATCCTCGAGAAGCGGAACGGCAATTCGAACAATCCGATAAATCCGCCGCCCCTCGAAATCGGCGGAGCTTCGACAGGGACTCCCCCCGCAGCGGATCTCATCGAGCAGGGGCAACGGGCGCTTCGCGAGGAATTGCCCGACGCTCAACAGCAGGCGATCGCGGTTCTTGGAGAGGCGGCCAGGCTGGAGCCGGGCAACGCCGAAGCGTGGGGACTGCTCGCCCTCGCCTGGCGAAATGCGGTCGAGCATGGCCCGCCCGACCGCACGGCCGTCGCGGTCGCCGAGTGCCAGGCCGCCGCGCGAAGTGCGCTCGCGCTCGATCCCGACAACGGCAACGCGCACGCTGCGCTTGCGAAGCTATGGCCGATCTTCGGCGATTGGCTTGTCGCCGAGCAACGGTTGCGAGCAGTGCTGAGGATTGCGCCGGGGAACGTGGTCGCGATCAGCGCGCTCGGCACGCTCCTGCAGTCGGTCGGGCGGGTGAGGGAGTCGGCGCGCTTTTCGAGCCTCTCGGCAGAGCTCGACCCGATGTCGCCGATCTACCAGTTCCGAAAGACGTTCGGCTTGTGGTGCACGGACCGGCTCGAGGAAGCAGACCGGACCATCGACCGCGCGCTTCGGCTCTGGCCAAGGCACCCCGCGCTCTGGAATACGCGCGCGCTCATGTTCGCATTGACCGATCGGCCGCACGCTGCGCTTGCAATGATCGACGATCCCGACGGACTTCCGCTCGGGATGCCCGAGTCCGCGGTGGCCAACTGGCGCATTTCGCTGAAGGCTCTCGCGACCGGATCACCGAAGGACATCGACGCGGCAATGGCGAGCACCGTCGATCGGCTTGCGCGGAGCCCGGCCGCGGCCGTCAACGGAATCTGCATCGCGGCGAAGCTTGGCGACCTCGATTCGGCGTTCACGATGGCCGACGCCTATCTGCTTCGACGCGGTCCCCACGTCGGCGTTCTTCGCAGCGGTCCGGATCAGCTCCCGCTGACCGACCAGCGCTGGCAGATGACGATGATGCTCTTCATCCCGGCAACCGCGGCGATGCGCTGCGACCCGCGTTTCATGGCGCTTTGCGAGGACATGGGAATGGCGGATTACTGGCGCTCGAGCCGCACCCAGCCCGATTTCCTCACCAGCGGCGCATAGCTGCAAGGTTAGGTTCACAAGCGGAGCGTTACGCAGCCGGATTGACTTTTCGCCGCTTCGCCCCAGTTGTTTCACTAAAGCAACCTCTTGCCGCAACGCGGGTTGACGGCGTGAAGATGAACGGCTCCGGGGAGCATCGATGCGTGTCCTGATCGTCGAAGACGAACCCAATCTCGGGCGGCAATTGCGCTCGACGCTGGAAGGCGCGGGCTATGCCGTCGACCTCGCCACCGACGGTGAGGACGGTCATTACCTCGGGTCCACGGAAAATTACGACGCCGTGATCCTCGATTTGGGCCTGCCCGAGATCGACGGCCTGACCGTCCTCGACCGTTGGCGCAAGGAAGGCCGCAAGATGCCCGTCCTGGTGCTGACGGCGCGCGACAGCTGGTCGGACAAGGTCGCGGGGCTCGACGCCGGCGCCGACGATTATCTCGCCAAGCCGTTCCAGACCGAGGAATTGATCGCGCGGCTTCGCGCGCTCATCCGCCGGTCGTCGGGTAATGCCTCGTCGGAGCTCGTCGCCGGCGACATTCGCCTCGACACGCGCTCGGGCAAGGTCACGAAGGGCGGCGATCCCGTGAAACTGACCGCGCAGGAGTACAAGCTTCTCTCCTACCTCATGCACCACAAGGGCAAGGTGGTGAGCCGCACGGAACTCATCGAGCATATCTACGACCAGGATTTCGACCGGGATTCCAACACGATCGAGGTGTTCGTGACGCGCATCCGCAAGAAGCTCGGCGCTGACGTGATCACCACCATCCGCGGCCTAGGCTACAGCCTCGAGGAGCCGGCGGAGGCACGGCCCGCTTGAACAAGGAAGCCGCCTCCGTAGCGGCGGCGACCGAGGTTCCATCCGCCGCCAGCCGAAGGGCGCAGCGGCGCCGCACCGGCTCGCTGTTCCGGCGAATGATCGTGGTCGCCGCGCTATGGATCGTGGCGCTCCTCCTGATCGGCGGATTCGCGCTCGACCGGGTACTCTCGCGGACGGTGGTCGGAGGCTTCGACAGCCAGCTCGTCTACATCCTCAACTCGATGATCGACGCCTCCGAGATCGGACCCGACGGCGAGGTTCGCTTCAGCCGCGCTCCGGCCGACCAGCGCTTCGTCCAGCCTTATTCGGGACTTTATTTCCAGATCAGCGGCGGGAACGTCGAGCCCTTCCCGTCGCGCTCGCTGTGGGACCGCCGCCTGCGCTCGACCGACGGCCATTTCGACATGAAGCCCCATCTCTACGACAGCGACGAATTCTCCGCGCCGGGGCACAAGGAAACGCTGCGCATCGCCGAGCGCGACGTGATCCTTCCCGGTTCGTCGGTCCGCTGGCGCTTCCAGGTCGCGGAATCGCATGATTCGATCGACAAGCAGATTCACGACCTTCGCTCGATCCTGATCTGGAGCTTCAGTGCGCTCGGAGTCGGCCTCCTGGTGCTCGCGGCGCTCCAGACATTTTACGGGCTATGGCCGCTGAGGCGGGTACGGCGCGAAGTGATCGCGATCCGCTCGGGCGACAAGAAACGCGTCGGCGGCGACTTCCCGACCGAGATCCGGCCGCTGACCGAGGAGATCAACCAGCTGCTCGAGCATAGCGAGGACCAGGCGGAGGAAGCGCGTCGCCACGCCGGCAACCTCGCCCATGCGCTGAAGACCCCCCTGACCGTCATCACCAACGCGGCGACCGCGCACGCGCCTGACCTCGCTGCCACGGTATGCCGCGAGGCGCTCGTCATGCGCCGCCAGGTCGACCACCATCTCGCCCGGGCGCGCGCCATCGGACGCCGCGCCGCCGCCCATTCGAGGACGCGCGTGTGGGAAAGCCTCGAGGCGGTGCAGCGCGCAGTCGACCGCCTTTACGAAGGGGTGACGATCGATATCGCGGGCGATCGGCAGGCCCAGGTCCGGGTCGAGCGCCAGGACCTCGACGAGATGCTCGGCAACCTCGTCGAGAATGCCGCGAAATATGGCGGCGGACGCGTGTTTGTCACGGTCAAGCCGAATGGCGGCCGCGTCGATATCGAGATCGAGGACGACGGGCCCGGAATTCCCGCCGACCGGCGCGGCGAGCTGTTCTCGCGCGGAGCGCGGCTCGACACGACCGGAAAGCCCGGCACCGGCCTCGGTCTCGCGATCGTGCGCGACGTCGCGGAGATTTACGGCGGCTCGGTCCAGCTCGAGGAAAGCGAGGATCTCGGCGGCCTCCTCGCGCGCCTGACCTTGCCCGCCGGTTAGTCTATCGGGCGGCTGCGCGCGCTCGTCGAAAAGCCTTGCCAATGCTCGCGGGGCTGCGGCATTCCTCGAGAACGATCGTGTCCGAGGGCAATTCCATGAAATTCAAGACTCTGGCGCTTGCAGCCGCGAGCCTCGTCGCACTTGCGGCCCCCGCTGCGGCCCAGACCGGCAAGGCCGCATACGGCACCTGGGGCGTCGTGATGAAGGACATGGACCCGAGCGTGAAGCCCGGCGACGATTTCTTCGAATATGCCGAAGGCACCTGGCTCAAGAACCACGCGATCCCCGCCGACAAGAGCCGCGCGGGCTATAATTACGAGCTGCCCGACGAGATCGAATTGCAGGTCCGCAAGATGGTCGAAGGCGTTTCGGCCAACGCGCAGACGCCGATCGAGCACAAGATCGCCGACGCCTACGGCGCGTGGATGGACGAGGGCAGGATCGAAGCGCGCGGCACCGCGCCGCTGAAACCTTACTTGGCGCGCATCGACGCTGTGAAGAACCGCAGCGACCTCGTGAAGCTGATGGCGCAGCCGAGCTTCGCGGCACCGATTTATATCGGGATCGGCGCCGATCAGGACGACCCAACCAAATATACTGCGGGGGCTGGCCAGGCGCGTCTCGGGCTTCCGACGCGCGATTATTATTTGCTGAAGGGCGCCAAGTACGATTCGATCCGCAGCGCCTACCGCAACTATATCGTCGATCTGTCAAAGCTGGCGGGCCTTTCCGATCCGGAAGGCCGTGCCGATCGTATCATCGCCCTCGAAACCCGGCTTGCGAAGGATCAATGGACGCCGGAGCAGCTCCGCGATCCGGTCAAGACCCACAATCCCATGACACGCGCGCAGCTCATGAAGCTCGCGCCGCAGTTCGACTGGACCGAGACGCTCCGTTCCATTGGCCTGGGCTCGGCGAAGCGCGTCGACGTCTCCACGCCCAGCTCGGTCGCCGCAGCGGGCAAGCGCATCGCCGACGTGCCGCTTGGTACGTGGAAGGAATATCTGACCTTCCGCTTCATGAGCGATCACGCGAGCTACCTGCCCAAGGCATTCGATGACGCGCGCTTCGGCTTCTATAGCCACACGCTCAACGACGTTCCCGAACAGCGCGCGCGCTGGAAGCGCGGGATCGGGATGCTCGACGACAGCCTCGGCGAAGCCGTCGGACAGCTCTACGTCGCGAAATATTGGCCTGATCAGACCGCCAAGCTTGCGCAGGAACTCGTCGACGACATGCACGCCGCCTATGCGCAGAAGATCTCGAACGCGTCGTGGATGGACGACGCGACTCGCAAGGCAGCACTCGCCAAGCTCGCTTCGTTCGACCCGCGCATCGGCCACCCGGTCAAATGGATCGACTATTCATCGCTCGATATCCGCCCCGACGACCCGCTCGCCAATGCCGTTGCGACCGAGCAGTTCGGATGGGACCTGCAGCTCAAGCGCTTTCCCCACCCGGTCGATCGCACGCTCTGGTACATGACCCCGCAGACGGTGAACGCTTATTACGACCCGACGATGAACCAGATTACGGTTCCCGCCGCGATCCTCCAGCCCCCGTTCTTCGACGCTCATGCCGATCCGGCGGTCAACTATGCCGAGACCGGCGCGACGACGATCGGGCACGAGATGGGCCACGGCTTCGACGACGAGGGCCGGCAGTTCGATGCCAAGGGACGGCTTCGCGACTGGTGGACGCCGGCGACCGCCGCCAAGTACAAGGTGAAGGCCGATCGCCTCGCCGCGCAGTTCGACCAGTATGAGCCGATCCCCGGCGTTCACATCAAGGGCAAGCTCACGCTCGGCGAGAACCTCGCCGACCTCGGCGGCCTCGAAACGGCCTATGCCGCCTACCGCCGCTACGTCGTCCGTCACGGCGAGCCGCCGGTCATCGACGGCTTCACCGGCGACCAGCGCTTCTTCCTCGCTTATGCGCAGGCGTGGCAGGGCAAGGCGCGCGAGGGCGCGCTTCGCGACCAGCTGCTCAGCAACCCCCACAGTCCTGAGAAGTACCGGGTCAACGGAATCGTCCGCAACTTCGACCCGTGGTACAAGGCGTTCAACGTTCAGCCGGGCGACAAGATGTACCTGCCGCCCGAGCAGCGCGTGCACGTCTGGTAGGCAGCTAGGAAAACCGCCCCTGTCCCGCTAGGGCGGCGGCGTGACCGCGACGATCCACGCTCTCAATGCCGGCCGGGCGCCCTCGCTCGATCCGCTGATCGCGCTCGTCGCGAGCGACATGAACGGCGTCAACGCGGTCATCCTCGAGCGGATGCAGAGCAAGGTCGCGCTCATCCCCGAACTCGCCGGGCACCTGATCGCCGGCGGCGGAAAGCGCATGCGGCCGATGCTGACGATCGCCTGCGGCACCTTGCTTGGCTATCCCGGCACGCGTCACCACAAGCTCGCCGCGGCGGTCGAGTTCATCCATACGGCGACGCTCCTCCACGACGACGTGGTCGATGGCTCGGGCATGCGCCGCGGCAAGCGGACCGCCAATCTCATCTGGGGCAATCCGGCGAGCGTCCTGGTCGGCGATTTCCTCTTCAGCCGAGCGTTCGAACTGATGGTCGAGGACGGAAGCCTCAAGGTCCTGAAAATCCTCAGCCACGCGTCCGCGGTCATCGCCGAGGGCGAGGTCGAGCAGCTCACCGCGCAGCGCCAGATCGAAACCGACGAGGATCATTATCTCGAAATCATCAGCGCCAAGACCGCGGCGCTGTTCGCCGCCGCCTGTCGTGTGTCGCCGGTCGTTGCCGAGGCCAGCGAGGCCGCCGAGCACGCCCTCGATAGCTACGGCCGCAACCTCGGCATCGCCTTCCAGCTGACCGATGACGTCATCGACTATGCGTCGGACTCGGCGACGATGGGCAAGGGAGTCGGCGACGACTTCCGCGACGGCAAGATGACGCTGCCCGTGATCCTCGCCTACGCCCGCGGAAGCGAAGCGGACCGCGCCTTCTGGCGATCGGCGATCGGCGGAGAGCGCGTGTCGGACGACGACCTCGCCCACGCGATCGCGCTCCTCAAATCCACCGATGCGCTGGCCGACACGGTCGAGCGTGCGCGCCAATACGGCCGTCGCGCGGTCGATGCGCTGGCGATGTTCCCGTCGAGCAAGGCAAAGTCGGCGCTGACCGAGGCCGCCGAGTTCGCGGTCGCCCGCGCCTACTGAGACGGCCGCTTCACCGCCCAGAACAGGAAAGCTTCGATTGCGACGAAGATCGCGAGGAGCAAAATGCCTGCGGCCGCGCCATAAGCGTCGTTCCCCCAGCGCCAGGCGACATAGAGCAGCACAATCATGCTCTGCAGCATTCCGGGCGCGCCGATCCCGCGAAGCAGCGGGCTGAAATGATAGCCGATCCAGAACGCCCAGCGCGTGACAATCCAGACGATCGTCACGATCACCAGCAAGCGCGGCGATATGTAAGCCGCCAGCGCCAGCAAGCCCGCGGCGAAGACGATGAACTGCTCGACCGTGTTCGACAGATAGCGGAAGTTGACGCGCATCCGGCGAGTCTCGAAGCCGGCAAGCGGGTCGATCGCCGGCGTGACCAGCCGCTCGTGAGCGATCGCCTCGACACCCATCACCAGCGTTAGAAGCGCGGCGATTGCGCAGCACGCGAGCGCCGTCGGCAGCGGCTCGGCATTGGCCGGGGCAGGCAGACAGCGAAGTAGCAGGAACCAAAGAAGGACGGCCGCGGCTGCGCTTGCCGCGATGGCGCTTAGGGTCGTGCGGCGCTGCGCGGGCGTGACTTGATCGGCCATTGGACACACCTCCCGCGGACATCCTGCAATCCGGTAGCAATCCATTGCAAGCGGGACTGTTCTACATGGCGGCGTCTGTGCCACAGCGCGGATGTGGACCGGTCCGCGCTCCCCTCAGCTGTCGAACTCCGATGCTCGTATCGCGAGCACATGCGCGCGGCGCGTATTGGAACGTGAACATTGTGAACTTTCGCGCATGAACCTGCCCATCGACGCCGTCCTGCCGGACCTGATCGCGGCGTTGCGCGAGCACACGCGCGCGCTGCTGATTGCGCCCCCCGGCGCGGGCAAGACGACACGCGTCGCTCCCACGCTGCTCAGGGAAGATTGGTGCACCGGCCAAGTCTGCCTGCTCGTTCCCCGGCGGCTAGCCGCTCGGGCCGCCGCCGAGTTCATGGCAGCGGCGCTCGGCGAGAAACCGGGTCAGAGGATCGGCTACGCGACTCGGCTCGACAGCAAGGTCGGCAAAGCGACACGCGTGATCGCCATGACGCACGGCGTCTTTCTCTCGCGCATCGAGAATGATCCCGAGCTGGCAGGCGTTTCGGCGGTGCTGTTCGACGAGGTGCACGAGCGTAGCCTCGACAACGATCTGGCGCTGGCGTTCGCGCTCGACGCCGCGAAAGCGCTGCGCCCCGACCTGCGTCTGGTCGCGATGTCGGCGACGCTCGATACCGACCGCTTTCGTTCGCTCCTCGATGATCCTCCGACAATCGTTAGCGAGGGAAAATCTTTCCCGCTCGAAATCATTTACTCGGGCCGCGACGCAGCGGCGCGCATTGAACCGCAAATGGCTTCCGCCATCCGTGCAGCGCTCCGCGAACATGAAGGCTCGCTGCTCGCATTCCTCCCCGGTGTCGCGGAGATCGAGCGCACCGCGGACGCACTTGGATCACTTCCCGCCGACGTGGATTTGCACAAGCTCCACGGCGGCATCGACCCTGCGGCGCAGCGGGCCGCCCTCGCGCGTCCGACCGCGGGGCGGCGGAAGCTCGTCCTCGCGACCAGCATTGCAGAGACCAGCGTCACGCTCGAGAATGTCCGGATCGTCGTCGACAGCGGCCTCGCGCGGCGGCCACGCTACGACCGCGGGGCCGGCCTCACCCGGCTGGTCACCGAGCGAGCGAGCCGCGCGGCGGTGACCCAGCGCGCGGGCCGTGCGGCGAGACAAGCGCCGGGAGTCGCCATCCGACTGTGGGAAGAGGGGGCGAGCGCCTCGCTTCCCGCGCACGACCCGCCCGAGATCCTGGAAGCCGACCTCTCGAGCCTGCTGCTAAGCTGCCTCCTTTGGGGGGAGGCGGATCCCCGGCGGCTTCCCTTCCTCGACCCTCCGGCGGAAGCCGCGATCGCCGAGGCGCGAAAGAGGCTCTCGCGCCTGGGCGCAATCGATTCCTATGGGCGAGTCACGAAGCACGGCCGGGCTATCGCCGCGCTGCCGCTCGAGCCGCGCCTTGCCCACATGATCGTCGAAGCGAGAGAGCGCGGCTTCGGTGGGGCCGCGGCGCACGTCGCCGTCCTCCTCACCGAGCGCGGCTTGGGCGGCAACGATCCGGATCTCGAGCTCCGCTGGCGGAGGTGGAAATCGGACCGCTCTCCGAGAGCGGAGGGCGCGCGTCGAATGGCAGGGAATTGGCTCCGCCAGGCTGAACGCGGCCGAGCCGACGCAACGGAGCATGAGCTCGCGAAGTCGCTCGCGCTCGCTTTTCCCGACCGCCTGTCGCGCCGGCGCGATGCATCCGGCGAGCGCTGGCAATCAGTTGGCGGGCGCGGCTTCCGGCTCGACCCGGCGTCGCCGCTTGCGCGAAGCAAATGGCTCGCGGTCGGCGAGGTCGCGGGGCACGCATCCGGCGCGCGAATCCTCTCGGCGGCGCCCATCGACGAGTCCGATGTCCTCGACCTCTTCGGCGACGAGATCGAGGTTCGCCACGACGGCGATTTCGACCCGGGGACCGGTTCGGTGACACCAACGCGGACCCGCCGCCTCGGGGCGATCCGCCTGTCGAGCGGTCCCGATCCGGCGCCCGACCAGAGTGCAGTCGAGCATGCATTGGTCGATGGAGTACGCAAGCACGGTCTCGACCTGCTGCCTTGGGACGATCCGGCCTCCCAGCTGCGGCTCCGCACCGCGTTCGCACATCGCTTCGACGCGGCAATTCCATCCCTCGACGATGAGGTGCTGATGGAACGACTGAACGAGTGGCTGCCGCGGCTCATCATCGGCAAGCGCCGGCTCGGGGATATCGCCCCGGGCGCGCTTTCCTCCGCAATGGACCAACTGATTGGCTACGAAGCAGCGCGCAAGGTGGACCGCCTCGCGCCTGCCGAATTCGTGAGCCCTGCCGGAAGCCACCATACGATCGATTATACCGCGACAGCGGGACCGACGGTCGAAGTCCGTGCGCAGGCGCTGTTCGGCCTTTCCGAGCATCCGATGCTCGCCAACGGCCAAGTCCCGCTGATCCTCGCCATCACCTCGCCCGCCGGGCGGCCGATCCAGACCACGCGGGACCTGCTTGGCTTCTGGGCCGGCACCTGGCGCGACGTCGCGAAGGACATGCGCGGGCGCTACCCCAAGCATCCCTGGCCCGAGGACCCCGCGTCCGCGGCACCGACCCTCAAGACCAGGCGAGCGTCTTAAGACTTGTCATCTGCTGTCCGAACATCGCCGCTGCCTTGATTTGCAACGCGCACTTTGCCACCTGCCCGGCATGACCATTGCCCGCATCTCCGAGCAGGAGCGCAAGACCACCCAGTCGGGAAAGGCCAATGCGGGCAAGTGGATCCTCGAGTTCGAGCGGCAGCAGCCGCTCCGCCCCGACCCGCTGACCGGCTGGAACGGGTCGGGGGACACGAGGCCGCAGGTGCGCATCGCGTTCGACAGCAAGGAAGCGGCGATCGCCTACTGCGAGAAGCGCGGGCTCGACTATCATCTCGTGCCCGCGGCGCCGGTCCGCCTCAAGCTCCAGGCCTACGCCGACAATTTTCGTTGAAGCTCCGCCCTAGCGGCGGCAGAATGCAGGCGCCGAGCTAGGGGGAAGGCTGTATCGCCACGATATCAGGCTGGTCATCGGGACCAGGCCTGAAGCCATCAAGCAGGCGCCGGTCGCGCATGCGCTGACGGAGCGTGGGTTCGCGCCCTCGCTCATCCTCACCGGCCAGCACCCTGATCTCGATTCCGCGGGTTTCGGGCTCGGCGCATTTCGCGTGGAAAGGCTGGACTGTCCCGGCGAGCAGGACCCGCACCGCCACGTCCGAGCGGTCACGGCAGCGCTTCTCCCGCGGTTCGCCGATCGGCCGGACTTGCTCGTGGTCCAGGGGGACACGGCGAGCGCCTTGGGCGCGGCGCTCGCGGGCTTCACCGCGCGGGTTCGCGTGGCGCACATCGAGGCAGGGCTGCGGACCCACGACCCCTCACAGCCTTGGCCCGAAGAGGAATATCGGACCGCCATCGACGCCGCCGCCCAGCTTCTCTTCGCACCGACGGAGACTTCAGCGGCCAACCTCAGGGCGGAGCGCGTTGGCGGCGCCATTCACGTCACCGGCAACACCTCCATCGACGCGGTGCTTGCGGTACATTCGACGCTGCCGCCGCGGTCCCGGCGGCGGTCCGAAAGGCCGGCGATCCTCGTCACCTGCCACCGGCGGGAGAGCTGGGGCGAAGGGCTGCAGTCGATTGGTGCCGCGGTCCGCGACCTCGCTGCGGACGCCCATGTCGAGTTCATCCTTCACCCCAACCCGCACGTCGCGAACCAGATGCGAGCGCTGCTCGGCGACGTGCCCGGCGTTTCGCTGCTCGCCCCGTGCGGCCACCGCGAACTGCTCACGCGGTTGCGCGATGCCGACCTCGTGCTCAGCGATTCGGGAGGAATACAGGAAGAAGCGCCGGCGCTGGGGGTCCCGCTGCTCGTCCTTCGAGAGAAGACCGAACGGCCCGAGGGAATCGCCACGGGCTGCGCGCGGCTCGTCGGGACGTCGACCGCGAGCATCATCAGTGCGGCGCGGAAGGTCCTGGCGGACCCCGCCGCGCTCGCCAAGATGCGGCAGCCGAGCTTTCCTTACGGAGACGGCAATGCCGGAAAGCGGATCGCGGCGATCATCGAGGAAGCGCTGGTGACCCCTACGGGACTCGAACCCGTGTTTTCGCCGTGAGAGGGCGACGTCCTGGACCGCTAGACGAAGGGGCCATCGCTGCGCGCGAGGGCGGCCATATGTGGGCTGATCGGCGGCTAGTCAACCGCGGTCGGGTCCATCCTCCCGGTCGCGTTCGCTGAGGTAGCGCATGAGCTCGGCGAGGGTCGATTCCATCTGGTCCTGCATCTGCGTCACCAGCTCGTTCTCGCGCATTCCAACATGGTCGAGCGGCTTCGAATAGCTATCCGAGAAGGACTGCAGGTCGGCACGGTCGAACACGCCCTTGGCGACGAGCTTGGCGAGGATGACCAGCAGCCCGTTGGTGTTGGCGATGGTGCCCGCGACCAGCGCCTCGTCGACCATCGACAGACGCTTGTCATTGTCGTCCTCGGGTTCGTCGATGACATCCATGAATTGCAACATGCCCTGCTCTGCGCGCAGCGCAAGTCAAAGGCTGCTACGGCTCAAGGAATTCGCCGACAACGGCCCAGTCACGGGCCTTGTCGTCGAAGGGTCGCGTGTTCGCGGCGCTCGAGGACGGCAGGTCAATCAATGTCAAGTTCGACGGTCGGTTGCGGATGAGCTTTCGTCCGATGGCCGAGGCGGTCGAACCGTTGAAGGCTATCGCGCGCAGATCCCTGAAATCGTGCAGCAAGTGCTCGATGCGGTTGTGCTGTGCTTCGCGGATCGCCTGGTCGAGGCTCCCGCGCCGGCTCGCCGAAGCGATTACGTCCCAAAGGCCGATGCGGCGCTGCGCGAACCGTTCGAGGCGATCCTCATACGGAAGCCGCTGAAGCTCTTCGCCGATCCCGGCGCCGACCAGCCGCCAGAACTGGTTGGTCGGGTGCGCATAATATTGCTTCGCGCTGAGCGACGCGTCGCCGGGAAGGCTGCCGAGGATGAACAAGCGGGCGTCGCTTCGAGCGATCGGCGGCAAACCGGCTTTGACGCTCACGCAGAAACCCCTACAGGCCGCTCGTGAAATCGAGCGATCTTCGCGTCGCCCTGTTCTCGGGCAATTACAACTACGTCCGCGACGGGGCGAACCAGGCGCTCAACCGCCTGGTCGGCTATCTGCTGCGCCAGGACGTCAAGGTCCGGATCTATTCGCCGACGGTGAAGGAGCCGGCCTTCCCCGCGACCGGCGACGTGGTGAGCATCCCCTCGGTCCCCATTCCCGGGCGCTCCGAATACCGCCTGCCGCTGGCATTGCCGGCGCACGTCCGCCGCGATCTCGCCGAATTCAATCCCAATGTCGTCCACGTTTCCAGTCCCGACATCGTCGGGCACCGCGCGGTGACCTGGGCCCGCCGCAGGAAGATCGCGGCGGTGGCGTCGGTCCATACGCGCTTCGACACTTATCTCGCTTATTACCACCTGCAGGCGCTCGAGCCGCTGGCGCGCGACATCATGCGCCGCTTCTACCACCGCTGCGAAGTCGTGCTCGCACCCGCCGAGTCGACTGCCGCGATCCTTCGCGCGCAGCGGATGAACCGCGACATTGCGCTGTGGGCGCGGGGCGTCGACCGCGAGCAATTCAACCCCGAGCGGCGCGACATGGAGTGGCGCCGCTCGATCGGCATTGGCGACGATGAAATGGTCATCGCCTTCCTCGGCCGGATCGTGATGGAGAAGGGCCTCGACGTCTTTTCGGACGCGATCCGCGCCTTCGCGAAGAGGGGACTCAAACCGCGCGTGATCGTCATCGGCGAAGGCCCGGCACGGCCGTGGTTCGAGGAGCAGCTGCCCCAAGCCATCTTCACCGGCCAGTTGACCGGCACCGACCTCGCCCGAGCGCTCGCCAGCGCCGACCTGTTCCTCAACCCGTCGATCACCGAAGCGTTCGGCAACGTCACGCTCGAGGCAATGGCGTGCGGGCTGCCGGTGGTCGCCGCCGAGTCGACCGGCGCGACCAACCTCGTCCGCGACAAGGTGACGGGGACGCTGGTCGACGGCACCGACGCCGACGAGTTCGCCGACGCCCTCGAAGCCTATGCCAGGGATCCCGACCTGCGGCGGCGCCATGGCGAGGCCGGGCTCGCCATCGCCAAGACGATGGACTGGGACACGATCAACTCGACCGTGATCCGCGCCTACAAGCATGCGATCGACAAGCGCGAGCGACTGTCGCGGATGACCGGCAAATAGAAGCTATTTGAGGCGCTCGACCCGCTGGGCGAACTCGTCGATCAGCGCGGCGAGCTCGTGCACGGTCTCATCCGTGACGTCGCCGTGGCCCAGCCTGTTGCGGATGGCCATGCCGAGGTTGCGCATCGCGCGCCACACGGGCGAGCCGCCCTCCGGATGGTGCGAGGGGCTGAGCCGCTTCAACCGCACGATCAGCTCTTCCGCTTCTTCCTCATTCTCCTCGAGGTGAGCGGTGCCGGCTTCGGTGATCTGGAACGGCTTGCGACCGCCCTCGCCGGCGGCTTCCTCGATCAGCCCCATGTCCTGCAGCATCGTCAGCGTCGGATAGACGACGCCCGGGCTCGGCGCGTATTGCCCGCCCGTCAGCTCCTCGATGGCGCGGATGAGATCGTAGCCATGGCGCGGCTGCTCTGCGATCAGCTTGAGCAGTACAAGCCTGAGTTCCCCGCCTTCGAACACTCTCGAACGCCTGCCGCGGCGTCCGCCGCTGAGGCCCTCATCGCCGAAATCGAACTGAAACGGTCCCCAGCTGCCGCGCCAGCCGCGGCCGCCACGCATGGCCATCAGCCCATCCGGCAGGTTGATCTCGATTTGTCCGCGCGGGCCGCAGCTGTGCCGATATCTCATGTGCACTCTCCCTTTAGATGCGTCTTAGATATATCTTAGCTGCATCTTGAACAAGCCCGCTCGTGCATTTTCCCGCGTCACCCTTATGTTCCCGGGCGATGGCAGACCTGTTCGCCGACGAAGAGTTGCCCGGCAGCACCGCGGCTGCGCCGGCGGAGGGCGCGCCGCTGGCCGACAGGCTCCGCCCGAAGTCGCTCGACGAGGTCGTCGGGCAGGAGCATCTGACCGGTCCCGAGGGCGCGATCGGGCGAATGGTCGCCGCGGGCCGGCTCGCCTCCATGATCCTGTGGGGCCCGCCAGGCACCGGAAAGACCAGTATCGCGCGGCTGCTCGCCGACGCCGTCGGCTTGCGCTTCGTCGCCGTCTCCGCGGTCTTCTCCGGAGTCGCCGACCTCAAGAAAATCTTCGCCGAGGCGCGGACTGCGGCGAAGGCGGGACAGAAGACCCTGCTGTTCGTGGACGAGATCCACCGCTTCAACCGCGCCCAGCAGGACGGCTTCCTGCCTTATGTCGAGGACGGCACCGTGACGCTGGTCGGCGCCACGACCGAGAACCCGAGCTTCGAGATCAATGCGGCCCTGCTCTCGCGCTGTCAGGTCCTGATCCTGAGGCGCCTCGACCACGACGCGCTGGAGGAACTGGTACGGCGCGCCGAGGCGATCGAGGAGCGGCCGCTGCCCGTGACCCAGGAAGCCCGCGAAGCGCTGATCGCCAGCGCGGACGGCGACGGGCGTTTCCTCTTGAACCAGGTCGAGACCTTGTTCTCCATCGAGATCGATCAGCCGCTCGGTCCGGCCGAGCTGTCCGACCTGCTCCACCGCCGCGTTCCGGTCTACGACAAGGACCGCGAGGGCCATTACAACCTCATTTCCGCGCTTCATAAGTCGATCCGCGGCTCGGACCCGCAGGCCTCGCTTTACTATCTCGCGCGCATGCTCGTTGCGGGCGAGGAGCCGCTCTACGTGCTTCGCCGCCTCACCCGCGCCGCGGTCGAGGACATCGGCATGGCCGACCCGAACGCCTTGCTCCAATGTCTCGCGGCGAAGGAAATGTACGATTTCCTCGGCTCGCCGGAGGGCGAGATCGGGATCGTCCAGGCCTGTCTCTATTTGGCGACCGCGCCCAAATCGAACGCCGCCTATTCCGCGCAGAAGGCAGCGTGGCGGAGCGCGAAGGAGACCGGATCCCTGATGCCGCCGATGCACATCCTCAACGCCCCCACCAAGCTCATGAAGAACGTCGGCTACGGCAAGGGCTATGCCTACGACCATTCGAGCGAGGAGGGCTTTTCCGGCCAGGATTACTGGCCCGACGAGATGGAAGCGCAGCGCTTCTACGAGCCAACCGACCGTGGCTTCGAGGCACGGGTGAAGGAGCGGCTGGATTATTGGAACCAGCGGCGCAAAGAGCTGCAACAATCGGGCGGCGGCGCGGGTTAACGGCGAAAGCAGCCAAACAGGGAGCGAGCGCGAAATGTACCAGGTCGACCAGGGCGCTTATTGGCAAGCACAGACGATGTACTGGGGCCCCAAGATCCTCATTGCGATCCTGATCCTCGTCGCGACGTGGATCGTCGCTAGAGCGGTCGCATGGGTCCTCAAGCGCGCGATCGATCGCAGCCCCGCGCTCAAGAAGCACGTCACCGGGACTCCGGAGGAGACGGTCGGCCACCAGCTCGGAACGATCGCCAAGCTGATCATCTGGCTCGTCGGAATCATGGCCGCGCTGCGCTTCCTCGGGATCGGGCAGATCCTCGCCCCCATCAACGATCTCGTGACCCAGATTTTCAACTTCCTGCCAAAGTTGATCGGCGCCGGACTGATCTTCTTTGTCGGCCTGATCGTCGCGAGGATAG
>Ga0207657_10002444_pt1 | contig 20071 bp, 21 predicted proteins | sample KBSC33metaG_FD_184316 | JGI IMG/M metagenome (GOLD analysis project Ga0207657, IMG submission 184316) | Corn rhizosphere microbial communities from Kellogg Biological Station, Michigan, USA - KBS C3-3 metaG (SPAdes) (version 2) | ecosystem: Host-associated > Plants > Roots > Rhizosphere > Soil ... | reverse complement strand
AACGTCGCGTACGCGCGGCATTCGTGATGTTCGAGAGGTTCACCGACCGGGCGCGGCGCGTGGTGACCCTGGCGCAGCGCGAAGCCAGGCAGCTCGGCCACGACTGCATCGGCACCGAGCACCTCCTGCTCGGCCTCATCGACGAGGGCGCGGGCGTCGCGACCACGGCGCTTACCTCGATGGGCATCAGCCTGGATGAGATGCGGCAGGCGGTGCTGGACAGTACCGGCCGCGGCGCGGAGCCGGCGCCCGAGTCCGGGCACATCCCGTTCACGCCGGGGGCCAAGAAGGTGCTCGAGCTGTCGCTGCGCGAGGCCAACCAGCTCGGCCACAACTACATCGGCACCGAGCACATCCTGCTCGGCCTCATCCGCGAAGGCGGTGGCGCGGCGCAGGTGCTGGCCGCGGCCGGGGTCGACCACGACCGGGCCCGGCGGCAGGTCATCGAGCTGCTGTTCGGACACCGCGAAGCGGGCTTGGCCACCGCGCCCCCGCCCGCTGCCCCGGCCGTGGACGAGCTCATGGGCCGGCTGACCTCGATCGCCACGCGGCTGAACGCCATCGAGCAGCGGCTCAGGCCGTCTCCCCCGGCATGACGGCGCACAGCAGGCGGTTATCGCCGCGCTGCCAGAGCGTGCCGACCTCGGCGAAGCCGGCCGCCCTCAATGCCTCGACGTGCGTGGCGAGGAACGTCGACTGCGATTCGTGGTGACCGGCCTCCACCTGGCGGCGGGCCCGTTCGGCGACGTGGCCGGCCAGCACCGGATCCGCGGCCGCCGCGTCCCACCAGTCGTGCCAGTTCTCGGGGTGCCCGCCAGGGAAGCGCCGCTTGTCCTCGCGCTGGCGCAGCTCCCGGTCCAGCCGGGCCAGGACCGGGGATTCCTTGGCGTCGAGGGCGAAGTGATCGCCGTCGAGCAGCAGGCCGCCGGGGCGCAGCACGGAGGCTAGCTCGGCGTACACGGCGCGCAGCTCGGGCTCGTGCAGCCAGTGCAGCGCGGTGGTGCTCACCGCGGCGTCCGGCGCCCGGGTGCCCAGGCCCAGCCGCGCCGCCCAGCCGGGCAGGCGCAGGTCCTCCTCGGCGAAGCGCAGCCCGGGCACGTCGGAGTAGGCGGCCCGGCCCAAGGTCAGCGACACCGGATCAGCGTCGATACCGACGACCGTGGCGCGCGGCAGCCGGGCGAGCAGCCTGACCCCCAGCGAGCCGGGCCCGCAGCCGATGTCGAGGATGAGCGGGTCGGGCCGTCCGGTACCCTCCTCGACCGCGTCGATGAGCGCGGTGAACCTGTCCTCGCGGTCCGCCAGGCCCTCCTCCTGCTGCCGGTCCCAGCGCTCGATCCATGCCCGGGCGGTATCGCGGTCGAGTTCTGGCACGGGGCCGCCTCCTCGGTTCGTTACTGGCTAAGATAACTTTGACAGTCACAACCCTAATTATCGAAATGTAACTGGTCAAGTGAACTTCAACAGTCACACCGATGTCGTGGTCAGGGTGGCCGTGGACCTGGTGAACCTGCTCACGCCGGGAGAAGAGCGGGGCCGCCGGTACGCGCCGCCCGAGGCGGACGAGCGGACGGCGGCCGTCGGCGTGGTGCTGCGCGGCGCCGGCGGGCGCGAGGCGACCTGGGAGGAGGCAGCCAGCCTCTGCTTCGTGGCAGCCGAACTGCGCGGCGTCTTCGAGGCGGTCAGCACCGGGGCGGTGGACGAGGCGGCCGGCCAGGTCAACGCGCTGCTCGTCCGCACCGGGGCACGGCCGGAACTGGAACGGCACGACGGCGAGCCCTGGCACCTGCACTTCCATGCTGCCGACCGGTCCCTGCCGAACGGCTGGGCGGCGGGCTGTGCCACCGGCCTGGCGGTCGTGCTCGGCGGCGATCTCTACGACCGGCTCGGCGTGTGCACGGCGCCCCGGTGCGACCGGGTCTACGTCGACACCTCGCGCAACGGCACCCGCCGGTACTGCTCGACCTCGTGCCAGAACCGGGTCAAGACGGCCGCATTCCGGGCTCGCCTGGCCTGAGCCCGGCGGGTGCACACTGGAGGTACCGAGCGGGGGCGGCCTGACACGGGAGTGACGCCATGTTCGAGCGGTTCACCGACCAGTCCCACCGGGCGGTTGTCCTGGCCCAGGAAGAGGCCAGGCGGCTGAGCCACGATCACGTCGGCACCGAGCACCTGCTGGCCGGCCTGCTCCGGGAGGAGCGCGGTGCCGCCGCGCAGGTCCTCGGGTCCTCCGGGGTCACCCTGGACGCCGTGCGCGGGCAGATCGCGGCCCTGGCAGGTCCGGGCCAGGAACCGCCGCGCGGGCACATCGCGTTCACGGGCCGGGCCAAGAAGGGCTTCGAGCTGGCGCTGCGGGAGGCAACCAGGCTCGGCCAGCAGATCGGCACCGGGCATCTGCTCCTCGGGCTGACCGGGCAGGCTGACTGCACGGCCGCCCAGGTCCTCGGGGCGCTCGGCGTGGACGTGGCGGTGTTCCCTGCGCGGGTGATAGCGCAGACCGCGGGCCGACCGGAGGGGAAGGAGTACCCTCCCCTGCTGCGACCGCGGGGGCGACCGCGGCGCGTGGCCATATCCGACCCGGTCCGGGCGCTGCTCGACTCGATCGACGACCGGCTGAGCGCGATCGAGCGGCATCTCGGCATGGATCCCGGCGGCCCCGAAAATGTCATACCCCCCTCGTAATGTGAGGTTCATGAACCCACCACGCAGACGCCGCGCCAACCCCCCGGACCAGTCCCCGGGGCCCTGCAGGTGCGCGGAGTGCGAGGCGCTGGCCGAGGGCGCCGACCTCGACCCGCAGGCCTGCATGCAGGCGGTCGCCGAGGACATCCGCACGGTCGGCTGGTCGGTCTCCGCCGTGCTCGGCGATGAGATCGCGCCGCCCTGGGCCTACACGGTAGGGCTGTGGCTCAGCCACCAGGGTCCTGAGCTGACCATGTTCGGCCTACCGGTCGAGCATATGACGGTCATCCTGAACTCGATCGGCGAGCGCATCGCCCGCGGCGCGCCGATCGAAGCCGGAGACCGGATCGACGGCATCTGCCCGTGCTCCCTGGCGATCCGGCCGGTGCACGAGAGCTGGCGGATGACCAGCATGTTCGCGGTCTCGGACCGGTATCACGGTTACGTCAGGCCGCCGTACCTGCAGGTGGTCTGGCCCGACCGCCGGGACCGCTTTCCGGGTGACGCCGGGTTCCAGTTCAAGTACGAGGGGAGGCAGCCGCTGCTGTGGCTGCCGCGCGACGACAACCCGCCCGGCGTGTGGACCAGGATCGATCAGCTCTGCTGAGCCCTTCCCGCGGCGGAATAAAACGAGTTGCCGGGGCGCTAGGGGCCTGGTTAGCGTCGGATGGCCGGAAGGCTGGAAGGGGCAGGGCCGATGTCACGGGGTGGGTTGTTCCGCCGGTTCCCCGTGCTCGGGATCCGGGACTTCCGGCTGCTGCTGACCGACCGGCTGATCGCGCCCGCGTCGGTCGGGTTCTCCATCGTCGGTGTCTCCTTCGCCGTGCTCAAGGCGACCGGTTCCGCGGCCGACCTGTCGTACGTACTCGCCGCCCAGATCGCGCCGTCGCTGGTGTTCGCGCTCCTCGGCGGCGTCGCCGCCGACCGGTTCCCGCCGCAGCGGGTCATCATCGCGGCCAACCTGCTCATGGCGCTCGGCGAGGGAACGTTCGGCCTGCTCGCGCTCACCAGCAACCCTCCGCTGTGGGCGATGATCGGGCTCGAGGCGATTACCGGGACTGGCGTGGCGATCTTCTACCCCGCGTCCCAGGCGCTGCTCCCCCGCCTGGTCCCGCGTGAGAAGCTGCAAGAGGCGAGCGCGATCAGCCGGCTGGTAATGAACGTCGGCCAGATGGCGGGCGCGGCCATCGCCGGCCTGCTGGTGGCGGCCGCAGGGGCGGGCTGGGCGCTGGTGCTCTGCGGCATCGGCATGGTCAGCACCATCCCGATGCTGCTCGCCATCCGGGGTTCGCGGCCGGTGACCGGGCAGGAGGCGACGGCGGCCGACCCGGACGGCGCGCCCCGGAGCATGCTGAACGAGCTGCGGGAGGGCTGGTCGGAGTTCCGCTCGCACACCTGGCTGTGGGTGATCGTCGCCCAGTTCTGCGTGGTGATGATGGCCTGGTACGGCGCGTTCTCGGTCCTCGGCCCGGTGGTGGCGCGCGAGCACCTCGGCGGTCCGGCGGCCTGGGGCGCGATCACCGCGGCGGATGCGTTCGGCCTGATCGCGGGCGGTCTGGCCGCGCTGCGGTTCACCCCCCGCCGGCCCATGCTCTTCGTGGTGCTCACCGGGGGCGCGATCGCGATCTCCCCGCTCTCGCTGGCGATGGTCCTGCCGCTGCCCGCGGTGTGCCTCGCGTCCTTCGGGCTCGGCGTGTTCGTCGAGATGATGATGGTGCAGTGGACGGTCACGATGGCGCGGAACATCCCGCCGGACAAGCTGGCCCGGGTCTCGTCCTACGACGTCCTCGGCTCGGTCATGGCGATGCCCGCTGGCGCGCTGATCGCCGGGCCGCTCGGCACCGCGATCGGAACCGCCCGCGCGCAGTACGCGGCGGCGGCGGTGATCGTCATCGCCTCCGCGCTGGCCCTGATCCCTCGTGACGTCAGGACGTTCCGCCGCGGCGATGACCTGGCGCCGGCCCCGTCCGCACCGGAGGAACTGGCGGTGGCCCTGGAAGCCGCTCCGCTCTTGTCGGCGGGACCCGTTCCCCAGTAGGGACACGGGAACGGCGGGTGCCCCCGTAGCACCCGCCGTTCCGGCCCGGAATGGTCAGACGTTCTTCCGGTACGAGCGGAACGTCGCGACCGAGATGGCCACGCACGCCACCGCCAGGACCAGCAGCCCGGCGCAGCGGACCCCGATAGCGGCCCAGTCGGGGTGAGCGGAAACGGCGCTGCGGCCGATCTGCACCACCCAGTTGAGCGGGTTGCGCGACGCGATCGCCTGCATCCAGCCCGGCATGAGGCTGGTCTGCATGAACGCCGAGGACAGGAACATCAGCGGCAGCATGAAGAACGTGTACACGCCGATGATGGCCTCGCGGCTGCGCAGCGTCATGCCGACCGCGTTCGACAGCGCGCCGAACACCACGCCGACCAGGATCGACGCCGCGACCATGACGGCCACCCCAGCGACCCCGCCGTGGTAGCGCGCCCCGCCGGCCAGGCCGAGCCCCACGATGATCAGCGACTGCACGGTCGTGCTGACCGCCTGCTCTGCCACCGAGGCGTTCATGATCCCGATCCGGCTGGCGGGGGCGGCGAGGAAGCGGTTCAGCGTGCCGCGGTCGATCTCCTCGATCATGGCCATGCCCGCCCACATGTTGTTGGACATCGCGTTCATCGCGATCAGCCCGGGCACCAGGTAGTCCAGGTAGGTGCCGTGAAAGGCGAAGCCGGGGATGTCGATGACCCGGCGGAACAGCTGGCCGAACAAGAACAGCCATATCACCGGCTGGATGACGCTGAACGCCAGCACCCACGGCTGCCTGACCAGGGCATGCAGCTTCCTGCCCGTTAGGTACCAGGTGTGCGCCATGGTGGTGCGGAAGGGCACGGTGTTCGGCTGGGCCGCCTGGAATCGCGCATCGGCCTGCGAGGTCTGCGGGGTCATCTGCATGGTCGTCATCACTTGCTCACCCCTACGGCGCCGAGCTCGCTGGCATGTCCGTCGCGGGCGGGACTCTCCGACTCGCTGTAGCGGCGACCGGTGTGCCGCAGGTACACGTCGTCCAGCGACGGCCGCGCCACGGCCACCGACGCCGCGTTGACGCCGGCTCGCTGCAGTTCGGCCAGCACGACCGGGACGGCGGCGGCGCCGTCGTCACTGCGGGCCGACACGCCGCGGCCGGCGATGACCACGTCCCGCACCGCGGGCAGGGCTTCCAGGACCCGCCGGACCCGGGCCGCCTCGGCGTCGTCCCTGAGAGCCGGGAGCTCGACCTGCACGGCGTCGCCGCGCAGCTCGCCCTTGAGCTCGTCGGGCGTGCCCGAGGTGACGACCCGCCCGCGGTCCACGATCGCGAGCCTGCTCGCCAGCCGGTCCGCTTCCTCCAGGTAGTGCGTTGTCAGCAGCACGGTCATCCCCTCCCCGCCGGCCAGCCGCGCGATCTCCTGCCACATGGCCGTCCTGGACTCCGGGTCCAGGCCGGTGGTGGGCTCGTCGAGGAACAGGACCGCGGGCCTGTGGATCAGCCCGAGGGCCACGTCCAGGCGCCGTTGCATGCCGCCGGAGTAGGTCCTGACCAGGCGTCCCGCCGCCTCGGTCAGCCCGAAGTGGGCGAGCAACTCGTCCGCCCGGGCCCGTACGGTGGCACCGCGCAGCCCGTACAGCCGACCCTGCAGGATCAGGTTCTCCCGGCCGGTGGCGGTCGGGTCCGCACCGGACCGCTGGGCCACCACGCCGATCATGTGCCGGACCTGGCCCGGCCGGGCGAGCACGTCGACGCCCTCGACGCGCGCTTCCCCGGAATCTGGCCTGGCCAGCGACGTGAGAATCTTGACGGTGGTGCTCTTGCCCGCTCCGTTCGGGCCGAGCAGGCCATAGATCATGCCGCGCGGGACGCTGATGTCCAGCCCGTCCAGCGCCCGGATGCCGTGCTTTTCGCCGCGTACGGCGTAGGTCTTGACTAGCTGACGCGCCTCGATGGCGCGGCCGGTCGTGCTCACGAGTGTCTCCTTGCGATCCTGCCCCGCGAGGAGAAACCCGGCTACTGTAGTGGGTGGGACCTCGGGTTTCGCGTTCCGCGGGATCGATTGAGGTTGACGGCCCCGGCCGCCGGTGTTGCCGCACCAGGCCGGGGTCGTTTGCTTAGCCGCTTGCTGCCGGTTCTCCTTCCTGGTTGAAGGACGGGATGAGCTCCGCGGGGAACTCCCCGGTCTCGTGGTAGCGTCGCCAGGCCTCCAGCCCGGGGAAGGTGCCGTCGGTGAGCTCCGTGAGCAGCCCGCGCACCCACTCCGCCTCAGCCCGGCGCAACGCCAGCTGGTACTCCGACTCGATCAGGAACAGGCGGGGTAGCTGAGCCTGCATCGCGTGCAGCCCTTGCTGATGCTCGGCGATGGCCTCGTCCAGCGCCTCCAGGCGCTGCCGCAGCAGGCCGATCAGCTCGTCAGGCGCCAGGATGCCACACTCCCCCAGCGCCGCCTCGAACCTGGTGTACTCCCGCTCGGGCTCGCTGAGCAGCTCGCGCAGCCAGTCGCTCAGCTCGTCACGGCCCGCCTCGGTGATCCGGTACGTGGTCCGCTCCGGCTGCCTGCCCTCCCGGGCCACCTCGACCGCCTCGATGAACCCGTGCTTCTCCAGGTTCTGCACCACGGTGTAGAGCGAACCCCAATTGATCTTGATGGCCTGGTCCTTGCCGTACTCGCGCAGCTTCGAGGCCATCTCGTAGGGGTACATTGGCCGCTCCGTTAGCAGCGACAGCAACGACAGCGCCATCAGGTTGCTGACCTTGCGCCGCCCTGTCTTTGGCTGCCCGGCCATCCCGCATCTCCTTGTCGCCGAGTCTCCGTTTCCGAGGACTCGTTCTCAAGTACTCGTAGACGAGTATAGGCACGAGCGCGTTCAACCTGCAACCCTCCATTCCGAGCGGGTTATTACGACTGCGGCGCCAGCCGGGTAATGAGGGCTTGGGGCACACAACCCCCGAAAGACGGGGGTGGGGGCACCCAACCCCCGCACCACTTATCGCCAGGTAGCGACTAGTGGTGCCCGTGAGGCATGCGAGGCGCTATCGTCCAGAGATTCGCGCCAGAGCCCGAGCGGGGCTGAAGTCCTTCGCGATCATGATGGCTTTTCGGAGTTAATTTCGGCCATTTCGCAGACGGCAGCGGGCAGATCAATCATCATGTGTCAAAACACCCCCTATCAGGCGTATAACGACACACGATCACGGATGCGGTGACAGGTGTGGCACATGATACGGGGCATCCCCGCGCAACTTATGCGGGGGTTAGCCGAAGAAGACTTCGGCTTCGGCGTAGCGCTGGGGCGGGACCAGCTTGAGCTGGCTGGTGGCCTCGACCAGCGGGACCCGGATGATCTCGGTGCCGCGCAGCGCCACCATCACGCCGAACGCCTCGTCGTGTACCGCCTGGACCGCATGCACGCCGAACCTGGTGGCGAGCACCCGGTCGAACGCCGTGGGCGTGCCGCCGCGCTGGATGTGACCCAGCACCGTGCAGCGGGCCTCCTTGCCGGTCCGCTTCTCGATCTCGCCGGCCAGCAGCTGCCCGACGCCGCCCAGGCGCACGTGCCCGAACGAGTCGAGCGTCTCACTCGAGGTGGCGAGGTCCTCGCTCATCGGGTGGGCCCCCTCGGCGACGACCACGATCGGCGCGAACCGGGTCTGGAACCGGTGCTGCACGTAGGCGCAGACCCGCTCGATGTCGAACGGCCGCTCCGGGATGAGGATCACGTTCGCGCCGCCCGCGAGCCCGGCGTGCAGCGCGATCCACCCGGCGTGCCGCCCCATCACCTCGACGATCAGCGCCCGGTGATGGCTTTCCGCCGTGGTGTGCAGGCGGTCGATCGCCTCCATGGCGATGTTCACGGCGGTGTCGAAACCGAACGTGTAGTCGGTGGCGCTGAGGTCGTTGTCGATCGTCTTCGGCACCCCGACGACGGGAACCCCCTGCTCGCCGAGCCGGGTGGCCACGCCGAGCGTGTCCTCGCCGCCGATCGCGATCAGCGCGTCGACGCCCAGCCCGGCCAGGTTGTCCTTGATCCGCTCGATGCCGTTGCGGCCGCCGCCGGCGTTCTTCAGCGGGTTGGTGCGGGACGACCCGAGGATCGTGCCGCCGCGAGGCAGGATGCCGCGCACTGCCTGGACGTCCAGCGGCACGGTGTCCCCTTCGAGCGGCCCGCGCCACCCGTCGCGGAACCCGACGAACTCAAGGCCGTACTCCTGCACGCCCTTGCGGACCACGGCGCGGATAACTGCGTTCAACCCGGGGCAGTCGCCGCCGCCGGTGAGGACTCCCACTCGCATGGCAACCACCTTAGTGGGCCGGAGGCCTGCGCGGATGGCTGCGGCGCCAGCCGCCGATAAAACTGGGAACGCGGGCGGCGGTCAGGGCGCGGTTTTGTCCGTATCTGAGGTGAGTTCGGCCTTGGCGCGACGGGCGTCGACGTCGACGTACTCCTGGCCGGAGAGCTTCTGGATCGCCTGCATGATCTCGTCGGTGATCGTCCGCAGTAGCTTCGCGTCCGCCTGCTGGCCGCGGTAGCGGGAGAAGTCCAGCGGCTCGCCGAAACGCACGCCGGGCCGGAACCGCGGGTTCGGCCGGAGCGTGCCCGGCGGCATGAACTGGAAGGTATCGATCATCGCGCACGGGACGACCGGGGCGCCGGATTCGACGGCCAGCCGGGCCACCCCCGTCTTGCCGCGGTACATCCGGCCGTCCGGGCTCCGGGTGCCCTCTGGGTAGATGCCGAGCACCTTCCCGGACGCCAGGACCTGCAAGCCGGTCCTGATCGCCTGCTCGCTGGCCGGCCCCCCGGCGCGGTCCAGGGGAATCACGCCGACCCCGGTGAAGAAGGCCCTGCTGATCAGCCCCTTCAGCCCGCGTCCGGTGAAGTACTCCGACTTGCCCAGGAAGATCACCTTCCGCGGCACCGGCAACGGCCCGAAGAAGTGATCGGAGAACGACAGGTGATTGCTCGCGAGGATGACCGGGCCTCGCCGGGGCATGTTCTTAACCCCCCACGCGCGGGACCGGAAGAGGATCCTCAGCGTTATCCCCAGCGTGTACTTCGTCAGCCAGTAGCCCACGGTCACATCGTCGCATGTCCCGGGGCGCTGCGGGATGCGCCGGCGGGCACGGCGTGCGACGATTCCACCATGTCACCAGTGCTCCCAGGCGCGGAACCCTTCGACCACTCAGGCGGCCCGGTCGGCGTGCTGCTGTGCCACGGCTTCACCGGCAGCCCGCAGACGCTGCGCGGCTGGGCGGACTACCTGGCCGCCCAGGGCCTGACGGTCAGCCTTCCGCGGCTGCCCGGGCACGGCACCACCTGGCAGGATCTCGCCCGGACCGGTAGTGACGACTGGTTCGCCGAGGTGGACGCCGCGTTCGGCAAGCTGGCGAGCCGGTGCGAGCAGGCCTTCGTATTCGGCCTGTCCATGGGTGGCTGCCTCGCGTTGCGCGTGGCAGAGACCCGCGGTGCCGCGGTGCGCGGCCTGGTCCTGGTTAACCCGTCGCTAGCCCCGGACACCAAGCTGTTCCTGCTCGCCCCGGTGCTCAAGCACGTGATCCGGTCGCTGCCGGGCATCGCGAGCGACATCTCCAAGCCCGGCGCGCACGAGCTCGGCTACGACCGGGTGCCGGTCCGGGCCGCGGCCACGCTGCCGAAGCTGTGGAGCGAGACGGTCAGGAACCTGAGCCAGGTCACCCAGCCGGTACTCGTCTACCGCAGCACCGTCGATCACGTCGTCGGCCCGGCCAGCATGCGCGCGCTGCTCGCCGGGCTGCCCAAGGATCGGGTGACCGTACGCGAATGCGCCGACAGCTACCACGTCGCCACGCTCGATCACGACGCCGAGGCCATCTTCGAGGGCAGCGTGACCTTCATCCAGGCCGTGACAACAGGCAATATCACTCTTACGTAGCGACAGTTCCCGCATGGTCGACGGGTCACGCGGGAGCCACTACCGTGGGAGATGTGGAACCTCCCGCGCCCTCACCCGAGATGGTCAGCGCCTCACGCAGGCACCTGACCGAGCGGTACGCGTCCGGTGTGGATCTGCTGCTGTGGGAGACGGAGAAACGGCTGATCCCGGATCTGGACGCGATCAGGTCGGTGACCGAGGCGGCGGCATCGGGACAAGCCGAGGGACTCGACATGGGCGCGGCCCTCGTGCTGGTGCAGGCGGCCCGGCTTGGCCTGGACCGGCTGGAAGGCGAGCTCTTCGAGGCCGCGCGCGCGATGGGCATGCGCCCGGAGGCGATCGCCGCAGTGCTCGAGCTGCCGGATGCGGCCGCGGCGGAGAAACGGCAGCGCTGGCTCGAGAGGCGACGCGCCCTGCCGTACGCCACCGCTACGGCGCAGCATCCCGAAGCCGGGAAGGCCGCACGGCGCGCCGAAGCGGCCCACCGGGCCAAGGGCCTTGATACGCCTTCGGCGTAATCGCTCTGCCTCGGCCGAATAAGCGGCCGTACTCCTGAGATTTACCCTCCCGGCACTGGACCACGGACAGCTATCGTGGAAGTCAGGCTTCGATTCGGACATCGGTGGGGACGTGCCGGACTGGGATAACACGGAGAGCAGAGAGAGCGACGAGGACGCGACGTGGCGTGATCTGGTCGCCCGGTTCGAGACGCCCACGACCACGGTCGGACCCGTACCCTGGCCCGACCGCGAGAACGTGCCGCGGCCGCGCCCGCAGGCGGCTTACGGCGCGGACGCCGCCGACGGGTCGCCGGGGACTCGCGGGGCCAGCGGATCCGCACCCGCACCCGCGACCGGCGAGGACGGCGGACCCGGCGGAGACAACGCAGGGACGCAGGAACGGCAGGAACCGCAGGAGGACGCGGACGCGCGGACGCGCGGTGTCGAGGGGATCCGCGGGTTCGATGACGAAGGCGTGCGAGGAGCGTTCGACACGGACACGATGCCCGGGGCAACCGCTCCGGACGTGATCCAGGGCGCGCGCGAGCGGCGGGCGGCCGCGCACGGCACCCGCGCACGGAGGATCCGGGCACGCCGGGCGCCGCAGGAGCCCGCACCGGAAGACGACGGCGAGCATTTCGTCCCGCCCCCGCCCCTGCCGCTGCCCAAGCTGGACCCGGTCACCAAGGGCGCCTGGGCGGCGCTGTTCGGCGGGCCGGGTTACCTGGTCGTGGCGACCGCGGCAGGCTGGTCGGTACCTGGTATCGCCGCGTTCTGCGCGGTGGCCGCGTTCGTCACAGGCTTCGCCATACTCGTGCTGCGTATGAACGCGCCAGGATCGGGCGGCCCAGACGACGACGGCGACGACGGCGCCGTCGTGTGAACGCCGCGTTCTGACCGCTTTCACGGGCCAGGTCGGCGGCGCCGACGATGCCGGCGTCCTCGCCGAGCTGCGCGACCTTGATCTCGGCCAGCGGCCGGTGACCGCGGCCGGGCAGCGCGCGCTCGAAGGCGGCCCGCGCGGGGTCGAGCAGCAGTTCCCCCGCCTCGGACACGCCGCCGCCGATCACGAAGCAGGCCGGATCGAGGATCCCGGCCAGGTCGGCCAGCCCCTGGCCGAGCCAGCCGCCCACGGTCTGGAAGCAGCGCAGCGCGGCCGGGTCGCCTTCGGTCGCAGCCTGGGTGATCACCGGCCCGGAGATTCCTTCCGGCGTTCCGTCGCCCAGCTGGAGCAGCCTGATGGCGGCGCCCGGCGTGCGCCTGGCGAACTCGCGGGCCTCGGCGACCAGGGCGTTGCCGCTGCAGTACTGCTCCCAGCAGCCCCGGTTCCCGCAGCCGCACAGGCGGCCGTCGGGCACCACCCTGACGTGACCGGGCTCGCCGGCTATCCCCCACCGGCCGCGGTAGAGCTCGCCGCCGATGATGATGGCGGCGCCGATACCCGTGCCCAGGGCCACCAGCATCACGTCGCGGTACCCGCGCGCCGCTCCGAACCTGGCTTCGGCCCAGGCCGAGGCGTTCGCGTCGTTCTCTACCACGACCTCGCGGCCGAGACGCTCCTCCACCCGCTGCTTGAGCGGCTCGTCGCGCCAGGCCAGGTTCGGGGCGAACAGCATGGTCGCCCGGGCGCTGTCGACGAACCCGGCCGCGCCCAATCCGATGGCTCCGACCCGGCGCCCGGCGACCTGATCATGGGCGAGGAGCTCGGTCACCGCGTCGGCGATGGCAAGCTCGGTCCGCGCCGGGCTGGCCGCCGGGGTCGATCTCTTCAGTTTGGCGATGATCCGGCCGTCTTCGTCGACAACCCCCGCCGCGACTTTCGTGCCACCGACATCAACGCCGATGGCGAGCGTCACTGACCGGTTTCGCCGCGGTCTGACGCGCCGGAACCGGGGCGTGATGTCCCGGGCCGTTCGGCCGACCGGTTTTGATCTTGGGTCTTCATGGCCTGCTCGAAGACGGAGAACGCGTCCTGGACCACCGACGCCAGCGCCCCGCCCGCGTTAGCTAGCTGCGCGCCCAGACCGCTCCCGCTGCCCAGCCGCGCGGCGCGGGCCGCCTGGCAGACCGGGCACCACTGGCACTCCGGCGCCTCGTTGGGGGGCGGCTCGTTGGTGGCCGTGTCCCACACGTCGCCGCTGTCCCGGCGTTCGGCGCCGATGGTCCGCTTGACCTGGCCAGCGACCTGGTTGGCCATGCTGCGGGCGCCCGCCTTCATCAGCCAGCGCTGGAAGTCGGCGACCGGGTCGCTGGGGCGGGCCTGGCGCCCGCTGCCTGCCTGACCGTTGCCGCTGCTGGACCGGCCGGGCTGGCCATTGTTCCTGAGCTGGCCACTGCTGGACGGGCCGCTGCTGTTTGACGGGCCGCCACTGCTGGGCTGGCCGCCACTGCTGGACGGGCCGCCACTGCTGGACGGGCCGCTGCTGCTGGACGGGCCGCTGCTGGACGGGCCGCCGCTGGGCTGAGCACTATTGCTGGGCTGGGCATTGCCTTCCGGCTGGCCCTCGCCTCGGGATTCCGACACCTGACGCCTCCTACCGATGATCGTACCCGGCTACCACTGCAGGACGAATGGGGCGCCGGTGGCGCGGAAATGACCCACGTTCAGGCATTCCGTGACGCCGATTCTCGTCCGGCGGGCCAGTGGCTGGTGCACGTGCCCGAAGATCGAGTACCTCGGCTTGGTCGCCTTAATCGCGTCGAGCAGCGCCGTGCTGCCCTTCTCCAGTCGCCGGGCCACGGTGTCGTAGAGGAGTTCGGGGACGGCGGGCGGAATGTGCGTGCACAGCACGTCCACCTCGCCGACCGCCTCGATCTTGGCGCGGAACTCCTCGTCGCTGATCTCGTTCGGCGTGCGGTAGACCGATTTCAGCCCGCCGCCGACGAACCCGAAGGTCCATCCGTCCAGTTCGGCCGTGCCGCCGTCGAGAACGTGATGCCCGGGCTTGGTGAACCGCTCCCACATGGCGGGGACGTCGACGTTGCCGTAGGTCAGGTACGCGGGCTCGGGAAGGGCGGCGAACATATCGGCGTATTGCCGCCTCATCGCGGCCTCGAAGAGGCTGGCCCGGCTCTCCGGCCGGGACGCGAACAGGCCCAGTGAGTATTCCCTGGCCTCGTCGAACTTCTTCGCGGTGCGCAGGGCGACGTACCTACCCGCGGCTTCGGCGCCGAACAGGTCGGCGAAGATGCCCTGGCCGTAGTCGGCGTAGTCGAGGAAAAGCAGCAGGTCGCCCAGGCAGACCAGCGCGTCCGCACCGTCGGCCGCGCGGGCCAGCGCATCCGCGCGGCCGTGTACGTCGCTCACCACGTGGACTCGCATGTAACCACGGTAAACCGGCCACGGCGCAAGATCGTAACCAGGAATTGACTGGCCGCCAGCCCTAAACTGACACAGCTTAAGCTTGTGCTGCTGAGTAGGGATACCTGGTTTGGAGAGATGCCGTGCGCGAATTCAGCATTCCGGCCCTGGCGCAGATCCCCGCGACCGCGAACCTCGCTGATGTCGTGTTCCGCCGGGCCGCCGAGCAGCCCCAGGCCGTGGTGCTGCGACGCCCGTCCGGACCTTCCGGGGTGGCCGGTGAGTCAGGGTCTTGGACCGACGTGACCGCGAGCCAGTTCTCCGGCGAGGTCATCGCGCTGGCCAAGGGACTGGTCGCGGCGGGCATCGAGCCCGGGGACCGGGTCGCGCTGATGTCGCACACCAGGTACGAGTGGACGCTGATCGACTACGCCATCTGGACCGCGGGCGCCGTCACCGTGCCGGTCTACGAGACCTCCTCCGCGGAGCAGGCCGAATGGATCCTCTCCGATTCGGGCGCGCGAGCGTGCTTCGTCGAGACGGCCTCCTACGGGGACATCATCGGCAGCTTCCGGGATCGGGTGCCGGCGTTGTCGCACGTATGGCGGATCGACTCAGACCTCGACTCGCTGCGCGCGGCGGGCGCCGACCTGGGTGACGAGGTCGTCGCCGAGCGGGCGGCCAAGGCCGGAGCGGCCGACCTGGCCACGGTCATCTACACCTCGGGCACCACCGGACGTCCCAAGGGCTGCGAGCTGACCCACGAGAACCTCCTGTCCGACGTGCGGAACGCCTTTCTCGGCCCGCTGACCGTGGTGGCCGGGGCACAGAACCCGGGCACGCTGCTGTTCTTGCCGCTGGCGCACGTGTTCGCCCGGATCATCCAGGTGGGCTGTCTCGAGGGCGGGATCGTGCTCGGGCACTGCGGGGACCTGACCGCGCTGCTGCCCGCGCTGGCCTCGTTCCGGCCGACGTTCATCCTGGCCGTGCCGCGGGTGTTCGAGAAGGTGTACAACACCGCCGAGCAGAAGGCGGTCAGCGAGAAGAAGGGCGCGATCTTCAGCCGCGCCGCGGACGTCGCGATCGCGTACAGCCGGGCGCTGGATGGTCCCGGCCGTCCTTCGTTCGGCCTGCGAGCCCAGCACGCGGTGTTCGACCGGCTGGTCTACGGCAAGCTGCGGGCGGCGCTCGGCGGCAGGACGGAATACGCCGTCTCGGGCGGGGCGGCGCTCAGCGAACGGCTCAGCCACTTCTTCCGCGGCATCGGCGTCACCGTGCTCGAGGGATACGGGCTGACCGAGACGACCGCCGCGACCACCGTGAACCGGCCGGACCGGAACAAGATAGGCACCGTGGGGCAGCCGCTGCCCGGCGTCGCGATCAAGATCGCCGACGACGGCGAGATCCTGATCAGCGGGAAGAACGTCTTCCCCGGCTACTGGCGCAACGAGGCAGCCACCAAGGAGGTCTTCGCCGAGGGCGGCTGGTTCGCCACCGGCGACATCGGGGAGCTGGACGAGGAGGGCTTCCTGAAGATCACCGGGCGGAAGAAGGAGATGATCGTCACCGCCGGGGGCAAGAACGTGGCGCCCGCGGTGCTCGAGGACCGCCTTCGCAGCCACGCCCTGATCAGCCAGTGCATGGTCGTCGGGGACGGCAAGCCGTTCGTCGCGGCGCTGATCACCCTGGACCCGGAGGCGCTCGGGCCGTGGAAGAAGGCGCACGGCAAGCCGGCCGACGCCACCGTCGCAGCCCTGCGCGACGACCCGGATCTCGTTGCTGACGTGCAGGCCGCCGTGGACGACGCCAACCAGGCGGTGTCCCGGGCGGAGTCCATCAGGAAGTTCCGGATCCTCGATGTCGACTTCACCCAGGAGGCCGGGCAGCTCACCGTCAAGCTCGGGATCCGCCGCAGCGTGCTGCTGAAGGACTTCGCCGCCGATATCGATGCCCTGTATGCGTGAGCCGGGTGCCTGAACCGGGTGCGTGAGCCGGCGGCCGGGCCGGCGAGGAGCGGCCCGGCCGCCGTAGCTTTTGTCTGGCCGACTTCTGCCCAGCTGACTTCCTGGCCGAGTTCCTAGCCGACGAACTGGCCGTGGGCGCGGTGCCGGGCGTCCGGCTCGCGCAGCAGCATGCCAGAGGTCCTGAACAGGAACTCGGCGTAGTCGTCCGGCGCCGCAGCCCCCGTGGTGAGGTACGCGTCCGGGGCCATCTTCACGATGGTCAGCCGGCGCTGGGCGTAGTTGCATTCAGCGAAGAAGCCGCGTACCCGCCGGGCCAGCGCGCTGATGTACCTGGCCATGGTCATACTCCCCGTGCCAGCCAGTGGCCACGCCGCGCCTTGCGGTTGCTCGCCTTGCGGGCGGCGCTGCGCGCCACGCCGGCCTGGCGGGCCGCCGCCGCCTGCTGGTGTGCTTCCCTGATGTGATCCGAGACCAGGCTCTGGGTCATGCTCGGGTGCATCGATCCTCCTCGATGTGCCGGCCAGCCCCCTGGCCGGTCACTATTCGAGTCTCGCGGTAAGACCCCCGGGACCGCATGGGAGGAAAGCCCTATTCCTCCTGTTCAGAGGGGACTTAGACAGGTCTGAGGCAGGCTTAGGCCGAACGGTCGGGCTTAGCCGCTATCAGGCCGCCAGGATCGCGGACAGGCGGGCGGCGGAGAGCTCCTCCCGCCACTCCCGTTCCACCCACGCGTGGCCCTTCTCCCCCATCGCCCTGGCCCTGGCCGGGTCGCGGAGCAACTCGGTGACGCGGGCCGCGACGCCGGGCCCGTCGCTGACGACGTAGCCGGTCTCGCCGTCGAGGATGGCGTCCGGCGCCCCGCCCGAATCCCCCCCGATTACGGGCAGGCCGGTGGCTGACGCCTCGAGGTAGACGATGCCGAGACCCTCCACGTCCAGGCCGGCCCGGCGCGTCCGGCAGGGCATGGCGAACACGTCCGCCGCGTCGTAGTAGCCGGGGAGTTCGGGCCACGGGACCGGCCCGGTGAAGATGACATCGTCGGCCACGTCGAGGCGCTGCGCCAGCCGCCTGAGCCTGGGCGCGTAGGGACCGTCACCCACCAGCAGCAGGGCCGCGCCGCTGACCTGAGCCTTTATCTGCGGCCAGGCGGTGATCAGGGTGTCCTGGCCCTTGCGCGGCACCATCCGGGACACGCAGGTCACCACCGGCCGGGCGGTCAGCCCGAGCCGCTCCCGGACCGCGTCGCCGCCCGCGCCGGGACGGAAGAACGTCACGTCGACGCCGGGCGCCAGCCGGACCATCTGGCGCTGTGCCCGCGGCGACAGCACCCGGGCCAGCCGGGCCCTGAAGTACTCCCCGAGGTAGGTGACCACGTCGACCTCGTCGCCGATGCGGCGCAGCAGGCTACGGGCGCCGGGAAGCGCGGCCCAGCCTGCCTCGTGGCCGTGAGTCAGCGCTACCGCGCGCCGCACGCCCGCCTTGCGCAGCGCCGGCGTGATGAGGCCGAGCGGCGCCGCCGCGCCGAACACAACGGTGTCGCAGTCGTGCTCTCTGGCGATGGCCGCGGCCCGGCGGGACACGGCGGGCACCGGCAGCATCAGCGAGGTCGGGTGCCTGATCACCGGGAACGGCTGCCGATCGTCGAACTCCGCCGCGCCTTTCCAGGCGGGCGCGTACACCGTCACCGTGCCCGCGGGCAGCCCGGTGGCCAGCGCGTGCACGAACGACTGGATGCCGCCCCGGCGGGGCGGGAAGTCGTTGGTGACGATCAGCGTGCGAGGCACCGGATGAGTGTATAGGCGCGGGCGGTCACGTTCCGGCGTCGGCGCTGGCGGTGGCGTCGGCATTTGCATCGGCGTGTGCGTCGGCGTCGGCGCTGGCCAGGCGTTCGGCCTTCTTCTTCTCGTGCTCGCCGTAGGCGAGCGTCCAGGCGGACAAGGCCACGGCGAACACGTAGGGGATCAGCTTGGAGCAGACCAGGGCGATCCCGGTCGACGTGGTGACCACGATCGCGACCCGGATGGCGGCCTCGACGAGATAGGCGATCCCCCACGCCACGGTGATCATCCGGAACGCCCGCCGGAAGCCGGGATACCGCCAGGCAGCCGTGACATCGCGGCCCTTCCGGGTGTCCGGGCCGAGGAGCTCCACCGCCAGCCGGAATATCAGCGGCCGCCGCAGCCGCAGCGACAACAGGCAGCCCAGTGCGAACACGGCCGAGGGAACCGAGCCCTCGAGCAGGTAGAGCCGCGCATTATGGCTGGTCAGGCCCAAGAGGGTACCCGCCAGGAGGCCAGCGAGAACGACGATCCCGATGACGTCGAGCCGCCGGTCGACCAAGGCGCTGATTCCGATGCCCAGGGCGGGCAGCACACCGCTGATCACCAGCGCGGCCACCGCGCTCATCCCGGCCGAGCGCAGCAGGCTGTAGGCGAGCAGCGGTCCGCCCAGGTCGAAGGCGAGGATCATCGCGATCTGGCGAAGCCGGGGTATCAGGTCAGGGTGCCGTTCCGGCCGCCCGCCATCGTCCACGCGATAAGGCTACGGGCGCAGCGCTCCGTCGAGGTTGCTGGCGTACCACGACGTGCTCTCCGGGATCTTCTGCACGTTCATCCCGGTCTGCGGGGCGTCGATGATGTATCCGCCACCCACGTAGATGGCCACGTGCCCTTCGCCGTTGTAGATCAGCAGGTCACCCGGCTGGATAGAGGAGAGAGGGACGTGCGGAAGCGCGGCCCACTGCGAGTAGCTGTCGCGCGGTATCTGCACGCCGGCCGCTGCCCAGGCGGCCTGGGCCAGGCCGGAGCAGTCAAACCCGCGCTGACACGGCCCCGTGCCGCCGTACACGTACGGGCAGCCGAGCTGGGCGTAGGCGAACGCGACCGCCTTCTGCGCCTGGGTCGAGGTGGGCCCGGTGTACTGCTGGGGCGCGGAGCTGCCGTTGGCGCCGATCGCCTTGTCCGTGACCGCCTGCCGCTGGGGCACGGTCAGGCTGGCCAGGGTGGCCTTCTGCGTGTCGATGAGCTTGCTGAGGGAGGACCTATGGCTGGCGAGCTGGTGCTTGAGATCGACGATCCCGGCCTCGGTCCGCGACATCTCCTGCTCTACCCCGGCCAGCTGGCTGGCGTCGGTGAGTAGCTGCCTGGTCTGTGCGCTCCGGTTCCCCGATAGCTCCATCAGCAGCGACCCCTGCTTCAGCAGCACGGACGGGTTACCCGAGGTGAGCAGGCCCGCGATCGAGGTGGCTCCGCTGTCCTCGAACGCCGCCGCCGCGGTGGCCGCCACGTTGGCCTGCGCCGTCTGGAACTGGGCGTTAGCGTGGCGCAGCCGCACCCGGACCTGGGACAGCTTGGTCTGCGCGGCGGACAGCTGCTGGCTGGCCTGGTCGAGCTGCTGGCTGACCTTGTCGAACTGGGTGGTGAGCTGGTTGATCTTGGCCTGGACCTGGCTGACGGTCGGCTGCGGCGCCGCGTCAGCACCGGTGGCGAAGACCGCGACACTGCTGACCGAGATGAGGCCGACCGCGATCGCGATACCGCGGCGAATCCGGGACGCGCTGCCCGCCAGCCGCGTACTCACGTCCCTACCACTCCCCACCATGTCGCCGCTTGCCCGGGCGTTTGCCCAGGTCCTTGGCCCTCGCGACCGGCCCGGCGACGTTTGGGGCCAGCGTAGTGAAGCGAATAGGGCGATTCA
>Ga0207657_10002443_pt1 | contig 20074 bp, 16 predicted proteins | sample KBSC33metaG_FD_184316 | JGI IMG/M metagenome (GOLD analysis project Ga0207657, IMG submission 184316) | Corn rhizosphere microbial communities from Kellogg Biological Station, Michigan, USA - KBS C3-3 metaG (SPAdes) (version 2) | ecosystem: Host-associated > Plants > Roots > Rhizosphere > Soil ... | reverse complement strand
CATGTGCGCCGAACAGCACCATGGCGCAGTTCGGTGGCGACTTGGGACTGTCCGTCATGATGTCGGCTTGTCGGCCATGCCGTGACGCTCCAGCGCGCCTTCTACATGTCCGCCGAATTCGTTGCGCATGGCGGAAAGTATCTTCTCGCCGAAGCTGTGGTCGACGCGGCTGCGGAAACGCGCGAACAGCGAGGCGGCGATGACATTGGCAGGCACCGCCTCTTCGATGGCCGCTTCCACGGTCCAGCGGCCTTCGCCGGAATCGTCCACCGCACCTGTAAATTCTTCGAGCTTGGGACTTTTGGCGAGCGCGATGGATGTCAGATCCAGAAGCCACGACGCCACCACGCTGCCACGGCGCCACACTTCGGCGACATCCGGCAAGCTGATATCGAAGCGCTCGCCATCAGGCAGCGATTCGTGACCGCGTCCTTGCAGAATATCGAAGCCTTCCGCGTAAGCCTGCATCAATCCGTATTCGATGCCGTTGTGCACCATCTTCACGAAATGACCCGCGCCATTGGGACCCGCATGGATGTAACCGTGTTCGGCGCGTGGATCGCTGTTGAAGCCCTTGGTGCGCTCGATGGTGCCCAAGCCCGGCGCCAGCGTGCTGAAGATCGGATCGAGCCGATCGACAACCGCTTTCTCGCCACCGATCATCATGCAGAAGCCGCGATCGACGCCCCATACACCGCCGGACGTGCCGCAATCGACGTAGTGAATGCCTTTGGGCTTCAGTGCCTTGGCTCGGCGCACATCGTCCTTCCAGAACGAATTGCCGCCGTCGATGATGGTGTCGCCTTCGGAGAGGATATCCGCCAACGCCATCACCGTGTCTTCCGTCGGCTTGCCATTGGGCAGCATCACCCACACCGCGCGCGGCGCTTTGAGCTTGCTGGCGAAGTCTTTCAGCGATGCGGCCGGCGTCGCCTTGTCTTTCACCAGCGCGTCGATGGCTTTCTGGTCCCGATCAAAGGCAACGACCTCATGACCGTTTGCAATAAGACGGCGCGAAAGATTACCGCCCATGCGGCCAAGTCCAACCATTCCAAGCTGCATCAGGAAAGTGCCTCTTCAAAAGCTTTGGTGAGCGCGGCAAGCCCCGCGTCGGCATCTTTCATGTGCAAGCGCAATGCGCGTCGCTTGCGTTCGATGAGCACGGCGAAGTCGCCGATGCCTTGCGCCTTTTCCACAATGCCGAATGTGATTTTGCGGCCCGGGATGGCAAGATCGTTCGGGTGATCGGTGGTGAGCGTCAGGAACACGCCGCTGTTGGGTCCGCCTTTGTAGGCTTGTCCCGTTGAATGCAGGAAGCGTGGCCCGAATTCGAAACAGGTCGCGTTCTTGTACTTCGCGCGGACCTTGCGGCGGATTTTCTGCAGCGCCGCGTCGTGCCCTTCGTTGAGCGCGATATAAGCGAGCAGGGCGAAGTAATCGCCGTCCTTCAGCTGTGCCAGATGGTTCTTCAGGATTTCGCCCAGCGACTTGCCCTTGCCGTCGCCATAGACGGCGATGCTGTCGCCGCTCCAGAACGGTTCGCCTTCGTCCAGCTTGCCGCTCTTCTCATAAGCATCCGTGAGCTTGCGGGCGGCAACCTTCGCCGCTTCCACGTCCGGCTGATTGAACGGGTTGATTTTCAGCACCATGCCCGCAAAGGCGATGGCCATTTCGCAAAGATAGAAGACCTGCCCGAGTTGATAGGTGTCCTCGATGGTGATGCGCACCGTGGGGTGTCCGGCCGTTTCCAGCGCGGCGACGGCATCCGTGTGATCTTCGTCGCCCGCCACGCGCAGATTCACGAACACGCGGTCGTCGCCATAGGATGACGGCGCTCCCACCGGCTCGCGGTCCACCGGAATAAGGCCCTTGCCCTCTTTGCCGGTGGATTCGGCAATGAGCTGCTCCAGCCATGTACCCACATGAGAGAGCGCGTTGGAGGCGAGGATCGTCACCTTGTCGCGTTTGAATTTGTTGGCCAGCACGCCGAGCGCAATGCCCAGCCGCGCGCCGGAATTGGCGGAGGCAGGCACCAGCTTGCCGCTCGAATGCTCGAACTTCTGTGCTTCCGTGATGAGCCGCTCGACATCCAGGCCCATCGCCGCGGCGGGCACGAGGCCGAATTTCGACAGCACCGAGTAGCGTCCGCCGATCTCTTTTTCGCCATAGAAGACGTGGCTGAAGCCATGTTCCTTCGCCGTCTTCTCCATGGAGGAGCCGGGATCGGTGATAGCAACGAACTGATTTCCGGCCTTTCCCGTTTCCGCGAAGAAGTAATCGAAGAGGATGTTCGGCTCGAGCGTGCTGCCGGATTTGGACGACACGATGAAGGTTGTCGTTTCGATCTTGATTGCCTTGCGCACCGCGCCGATCTGCTCAGGGTCGGTGGTATCCAGCACATGCAGGTTGGGCCAGCCATTGCGGTGGCCGAAGGTCTCGCGCAGCACCTCCGCGCCAAGGCTCGAACCGCCCATGCCGAGCAGGACGACATCGGTGATCTTGTTTTTCTCCATCGCGGCGGCGAACGCCTTGAGGTTGGCGATGTCCTTCACCTCGCGCTCGACAACATCGATCCAGCCGAGCCATTTGTCTTCGTCCGCGCCGGTCCAGGCGGACTTGTCCTTGTCCCAGACCTTGCGGGTGTCGCCGCGCGCGTTGCTGGCGGCGATTTCCTTGTCGATATCTTTCTTCGCTTCGCCAAAGCTCTCCTGCACATGCGGCAGCGCGCCGCCCAGGATCTTCGCGCGCTTCTCCGCCAGCGCGCCGTAGAGCTTGTCCGCGGCTTCCGCGAATTTCGCCACGCCATCCACCACCAGATCGTCGGTGATCTGGTCAAGCGAGACGCCGCCTTTCTTCAGCGTGTCGAGGCTCTTGCGCGCGCCATCGACATCCTCCTCGATGGTATTGGCTTTGGGCGTGCCGTGATCGCGGAAGGCATCCATCGTTTCGGGCGGCATGGTGTTCACCGTCATGGGGCCGATCAGCGTGTCCACATAAAGGGTGTCGGGATAGGCCTTGTTCTTGGTTCCGGTGGAGGCCCAGAGCAGGCGCTGCGGACGCGCGCCGCGCTTGGCGAGATTCTCCCAGCGCGGGCCGGAGAATGTCTTCTTGTACATCTGATAAGCGATGCGCGCGCTGGCGATGGCGATTTTGCCGCGAATGTCGGCAAGCGCCGCATTCTTCTTGGGGTCTTCCTGCAGCTTCTTGTTGATGAGGTCGTCCGCCATCGTGTCGATGCGGCTGAGGAAGAAACTCGCGACACTCGAAATCCCCGAAAGATCTTCGGTCGCCGGGCGCTTTTCCAACCCTTCGACATAAGCGTCCGCCACCGCTTGATAGGCATCGAGCGCAAAGAGCAGGGTGACGTTGATATTGATGCCGGCGGCGATCAGATCGCGGATGGCCGGAGTGCCTTCCTTCGTGCCTGGCACCTTCACCATCAGGTTCGGGCGATCGATGTCCTTCCACAGCGCCTTGGCTTCCGCGATCGTCGACCCCGTGTCGTGTGCGATATAGGGCGAGACTTCGATGGAGATGAATCCGTCGGCGCCTTTGGTGCGATCGTACACGGGGCGGAATGCATCCGCGGAGTCCTGGATGTCCTTGATCGAGAGATTGCGGAAGATCGTGCCGACATCGAGACCCTGATCGACATATCGCTTGATGTCGTCGTCATAGGCGGTGCCTTCGGCGAGCGACTTCTGGAAGATTGCGGGGTTGGAGGTTTGCCCCCCGATGCCGTCTTTCTCGATGGCCTCTGTCGTGCCGCCTCTGCGGATCATTTCGCGGCTCAGGAAATCGAGCCATACAGATTGTCCGAGTTGTTCGAGTTGCTTCAGGCGATTCATGTCATGCCCCATAAAAGTTGAGCGATGCGATATAAGCGGACGCTGCGGAAGAGGTTGTATAATGCATCTTTGCGCGATGCCCGGCGAGTTGACCAATTCTGCGAAAAGGGATGGGCTTGCGTCACGGTGTGGAAACGCAAAAATCCCCTGTTTGTTCCTGTTTTTTGCTATGTGAAGAAACGCTCATGAAAATCGATCTTCTCTCGCCCCAAAGCTTCGCCGCCGGCCATCCGCTCGCGCAATATCGCTGGCTCCGCGACAATGCGCCCGTGTTCTGGCACGAGGAGCCCAACGGTCCCGGCTTCTGGGCGGTGATGCGCTACAAGGACGTATGGACGGTCGATCGCGATTTCCAGAACTTCTCGTCCGAACCCACAATCATGATTCAAGACCCTGCTGCCGAGCAGGCCATGGGGTTCGGCGGCTACAAGATGATGCTGATGATGGACCCGCCACAGCATACGGCGTATCGCAAGCTCATCCGCAACGAATTCACGCAGCCGGTGTCGGCGGGCCGCGCGCCGCGGCTGAACGAATTGGCGCGGCGCATCGTGGACGCGGTGATCGATCGCGGCGAATGCGACTTTGTGGAGCATGTCGCGGGCGAGATGCCGTCCTATGTCATCGCCGAATTGCTGGGCATTCCGCTGGATGACGGCCGCGAACTCTACAAGCTCACCGAAGCCATCCACACCGCGCCCGAAGCGCAGGATCCCGGCGCGGGCGGTATGGCCGTCATGAAGATGTTCGAATATGGCCGCGGCGTGATCGAGGAGAAGCGCGCGCGCCCGAAGGACGATCTCGCCACCAAGCTTTTGCAGGCCGAAGTGGACGGCAAGAAGCTGAACGACATCGAGTTCCTGCTGTTCTTCCTCCTACTTGTCGATGCGGGCGGCGACACCACGCGCAATCTTCTTTCATCCGGCCTGATCGCGCTGTTCGAGAATCCTGATCAACTCGCATGGCTGAAGGCCGATCTCGATGCGCGCCTGCCATCCGCGCGCGAAGAGCTGCTGCGCTACACCACGCCCGTCATCTATATGCGCCGCACGGCGAAGCACGATGTCGTTCTGGGCGGCGAGCAGATTGAGGAAGGCGACAAGGTCGTGATGTATTTCGGCTCGGCCAACCGCGATCCGGAGAAGTTCGACGCGCCGGATGCGCTCAATCTCGCGCGCAATCCGAACGAACACATCGCCTTTGGCACCGGCCCGCATGGCTGTCTCGGCCAGCACATTGCACGGCTGGAAATTGATGCGATCCTGCGCGAAGTACTCACGCGCCTGGACGATCTGAAGATCGGCAGCGCCGAATGGCTGCCGTCGAATTTCATTTCGGGTCCGAAGCATCTGCCGGTGACGTTCAAGCCCGCGAGACGGGCTGCATAAGGCAGCGCTGTTTCTACTATTCCGTCATGGCCGGGCTTGTCCCGGCCATCCATTTTCCAGAGATGGAACGATTCTTGCGCCGCTTCTGGAAAATGGATGGCCGCCACGAGGGCGGCCATGACGATGTTGGTGATGGAGTGAATTTCTAAAACTTCTGCGAAACCGAAACGCTCACCAGCGGGCTGGCGTCGCTGGTGCGATTGACCGTCTCGATATCGCCCATCCGCGTGCCGTTATAGAAGGTGTCCGTCTGGCTGCGTGTGCCGCCGAGAAGGCCGTTGGCGTTGAGCGAGACGATATATTTTCCCGGCTTGTAGGTGATGAAGGCGCCAACGCCCCCGTCGGTGCGCAGCTTCGTTATCTGCGCGGGCTGATAGAAGCTTTGTCCGGTCCCCAGATTGCCGGTCACGCCCCATTCCAGATGATGTTTGTCATCCTTATGCGTGAGTTTCACGCCGGCTTCGCGGGGCACTTCGCCGGAGACGCGGCGCGATTGGCCGGTCAGCGGATCGCGAATCCGCGACTGGCGCACCGTTGCATGTGATGACAGCGTGGTGTCCGGCAAGCCGATGCCGGAAAGCGGCATGGAGAGATTGGCGTCGAACTGCTGCCGCGTGCCGCCGGAAATGCTGGCCGGCACGGTAGCGCCCCCGGAGGTGACCGCCAGTTCGGTGGTGCTCTCGATGCGCGCCTGCGTGACGACGGCCGACAGCGATGCGCCATGGTCCAGATTCTGCGTCAGGCTCGCCTGGTTGCGCCATTCGCGGTTCGGCGCCACGCGCAGATCCGAATTGGCCGGATTCGCCTGCGCCAGCGCCGCGAAATCATACGGGTTCACCGGCGACACGTTGTCTTCGCTGCTGAGCTCCATCTGCGCGCCGTTCCACAGTTGGGCGGTGGCGGAGGCGCTCGGCCGGGCATAGCGATACTGGTCTGCACCGTCGCCCAGGCCGCGCGACGACACGCGCATCTCTTCGGATTTCGCGCCGGCGCTGAGCGTCACGGCGGGAACAGGCGTCCAGTCGGCGCTCGCGAAGACCTGCCGATCGTCTGCTGTCACGGTGTTGCTCTGCCGGCTGCCGGTAATGGGCTGGTTGTTCTGCGCGGTGATGCTGTGGCTCTGGCTGACGCCCATGGTCACGCCGACATCCGATAGAGGACGGACGGTGGCGGTCGCGGAGGCTGTGTTCTGCTGCGTCGTGGCGCTGGTCCCGGAAAAGCCCGCGGGCACCAGCATCCCGTTCTGCCGTGTGTCGTGGATTTCGCTGCTGGCGTTGATCGAAACGGTCACGCCCGCCGGACCTTTCAACGTGGAGTCGAGGCCAAGCTTGCGTTGTGTCTGGTCGGCGGGTTGGGCGGGACTTGGCGGCGCGGTGGTGAAAGTTCCGCTGAGCTTGGCGTCGCCGACCGCGGTCTGGATATCGACGCTGGTGTTGCTTTTCAGACCGGTGCCGTCCGGATTGGCCGCGCCGCCGCTGACATTCACCGCGATATTGCTCGGCAGCTTGAACGGGGAACTTTGCGCGGCATCGGCAAGAGCCGCGCCGGGGATGGCCGCAACGGCAAGCGCGGCCCAACGCCAAACCTTCGACATCCGACAATCCTGGTTTCGTTCAGCGAAGGGCCAGCCCGTCGCGAGCATCGAAGTGTAATCACAACCGTGCGGTCGCGGCCAGTCACCGCAAGATGTAATCGATGACATTCACACGAACAGGTCGCGATCAGCGCGTGCGCGGCTGCGTGATCTCCGCTTTCCCATAATGCTGCCCGATGCGTCCATTGCGGATGAAGTCGGCCATCATCTGGAAATAGCCGGGCACGAAATGCGTGGAGAGACGCTCGCCCTTCGCGTTGAGCTCATATTCCGTCATGCCGTGCTCCGCGCCGGGATAAACGGCGAGCGCATAATCCTTGCCGTCGGCGATCAGCGATTTGATGCGCTTGGAGGTTTCCGCGCTGGGCGCTTCCAGATCGTCGCCGCCCAGGATCCAAAGCTGCGGCGTGGTGGACGCGCGCAAGGTCGGCATCGGCTCGTAGTGGAACGGCGTGTTGAAATCGAACTGTTTGGTAGCCGCTTCCATCTTCGCCTTGTCGAGCGGCAGGATGAACCAGAGGAAGTCGCCATGAACGTCCTTGTACCAAGGCTCGTTCTTGTATTTCTGGCGCAGCGCATCGAATTTGTCATAGCCGTCCATGCTGCGGGTTTCGACAATAGCTTCGCCCGCGCGCGCCAGTTCCAGCGCCTTCTTGGTGTCTTCCGCCGAGTGATGATGGAAATACATGTCGAGCGCGACGCTTTCCTGATCTTCTTCCAGCACCGTGACGGCCAGACCGAAGCCGACGATCGCGAAATCGATCGGCGATTTGTTCACGGCAATCGGGATCACCCATCCCGCTTCGCTGCCGCCCTGATAACCGACGCGGCCCGCGCGCGCGCCCGCAAGCTTGCGGGCCTCGGCCACGGCCGCGATGTCGTCATCGGCGAGCAGGTTGAAGTCCTGCGTGTATTTGCCGCCCGAGATGCCGGTGCCGCGCTTGTCGAACACGAAGACGCCGATGCCCTGCGCCGGGAACATGCGCTGCAAGGCGTAGAAATCGAGCGCGGAGTCATGCTCCGAGCCGTGGATCAACACCACCACAGGCACCTTGCCGCTGCCTTTTGGCATGACAAGGCGGCCGGCGAGTTTCACGCCATGGCTCTCGAAATTCGCATTGGTCACATCGAAGGCGATGCGCGTTCCGGAGATTTTGCCGAAGGTGATTTCGCCTTTGGCGCAATCGGAGAACGACACCGTCTTGCCGTCAGGCTTGCCGGTCCAGCCCAGCGTGCTGGTCCATGTGCCATCGGCCTGTTTCTTCAGGAGCCCGGTTTCACCGCTCCACGAACGCCAGCGCAAACCATCGCCATCCGTCGGCGCGACATCCACCGCCATGCCATCGCTCAATCGATACGATCCGACATGACAATCCTTCGTGGTGTCCGCCTGTGCCGCGGATGCGAACGAAACGGCGAGAGCGAGAGCGGCAACGGCTGTACGCATGGTGCGAAATCCCCAGGACTGTTCTCGCAGGTAGTCAGCGCCGCACGCGGTTGCAAGGGAATGGCGGGCCGATCGGCAATGCAATGGGCGCATTGCCCGTGAATACACGGCAGGTTCAACTGAACAGGCGGCTCGCGCTCAGGCCGTCGAATATGAATTGCATCGCCAACGCGGCCAGGAAAATACCCGACACGCGCGCGATCACGTTGGCGCCGGTGATGCCCAGCACTTTCATCAGCCGGTCGGACAGCAGCATCGACAGGAAGGTGACGAAGATCATCAGCACCAGCGCGCCGATGACGACGCCGGTTTCCGGCACCGTGTGCGCCTTGCCCATGAGCAGCACCATCGCCGTCATGCTTCCCGGACCGGCGGTGAGTGGAATGGCGAGCGGGAAGATGGCGATGTCGGTCTTCTGGATCTTGGCCTCATGCTCTTCCGTGCTGGTGATGGAGGAGATCGCGGAATGCTGGGCCAGCAGCAAGTCGGCGGCCACCATCAGCAGCAGCACGCCGCCCGCGGTGCGGAAGGCGGGCAGGCCGACGCCGATCAGTTCGAGCAACTGAATCCCGCCCAGCGCGAACGCCAGCAATACGCCCAGCGCGGTGGTGGCGGAGAGGATGGCGAGCTTGCGCCGATGCGGCGCGTCCATGCCCGCCGTCAGCGCCAGGAACATAGACGCCACCTCCACCGGCCCGATGGCGACGAACAACGTGGTCAGGGAGCTGGCGAACAGGTGGAACATGAATCGGGTTTAGCACGGACGGTGCAAAAAAGCCCGAAGGGGTTGCCTCCGGGCTTTGGGTTTGCACCGCTGCGTGCGCCTAGTGGTGACGGTCGCGGTGATAATCGCGATCGTGGCGGCGATAATCGTGATGATGGTGGCGGTGATCGTCGTGCCGCCAGTTGTAATAGCGGCCATTGTGATGGTGGCGGTAGCGATTCCACTCGCCGCGGCGCCAGTGGTGCCAACGGTGATAGTGATCGTAATACCCATCGGTATAAGCGAAGGCGATATTTCCGAAATCGAACGTGACCCCGACAGCCGCCTGGGCCGGCGCTGGAACGAAGGACGTTGCGGCGAAAATCGCAGCACCTCCCGCAAGCACCGCCGCAAAGATTGTTTTTCTCATAATCACATCTCCATTCAAGAGAAGCCCGCTCCGCCGGCGACTGTTGCACGGCAAGCGGCAGGGCCCAACCCCTGCCTCAAAATCGCTGTGATCTCAGTAGACTTCGAACAGTCCCGCGCCACCCATGCCGCCGCCGATGCACATCGACACGACGACATTCTTGGCCTTGCGGCGCTTGCCTTCGAGCAATGCATGGCCCGACAGACGCGTGCCCGTCATGCCGAAGGGATGGCCGATGGCGATGGAGCCGCCGTTCACATTGTACTTGGCCGGATCGATGCCGAGCTTGTCGCGGCTGTAGAGGCATTGCGACGCGAAGGCTTCGTTCAACTCCCACAGATCGATGTCGTCAACCTTGAGACCATGACGCGCGAGCAAACGCGGCACGGCGAACACTGGACCGATGCCCATTTCGTCCGGCTCGCAACCGGCGACGGCCCAGCCCTTGAACACGCCGAGCGGCTGCAGCCCGCGCTTCTCCGCTTCCTTGGCTTCCATCAGCACGACCGCGGCCGCGCCGTCCGAAAGCTGCGAAGCGTTGCCCGCAGTGACAAACTTGTCCGGGCCCTTCACCGGCGCAAGCTTGGCGAGACCTTCCAGCGTCGTGTCCGGGCGATTGCACTCGTCGCGATCCACAACGTAATCGACGAGGCTTTCCTCCTTCGTCTCCTTGTTGACGACCTTCATCTTGGTCTTCACCGGGATGATCTCGTCCTTGAACTTGCCGGCCTGTTGCGCGGCGGCCATGCGGCGCTGCGATTCCAGCGAATATTCGTCCTGATATTCGCGGGAGATGTTGTAGCGCTTGGACACCACGTCGGCGGTGTCGATCATCGGCATCCAGAAATCCGGATAGAGTTCGGTGAGGCGATCGGAACGCCCGCCGCCGCCGCCGCCCTGGTAGGTGATGGAGTCCACGCCCGAGCCGACCACGATGTCCGCGCCGTCATCGATGATGTAGCGCGCCGCGATGGCGATGGCGTTGAGGCCCGACGAACAGGCGCGATTCACGGTGACGCCCGAGGTCGTGACCGGAAGCCCCGCCAGCAATGCTGCCGCGCGCGCGACGTTGCCGGACGCCGCCACGCAGCCCGACACCACGTCTTCGACCTCTTTCGGATCGACCTTGGAACGCGCGACAGCCTGTTCGATGGCCGCGCCCAGCATGGTCATGTTGGACGTATTGTTGAACCCGCCTCTGGCCGCTTTGGCGAGACCTGTGCGGGCGTAGGATACGACGACTGCTTCTCTCATAAACTTTCTCCGTTTTTCAAAAATCAAAATCCGTTGTCATCCCCGGCGAGCCGCGAAGCGGCGAGGGAAGGGGACCCAGGTGGTCAGAACAATTACGGTTCATCCATATTCTAGACCGTTCTTGTGTTCACCACCTGGGTCCCCTTCCCCTCGCTTGCTCGGCCGGGGATGACAATTGTTATTTCGCGGGCTTCGTATTCAGCGGCTGCGGCGGCAGGTCGGAGAACTTCTTCTTCTCCGCCACCAGCTTCTCCAGCAGCGCGCTCGGCTTGAACGCGTCGCCCATCTGGCTCTGCCATTCCTTCATCTTGGCAAGAACCTTATCCAGGCCCACCGTGTCGCCATAGAACATCGGGCCGCCGCGATAGACCGGCCAGCCGTAACCGTTGATCCAGACAATATCGATGTCGGACGAACGGATGGCTTTGCCTTCCTCCAGGATCTTCGCGCCTTCATTGATCATCGGATAGATGCAGCGCTCCACGATCTCTTCATCCGAAATCGTGCGGCTGTTCACGCCGGACTTCTTGCGGAATTCCTCGATGATGCCGGTGGTGACGGGTGAGGGCGACGGCGTGCGGTTGGCGTCGTAATCGTAATAGCCCTTGCCGGTCTTCTGGCCGCGGCGATCCAGTTCGCACAAGCGATCCCGGATCGTCTCGCCCTTGGAGTTTTCCTTCACCCAGCCGATGTCGAGGCCGGCGAGATCGCTCATCTGGAACGGTCCCATCGGGAAGCCGAAATTATAGAGCGCGCGGTCCACGTCCCACGGCATCGCGCCTTCCATCACGAGCTTCTGCGCCTCACGCTGGCGGGGCGAGAGCATGCGGTTGCCGATGAAGCCGGGGCACACACCGGCCAACGCCGCGATCTTGCCGATCTTCTTGGCCGTCTGCGTGGCGGTGGCGACAACGGCATCGCTCGTCTTTTCGCCGCGCACGTTCTCCAAGAGCCGCATCACATTGGCGGGCGAGAAGAAGTGCATGCCGATCACGTCCTGCGGCCGCGAGGTGACCGAGGCGATCTCGTCGATGTTGAGATAGGAGGTGTTGGAGGCCAGCACCGCGCCTTTCTTCACGATCTTGTCGAGCTTGCCGAAAACATCCTTCTTGATGTCCATGCGCTCGAACACCGCTTCGATGACCATGTCCACATCGGCGAGGTCTTCGAGCTTGAGCGTCGGCGTGAGCAGCGCCATGCGCTTCTCCACATCGTCCTGCGTCATGCGGCCTTTCTTGGCCGTGTTCTCGTAATTCTTGCGGATGGTGGCGATGCCGCGATCCAGCGCGTCCTGCTTCATCTCCACGATGGTCACGGGAATGCCCGCGTTCAGGAAGTTCATCGAGATGCCGCCGCCCATCGTGCCGGCGCCGATGACGCCGACCTTCTTCACGGGGATCGTCGGGGTGTCGTCGGCGATGCCCGGAATCTTCCACACCTGGCGTTCGGCGAAGAACACATAACGCTGCGCCGCCGACTGGTTGCCGGTGACAAGCTCCATGAACAGCTTGCGTTCGGTTTTCAGGCCATCCTCGAAGCTCGGCGCATTCACCGCCGCTTCGATGCATTGGATGTTGTATTCCGGCGCGAGGAAGCCGCGGAATTTGCGCACATTGGCCTTGCGGAAATCGGCGAAGATCTCCGGCTTGCCGCGCGCCGCTTCCAGCTTCGTGTTGTTGTCGCGCACTTTCTTGAGCGGCTTGTTCTCTGCCACCGCCTTCTTCGCGAAGGCGACGGCCGCGTCTTTCAACTTGCCTTCCGGCGCCAGCTCATCGACGAGCCCGTTCTCCAAACATTGCTTCGCGCCGACATGCTTGCCGCTCGTCACCATGTCGAGTGCCGCTTCCACGCCCACGATACGGGGCAGACGCTGCGTCCCGCCCGCGCCGGGAAGAAGGCCGAGCGCCACTTCCGGCAATCCGCATTTCGCGCTCGGCACCGCCACGCGATAATGCGCGCAGAGCGCCACTTCGAGGCCGCCGCCCAGCGCCGTGCCATGGATCGCCGCGACCACCGGCTTGGGCGATCCTTCGATGATGTTCTCCACTTCAAAGAGTGAAGCACCCTTCGGCGGTTTGCCGAATTCGGAGATGTCCGCGCCCGCGATGAAGGTCTTGCCGTCGCAGATCAGCACGATGGCTTTGACGCTCGGATCGTCGATCGCCTGCTTGAAGCCGTTGGCCAACCCGTCGCGCACATCCGCGCCCAGCGCGTTCACGGGCGGGGAGTTGAGCGTTACGACGGCGATATCGCCGTCCTTGGAAAGATCAGTCACCGCATTGATGGCGGTCATGGCAGCCCTCATCGAAATGGAGTTTTTTGCATAGCAACATGAGGCTCGCCGCCGAGTCCAGAAGAAACGGTATGCGCACTTGCGCGCAGGCTTTCCCCCACGCAAACATGAGCCGGGGCGTGATGGAGGGATGTCATGGGATTGCGCGCCTCACTGCTGACCAAGCCAATCTTCGCCTGGGCGCAAACCGCGCTGCCCGCACTGTCGGACACCGAGCGCGAGGCCATCGAGGCGGGCGATACCTGGTGGGACGCCGATCTCTTCACCGGCAATCCGCGCTGGCAAAAGCTTCTGGCCGAAGCGCCCGCCAAACTTTCCGCCGAAGAGCAGGCCTTCCTCGACGGGCCGGTCGAAACCTTCTGCGCGATGATCGGCCACGCACACACGGCCAAGGACGCGCTCGCGAAAGGCGCTATCACGCAAGAAGAGGCAGATGCACTCGCCGCTGTCGACGACCTCGTTGCCAAAGTGATCGCGGTAGACGATTTCGCGCCGGAAGAACTGACTCATCACGACACTGTGACCACAATTCGATAGCAGCCGAAACGATCGCCACAGCGCCGCGATATAACCGCAGCGGAAACGTCGGCATTGAATCGTCATGTCCGCGAATGGCTTGATTCTGAAGAGGTGCGTTTGCGCGGCCGCGCTGATCGCCGCATCCGGCCGCGTCGCGGCGCAGGATGTGCCGTCCGCGCCCGGCCTGCATCGCGATGTTGTCTTTTCCGAATACGCAGCACCGTCCGAAAACCGGGAGATATTGCGGCGCATGCTCACGCCGCTCGCTTTCGCGCAAATGGAAAAGGTGGTGGCGCGTTCGGGAAAATCGCTGCAGACGCTGCCGCTCGATCTGAAGGACGAGCGCTTCACCGTCTATGTTCCGGCGACGCCGCCGCCACCCGCCGGTTACGGTCTGCTGGTGTTCGTGCCGCCCTGGGATGATGCGCGGTTGCCGGACGGCTGGTCTTCGATCCTCGATGCGCGCGGCATCGTCTTCGTGACAGCGGCGCGCTCGGGAAACGAGCAGGGTGTCGTGAACCGCCGCGCACCGCTTGCGCTCCTGGCGGAGGAGAACACGGTACGCCGCTATCGCATCGATCCGGCGCGCATCTATGTCGGCGGCTTCTCCGGCGGATCGCGCGTGGCGATGCGGCTGGCACTGGCCTATCCCGACATCTTCACCGGCGCTTTCCTCAATGCGGGCGCGGATCCGATCGGGGACGCGTCGGCGCCGCTGCCGCCGGACGATCTGTTCTCCCGAGTTCAGCAATCCTCGCATCTTTATTATGCCACCGGCGCGCTGGATCTGGGCACACTCGGGATGGATGCGCGAAGCCTGCATGCGATGCGCGATTTGTGCGTCTTCAACACGCAGTCGGCGCGCACGCCGCGCACGGGGCACGACATCGCGGACGCGCATGTGCTGTTCGCGGCGCTCGATTTCCTCGCTGCGCCGCCCGCAACCGATGATGAAAGGCTCGCCGCCTGCCGCAAGAATCTCGAAGCCGATTTGCAGCAAGCGCTTCAGGACATTCGCGCCGCGCTCGCACAGGGAAGGAAGAATGATGCGCGCAAGATGCTCCTGGACGCGAACAACCGCTTCGGCGGGTTGGCGGCGAACGACCTTATCGCGCTGGCGGAACAGCTAAATCTGGATGCGATGGTGCAACCGCAGAGCCGCTAGCCGTTGCCCAGCGCCAGATCGCTCACATAGGGATTGGTCTTGCGTTCCCAGCCGAAGGTGCTGGTGTCGCCATGGCCGGGCACGAAGGTGATGTCGTCGCCCAGGGGCCACAGGCGCTGCGTGATCGAGTCCACAAGCTGCTGATGGTTGCCGCGCGGAAAATCCGTGCGTCCCACCGATCCGCGGAACAGCACATCGCCCACAAATGCGATCCGTACCGCCTCATTATATATGACGACATGGCCCGGCGTGTGCCCGGGGCAATGGCGCACGCCGAACACCGCTTCGCCCACGGTGATCGTGTCGCCGTCTTCCAGCCAGCGGTCCGGCAGACAATTCTCGGCATCGCCGAAGCCGGGGCGCACCTTGTTGCGGCCAAGGTCTTCCAACAAGAAGAGATCGTCCTTGTGTGGCCCCTCGATCTTCACGCCGAATTCGCGCGCCAGCTTCGTGGCGCCGCTGGCATGGTCCAGATGGCCATGTGTCAGCAGCACCTTCTCCAAAGTCACGCCCTGCGCGGCGATCAATTTTTTGAGGCGGTCAAGATCGCCGCCCGGATCGACCACGGCCGCGCGCTTCGTCGCCGTGCACCACACCAGCGAGCAATTCTGCTGGTAGGGCGTCACGGGCAGCACGGCGGCTTTGATGGGCGGCTCGATCATCTGCCCAGATGATGCGAGCGGGGGAAATATGGCAAGATGAAATCATGGCTCCGTTCCTTTTGACCCCGCGCCTGACGCTGCGTCCGCTGGCCGCGCGCGACGTGGACGCTGTCTTCGCCATGATGTCCGACGACGAAACGATGCGCTTCTGGGATTGGCCTGCCTTCAAGGACCGCGAGACGGTGGCGGAGGTCATCGCCGCTCAGCTTGAAGACATGAAGGACGGCAACGCGCTCTACTGGGCCGTGTCGCTGACGCCGGAGGGCACGGCCATCGGCTCCTGCGATCTGTCGGACATCGACCGGCATCACGCGCGCGCCGAAGTCGGATTTCTCTTCAACCGCAGTCATTGGCGCAATGGCTATGCGCGCGAAGCGATGGACGCGGCGATGCAGTATGGATTCGACGATCTGAATCTGCGCCGCTTGTGGGCGCGCTTTCACACCGGCAACATGGCGTCGCAGCGATTGCTGGAGCGGCTGGGCTTTTCGCGCGAGGGCACGCTGCGTGGGCATATCGTTCGTGAAGGCCTGCGTCGCGATTGCGAGATTTACGGACGTATGCGCTAATGGCGCCCGACAGCGGGGAATGGCCGTCATGAACAAGATTCCAGTGTTTGGAACGATTGCGCATGCCTATGGTTTTGCGGTCGGAAATTTCCTGCGCATTCTGGGTATTGTCTGGGCGCCGCTCGGGGTTTCCATCGCCGTGGGCTTGATGGTGACACCCGGATTTCTCGGCAACCACACACCCATCAACGATCTGGAGGCGATCCAGCGGCAATCGCTGCGACTGTCGCCATTCATCTTCGTGTTCTCGCTTTTCATCCGCGCGATGATCGGTGTCGGCGTGACGGAGCTTGCGCTGGGCAAACGCAGCGGAAACACATTCGTGTATTTCTCTCTCGGCGCGCCGGTGTGGCGGCTGATCGGTGCGTGGCTGCTGTTCCTGCTGGTGATGATCGTAATCTATATCGGGCTGATCATCGTCACGGCGGTCGTCGCGGTTGGCGGCGGCTTGATGGTGGCGGCGATGAAGTTGTCCACCGGTGCCCATGCGATCGCGGTCGGCCTGCTTGTCCTGTTCTGCTTCTTCCTGTTCCTCGGCTCTCTCATCTACATCATGGCGCGGCTGACCTTTCTCATTCCGCCGGTCGTTGTGGAGGAGAACAAGGTGGATCTGGCGCGCGGCTGGATTCTCACCCGGGGCAGCTTCTGGCGGATCTGCGCCATCGGCTTTGCGATCTTCATTCCGCTGATCCTGATCCAGGGCGCCATCGTCGTCTCGGTATATGGCTTGGACTTCTTCCACCGCTTCGCGGACATCATGCGCGCCGGTTTCATGCGGCAGCTCAGCGAAGATGCGATGCGTCAGCAGATGGATATATGGGGCGCGGCGGTGCGGGCGCGCGGGCTTCAGGTCTGGCCGTTCATGGCGGCCGTCGGCCTGGTGTTCGAAACCTTCGCCTATGGCCTTCTCTATGGCGCATCGGCATTCGCCTATCGCGAAGTCAATCCGACGCCGGCGGAGACGCGATCCGATCCCGTATGAAGAACGGCGCATAGAAAATCAGGATCAGTACGATCGCCATCGCCGCGAGTTCGGCAATGTACCACGGCCATGGCGCCAGCACGCTCATGATGGTGGCCGTTGGAGGCTTGGCGCGCAGATAACCGAAGTTCACGTTGAATGCCCAGTCCACCGCGCTCGCCGCCAGGAAATAAACGAAGGTCCATCCGATCACGCGCGGGATGGAGGACAGATAAGGGCGCAACCGCGCCGCGAAAGTGAGATAGAGCGTCGATGCAACGACGCCGCCGTGGAACGCGAAGAAGATGATGAAGCGCATGTCGGGAAAATCGGATTTGAGGTCCGGCGTGATCATCGCCAGCAGCGTTCCGCAGAGGCACCAGAAATAGGCGAGCTCATAGGTCTTCTGATTGGGCACGAGCAGCGTGATGATCGTGGCGATGGTGGCCCAGTCGCACAGGTGCATCGGCAGGAGCGTTTGAGGCGATTGCCATCCCAGATCGAAGATCATCCAGAACCACAGGACCCATGTACTGATCAGCCATGTCGCGAACGCGAGGCGTGCCGCGCGCACCGTGGCCATGCTGCGCCGCGTCAAAAGCGCGAGCACAACCGGCACGATAAACGTCAGTGCCAGAACGATCAGATGATCGCGGCCGAACAGAACGAAAGGATGTGACATCAAAGACCCCATGCGCCGCGCGCAGCATAGCGATTTTCCCTTCGCCGTCAGCGACGGAATCGTTACAGTCCGGCTTCCACGAGGTGCGCGGGGGCGCCGGCTTCGAGAGGATAGACTTGTGACCACACGCGCGTTGCTGCTTGCCGCCGCCCTTCTTTCCACCACACCCGTTTTTGCCCAGCAGGCCGCCGGTCCTTCGGCGCTGCCGATGCCAGCCGAAATCCCCGCGCCAAAGGACGTCGCCTATCCCGGCACGATCAAGCTGGCGGTGGACGCCACCGACACCACGCGCGGCATCTTCCGCATCCACGAGACGATCCCAGTTCCGCAAGGCACCAGCGACTTCATCCTGCTCTATCCGCAATGGCTGCCCGGCAACCATTCGCCGTCCGGCACGATCAACAAGCTCGCGGGTCTCGTCATCAAGGCGGGTGGCAAGGTGATCCCGTGGAAGCGCGACGTGGTGCATGTCTTCGCGTTCCATATTCCCGTGCCCAAGGGCGCAACCAGCATCGACGCGGACTTCCAGTTCCTCTCCGCGACCGACAAGCCGCAAGGCCGCATCGTGATGACGCCCGCGATGATGAGCCTGCAATGGAATTCCATGGCGCTCTATCCGGCGGGTTACTATTCGCGCCGCATCATGTTCGCGCCGAGCGTGAAATTCCCCGCGGGCTGGCACTACGCCAGCGCGCTAACCCCGCAAACGGGGCAGGGCAACGCCACCTTCCAGCCCGTGCCGTTCAACACGCTGGTGGATTCGCCCATGATCGCGGGCAAGAATTTCGTGCGCGTGGATCTCGATCCCAGCGGCAAGACGCAAAACCATCTCGATGTGATCGCGGATTCACCGAACGACCTGAAGATGACGCCGCAGCAGATCCAGGTGCATCGCAATCTGGTGGATCAGGCCTACAAGACGTTCGGCTCGCACCATTACGATCATTACGACTTCCTCTTCTCGCTCTCCGATCACATGGGCGGCAACGGCCTTGAGCATCACCGCTCGAGCGAGGACGGCGTCGGCTCCAAATATTTCACCCATTGGGACAAGATGGCGGCGGAGCGCGATCTTCTCGCGCATGAGTTCACGCATAGCTGGAACGGAAAATTCCGCCGCGGCGCCGATCTGTGGACGCCCAACTTCAACGTGCCGATGCGCGACAGCCTGCTGTGGGTCTATGAAGGCCAGACACAGTTCTGGGGCTACGTGCTCGCCACGCGCGCGGGACTCTGGAACAAGCAGATGGGCCTCGATGCGATCGCCGAGACCGCCGCCGTCTATGCACTGCGTCCCGGCCGCCAGTGGCGCAATGTTCTGGACACGACCAACGATCCGATCATCGCCCATCGCGCGCCCGCGCCGTGGCGCAACTGGCAGCGCAGCGAGGATTATTACAGCGAAGGCCAGCTCATCTGGCTGGAAGCGGACATGCTGATCCGCCAGAAGACGAACAACAGCAAATCGCTCGACGATTTCGCCAAGGCGTTCTTCGGCATCAACAATGGCAGCTACGTCACCGTCACCTACAATTTCGACGATGTGGTGAAGGCGCTGAACAGCGTCGTGCCCTATGACTGGGCCACCTTCCTGCATTCGCGGCTGGACAAGACGGGCACCGATCCGCTGGGCGGTTTGAAGATGGGCGGCTACAAGCTCGCCTTCACCGACAAGCCGACGGACTACATCAAGTCGAACGAAGGCATCCGCAAGATCACCGATCTTCTGTTCTCGCTGGGCGTCATCCTCGACAAGAAGGGCGTAGCGACGGAAGTGATGTGGGACGGTCCTGCGATGAAGGCCGGCGTCACCGTCGGCACCGAGATCGTGGCGGTGAACGGCAACGCTTACGATGCCGACGACCTGAAGGACGTCATCACCGATGCGAAGGCCAACAACGCGCCGATCCAGCTTCTGCTGAAAGACAGCGACCAGTACCGCACCGTGAGCGTGAATTATCACGGCGGCCTGCGCTATCCGCATCTGGAGCGTCTACCCGGCACTCCCGCGCTGCTGGACGACCTGCTGGCGCCCCGCAAGTAGCGGATTTCGCGCAAGGAAATACGCGAGAGACCGCGCATCGCGATTTTGCTACAGTCCCCCAACGGATGGGTTGGGGGACACATCATCATGGCAAGATTGACACGGCGCTCGGTTCTCGCGGGCGCTGCCGTTTCGACGGCTGCGCTCGGCGCGGAAAAAGTCGCGCGCGCGGCGGGTGTGCGGAGCAAGCTGGTTTTCATCAGCGACGTTCACATCGGCGATAACAGCCCGACCGTCTGGTACCAGCAGAAATATCACGAGCCTTATCTGCTGGCGCTGTTCGACCATGTGATCGCCAACGCGGATTCGATTCAGGAACTGATCGTCCTGGGCGACTTCGTGGATTTCTGGACCTATCCGCCGGAGCGCCGCCCGCCCACCTTCGCCGAAATCGCCGCCGCCAATCCCGCCGTGCTGGGACCGAAAGGCGCACTGGCGCGGGCGGTGCGCGCGCTGAACGGGCGCATGACCTACATCCCGGGCAATCACGACATGACGATCACGCAGGCCGATCT
>Ga0207657_10002442_pt1 | contig 20076 bp, 18 predicted proteins | sample KBSC33metaG_FD_184316 | JGI IMG/M metagenome (GOLD analysis project Ga0207657, IMG submission 184316) | Corn rhizosphere microbial communities from Kellogg Biological Station, Michigan, USA - KBS C3-3 metaG (SPAdes) (version 2) | ecosystem: Host-associated > Plants > Roots > Rhizosphere > Soil ... | reverse complement strand
CCGCACCACGGTGCAGGCACGGTCGTGAAGCGCGAGAAGAAGGAAGTTCTCGGCGAGAAGCGCGAGTACCTCACGATCAAGATCCTGCACAACGACATGACCGTGAACGTTCCCGCCGACAACGCCGAGCGCGTGGGTCTGCGCAAGGTGATCGACGAAGAGGCGGTCAAGAAGGTCGTCAAGTACCTGACCTCCGGTGGCACCGAGATGCCGAAGAACTGGAACCGGCGCTTCAAGCACAACCGCGACAAGATGAAGACCGGTGACATCTACGAGCTCGCCGAGGTCGTGCGCAACCTTGCGCTTCGCGACGGCGAGAAGGGCCTCTCGACCGGCGAGAAGCAGATGTACGTCAAGGCGAAGAAGATCCTCGCCTCCGAGCTCATGTACGCGAAGAACATGAGCGAGGACGAAGCGCTCGAGTGGCTCGAGGAAACGCTGACCGAAGGCGCGAAGCCCAAGGCAGCCGCCGAGAAGAAGCCCGCGGCTGCAAAGAAGCCCGCCGCCGCCGCGCGGAAGACGACGACGGCTGCCGCGAAGAAGCCGGCCGCGAAGAAGCCCGCCGCAGCTCGGTGAGCGTCTGGGCCGTCCTCGTCGCCGCCGGGCGAGGGGAGCGGCTCGGAGAAGACCGGCCGAAGGCATTCGTGCGCCTCGGTGAGCTGCCGCTACTCGCGGAGCCGCTCCGGCGGCTCGACGAGAGCGACTGGATCGATGCCGTCGTCGTGGTCGCCCCGCCCGACTGGGAGGAGCCGGCGATCCTGCTCGCGGAGGAGATCGGAGCGTCGAAGGTGACGGCGTGCGTCACCGGCGGCGAGACCCGCGGCGAGTCGGTGCGCGCGGGCGTTGCCGAGGTCCCGGAGGACGCGGCGGTGATCCTCGTGCACGACGCGGCCCGGCCGCTGCTCCCGGACGAGGTGATCGGCCGCGTGATCGAGGCGCTCGGCGAGGGCTTCGACGGCGCCGTCCCGGCGCTGCCGGTGCCCGACACGGTCAAGCGCGTCGACGGCGACCTCGTCCTGGAGACGCTCGACCGTGCCGAGCTCGTCACCGTCCAGACGCCACAGGCGTTCGTGGCCTCGGTGCTCCGGGCTTGTGTTGAATCAACACAAGGAACGACGGACTGCGCGTCGCTCCTGGAGACATCCGGTGGACGTGTCCGGATCGTCCAGGGGGACGAGCGGCTCCTCAAGGTGACCACGCGGGCCGACCTGGAGCGGATCGCAGCTTGGCTGTAGAGGCGGTCGTCTTCGACGTCGGCGAGACGCTCGTCGACGAGACGAACATGTGGGTGCGCGCCGCGGAGGCGGCCGGGCTCACGCCGTTCACGCTGATGGCGGGGCTCGGCGCGACGATCGCGCTCGAGCGGCCGCACGACGCAGTCTGGTCGATGCTCGGCGTCGAGCCCCCGGCCGGGACGTGGACGATGGACGACTGGTATCCCGACGCCCGCCCCTGCCTCGAACGCCTGCGGAGCGCCGGCTATCGCGTCTGCGCCTGCGGCAACACACCCGCCTTCGTCGAGCAGGAGCTCGCGCCGCTCGTCGACGCGGTCGCCTCGTCGGAGGGCCTCGGCGTCTGGAAGCCGGCGCCCGAGTTCTTCGAGCGTGTGGTCGACCTCGCCGGCGTTCCGGCTGAGAGGATCGCCTACGTGGGCGACCGCGTCGACAACGACGTCGCGCCGGCGATCGCCGCCGGCATGACCGGCGTCCACATCCGCCGCGGCCCGTGGGGCTACCTGCAGGAACCGCCGGCGGACGCGATTCGCATCGCGTCGCTCGACGAGCTGCCCGAGGTGCTGGCGTGACCCTGCGGGTCGGGCTGGGCGTCGACGCGCACGCGTTTGCGGAAGGCGTCGCGCTCGTGCTCGGCGGCGTCCGCTTCGATCACCCGCGTGGGCTCGCCGGGCACTCGGACGGGGACGTGATCGCGCACGCGCTCACCGACGCGATCCTCGGCGCGGCCGGGCTCGGCGACATCGGGTCGCTGTTCCCGTCGGGAGACGAACGGTTCCGCGGCGCCGTCAGCATCGAGCTCCTTCGCGAGGCGCACCGGCAGGTGCGCGACGCGGGGTGGACGGTCGTGAACGCCGACTGCATCCTGATCGGCGAGGAGCCGCGCATCGCCCCGCGCCGCGACGAGATGCGCAACCGCCTGTCGGATGCTCTCGACGGCGCCGAGGTGAACGTCCGCGCGACGACGACCGACGAGCTCGGGTTCACCGGCCGCAGCGAGGGCCTCGCGGCTCAGGCTGTCGCGCTGCTCGAACGCGCCTAGCGGACGACCACGTTGAGGGCGCGCCCGTCGGGCAGCGCGAAGTGCCGCTCGCCGGGGGTGTCCGAGACCTCGAGCACGAGGTGGCCGAGGGCGGCGCCGGCCGCGGCGGTCGCGATCACCGCCTCCGCTGCGGGGCGTCCGCCGTCGGCGGGCGGATCGGTGCTGTCGAAGCCGTCGCGCTCGCCGCGCAGGAACGCGGCGAAACCGGTGCTCGGCGCGTGGAAGTTGAGCCACGTCGTCGTGCCGTCGCTCGCGTTGTCGAACGCGTGCACGACGCCGGGCGGGACGAGCACCGCGGTCCCCGGGCCTGCCTGCACCTGTTCGGCGTGCGGCCCGACGGCGAACGTCAGCTCGCCCTCGAGGACGTAGAACCCGTCGACGTGCTCGTGATGGACGTGCGGCTCGGCGCCGGGCTCGTGCGGTCCGAATCGCGACCACGTCATGTCGAGCGCGGGATCCTCGACGAGGATCCGGATCTCGCGAGTAGCGCTTCGGTTGGCGACTGCGGGCGCGCCGGCAGGGTCGAGCGTCACGCCGCCAAGCTACTACGCGGCAGCGGCTTGACTTCCGCGTCCGGCGTTTCGGCGCGGGCGAGGACGGCCGCCGCGGCGACGACGAGCGCGAACCCCGCGGCGCGGACTCCGCCGAGCGGCCCGCCCGGCAGGTGCTCGTTGAAGAGGAACAGCCCTGCAGCGATCGGCAGGGCATTCGTGAGGAGCGTCGCCGTGCCGGCGGTCGCGAGCGCGCCGCCGCGCTGGAACCCGAACTGGAGCGCCACGAACGCGAGACCGTGTGCGGCGAGCATCGCGATCAGGAAGAGCGTCCAGGCGCCGCCGAACGTCCCGGCCTTCGTCGCGATGTCACCGGTGGCGTAGAGCAGGCCGGCGGCGACGCCGAGTGACGCACCGGCAGCGAGCTTGAGCCCGCTGGAGGACGAGAGCGCCGCGATGCCGGTGAGCACGACCAGCCACACGGCGACGTCGACGGCCTTCGTCGCGTGCGCATTCGTCGTTCCGCCGGCGAGCGAGACTGCGAGTAGCCCGAGCCCGATCGTGGCGACGACGATCGCAGCGGACTGAACGCGCGTCATCGGATCGCCGCGGCGCCGCGCCAGCGCCGCGAGGACGGCGATGCCGCCGGCCGAGACGCCCTGCACGAGCGAGAGCGGCGCCAGCGCGAGCGCCGCGATGTAGAAGACCCAGCCGAGGATCCCGACGACGAAGCCGGACAGCCACGAGAGGTCGCTGAAGAGCGACCGGAGCGATCGGACCGGTGCCCGCAGCGAGAGCGGCGGGAGATCGCGCGCAGCGCCGTGTTGTGCGAGGTAGCCCCAGTTGAGCGCCGTCGCCGAGAGGAGCGACAACACGAGCGCGGCGGCGAGGTTCACCGGCGCTCGCCGCGGAAGGGCAGATAGGCCTCGGCCGCGAGGGCTGCGATCCCGACGCGGGGGAGATCGCGGCGGCGCTCGTAGACGACGAAACGCGGCTCCCATCGCGGGAAGAACTTGCGGTTGAACGCGAGCAGGTTGTCGAGCTGGAAGCGACCTTTCAGCCCGAGCAGTGCGCGCCGCTGCATCTCCTGCATGGCTGTCAGATCGGCCTCGGGCGCGAGCAGCGCGGCGAACGGCGCGAAGTTGAGCGACACGCGCTCGAATCGGTGCGTGCGCGCCCAGTCGATAGCCGCGCAGATCAGCCATTCGTTGAAGCCGTTCGGCGTGTCGCGGTGGCGCGGCATCGACGAGAGCGAGAGCGCGCCGGCGGCGGGCAGGACGGCGAAATGGAGGAACCCGGCCGCCGTCCCGTCGGGCTCGAAGCCGACCACGAACACCGCATCTTCGTCGTCGAGCCCGAACAACGCGTCGAGTGCCATCACGAACCCTCGCTCGGGCTGGTCGCCGCGCCACTCGTCGGCCACGGCCTCGAGCTCGACCCGGAGCGGCGAGTCGATCGCGCTCGGTGAGAGCACGCGCGTCGTGTAACCGGCGTTGTCGAGGCGGTGCACCGATTGGCGCACCTTGCGGATCGCGCGTCCCTCGAGCGAGAACGTCGCGGTGTCGACGATCGCTTCGTCGCCGTGGTAGAGCGCATGCAGGCCGTGTCGCGCGTACACGTCGAGCCAGCGCTCGGACGCTCCGAGGATCGCGACGCGCCAATCGCGTGCGCGCGCATGCGCGACGAAGCACGCGACGAGGCCGTCGCCTGCATCCGCCGGGCCGACCGGATCACCGGAGACGATCGCCACGCCGTTCACGACACGGTAGGCGACGAATGCCGACTCGTCGTCGCTGAAGAAGTACGACTTGTCGCGCCGCAGGACGAACGGTGCGAGCGTGTCGACGCCCCACGCGTGTACCAGCGATCGCGCGATCTCACGCTCGCGCTCGAGCTGCGCGACACGATGGCGCCACGGCGCGAGCCAGCCGGCGAGCACCCACGCGACGGCGGCGAGCCCGAACAGGAGGAGCGAGAGGGGGTACCAGTGGCCGAAGTGACCGGCCAGGTGCGGCGATCCGTGGAACTCGAGGCCGATCAGGCCGCGTCCCACCTCGCGGGCGGCGAAGCCGGCGGTGAAAGGCTGGTCCGCCGCGATGCGGTTCAGCCACAGCGCCGCCACGCCGTACGTGGCGAGCGTCGCGGTCGCGATCCCGAGCCGGGTGAGGAGAAGGTGCTTCGTCGCCTCGTCGCCCGGACCGTCGAAGTCGTGCCGGCGCGCGAGCAGCACGACGACGAGGGCGGCTGAGACCAGCGTGCCGTGACTGAAGCCGTGCAGCACGTGCAGCAGGGTCGAGAGCCCCGCGAGCGCGACGGCGACCTGCCACGAGCGGCGGCGCCGGCGTGCCAGCCCGCGCGAGGCGACCAGCAGACCGCACGCGAGCAACGCGCTCGTCGCGTGCGCGAGCGGACCGACGCCGTCCGGCGTCATCGACCGCAGCAGGCCGCCGTCGTCTCCCGGGAGCATCGCGTGGAACAGGTCGAGCGCGCCGCCCGTCGCGACCGCGGTCGCCACGAGGAGCGGAGTGCGCCGGGCTCGCGCGCGCGGGCTCGCGATCGCCGCGATCGCAATCGCAGTCGTCATCGCCGAGAGATACACGGGCTTGAGCGTGTCGGCCGCATCGAGGGCGGAGCGCATCGAGATCTGACGGACGACCGAGATCGAGACGCCGCTCTCCAGGTACTCGAAGAGCCCGACGGCGACGCCGAGCACGACGGCCGCGGTCAGCCGGTCGGCGCGCGACCAGCGGACGAGGAGGCCGAGGATCGTTCCCGCGACGAGCCAGACGAAGACGTACCAGAGGACCGGTGAGGCGGCGTGGCGAGAGAGCTCGTCGAGCGGCAGCGCCTCGCCGATGCGCGGTCCGGGGACCGCCGGTCGCACGAGGTACAGCCAGCCGGTCGCCGACGCGGCGACGACGACCGCGAACGGCAGGGCCGTCGCTCTACGCAGCACCGACGCCTCTCGAGAAGGCGAGGTACGCGCGCGCCGCGTTGCCGCGCCAGATCGCCCAGTTGTGGCCGCCGCGGACGACATAGAAGTGGTGCGAGATGCCGAGCGACGAGAGCTCGGAAGCGAACGCCACGTTCTGCCCGCGGAAGCGCGTGTCCTCGGCGCCGGTGTAGAACCAGAACCGCACCCGGGTCGCGCGCAGAGCCGGTGCGACGCTCGGGATCGTCAGCGCGGGGCTGTTCGCGGCGATGCGCGCTTCGTCCCGGCCGAAGATGGCGCGAATCGGGTCCGCGTCTTCGTAGCCGCTCCAGCTCTCGACGAGCTTGAACTCGTGTGGGTGGTGCACCGCGATGTTGATCGCGCCGTAACCGCCTTCCGAGAGACCGCCGATCGCACGGCCGTCCTGCGCGGCGATCGTGCGGTAGCGCTCGTCGACTGCGTGGACGAGGTCGCGTGCGACGAACGTCGCCCAGCCCTCGTGCTTGCGGATCCCGTTCACCCACTCCTTGTCGGTGAACGAACCGGTCGAACCGAACGGCATGACGAGGATGGCGGGGCGCGCGCGGTGCAGCGCGACGAGCTCGTCCTCGACGACGCCCATGCGCACGGTCTGGAGGAACGCGCCCGGCCGTCCGGGCACGCCGTGCAACAGGTAGAGGACCGGGTAGCGACGCGCGGGATGCCGGGCGTATCCCGGCGGGAGGTAGACGTCGACCGGCTGGCGCCGTCCCCCGAGTGCCGCACTCGTCACGTAGAAGCGTGTCGCGGTGCCCTGGACCTGCACGAACGCCGCGTCGCGCGGCGGGGCGAAGCCGCGGTACGTCCAGTAGTTGTCGACGTAGTGGAAGACGCCGACGAGGCCGACTGCGACGAACACGACGGCCGCGACGACCGCCGCGCGGGCCCAGGACGGCGCCAGTGCCTGCGTCACGGGACTGGTTGTACGTCCTCACCCGTCAAGAAGGTGGAAGGGATGGGTTAAGCGTGAGTTCAGCGCGGTGCGGACATGTGCCGCAGCGCGAGCCGGAGCCAGGCCGTCCCGTGCGCCTTCCAGAGGGCCGTGGTGTGCGCGCCCGGATAGAGGTCGAACGTGTGCGCGACGCGGTCGGCCGCCAGCTGGGCGTCGAAACGCATGTTGTCGCTGCGGAACCGGGTGTCCCCTCGGCCGACGTAGAACCCGATGAACGTCGGCTCTCGCTTCTCGTCGCTGCGCAGGTCGCCCACGAGGTTCCGCGCCGAGGCCGCGGGCTCGCGGGGTAGAGACACGGTTCCCGTCGGATCGGTCGGGTGGAAGTAGCCCGACCACGACTCGATCACGCTGAACTCCGCGAGGTGGTGGAGGCCGATGATCATCGCCCCGTAGCCGCCGGCGGAGACGCCGACGATCGCGCGGGCCGAGCGCGAGCGGATCGTCCGGAAGTGCGTGTCGACGTAACGCGGCACCTCCGTCGCGGCATACGTCTCCCAATTCCGGCCGGCCCCCCAGTTCAGATACTCGGGATCGCGGTCGCCGACGCGCGCGCCCTGTGGGATGACGAGGATCGCCGGCCCTGCGCGCTCGAGCTCGTCGATGAGCCAGTCGTTGCCGCGGTACGCGGCGGCGTTCGCAGGCAGGCCGTGCAGGAAATAGACGACGGGATAGCGCGTGGTCGAGTCCGAGTAGCGGGGCGGCAAGACGACGCGCGCGTGCACCGTCCCGTTGAGTGCGACCGACGTGATCCTCTCGTCCAGGTCGCGCGACTGGTGCAGGATCGCGGCGCCCGCAGCCGCCGCGGCCGCGAGGACGACCAGGGCGATCGGCGTGGCGCGGCGGTAGCGCACGCCGCCAAGGTACCCGGGCTTACGAGACGATCACATGCGCTGCGTACGTTCTCGCGATGGCGTTACTCGCAGCGCTCGTGACCGCGGCGGTGCTGCCTGGATTCACGGCGTTCGCGACCGGCCCGAACGGCGGCGCCGTGCTCGCCGGCACGTTCCCCGGAGCCGCCCGGCCGGGCTACGTGTACCTGCCGCCCGGCTACTCGCCCACGCACCGCTACCCGGTCGTCTATCTGCTGCACGGCATGCCCGGCTCGCCGAGCGAGTACCTCGACGGCACGAACCTCGCGCCGTTCGCCGACGCGGCGATCTCAACCGGGAGGCTGCGCCCGTTCATCGCGGTCATGCCTGCGGCGGGAGTCGACCCGAAGTACGACGGCGAGTGGGCCGGGCCGTGGGAGCGTGAGGTCGTCGACGACGTCGTCCCGTTCGTCGACGCGCGCCTCGCGACCGTCGCGACGCCGGAGGGCCGCGTGCTCGCCGGGTTGTCGGCCGGCGGCTTCGGCGCCGTCTACATCGCGCTACGCCACCCGGGTCTCTTCGGTGCGGTCGAGTCGTGGAGCGGCTACTTCCATCCCCTTCGCGACGGCCCGTTCAAGCACGACACGAACGCCGAGCTGCGCGCCGACGACCCGCGCGTGCTCGTCCAGTCGGAGGGAGCGGCACTGCGCCGCGACGGCACGCGCTTCTTCCTCTCGAGCGGGCCGTACCACTCGCACTGGTTCAAGCCGACCGAGACGCGCATGTTCGCCGAGACGCTGCGGCAGTTGAAGGTGCCCGTGCGCACGCTCTTCACCTCGAGCCTGAAGGGCGAGTGGCGGACGCAGTTCGATGCAGGCCTCACGTGGGCGCTACGCGGGCAGTGACGCGACGCCGTCCCTGAGTTCGACGAGGCCGTCGCGCTCGAGCGACACGAGTGCGTCACCGTCCGTCGGCTGCTCTCCGGCTGCGACGGCGCGCAGGACGTGTGCGCGCCGTTGCCGGAACGAGCCCTCGAACGCCGACTGCTTCCGCAGCGGCTCGTAGCGCCGTCCGCGCGACGGGCAGCCGTCGGCGAGCGGGCACAGCTCGCAGCGCGGGATGCGCGCCAGGCAGATCGTCGCGCCGAGGTCGAACAACGCTTGCGCGCACGCGGCGTCGAACTGCACGCCGGTGCGCTCCTGCACGCGCCGGATGTTGACGTCGATCGGCAGGACGGCGCGGCCGAACGCGAAGTTGCCGACGGCGGCCGCGGTGTACGGGCCGACGCCGGGCAGCTCCGTCAGGTCGTCCGGCCAGCCGTTCGCGGCGACGTGGCACGCGGCGCGGTGGAGGTTGATGGCGCGCCGGTTGTAGCCGAGCCCCTGCCAGGCGACGATCACGTCTGCCGCCCGCGCGGCCGCGAGGGCCTCGACGGTCGGCCAGCGTGCGAGCCACGACTCGTAGCGCGGGATCACCCGCTCGACCTGCGTCTGCTGCAGCATCACCTCGCTGACGAGGATCGCGTAGGGATCGCGGGTTTCCCGCCACGGCAGCTCGCGGCCGTTCCGGCTGTACCAGGCGAGGAGCAGCTCGCGCACGAGCCCGAGGCTAGTCGGCTGTCCGGATTCCCGCACCATCGAACACCTGCTGGCCGTATTCACGGGAGGCCTGCGCACCGGCAGCCTGACGGCATGCGCGAGTTGGATCAGAGAACAGGCGACGGATTCATGGTGACGCTCCTCTGGAGCGAGGACACCGGCTCGGTGTTCGTGTGCGTCGACGACGAGCGGACGGAAGAGGCATTCCACTTCTCCGTCGACCCGGCGGACGCGCTCGAGGCGTTCCGGCATCCGTACGCGTACAGCACGCGCTCGCGCACCCGGCTGCTCGCCGTCTAGCGGGTGAAGTGTGGGGTTAGCCCCACCGCGAGATGCCGGGGCACCCGATTCGCAAACAGGGAAGCGACAGGCAGGCTGGCTGAAGGTGACTACGACAGATCAGGAGACCGAGATGAGGTTCAACATCGCCGCGCGCGCAGGGCGCTGGAGCGCGGACAACTGGAAGAAGGCGGTGGGGGCGTGGCTCGTCTTCTGCGTGTTGGCGGTCGCGCTCGGCGGCGCCGCCGGCACGAAGGTGCTGAAGGAGGCCGACACGGCGGCCGGAGGCACGCGCAAGGCCGAGCAGATCTTGAAGCGCGCCGGGTTCCAGGACCGGGCGGGCGAGAGCGTGCTCGTCCAGTCCAAGGGCAAGACGATCGACGATCCGGCGTTCCGTGCCGCGGTCGGCGACGTTGCCACGTCGGTCGCGAGGCTGTCCGAGGTTCGGCGCGTGCGGTCGCCGCTCGCGCCCGGCAACGGAGGCCAGATCTCGAAGGATCGGCATTCCGCGCTCGTACAGTTCGAGATCCGCGGCGAGCAGGACAGTGCCGACAAGCGCGTCCAGCCGGTGCTCGACGCGGTGGAGAAGGCCCAGAAGCGGAATGCGTCGTTCACCGTCGCCGAATTCGGGATGGCGAGTGCGGCGCACGAGCTGAACAAGACGATGAACAAGGACTTCCAGCGCGCCGAGTACTCGTCGCTGCCGGTGACGCTCGCGATCCTGATCGTCGCGTTCGGCGCCCTGATGGCCGCCGGGATCCCGGTGCTGCTCGCGTTCTCGGGCGTGCTCGCGACGATCGGGCTCGGCGCGCTCGCCAGCCACCTGGTTCCCGCAGGCGACGCGACGAACTCCGTGATCCTGCTGATCGGCATGGCGGTCGGCGTCGACTACTCGCTGTTCTATCTCCGACGCGAGCGCGAAGAGCGCCTGCGGGGTCTCTCACATCGGGACGCGCTGCTGAAGGCTGCCGGGACGTCCGGTCACGCGGTGCTCATCTCCGGGTTGACCGTGCTGATCGCCATGGCCGGCATGCTCTTCACCGGCAACGCGGTCTTCACGTCGATCGCGGTCGGCGCGATGCTGATGGTCGCGGTCGCGCTGATCGGCTCGCTGTCGATCCTGCCCGCGCTCCTCTCGAAGCTCGGGCATCGCGTCGACAGGGGACGCATTCCGTTTCTCGGCCGGCGTGCCGGGCGTGAGTCGCGCGCGTGGGGCTTCGTGCTGGACCGTGTGCTGCGGCGGCCGGTGGTCTCCGCGGTCGTCTCCGGCGGTGCCCTGCTGGCCCTCGCGGCCCCTGCGCTGACGATGCACACACAGCTGCCGAGCTTCACCGACCTGCCGAAGTCGCTGCCGATCGTGAGCACGTACGACTCGATCCAGCAGGCGTTCCCCGGCGCGCAGACGCCGGCGAAGGTCGTGATCGCGGCCCCCGACGTGCGGGCGCCCCAGGTGCAACAGGCGATCGGCGACCTCGAGCGCAACGCGCTGGCGAGCGGCCAGATGTTCAAGCCGATCTCGACCGAGATCAACCCCGCGGGCACCGCCGAGACCGTTTCGATCTCGCTCGCAGGCGACGGGTCGAACGGCGTCTCCGTCGCAGCGCTGCACACGCTCCGCGACCAGGTGCTCCCGTCGACGCTCGGGCAGGTCAAGGGCGTGGACGCGGCCGTTACCGGTGAGACGGCGGGAACGCACGACTTCAACCAGCAGATGAAGTCACACGCGCCGTTCGTATTCGTGTTCGTGCTCGCGCTGTGCTTCCTGCTGCTGCTCGTGACGTTCAGGTCGATCGTCATCCCGATCAAGGCGGTCCTGCTGAACCTACTGTCGGTCGGGGCGGCATACGGGCTGCTGGTGCTCGTCTTCCAGCACCGGTTCGCAGAGGGCGTGCTCGGGTTTCACTCGAACGGTGCCGTGACGTCATGGCTGCCGCTGTTCATGTTCGTGATCCTGTTCGGGCTGTCGATGGACTACCACGTCTTCATCCTCAGCCGGGTCAAGGAGCTCGTCGACGGCGGCATGTCGACCGAGGAGGCGGTGGCGACCGGGATCAAGCGCACGGCTGCGACGGTGACGAGTGCGGCGCTCGTGATGGTCGCGGTGTTCGCGATCTTCATGACCCTGCGCACGCTCGACATCAAGCAGATGGGATTCGGCCTCGCTGCCGCGATCCTGATCGACTCGACCATCGTCCGAGCGGTGCTCCTGCCGGCGGTGATGAAGCTGCTGGGTGACTGGAACTGGTACCTGCCGACCTGGCTCGAGTGGCTGCCCCACGTCGGCGGCGAGACCGGCTCCGCCCCGCGCGAGCGGGCCGAGCGGCCCACCGGCGCGCCCGCGCTGGAGGCCGACTAGTGTCCCGGGGGAAGGGGGGCCGGATGAAGGTGGAGCACCGGTCGCCGGACGGGCAGGTGCGGGCGAAGAGGCGCGTGCTCGTCGTCGACGACCATGCCGGGTTCCGCAGCTGCGCGAGCGAGCTGCTCCAGGCGGAAGGTTTCGACGTCGTGGGCGAGGCGGAGGACGGATCGTCCGCACTCGCCCGCGCCGCCGAGCTGCAGCCGGAGCTCGTCCTGCTCGACATCCAGCTTCCGGATCTCGACGGCTTCGAGGTCGCCGAGCGGCTGCTCGCCGTGAACCCGGACCTCGCGATCGTGCTGGTCTCGAGCCGCGACCGTTCGTCGTACGGACCGCTCGTGGAGCACAGCGGCGCCCGCGGCTTCGTCTCGAAGTCGGACCTCTCCGGGGAATCGATCGAAAGGCTCCTCGTGTGACCGAAGCGGCGCATCCGATTCCGACACCCGGGGCCACCGCGAGAGCGGCGGCCCCGGGCCTGCTGATCGTCGCGGCCTCCGCGACCGGCGGCGCCGTCTACCTGATCGCGGTCAGCAGGATCGCGCCGCACCCGGTCGCGCAGAGCATCCTGACCGCGCTCGTCTGCTTCACGTTCGTGGGCACGGCCGTGGCCGCGATCCGGCTGCGCCCGTACGCGCGCTTCGGGGTACTGCTCGCGGCCGTCGGCTTTGCGTCGCTGATCAGCGTGCTCCATGAAGCAAACGGCGCCGTGCTCTACACGGCCGGGGTGCTCGCATCGAATGTGGTCTTCGCGGTGCTCGTCCACGCGCTGCTCGCGTTCCCGAGCGGTCGCCTCAGATCGCGCGCCGCACGCGTGCTCGTCGTCACCGCGTACGTCGACATGCTCGTCCTCCAGACGACGGCCGTGCTGTTCGACCCGCTGACCCGATACCACTCGGCTCACCCGCGCAACGTCGTGCTGATCACCTCGCACCCCGGCATCGCGACGACCCTCGAGGAGATCGAAGCCGGCATTGCCGCCGCGGTCGCAGTCGCGGTCGTCGTCGTGCTCACGCGCCGTGTTCGCGCTGCCACGGCTGCCGCGCGTCGGCAACTCGTCCCGGTTCTCTACTGCGGCGAGACGGCGCTCCTGCTCTTCTCGTTCGGACTCGTCCTCACGCCCCTGTCGTCCGACGCCGGGCTCGTCGGGTTCAGCCTCGGCGTGATCGCCGCGCTGGCGCTGCCCGGGGCGTTCATCGTCACGCTCGTCCAGGGACGCCTCTCGCGTGCGGCGGTCGGTGACCTGCTGCTCGAGCTGCACGGCCCCGGCCCGCCGGCCGATCTCGAAGACGCGCTCCGCCGGGCGCTCGGAGACCCCACGCTGCGCCTCGGCCGGTTGACCGCGGATGGAAGCTACATCGATTGCGATGGAGCGATGCTCGAAGCGCCCCGGCCCGGCGAGACGCAGGTGTCGCTGCCGATCTTCCACCAGGGCGAGGCGGTCGGGACGCTCCTCCACGACCGCTCGCTGCGGCTTCGGCGCGAGCTGCTCGACGCGGTCACGGCCGCAGCGGGCTTCGCACTCGCGAACGAGCGCGCGCTGCACGCCGCCGAGCTCGCGGAGAAGCGGCACCGTGCGCTGATCGAGGCGATGCCCGACGTGATGATGCGCGTCGCGCGCGACGGGACCTACCTCGACGTGCGGTCCGAGGATCTCTCGCAGCTGCTGCAGCCGCCCGAGGAGCTGATCGGCCGCAACGTGCGCGACGTGCTTCCCCCGGAGCTCGCCGACGACGTCGTGGAGTGGATCGATCGCACGCTCGCCGACGGCGGGGTGCGGGCCTTCGAGTACGAGATCGAGATCCACGGCGAGCGCCGGTGGAAGGAGTCGCGGATGATTCCCAGCGGTCCCGACGAGGCCGTCACGATCGTGCGCGACTTCACCGAGCAGCGGCGCGCGGAGGCCGGACAGCGCAGGCTCGCCGCCGAGCAGGCGGCGCTACGGCGCGTGGCGACACTGGTCGCCGGCAACGCCCCGCCCGCCGAGGTGTTCCAGAGCGTGACGGAGGAGGTGTGCCGGCTGCTCGGCCTGCGGACGGCCGTCCTGGCGCGGTTCGAGAGCGCGTCGGCGGCGACGATCGTCGGCAAGTACGGCGGCCTGCCCGGGCGGTACGAGCTCGGCTACGTCGCCCCCCTCGTTCCGGGAGCGACTCGCGAGGTGCTCCTGAAGAGCGCTCCGATCCGCGTCGACTACACGGACCTCGCGAACGACAGGCTGCAGGAGTTCCTCGATCTCGGCTACAGGGGCGAGGTCGGCGTGCCGATCACCGTTGCCGGTGCGACGTGGGGCGCGCTCGTCGTCGTGCTGCAGGAGGACGAGACGATCCCGCCGGCGACCGAGCACCGGCTGCGTGCGTTCGCCGAGCTCGTCGGCCTTGCGGTCGCGAGCGCCGACGCGCGGAACGAGGTGTCCGCCTCGCGGCGCCGGATCGTCGAGGCCAGCGACACCGAGCGCAAGCGCCTCGAGCGCAATCTCCACGACGGAGCGCAACAGCGGCTCGTAGCTTTCGCGCTCGGGCTGCGGGTCGCGCAGTCGAAGCTCCGGAAGTCGCCGGACGAGGCGGAACGCCTGCTCGGGCAGCTCGCCGAGGAGCTCTCGGCGGCGATCGTCGAGCTGCGCGAGCTCGCGCAGGGCATCCACCCCGCCGTCCTCACCGAGCGCGGCCTCGAGGCCGCGGTCGAGGTGCTCGCCGCCAGGGCGCCGCTGTCGGTCGAGCTCGACATCGACCTCCCCGAGCGTCTTCCCGAGCCGGTCGAGACGGCCGCGTACTACGCCGTCTCGGAGGCACTCGCGAACGTCGCCAAGCATGCGCGGGCGCACACGGCACGGGTGACTCTCGCGTGGTCGGACGACCAGCTCGTCGTCGAGGTCGCGGATGACGGCGCGGGCGGCGCGGACGTCGAGCTCGGCACGGGCCTGCGCGGTCTCTGCGACCGTGTGGAGGCGCTCGGCGGCCGGTTGTGGGTCGAGAGCGAGCCCGGGAATGGAACACTCGTCCGCGGTGAGCTGCCGGTCCCCTCGGGGAATCTGGCAGCGTTCGCGCGCGAGTGATGACGACGACCTTCTTCTTCAGCGACCTCGAGGACTCGACCGGGCTGGCGCTGCGGCTCGGCGCGGAGTACGGGAACGTGCTCGCGCGGGCCCGCGACATCCAGCGCGGGGCGATCGCCGAGGCGGGTGGGGAGGAGGTCGACTGCCGCGGCGACGAGATCTTCAGCGTCTTCCCGGACCCCGCTTCGGCTGCGGCCGCGGCGCTCGCGATCCAGCGTGCGTTCGCCGTGACGAAGTGGCCGCAGGACGGGCCGGTGCGTGTCCGCGTTGGCCTGCACTACGGCGAGGCGGAGAAGGCGGGCGACGGACTGGTCGGGGTCGACGTGCATCGCGCCTCACGGATCAGCCAAGCCGGTCACGGCGGGCAGATCCTCGCGTCGCACGCCGTCGCGTCTCGCATCGACGAGACCTCGAAGGCGCTCGGCGAGTTCGAGTTTCGCGGCCTGCGCGAGCCGGAGCGGATCTACCAGCTGCTCGCCGACGACCTTCCCGCCGACTTCCCGGCATTGCGCGGCGTCCGCGCAGTTGCGCAGCGCGTCACCGTCGTGGTCGCCGAGGACTCGACGCTGCTGCGCGAAGGCATCGCGCGCCTGCTCGAGGACGAGGACTTCGAGGTGGTCGGGCAGGCCGGCACCGCGGACGAATTGATGCTCAAGGTGCGGAGCTACCGGCCCGACGTCGCAATCGTCGACGTCCGCATGCCGCCGACGCAGACCGACGAGGGAATCAAGGCGGCCCGCGAGATCCGCGCGCACTACCCGGGGACGAGCGTGCTCGTCCTCTCACAGCACGTCGAGCACACGTACGCCGTCGAGTTGCTCGGCGACGGCGCGCAGGGGCTCGGGTACCTGCTGAAGGACCGAATAGCCGACATCGACGAGTTCATTTCCGCCGTACGGCGGGTCGCCGAGGGCGGTTCCGCGCTCGACCCCCACGTCGTGTCCGAACTGGTGGCGCTGAGCCGAAGCGGCGATCCGGTCCAGCGGCTCACGCCGCGCGAGCGCGAGGTCCTCGAGCTGATGGCCGAGGGCCGGTCGAACCAGGCGATCGGCCAGCGCCTGTTCATCACGCCGCGCGCGGTCGAGAAGCACGTCACGAGCATCTTCACGAAGCTCGGGCTTCCCGCTGCGGCCGAGGATCATCGCCGCGTGCTCGCAGTCCTGCGCTTCCTCGGCTCGTAAGAGTTCGGCTAGCCGCACTCGTAGATGCCTGGCCGCCGTACGGCGCTCACGCCACCGCACAGGCAGCCTCCGGGAAGACAACAGGAGGTCTGAGATGAGCGCATTCCCAGAGATCGCGCCGGCGGTCGATCACACACGCCGACGGTGGATCGCACTTGCGGTGATCGTCACCGCGCAGTTCATGGTCGTCCTCGACGTGGCGATCGTCAACGTCGCGCTGCCGACGATCAAGGACGACCTGCACTTCAGCCAGGAGAGCCTGCAGTGGGTCGTGACGGCCTACTCGATCCTGTTCGGCGGTGCGCTGCTCCTGGGCGGGCGGATGGCCGACCTGCTCGGACGGCGCCGGCTCTTCGTGACCGGCCTCGGGCTCTTCACGCTCGCCTCGCTCCTCGACGGGCTCGCGTGGTCGGAGGGATCGCTGATCGCGTTCCGGACGGCACAGGGGCTCGGCGCTGCGCTGGTCTCGCCTGCGGCGCTGTCGATCCTGACGACGACCTTCGACGAAGGCCGCGACCGCAACCTCGCGCTCGGCATCTGGGGCGCCGTGTCGGGCAGCGGCGGCGCCGCCGGCGTGCTGCTCGGCGGCGCATTGACGAGCTCGCTGAGCTGGTCGTGGATCTTCTTCATCAACGTTCCCGTCGGCGCCGCGGTCCTCGTGCTCGCGATGCGATTCGTGAACGAGAGCAAGGCGGACGTCGCCCATCGCCATTTCGACCTGCCCGGAGCCGCGTCGATCACCTCCGGTGTGATGGTGCTCGTGTACGCGATGACGCGTGCGGTCCAGCACGGGTGGGAGACAAGGGAGACGATCACGCTGCTCGCGGTATCCGCGATCTTGATCGTCGCGTTCGTCGAGATCGAGTCGCGCTCGAGCGCACCGCTGCTGCCGCTGCGGATGTTCAAGCTGCGGACACTCACCGGCTCGAACCTCGCCGGCCTGCTGATGGGCGGTGCGGTCTACTCGCAGTTCTTCCTGCTCACGCTGTACATGCAGCAGGTGCTGCACTACTCCGCGCTGCAGACCGGAGTGGCGTACGTCGTTCTGACGGTCGCGGTGATCGTCTTCGCGAACGTCTCGCAGGCCGTCGCGTTGCGCGTCGGTGTGCGGTGGGTGCTGCCGGCCGGCCTTCTGCTGGCCACCGCCGGGTTGCTGCTCTACGCACGGCTGCCGGTCGACGGCCGCTACTTCTGGGATCTCTTCCCGGCGTTCGTGCTCAGCGGCATCGGCATGGCGTTCGCGTTCGTGCCGATGACGATCGGCGCACTGTCGGGCGTCCGGCCGACCGACGCCGGCGTTGCCTCCGGGCTGATCAACGCCAGCCAGCAGGTTGGAGGCTCGATCGGCGTCGCCGCGGCGACCACGATCGCTGCCACCTACTCGAGCCGGTACCTCGGCGGCGGGCACAGTGCCTCCGCCGCGCTGACGCACGGCTTCCAGGCCGCGTTCTACGTGCTCGCGGCCGTCACGTTCGTCGCTGCCGTCGCGTCTGCGGTGATCGTCGAGTCGGCACCCGGGGCCGCGGCCGATCCGGAGGCGGAGGTCGGCGAGGAGGCTGTCCTCGAGGCGGCTGCCTGAGCCCGTTAACCGGACTGTAACCGGACCGGCCGGTCCGCTTTTGGTACCGTAAGCGGACTGAAGAGTCCAGATGAATGAAGGAGGCCGCCGATGGCCAAGAAAGCAACGAATCCGTGGGTCGTTCTCGTCCTGATCTGCTTCGCGCAGTTCATGGTCATTCTCGATGCGACGATCGTGAACGTCGCGCTCCCGTCGATTCAGAAGGATCTGAACCTGACGGAGGGCAGCTTGCAGTGGATCGTGAACGCCTACACGCTCGTGTTCGGCGGGTTCCTGCTGCTCGGCGGCCGTGCAGGTGACCTGCTCGGCCGGAAGCGCCTGTTCCTGATCGGGCTCGTGATCTTCACGGGCGCGTCGCTGCTCGACGGGCTTGCCAACAGCGAGGGCCTGCTGATCGGCGCCCGGTCGCTGCAGGGCCTCGGCGCTGCGCTGATCTCGCCCGCGGCGCTGTCGATCATCGCGACGACGTTCAAGGAAGGCTCCGATCGCGCGAAGGCGCTCGGCGTGTGGGCCGCGATCGCGATCGGCGGCTCTGCCGTCGGTCTCGTGCTCGGCGGCGTCCTGACGCAGTACTTCTCGTGGCCGTGGATCTTCTTCGTCAACGTCCCGGTCGGCATCGTCACGTTCGCGCTGTCGTTCCGGCTCATCCCGGAGTCGCGCGACGAGCACGTGGAGCGCAACTACGACATCGCCGGAGCCGTCACGGTGACCGGTGGGCTGATGGCGCTCGTCTACGCCATCGTCGACGCGCAGCAGGCGGGCTGGGGCTCGCTGAAGACCCTCGGGTTCTTCGCGCTCGCGACGGTGATGCTCGTGTCGTTCGTCGTCATCGAACTGCGGGCGAAGGCGCCGCTCGTGCGGCTGTCGATCTTCCGGATCCGCTCGCTGCTCACCGCCAACATCGCGATGTTCCTCGCGATGTCGGGGATGTTCGCGATGTTCTTCTTCAATACGCTCTACATCCAGCGTGTGCTCGGCTTCGGGCCGCTCAAGGCGGGCGTCGCGTTCCTGCCGTTCTCGGCGGGGATCATGGTGTCGGCCGGCCTGGCGGCGCAGTTCGCGCCGCGTATCGGCGTCCGGCCCGTGGCGGCTGTCGGCTTCATCCTCAGCACGGCCGGCCTGATCCTGCTCACGCAGCTGCCGGTGCACGGCTCGTACCTGACGAACGTGCTCCCGTCGATCCTGCTGTCGTCGCTCGGGATGGGTGCGGTGTTCATGCCGCTGACCCTGATCGCGACGACGGGGCTCGAGGACGCCGACCAGGGGCTCGCGTCGGGGCTGTTCAACACGTCGCAGCAGATCGGCGGCGCACTCGGCCTCGCGATCCTCTCGACGCTCGCCACGAGCAAGACGCCGTCTGTCGGTTCGCCGACGGCCAACCTCGTCACCGGGTTCCACTGGGCGTTCGGTGCGGGTGCGGTCGCGATGGTCGTCGCGCTCGGCGTGATGGTGGCGCTCCTGCGCTCGCGTCACGTCTCGCAGATCGAGGAGCAGGCCGCTGCTGGTGAGCCCGTGGTGGTCGGGGCATAGGCATGACGGTTCTGCGGGCCGACGCACGCCGCAATCTCGACCGCATTCTCGAGGCGGCTGCGGAGGCCTTCGCCGAGCTCGGCCCGGACGTGACGATCGACGAGATCGCGCGCCGGGCCGGGGTCGGCCACGGCACCGTCTTCCGGCGCTTCCCGACCAAAGACGGTCTGCGCGCGGCGGTGCTGCGCGTGCGGCTCGAGGAGATCCTCGTCCGCGCGAACGAGTTGCTCGACGAGCCGGACGCAGGCGAGGCGTTCGAAGAGTTCGTCTGGGTCGCGGCCGCATCGTGCCGCCGCGACCGGTTCCTCTTCGAGGGTGTCGAGAAGTGCGTCTTCGAGGACGTCTCGACGGTGAAGGAGGAGCTGCACGACGTGGGTGACCGGCTGATCCGCCGCGCCCGCGGTGCCGGAGCGATCCGCCGGGGAGTCGACTCGCGCGACGTCGGCGCGCTCGTCGGTGCGGCGATCCAGGCAGCACAGCACGCCGAGCGCGACGAGGACTGGCGCCGCTACGTCCAGGTCGTTCTCGACGGGCTACGCGCCTGAGTCGTGCGCGGCCACGCCTCCGGCGACGAGCGCGATACCTAGGACGTCGCGCGGCGACGGCACCTGCGCCCGTGACAGCCGGAGGTGGTCGAGTGCCACCGTCGATCAGCCACTCGTCGCCCGTCGACCGGCGACCGCTGCCGCTCTGGCGGCGAACCACTCGCCGATCTCGTCGCCGAGCCGAGGGCCGGCGTCGGCGATCACGCCGTGGCTCGCGCCGTCGACCCAGCGCACGTCGGCGTGGGGGACGGCCGCCTGGAACTTCGGCAGATGCTCGCGGTTCTGGTCGACATGCGGCGGTTGCGTCGCGAGGAGCAGCAGCACGGGAACATCGGCGAGCGCCCGCCAACGAACCGAGAGGCGGTCGAGCAGCCCGTCGCGGGCGCGGAGCATCGACTCCGCCGACGACCCGATCACCTTGCCGTCGCGATCGAGGACGCCCGCCCCGTACCCGGCGAGCAT
>Ga0207657_10002441_pt1 | contig 20078 bp, 17 predicted proteins | sample KBSC33metaG_FD_184316 | JGI IMG/M metagenome (GOLD analysis project Ga0207657, IMG submission 184316) | Corn rhizosphere microbial communities from Kellogg Biological Station, Michigan, USA - KBS C3-3 metaG (SPAdes) (version 2) | ecosystem: Host-associated > Plants > Roots > Rhizosphere > Soil ... | reverse complement strand
ACCGCGCTCTTCGGACGTGACGCGAATTGGGGCCGTGTGCTCGCGGCCGCCGGCTCGGCGCCGTTCAACGGCGGCTATGCGCAACTCGATCCCGCACTCATCTCGCTCTCGTACAACGGCACGCCGGTGCTCGTCGACGGTGCGCCGCAGAACACGGAGCCGCCGGTCGACGGCGGCGTGTGCACGATCGCGCTCGACCTCGGCCTCGGCGAAGGCAGCGCCGGTTACCTGACCAGCGACCTGTCGTACGACTACGTGCGGATCAACGCGGAGTACCGCTCGTGAGCAGGCTCGTCGTGAAGGTCGGCGGGGCGGTGGCCGCCGAATCTGCGGATCGGATCCTCGGACTCCGCGAAGAGGGCCATGAGGTCGTAGTCGTGCACGGCGCCGGCCCGCAGATCACGCAGGAGATGCAGCGGCGCGGGATCCCCGTGCAGTTCGTGCACGGCCGTCGGCGCACGTCACGGGGCGCGCTCGACGTCGTGCGCGAGTCGCTCATCGCCGTGAACACCGAACTGTGCGCGGCGCTCGGCGACGTCGCAGTACCGGTGATCGGCGACTCGGCCGGCATGCTCGCCGTGCCCGTGCCGCCGCTCGGCTGGGTCGGCGACCCCCTCCCCTGCCGGCCGAAGCCGATTCTCGCCGCGCTCGTCGCGCACAAGGTGCCGGTCGTCGCCCCGCTCGCGGTCGGGCCGCTGAACGTCAACGCCGACGACGCGTCCGCGGCGCTCGCGCTCGGGCTCGGCGCGCAGCAGCTCATGTTCCTCACCGACGTGGCGGGTCTCTATGTCGACGACGAGGTCGTCGGCTCGATCCGCGCCGGCGATGCCACCCGGCTGCTCGACGCAGGAGCGTTCGACGGCGGGATCATCCCGAAGCTGCGCGCGGCCGCTCTCGCCGCCGCGAGCGGGATCACCGCGCACATCGGCGCGACGGCGGTGGTCGCGTGATTGCCCAGGCTGCGCTGTTGCCGACGTACGCGCGGCTCGACGTGACGTTCGTCGACGGCGACGGCTCGTGGCTCGTCGACGACCAGGGCAAGCGCTACCTCGACCTGTTCGCCGGTATCGCCGTCGTCGGCCTCGGCCACTGCCACGAAGCGTCGACCGCCGCGGCGCACGCTCAGCTCGATCGCCTCTGGCACGTGTCCAACCTCTACTGGACGACGCCGATGCAGCAGCTCGCGGCGAAGCTCTCCGACCGCTTCGGCGGCGCGAGCGCGTTCTTCTGCAACTCGGGTGCGGAGGCGGTCGAGGCGGCGCTCAAGTGGGCGCGCAAGGCGACCGGCCGCACGCAGATCGTCGCACTCGACGGCTCGTTCCACGGCCGCACCTTCGGCGCGCTCTCCGTCACGGGCCAGCCCGCGAAGCGCGCGGCGTTCGAGCCGCTGGTCCCGGGCGCGGCCTTCGGCCTGGAGCACGTCGGGCCCGGGACGGCCGCGATCCTGCTCGAGCCGGTGCAAGGCGAAGGGGGCGTCCATCCGCTCTCGCACGAGTTCCTCGCAGCGGCGCGCGCGCTCGCCGACGAGCACGGTGCGCTGCTCGTCTTCGACGAGGTGCAGACGGGCGTCGGCCGCTCCGGCAGCTTCTTCGCGTGGCAGGAGGTAGGCGTGAAGCCGGACGCGGTCACGCTCGCGAAGGGCCTCGCGAACGGGTTGCCGATCGGCGCGCTGCTCGTCGCCGACGACGCACCGACGGGGTTCGAGCCCGGAGACCACGCCTCGACGTTCGGCGGCAACCCGGTCGCGTGCGCGGCGGCCTCCGCGGTCGTCGACGCGATCGACGACGACCTGCTCGCGCACGTCCACGAGATCTCCAACTACCTGCGCGACGGGCTCGCCGAGTTCGGCGAGGTGCGGGGGCTCGGGCTCCTGCTCGCGGTCGAGCTCGACCGCCCCGCCGCGCCGATCGTCGAAGCGGCGCTCGCAAACGGCCTCGTGATCGGCAGCGCCGGCGAGCATGTGCTGCGGCTCACGCCGCCGTTGACGCTGTCGCTCGACGAGGCCGCCCTCGCCCTCGACCTCCTGGGAGGCGCGCTCGCATGACGACGAAGTTCGAGCGGCAGGGCGAGATCCTGCGCCTCGTCCAGCAGCACGCGCTGTCGACGCAGGCCGACGTCGCGGACGCGCTTCGCGCACACGGCATCGACGCGGTGCAGGCGACGGTGTCGCGCGACATTGCGCAGCTCGGTCTCGTCAAGGTGCGTAACTCCGAGGGACGGCTCGTCTACGCGCTGCCCGGCGCGGCCGACCTGCGGCGCCTCGACGAGCTGACCGGCGCGCTGCGGCACTACCTCGGGAAGACGACCGCGTCCGGGTCGACGCTCGTCGTGCAGACCCCGCGCGGGTTCGCGATCGCACTCGCCGACGCGATCGACGCGGCCGGCCTGCCGGAGGTCGCCGGCACGATCGCAGGCGACAACACCGTCTTCGTCGCATGTGTCGACGGCGTGACCCCGGCCGAGTTGGACGCCGAGCTGCGGAGCCGGATGTGAGCACGCTCGCGAAGCGAGAGGTCATCCTCGGCTCGCTGCCCGTCGGCGAGCGGGTCGGCATCGCGTTCTCGGGCGGGCTCGACACGAGCTGCGCGATCGCGTGGATGCGCGAGCACGGTGCGATCCCGTACGCGTTCACCGCCGACCTCGGCCAACCGGACGAGCCGGACGTCGAGGCGATCCCGGATCAGGCGAAGCTCTACGGCGCCGAGGATGCGGTGCTCGTCGACTGCACGGACGCGCTCGCGCGCGCCGGGCTCGAGGCGCTGCAGTGCGGCGCGTTCCACATCCAGACCGCAGGCAAGCGCTACTTCAACACGACGCCGCTCGGGCGCGCCGTCACCGGGACGATGCTCGTGCGCGCGATGGCCGAGCACAGCGTCGAGATCTGGGGCGACGGCTCGACGTACAAGGGAAACGACATCGAGCGCTTCTATCGCTATGGCCTGCTCGTCAACGAGCACCTGCGCATCTACAAGCCGTGGCTCGACAGCGCGTTCGTCGAAGAGCTCGGCGGCCGCACGGAGATGAGCGAGTGGCTGCTCGAACGCGACCTACCCGTGAAGCAGTCGGTCGACAAGGCGTACTCGACGGACGCGAACATGCTCGGCGCGACGCACGAGGCGAAAGACCTGGAGTTGCTCGAGACGTCGATGCAGATCGTCGAGCCGATCATGGGCGTCGCGCACTGGAACGGCGCCGTCGCGATCGAGCCGGAGACGGTGACGATCGAGTTCGAGAACGGCCTGCCCGTCGGCGACCCGGTCGAGGTGATCCGGTGGGCGAACGCGGTCGGCGGACGGCACGGCCTCGGCATGTCCGACCAGATCGAGAACCGCGTGATCGAGGCCAAGAGCCGCGGCATCTACGAGGCGCCCGGCATGGCGCTCCTCCACATCGCCTACGAGCGGCTGCTCACCGCGATCCACAACGAGGCGACGCTCGAGCGCTACGCAGACGAGGGCCGGCGGCTCGGCCGGCTCCTGTACGAAGGCCGCTGGTTCGACGTGCCGGCGCTGATGCTGCGCGACGCGCTGAAGCGATGGGTCGCAGCCCCGGTCAGCGGCGAGGTGGAGATCGAGCTGCGGCGCGGCGACGACTACACGATCGTCGCGACGCGCGGCGACGGCTTCTCGTACGACCCCGAGCGGTTGTCGATGGAGCGCAGCGCGACCGCGTTCACCGCCGCCGACCGCATCGGCCAGCTCAACGTGAAGTGGAACGACGTCGCGGATGCGCGCGCGATGCTCCAGAGGATCGGGTGGGAGCTGTGACCGTCTGGTCAGGGCGCGTCGGCGGCCGGCTCGCGCCCGAGGTGTGGGAGTTCCTGCGCGGCGACGACGCGGAGTTGTTGCCGTACGACCTGCAGGCGACGCTGCTGCACGCGCAGCGCCTGCACGCGGCGGGGATCCTCGACGACGCCGAGCTCGCGGACGTGGCGGAGCGGCTCGCGACGATCGACGAGATCGCCGAGGACGACGAGGACGTTCACTCCTCGATCGAGCGGCAGCTCGGCGAGGTCGGGCGGAAGATCCATGCCGGGCGGTCGCGGAACGACCAGGTCGCGGCCGCCTTCCGCCTCTACGTCGCCGACGCCTGCGCCGATGCCGACGCGGCACTCGCCGCGTTCGCGCGTGCGATCCTCGCTCGAGCCGAAGAGGAGACGGAGACGCCGCTGCCGGGCTACACGCACCTGCAGCGCGCGCAGCCCGTGACGCTCGGCCACCACCTGCTCGCGTGGGTCGAGATGCTGGAGCGCGACCGGGCGCGGTTCGCGTTCGCCGCCTCTCAGGCCGCGCCGTCGCCGCTCGGCGCGGGCGCGCTCGCGGGCTCGACGCTCGCGCTGCCCGCTCCGCCAAACGCCATGCGCAACACGATCGATGCGGTCGCCGATCGCGATTTCGCGCTCGACTATCTCTACGCTGCGGCGACGCTGTTCGTGCACCTCTCGCGGATCGGCGAGGAGCTCGTGCTCTGGACGACGAGCGAGTTCGGTTTTGCGCGACTGCCCGAGGAGGCCTCGACCGGGTCGTCGATCATGCCGCAGAAGCTGAACCCCGACGTCGCCGAGCTCGCGCGCGGGAAAGCGGGCACGGCGATCGGCCGCCTGACCGGTCTGCTCGCGACGGTGAAGTCGCTGCCGCTCGCCTACGACCGCGACCTGCAGGAGGACAAGCCGCCCGTGTTCGCCGCGCGGCGCGACGTCGCGGGCGCGCTGGGCGCGCTGGCCGTCCTCGTCGCGGGTCTCGAGTTCGACAGCGGCCGCCTTGCCGCAGCCGCGTCCGACCCGCTGCTCCTCGCCACGGACGCGGCGGAAGCACTGGTCGCGGACGGCGTGCCCTTCCGGGACGCTCACGAGCAGGTGGCCGCGTCCGTTCGGGACGGGAGCTTCACCCCGCCCGAGCAAGTAACAGACTGTTACTTGCTCGGTCGCGGCATCGACGTTGCAGCTGCCGTCGCCGCGGCGAAAGAGCGCTGGTCGTGACCTCACCGCTCTCCGTGTCGCTCGCCGGGCGCGACCTGCTCCGCATCGGCGACCTCGTTCCCGCCGAGGCGGAGACGATCCTCGACCGTGCGGTCGAGCTGCGCGCCGAGCCGAAGCAGCAGCTGCTCGCCGGCGCGACGCTCGGTCTCTACTTCGCCAAGCACTCGACTCGAACGCGCGTGTCCTTCTCGGCCGGAATCGCGCAGCTCGGCGGCGTCGCGATCCCGCTCACACCCGACGAGCTCCAGCTTTCACGCGGAGAATCGCTGCACGACACCGCCCGCGCGCTCTCCCGCTACCTCGACGTGCTGGCCGTCCGCACCCACGGGCACGAGGAGCTCGAGGCGTGGGCCCAGCATGCGTCGATTCCCGTGATCAACGCGCTGACGGCGCTCGAGCACCCCTGCCAGGCGCTCGCCGACGCGCTCACGATCCGCGACCGGCTCGGCACGCTCCAGGGCGTGCGCGTCGCGTGGGTCGGCGACGGCTCGAACGTCCTGACGTCCCTCGCGGCGCTCGGCGACCTGCTCGGCTACGAGGTCGTCGCCGCGTGCCCGCCGGGCTACGAAAGTAACAGTCTGTTACAAGCCACCGTCACGGACCCCCGCGAGGCCGTGGACGGCGCGGACGTGGTCGTCACCGACACGTGGATCTCGATGGGACAGGAGCACGAGCGCGACCGGCGGTTGCACGACCTCGCGCCCTACCGGCTCGACGACGCGCTGCTCGCGCTCGCCTCGCCCGACGCGTTCGTGATGCACTGCCTGCCGGCGCACCCCGGCGAGGAGATCACCGCCGAGGTGCTCTACGGGAGCCGGTCGGCGATCTGGGACGAGGCCGAGAATCGCCTGCACGTCCAGAAGGCGCTGCTCACGCTGTTGCTCGCGGCGTAGGGCGAACCAGCACCGTCGCAAGACAGAGCGCCGCGACCGCGGCGAAGCCGATGCGCCCGTCACCCGGAAGCGAGAACGCCAGCCCGAGCAGCGGCGTGCCGACCAGGATCGTGACGGCGGCGATCATGTTCACGAAGCCGACCGCCGCGCCCGGCGCATCCGGGCGAACGCGCGCTGCTCCCGCGAACGACGGGGCGAACGGGATCCCGGCGGCCAGCCCGACGACCGCGGCACCGGCCACGGCGAGCGCGAAGGGCGTCGCGACCGTCAACGCGACCGTCCCGGCCGCCGCCGCGACGAAGCTCGCGCGCACGAGGCGCGGACGGTCGATCAGCCGCCCTCCCGCAGGGCGGGAGACGACGCCCAGGAAGAGGATCAGCCCGCCCGCCACACCGGCGGTCGCCTCCGACATGCCGCCCGCCCGGTGCAACAGCGTCACCGTCCAGTTTCCGAGCACGACCGAGAGCCCGAACGACGCTGCGTGCCAGCCGCCGAGCGGCAAGAGACGGCGATCCCGGACGGTCGCCCGTTTGGCGGTGGATGCTGCGCGGGCACCGTCGCGTGGCGCGACCGACACGACGACGGCGCCGACCGTCGCGACGATCGCAGCTGCGATGAACGGCGTGCGCCAACTCGCCCACAACGGCAGCAGCCCGACCGCGAGCCCTCCGCCGGCCATGCTGATCGCACCGAAGACTCCCTGCGCAACGGGCGTGCCGATCGTCGCCCGCACGTAGTCGCTACCACCGACGAACGACGCCGCGGTGCCGAACCCGGCGACGAATCGCATCGCGATCCCGAACCACGCCTCGCGCCAGCCGAGCGCGGCAGCGGACGCGACAGCGACGACTACCAGCCCGGACGCACCGACCGCGCGCGCACCGAGCCGGTCGCAGAGGCGGCCCATCGGCACCTGCATCGCCGCGTGCGACACGAAGAGCGCGGTCGTGAAGAGGCCGATGACGGCGAGCCCGACGCCGTACTGCCGCGACGCCGTGTCCGCGACCGCGCCGACGTTCGCGACGTTGAACCCCGGGGTGAACGCGAGCGCGAAGCCGGCCACGAGGGAGCGGTCGAAACGCACCGCGCGAGGCTACCTAGCTCGCGGCGCTTCTCCGCTTCCGGTACGCGCGCGTCTTCGTGCGGTTGCCGCAGAGTTGCATCGAGCACCACGTGCCCGACCGGTTCGGCGAGCGGTCGTAGAACGTCCAGCGGCAGTGGCGGCACGCCTTCAGCCGCCCCCAGCTGCCGTCGAGCATCGCTCCGAGCGCCACCGCCACCACCTGGTCGAGGGCGTCGCCGTCCGTCGCCACGCCCACCGTGCCCGACGCGTCGACCTGCACCGCGACCCTGCGTGCGGCGGCGGCGTTGACGGTCGCGACCGCGTCATCGTCCAGCGGCGTGCCGTTGTTCGCGCGCACCAGCGCCCGCAGCGCCGCGCGCAGGGCTCGCGCACGGCGCTCGGCCCGGACGAGCCCCCGCTCGGCCAGCCAGTCCGGCAGCCAGTCGACCTCGTTCTCGAGGTCCTGGCTGTTCAGGAGCAGCTGGACCTCCCGGAGCGGCGGCGGTGCTGCATTCGGGAGGTCATACCTCGGCAACACCAGTAGACTACCCCTGATGGTGTTGCGCAGGATCACGTTTCCGCTGCGCCTCGTCGGCTCCCGCCTCGGTGCAGGCGGCGAGCGGCTCGCGCTCGTCGCGCTCGGGATCGTCGCCGGCGCAGCCGTGCTGGCAGCGGTCCTCGCCGGGCGCCTCGTGATGCAGGACCGCGCGCTCCAGCTCGCCGTCGGGCAGCTGCAGCCCGGCGACCGAACCGTGCAAGTCGTGTGGAGCGGCGCCGCGACGAGCTTCGGCCAACTCGATCCGCACGTGACGCCGAAGGTCGAGGCGCTCACCGGCGAGAAGCCCGTCGCCGCGATGCTCTTCCGCGAGGCCTCGATCCAGCAGCGGCTCGTCAACGTGCGCGCGGCGGACGACCTGAACAAGTGGGTGAATCTCGTCTCCGGCCGGCTGCCGAAGCCGTGCGTGCCCGCGCATTGCGAGGTGCTCCGCTTGAAGGGCACCGGGCCGATCCCTGCAACGAAGGACCTGAACCTGATCGAGGTCGGCCGCGCGACGCTGAAGCCGGACGCGCCGTTCGGCCCGTTCGTATTGCCGACGCCGCCGACCGAGCAGGTCGCGCGCGCCGTGCGGTACCACACACCGCAGCCGTCGCCCACCGTGATCGCCAACGGCGTCGCCGCGATCTCGAAGACGCCGGAGCTCGAGACGTTCTACCGCGCCTACGGCTGGTTCCTTCCGGTCGGTCACGGCGAGGTGCACCCGTGGGCGATCAACGCGTTCCAACGGAAGGTCGAGCGTGTGACCGCGACGCTCGAAGCCGGCTCGGATCAGTTCCAGGTGACGGCGCCGAGCGACACGCTCTCGGCGGCGGCCGCGTCATCGCGCGTGGCCGCGCGCCGGCTCCTCCTGCTCGGCGGCGAAGGCGGCGCCCTCCTGATCGCCTTCACGATCCTCGCCGCGGCCGCGCTGCGCCGCGACGCGAGCGAGGCGCGCCAACGCCTCACCTGGTTCGGCGCGCGGCGCTGGCAGGTGGAGCTCTTCACGCTCGCCGAGTCGACCGTCGTCGCCGGCGTCGCGACCGCCGCCGGCTGGGCGCTCGGAGGTGCGATCGCAGCGGTGATCGCGTCACGCGCCGGCTCTCCCGCAGGCGACGTCGTCGACCACGCGCTCCTGACGAGCGGCGGGATAGCCGCGGCGATCGCGGTGGCGGTCTCGGCCGGGCTGCTGCTCTACGCAACGGTTCGCGCTCCGGGCGTGCAACTCGGTCGCCTCGCGCTGACGCCGCTCGACATGGCGGCACTCGGCGCGATCGGCGTCGTGCTCGTCGGCTGGGCGCGCGGTTCCGTCGGCGCGCAGCAGCTCACGGGCGGCGGCGGGACGAACGCGTTCCTGCTGTTCGTCCCGGCGCTGATCGTGTTCGCCGCCGCGATCATCTCCGCCCGCCTGCTCGCGCCGGCGCTGCGCGCGCTCGGCCGTGCCGGCCGACGCGGCCCGGTGGCGCTGCGGCTCGCCGCCGCCTCGCTCGCGCGCAACCCGGGGCACGCCGCGGTCGCCGCGACGTTCCTCGTCGCGAGCCTCGGCCTCGCGCTGTTCGCGATCGGCTACCGCTCGACATTGACGCAGGGCCAGCGCGACGAGGCGGCGTTCGCCGTGCCCGCACCGTACGTGCTGACCGAGGACTTCAACCAGCTCGTCCCCGTGCCGCACGGCGCGCAGCGACTGAAGCGGCCGTCCACGCAGGTCGTGCGCCTCTCCGGCAACGTCCCGTCGGGCGCGACGTTCGGCTTCCTCGCGCTGCCACGCCGGTCGATCGAGAACGTCGGCGGTTGGCGCGGTGACTTCGCGACCAAGACCCGCGCGCAGCTCGCCGCCGCCGTCGCGCCCGCGGAGACACCGTTGCAGACCGCCCCGCTCCCGCCCGGACGCCTGCTCACGCTCAGGGCGACGGGCACGGGCGACGACATCGGTGTGCGCGCTTTCTTCCGCTCCGCACTCGGAGACTACGTCGCCGTCGGGCTCGGGCACACGCGCGCGGGCCACACGGTCGTCCTGCACGGTCGCGTGCCGTTCCGGCACGCGACCCTCGCGCAGATCCGCTTCGACATCCTGAACAACGGGCGCCTCTCCGCAAACGCGGGCACCGGCATCCAGCCGAGCGCGAAGGGAACCGTCTCGTTCGGAGCGTTGCGCATCAACGGCCGCGCCGTGCCGCTCACCCATTGGATCGGGACCGGGGGCATCAGCGGCAAGCCCGGAGAGCTCGGCTACGTCCTCACCGAGGACGTCGAGCCCGTCTACCGCCCGGCGCAGGTGACGGACGGCAGGCCGCTGCCCGTGCTCGTGACGCCGCATGTCGCGGAGGCTGCAGGGCCGCACGGCGTGATCCCGATCGACATCGAGGGTGAGCAGATCGCGGCGCGCATCGTCGGCGTCGTGCAGCGCTTCCCGTCGATCCAGGGCGACGCGGTGGTCGCCGACCTCTCGCAGGCGGCGACGCGGCTCGACACCCGCTCGCCCGGGCTCGGGACGCCCGACGAGCTCTGGGTCTCCGGCTCGACTCCCCCACGCGCCCCAGAGCTCGCCGTCGCGTCGCGCGCCGCGACGCTCGCGCACCTCCGGGCCGATCCACTTGCCCGCGGCGCGCTCCTGACGCTTGCCGGCACGGCGGCGGTGGCACTCCTCCTCGCGCTCGTCGGGCTCGTGCTCTCCGTGGTCGGCGACGTGCGGGACGAGCGCGGCGAGCTGTTCGACCTCGAGGCGCAGGGCGCGGCGCCGTCGACGATCCGCACGCACCTGCGGCTCCGCGCCGGGCTGGTCGCCCTCTTCGGGGTGACCGGCGGCGTGATCCTCGGGACGATCCTCTCGACGCTGGTGATCTCGCTCGTCTCGGTGACGGCCAGTGCGGCGGAGCCCGAACCGCCGCTCGTGCTCGCGCTCGACTGGCCGCTGCTCGCAATCGCGTTCGCCGGGTACGTCGCGGCTGCCGTGCTGCTCGTCGGCGCGGCGACGCTCTTGCGCGGACGTTCACCGTCGCGCGCGGCGGAGGCAGCGGCGTGAGTGTTACCGCGATCGAGCTCCGCGACGTCTTCCGTGTCCATTCGACGCCGGAGGGCGATGCCGCTGCTCTGCAGGGACTGTCGCTGAGCGTCGGCGACGGCGAGGTGCTCGCGGTGCTCGGCCCCAGTGGGTCGGGGAAGTCGACGCTGCTGCGGCTCCTGGCGGGCCTCGAGCGGCCGTCGGCCGGCGCGGTGCGCGTCTACGGCGAGGAGCTCGGGAAGCTGCCGTCGCGCGGGCTCGCGCGGTACCGCTCCACCATGCTCGGCTACGCCGACCAGCACTACGCGCGGGCGCTGGCGCCGGAGCTCTCCGCGCGGCGCCTCGTCGCGGTGCAGCTCGGGTTGCGCGGCACGACCGGCGAGGAGCGCCTGCGCCGTGCCGACGAGCTGCTCGAGCGTGTCGGTCTCGCGGCGAAGCGCGACCGGCGCCCCACCGAGCTGTCGGGCGGTGAGCAGCAGCGCGTCGCGCTCTGCGCAGCCCTCGCGCACCGACCGCGGGTGTTCCTCGCGGACGAGCCGACCGGCGAGCTCGACGCGGCGACGGCCGACCAGGTCTACGACGTGCTCGGCGAGCTCGTGCGCGAGCACGGCTGCACGACGGTGATCGTCAGCCACGACCCGGAGTCCGCGCGCATCGCCGACCGCATCGTGCGCATCCGCGACGGCCGCGTCTCGGAGGAGTGGTCGCGCGGCGACGGCGAGGCGGACACGATCGTCGTCGGCCGCGGCGGCTGGCTGCGCCTGCCGGAGGAGCTGCTGCTGCGCGCGGGGATCGGGCACAAGGCGACGGCACGGTTCCACGACGGCACGGTCGTGGTCGAGCCGGCGGGCGAAGCGCGCCTCGTCGAGCAGGGGTCAGAGCCCGTTCCGGGGTCTGACCCCGGAACCACGCGGCTCGTGGCGACGGCAGCCGGTCTCACCCACCGGTACGGCGCCACCACCGTCTTCGAGAACATCGACGCCGAGCTGCACGCGGGCCGCCTGCACGCGGTCACCGGTCCGTCCGGGTCCGGCAAGACGACGCTGCTCCACATCCTCGCCGGCCTCGAGCTGCCGGCCGCCGGCGCCGTGATCGTCGACGGCACCGAACTGACGGCGCTGGACCGCGCGGCGCGCGCAGGCCTCCGTCGCGAGAAGATCGCCTATGTCGGCCAGCAGACCGGCCTCGTGCCTCACCTCTCCGCGCTCGAGAACGTCGAGCTCGCACTGGCCCTGCGCGGCCGCCACGAGACCCGCCCGGACGCGCTCGCGGCCCTCGACTCCGTCGGGCTCGCCGAGCGCGCGACCCAGCGCGTGGCGCGGCTCTCGCAGGGCGAGCGGGCCCGGGTGGCGATCGCGCGGGCCGTCGCGACCAGGCCGCTGGTGCTCCTCGCGGACGAGCCGACCTCACGGCTCGACGGGGCGAACGCGATCGCGGTCGCGATCCTCCTCTCCCGCCTCGCCCGGGAGACCGGGGCCGCGGTCGTGTGCGCGACCCACGATCCGCTGGTGATCGAGCAATCGGACACGGCGCTCTCACTTGCCCACGTCCCTCGAATGGGGGAAGACCGGTGATTTGCGGGGGCCGATCTTTTGTAGGCGGTGGCTACTGTCGACCTGCGCCAGTCCACGATCTTTTCGCGACTCCGAGGACTGCTCGAAGTCACGCGGCTCGTTCGCACCGGCGAAGAGCTTCCTGCGCTCCTGGGCGCCATCGCGCGGACGATCTCCGACTCGCTCGCGTTCCGGACAGTCGTCATCAACCTGTACCGCCGCGAGTGGGACGACTTCATCGTCACGACGGTGTACGGAAGCGACGACGCGAAGGCTGCCCTCCTCGGCCAGGTGCAACCGCCGTCGGAGTGGGAGCCGTTGCTCGACGCTCGCTTCCTGCAGCGCGGGGCGTATTTCATCACGGCCGGTGAGCTCGACTGGGACTCCGTCGGCGGGACGACGTACACGCCCGACCTCGTCGTCTCCGACGACCCGACGGCATGGCATCCGGACGACGCGCTGTTCATGCCGATGCGCGGACCGGACGGCGACCTGCTCGGCATCCTCTCCGTCGACGAGCCGCTCTCAGGCCGCCGCCCGGGCGGCGACGAGATCGACGTCCTCGTTGCCGTGTGCGAGCACGCAGCGCTGGCCGTGCAAGCGGCACAAGAAGGAGCGCATGCGCAGTCGAACCGCGACGCGCTCGAGCGGCTGCTCGCCGTCTCGACGACGCTGAACGAGACGTCCGACACTCCGACGCTGCTCGGCCAGGTCTGCGCCGCGATCTCGGAGGCGCTCCGGTTCGAGAAGGTCGCCGTGCAGCTGCTCTCCGACGACGGCTTCCACCGCACCGTCGCGCAGGTCGGCTTCGCGGACGGCGAGAACATGGGTGCCCCGCTGTCGGCGGACGAGCTCGAACTGCTGCTCCGCCCCGAGTTCGACGTCGCCGGCTGCTACGTGATCCCGCACGCGTCCGCGCGCGCGACGCTCCCCGATCGCCCGGCGGGCTACAACTCGCACCGCGACGGCCGCGGCCCGTACGGCTGGCAGAACCACTGGTTGTTCGTCCCGCTCCAGGGACGACGCGGGAACCGCATCGGCTACGTCTGGGTGGACGACCCCACCGACCGCCTGCGCCCGGACGCCGAGCGGCTGAAGATCCTGCGCGCCTTCGCGAACCAGGCGACGACGGCACTCGAGCAGGCTGCGCAGTTCGAGGAGATCCACAATGCGTACGAGCACCATCGCGCGCTGATCGACGCCTCTCCCACGGCGATCGTCGACTTCGACCTCGACGGGCGTGTCCGCTCGTGGAACGGCGGCGCAGCCGAGATCTTCGGATGGACGGCCGACGAGGCGATCGGCCGCGTCAGCCCGATCGTCCCCGAGGATGAGCTTGCGGCGTTCATCGAGACGCTGGAGCGGATCGCGACCGGTGAGAAGGTGCGTGACCTCGACGTGCGCCGGGTGCACCGCGACGGCTCGCTGATCGACACGATGATCTCGGCCGCGCCGATCCGCGAGGCGAACGGGAAGGTCGTCGGCGTGATCGCGACCATGATCGACGTCACGCAGCGCAAGCGGTCGGAGCGGATGCTCGCCGCGAGCGAGGCGCGCAAGGATGCGATCCTCCGCGCTGCCCTCGATTCCGTCGTGCTCGTCGACCACGAGGGCCTGATCGTCGAGGTGAACACCGCGACCGAGGAGACGTTCGGCTGGACCCGGCCCGACGCCGTCGGCAAGTCGTTCCTCGAGCTGGTCGTCGCACCGGGAGACCGCGGAGCGCTCGCCGACGTCCTGACCGCGGGCAGCCCGTTGCTCGGCGCGCGTCTCGAGATCACCGCGCTTCGGTCGGACCGCCGCTCGTTCCCCGCCGAGCTCGCGATCACGCGCGTCGACGTGCCGGGGCCGCTGTTGTTCGCGGTCTCGCTGCGCGACGTCACGAAGCGCCACCAGCACGAGGAGCGCCTCCGTCAGGCCGAGGCGAAGTACCGCACGCTCGTCGAGCAGCTCCCGCTCGCAACGTACGTCAACTCGATCGGGCTACCGCTTCGGACGACCTACATGAGCCCGCAGATCGAGCGCATGCTGGGCTACCCGGTATCGAAGTGGCTGGAGCCGGACTTCTTCGTCAGCGTCCTGCACGAGGAGGACCGCGAGCGCGTCTCGGCCGAGGTGACCCGAACGCACGAGACCGGCGAGACGTTCCGCATGGAGTACCGCCTGAAGGCGGCGGACGGCAGGATCGTGTGGGTGCTCGACGAGACGGTCGCGGTGCGCGACGCCGAGTACCACCCGATCATGTTGCAGGGCTGCCTCGTCGACGTGACCGACCGGCACGACACCGTCCGTTCGGCGCCGCACCACTCCGCCGCCGCCTAAGCGGTGACCGCGTGGCGCTCGCGCCACGTCGACCAGCCGCCTTCGTACGAGCGCACGCGCCCGTCCGAGACCTCGAGGATGCGGTCCGCGATCCGGTCGAGGAAGTAGCGGTCGTGCGACACGAAGATCGCCGTTCCCGGGAATGTCTCGAGCGCGCTCTCGAGCATCTCGACGGATTCGATGTCGAGATGGTTCGTCGGCTCGTCGAGCAGCAGGCAGTTCGCGCCCTCCAGCATCAGCAGCAGGAGCTGCAGCCGCGTCCACTCGCCGCCGGACAGCGAGTCGAGCGGCCGGCGCACCTGCTCGTAGCCGAACAGGAACTTCATCAGCCGTGAGACCGCCTCTCCTTCGGAGATCGGCGCCGTCCGGCGGACGAGGTCGAGCGGCGTCGCCTTCGGGTCGTCGGGCCGCCGGTCCTGCGCGAGCCGTCCGAAGCGGATCGACGGACCAGCCTTGCGCTCGCCGTCGTCAGGCTCGAGCTCGCCGCCGAGCAGCCGCAGGAGGACGGACTTGCCGGCTCCGTTCTCGCCGACGACGCCGACGCGCTCACCGCGCAGCACGGTCAGGTCGACCCGGTCGAGGATCTGCGCGTTGCCGAAGGCGACGCCGACTCCGTCGAGCTCGACGACGCGTTCCCCGCCGCGAGCGTGTGGCCGAAGCTCGAGCGCGATCTTGCGCCGCTCCAGCACCGGACGGTCGATCTTCTCCATGCGGTCGATCTGGCGCTGCTTGTTGCGCGCTTGCTTGATGTGGCGCTCGTCGACGACGCGGCGCGCCCAGTCCTCGAAGCGGCGGATCGCCTCTTCGAGCCGGGCGATCTCCTTCTGCTGCGTGACGTAGAGCTGCTGCTGCCGTTGCAGCTCGAGCTCGCGCGCGATCGTGTACGCGGAGTAGTTGCCGCGCCACATGCGGACCGCGCCTCCCGTGAGCTCCGCGATGTCTCGCACCGTCTCGTCGAGGAGGTAGCGGTCGTGCGACACCGCCACGACGGCACCGTCGAACGTTCGCATCAGCACCTCGAGGCGTTCGCGCGCCTCGACGTCGAGGTGCGCCTCCGGTTCGTCGAGGAGCAGCACGTCGGGATCGCGCAGGAGGCACGCCGCGAGGCCGACGAGCTTGCGCTGCCCACCCGAGAGGACGCGCGTCGGCTTGGCGAGATCGTCGTCGTCGAGACCGACGTCCGCGAGGAGCGCACGGGCGCGACCTTCGAAGCCGGGCCCGCCGGCGGTCGTCCAGCGCGTGAGCACGTCCTCCTGCCGGCGCAGCAGCCGCGCGATCCGGTCGAGGTCGTCGCCCTGCTCGCCGAGCCGGCGCTCGATCTGCGCGAGCTCCTGCTCGAGCTCCGCGAGGTCGGGTCGCGCGGCGCGCAGCGTCGCCTCGGCGTCGCGGTCGTCACCCTCCGGCTGCTGCGGCAGGAACGCGACGACGAGGCCGCGCCGCTGCGTCACCTCGCCCGCGTCTGCCGCCTCTTCCCCGGCGAAGATGCGGAGCAGCGTCGACTTGCCGCCGCCGTTCGGCCCGATCACGCCCACGCGGGCGCCGGGCTCGACGTCGAAGTCGAGCCCGTTGAGGATCGCGCGAGAGCCGAAGCTCTTGCCGATGCCGCGTGCGGCGATCAGCGCCATCGACGAGACGGTAGCCACGCCGCGGCGCGGCGTCGTCGTCCTCGGGGAGGAGATCAGGGAAGCCGGAACGCGAGCTCGCCGAGGCGGCGGTACCCGGCGACAGACGGGTGGTCGCCGTCCTCGTTGCACCACTCCCGCTTCATCCGGCCGGGCGCGTCCGGATCCTCGAGCGTGTCGTGGAACGGCAGCACCGGCACGTCGAGCTCGTGGATCAGAGCGTTCAGCCCGCGGATCAGGTGCTCCTTGTGCGGCCAGCCGCCGTTCCACGGCAGCACGTCGCATGCGGCCACCCGAAGCCCGAGCGCAAGCCCGCGCTCCACGATCGCCTGGAGAGTCGCCGCCGCAGGCTCGATCGCACGGCCCTGGGCGATGTCGTTGATCCCGCCCTGGACGATCAGCACCTCGGCGCCCTGGACGGCCGCGTCGAAGCGCGCCGCGATCTCGTCGGTCCGCTCGCCCCAGATCCCGAAGTTGCGGAGCTCGAGCTCGGGATGGCGCAACCCGGCCCAGTGCTCCCATTGCCCCTCGGGATCGCCGGCGCGGCGTCGCGAGTCCCAGTACGGGGACCCTTCGGTGATCGAGTCACCGAGGCAGGCGACGACGGTCGGCATCGATCGGTCAGAAGAAGAACTGCTTCCAGGCCGTCCACCAATCGTCTCCACGGGAGACGATCCGGCGTGGCTCGGTGATCTCGACGCCGGGCCGGAAGCGGTACTGCTCGACGTGGTCGGACGTGTTGAAGTCCACGGTGATCTCGCACGGCTTGCCCGGGTCGTAGGGGGCAACCGCTGTGAGGCTCTCGAGCGCGCGCCGCGAGCCGTCCTCGATCAGCTCGCGCGCCTTCGGCGCCGGGAACTGCCGCGCGCTGAAACGGCCCAGGCCCTTCTTCACAGCGACAGTGGTCAGACCGGCGCCGAGGAGCGCCCGGCCCTCGTGACACGAGGCCTCGTCTCCGGTGACGAGCAGCACCGGGCAGCCCCACGTGCCGCAGAGTGCGGCATTGATGCCGGTCTCGCCCACCTCCACACCGTTGAAGCGGAGGCGCCACCAGGACGAGCCGCTGACCGTATGGGCGAGCACCCCAGCCCGCGTTCCGGCCATGGCATGCATCCCCACGAAGAGCGCCGCGTCCACGCCCGACTCCAGGAACTCCGTGTACTCGGTCCATTCGTTCTGCACGACGAACTCGCACGCCGGGTCGAGCTCCTCGGGGATCAGCGAGTTGAACGTCCAGCCTTCACCGGCGCCGTGGCAGTCCATGACGACGATCTCGGTCGCGCCGGCGGCTTTCGCCCCGCGCACGGCCGCATTGATCTCGCCGGTGTAGAGACGCCGGCCCTCCTCGTACATCGCGTGCCCGCCGGAGGTCTGCTGCCACTTCGTGATCCCGGCGACGCCTTCCATGTCGCTGACGATGAACACCTTCATGAGATCGAGCCTACGACTTCGCCGCGGCTGTTGTGCACGTCGACCTCGCGGAACTCCTCGAGGTCGAGGACGCGGGCGATCGCCGGCCGGAGCCCCCGGAACGCGCCGTCCTCGACCTTGAACGTCCACGCGTCGGTGCCGTCCGACACGCAGAAGAGTCCCTCGGCGCCGCCCTTCGCGAACCACCCGGGTCGCGCGCGCATCAGCTCGGTGTCGGCGGAGCCGTGGCCGCCGACGAGCTCCGGGCGCGCCGCCATGGCCTCACGGATCCGCGGCGGCGTCCGCAGGAAGACGTGGCACATGCGTGAGAGCGGGAGCGCGAACGTCGGCACGCCGCAGCCGTCGACGCCGACCTCGGCCCCGACGCCCACGAGCTCGGCCACGCGCTGCTGCAGCGGATGGTCGAGCGAGCGGTACGGATGGAGCGGCCAGCCGTGCGCACGGCACGCTGCGAGCATCCCGGCGTGCTTGCCGGAGCAGTTGTGGCCGAGCTTCCCGTCGGGCCGACCCTCCTGCAGGCCGTTCTCGAGCTCGTCCACGCTCGCGCCGGCGCGGGCCAGGAGCTTGCGGGCCGCTGCGAGCTGCGCGGGCTCCGCCTGGTGCGAGGCGCTCGCGATCGCCAGCTCGTCGTCGCCCAGGTCGTCGTAGCCTTCGAGCAGCGGGATCGCCTGCACCGGCTTCAGCGAGGAGCGGAAGAAGCAGTGGAAGTCGTCGCCGTAGGCGTCGCCGGAGGTGGAGCGCACGTGCACGCGGTGGACGGCCTCGACCGCCCGTCCCCGCCGCACGGTTACGCTGATTGCGTCCACCGACGCCGGAGATTACTCAGGTGCCCGAGCTGCCAGAGGTCGAGGCGTGGCGCCGTCAGCTCGATCCGCTGGTCAAGCGGTCGCCGATCGAGCAGGCGGGCCCCGCGCACATCGCGACGCTGAAGACGTTCGACCCGCCGTTGCAGGCACTCGAAGGCGAGGGCCTGCGCGGCGTCGAGCGGCGCGCGAAGCGGTTCCTCCTGCCGACCGACGACGGCGAGCTCGTCGTGCTCGTGCACCTGATGAGCGCGGGCCGGTTGAAGTACGTGCCGCAGGGCGGCAAGGGAGCGAAGACGCCGGTGTTCCGGTTGCGCTTCGTCGACGGCGGCGAGCTGCAGCTGACGGAGGCGGGGTCGAAGAAGCGGGCCGGCGTGTGGCTCCTCCGGCCCGAAGCCGCACTCGCCGAGCTCTCGCACCTCGGGCCGGAGGCGAACACGCTCGACGTCGACGACGTCGCCCGCATCCTCGCGTCAGACTCGCGGCGCCTCCACTCGCTGCTGCGCGACCAGCGGCTGATCGCCGGCATCGGCCGTGCGTGGGCGAACGAGATCCTCTGGGTCGCGCAGCTCTCGCCGTACGCGCTGTCGAGCCAGGTCGCGAACGACGACCTCGAGCGACTGACGCGCGCGATCCGTTCCGAGCTGGACCGCGGCCTCGAATTGCGCCTCGCGGGTGCGAACGACGAGAAGACGTACCGCGTGCACGACAAGCTCGGCCGCCCGTGCGAGCGGTGCGGCACGCCGATCGCGCGGGTCGACTTCGAGGAGCACACGATCTACTACTGCCCCCAGTGCCAGACCGGCGGCCGCGTCTTGAAAGACCGGCGCATGTCGAGGCTCCTCAAATGAAGGTCGAGCGGGTCACCGCGGCGACCGACGAGTTGGTCGCGGCGTTCACGCACCTGCTGCCGCAGCTCACGCCGGGCCGCGCAGGGCCGACGCTCGGCGAGCTGAACGCGATCGCGTCGGCTCCGGGAACGAACCTGCTGGTCGCCCGCGACGGTGAGGCGATCGTCGGGACGCTGACCTTGCTGGTCTACCGCATCCCGAGCGGCTTGCGGGGTTGGATCCACGATGTCGTCGTCGACGAGTCGGCGCGCGGTCGGGGCGCCGGAGCGGCGCTCGTCGACGAGGCGCTGCGTCTCGCCGAGGCCGCGGGCGTGGCGTCCGTGCACCTCACGGCCCGCGCCCATCGCGAAGCGGCCCATCGCATGTACCGGCGGCTCGGCTTCGTGGAGCACCCGTCCGAGGTGTTCGTCTGGAGGCCCGAGTAGTGTCCCGCCGCATGATCCGCACGCAGCCCCACTCCGGAGGTTGGCTCGAGGTCGTCTGCGGCCCGATGTTCAGTGGTAAGAGCGAAGAGCTGATCCGCCGCCTGCGCCGCGCCGAGATCGCGGGCCAGCGCGCGCTGATCGTGAAGCCGTTGATCGACGACCGCTACGACGTCGGTCATGTCGTCTCGCACGCCGGCGCGAAGATGCGCGCGGTCACCGCCGCCTCGAGCGAGGAGGTGCGCCGGCTCGCTGCGGGCTACGACGCGATCGGCATCGACGAGGTGCAGTTCTTCGACGACGGCGTCGTGGATGCGATCGACGCCTTGGTTTCCGACGGTGCGCGCGTCGTCGCCGCCGGTCTCGCTCAGGACTTCCGCGGCCTACCGTTCGGGTCGATGCCGACGCTGCTGTGCATCGCGGAGTTCGTCGACAAGCTCGAAGCCGTCTGCCACCGCTGCGGCGGTCCGGCGACGATGACGCAGCGCCTGGTCGACGGCCGCCCGGCGCCGTACGGCGGCGAGACGATCCAGGTCGGAGCGCTCGACTCGTACGAGGCACGCTGCCGCGCGTGCTTCGAACCGGGCGCGGACGCGACGGCGGC
>Ga0207657_10002437_pt1 | contig 20086 bp, 12 predicted proteins | sample KBSC33metaG_FD_184316 | JGI IMG/M metagenome (GOLD analysis project Ga0207657, IMG submission 184316) | Corn rhizosphere microbial communities from Kellogg Biological Station, Michigan, USA - KBS C3-3 metaG (SPAdes) (version 2) | ecosystem: Host-associated > Plants > Roots > Rhizosphere > Soil ... | reverse complement strand
GGCTCGGTGAGCGCGAACTTCGGCACCGACGGGCCCGGGACGTTCACCTTCAGCTCCGACATGGACGGCAAGGTCGTCACCATCGGCCAGGAGCAGGTGACCTACCACGTCGCTGGCGGCGTGCTGACGGCTGAAGTCACCGGCTCGCCGGACGCCGGGCGCGAGGGCTCGGATCTGTTCACCGTCACGTTGAACGCGAACGGGACCTACACCGTCGATCTGCTGGAGAACGTCCTCCAGCTCGACGATGGTTCGAACACCGAAAACAATGCGTCCGCGGACATCACCTTCACCGCGCATGACAATAACGGCGACTCCGACAATGGCACGCTGACGATCTCGTTCGACGACGACATCCCGGTCGCGATCATTCCGCCGCCGGATCCGCAGAATCCGGAGGCGCCGCCGCCGCCGCTGATTCACGGGCTCGTCGATGAAGACGATCTGTCGATCGCGAACGGCGACAATGTCGATGGCAACCACGACCATGTCACGGGCGACGACGAGCCGATCGACGCGTCGGGCGATTCCGATCCGACCACGACCGGCGGCGGAGCGGGCAGCCTCGACGCCTTGTTCAACGCCGGCGCGGACGCGCCGCTGTCGTTCTCGCTGAGTGGCGATACGTCTGGACTTCCGACGCTCCATTCGGGCGGCGTCCTCGTCACCTACGAAGTCGTGGGCAACGAACTGATCGCCTCGGCTGGAAGCGAAACGGTGTTCACGCTGACCGTGAACCCGGACGGCAGCTGGAGCTTCGACCTGGTCGGAGCGCTCGATCACCCGGCCGGCAATTTCGAGAACAACATCGATCTCGACCTCGGTTCCATCGTCGTCGCAACCGACGCCGATGGCGATTCCGCCCCGGCAGCCGCCGGCGCGTTCATCGTGACGGTCGACGACGACCTTCCGACGGCGATCATCCCGCCGCCGGATCCCGAGCATCCGAACGATCCTCCGCCGCCGCTGGTGACCGGCCTCGTCGACGAGGACGACCTCAGCACCTCGAACGGCGACAATTCGACCGGCAACAACGACCATGCGCTCGGGGACGACGATCGGGTCGATGTGTCGGGCAATCCCGATCAGACGACCACTGGCGGCCTCGCGGGAAGCCTCGCCGCCTTGTTCAGCGCCGGCGCGGACGTGCCGCTGAGCTTCGTTCTGTCAGCCAACACGGCTGCGCTCGAAGCCCAGAATCTGACTTCGAACGGCCACGACCTGCTGTACACCGTCGATGCCGAGACCGGCGTCCTGACGGCCTATGCCGACGTCAACAACGACGGCAATTTGAACCCCGGCGAGATCGCCGCGGGCAACACGATCTTCACGCTCACGGTCAATCCGGACGGCAGCTGGGTCTTCAACCTTCAGGACCAGCTCGACCATCCGATCGCGGGCACCGAGGACAATCTCCTCATCGACTTCTCGTCCGTGGTGACGGCCGTCGACGCGGATGGCGATCCCGCGACGGCGGCTCCAGGCTCGTTCGTCGTCAACGTCGATGACGACATGCCGCAGCCGTTCGACGAGGCGAATTGCCCGCAGGTGACGATCGTCAACTCCGACGGTTCGCATGCCACGGGTCAGTTCGACCTGCCGAACGTGGGCGCGGACGATCCCGCCAAGTTCACCTTCGACGTTACCGACGGCCAGGCCGTCCTCGACTCCGGAGGCCAGCCGATCACGGCGGAAGGGCAGGCGCTCTTCTACTTCGTGAACGACGCCACGGGAGTGCTCGAGGCCCATGAGGGCAGCGAGAGCGGCGCGCTCGTGTTCACGATCACGCTCAACCAGGACGGATCGTTCGAGTACAATCAGCTGATCGACATCGACAATGGCGGCAGCGGGGTCACGTTCCAGGATCTCACCAGCACCAGTGCGGGGAACGTCGAGTTCCGCGGCGTTGGCGCCGACGATCCGGGGACAACCGTCGATCTGCTGCTGTCGGCGGACGACAACGGAACCGACGCGACCGTGAATACGGACTCGGACTCCGTCGGCTCGGCCAACCAGTCGATGGACGTCGGCGAGACGGTCCGGATCGACTTCGTCACCGACCTCGTCACGGGCGCATCGACGCCCAGCCAGTTCGGTTACGGCGATCACGTTTCGTCCAATAACTTCACCGGCCTCATCCCGCAGGTTCAGGGCAGTCAGAGCGAGACGGTGGCCTTCACCGTCTGGGCGCTCGACTCGTCGAACACCTCGGCGACTGAGCCCGACCGGAACCCGGCCGGCGGTTTCTCGGATTCGTCGATCACGCAGATCACCTCGGTGACGGTCCAGGATTACGAGACCGGCGCGACGACCACGGTCGATGTCACGGGCTTCACCCCCGGTGACTTCACCGCCGTCGCATACGGCATCTCGGTCCGCGTGAACACCGACGGGTCGGTCACCTTCTCGGGTATCCAGGAGGGCGATCATTACGGCTTCAACACCGGCACCGGCGACTTCAATGCGGTCGCCGTTCAGTCCGAGCCGGCGGGCACCGGCGATTCGACGCAGGACAGCTTCGATCTCGGCGTGTTCTCGATCGGCGTCGCCGACGCCGGCAACCCGGTCGACTTCACGGTGCCGGTCAAGCTGACCGACGCAGACGGCGATCCCGTCACCTGCGACATCGATTTCACGCTCAATCCGGGGACGGTCGCGACGACCGCGACGGTCACCGTGAACGAGGCTGCGCTCGACATGGTCGCGGACGACCGCACGGGCACGCTGAACGACGATCTCGTCCCGGGCACCGTCGACGGAAGCAACCCGGCCTCGGGCGCCGAGACGGTTTCGGGCAACCTCACGTCGAACGTGAGCGGCACGGGCCCGTTCACCTTCGCGCTCGCCGACGGTGAGAGCGCGACCGGCACGTTCGGGACGATCCACATCAATGCGGACGGCACGTTCACCTATACCTTGTCCTCGCCTGTCGATGGTCCGGACGCCAATAACGGCGCGAACCCGGAAATCGGCGCGGAGAGCTTCAGCTATCAGGTGACCGATGGAAACGGCGTGACCACGACCGGGACCGTCAGCATCAACATCATCGACGACGTTCCGACCGCTTTCGCGGACTCGAACAGCGTCAACGAGGGCGCGACCCTGACGGTCCTCGCCGCCGATGGAGTCCTCAACAACGACGTTTCCGGCGCTGACGGCTTCGCGGCCGCCGGCGGAGTGACCGGCGTCGAGGCCGGCAGCCATCCGGGCGACGTGGTGCTCACGGGGGTCGGAGGCCCGATCGTGGGCACCTACGGCACGCTCACGCTCAACGCGAACGGCAGCTACACCTATCATGCCGACCCGAACACGAACCCGCCCGCGGATGCCGTGGACGTGTTCACCTACACGATCACCGACGGTGACGGCGATACGTCGACGACGACTCTGACGATCGACGTCAACGACGTGAACATCCCCGGCGACAACGACATCGTCCAGGTCAACGAAGCCGCGCTGGACCTCGTCGCGGACGACCGCACCGGCACGCTGAACGACGATCTTGCCGCTGGCACGGTCAACGGCAGCAACCCGGCTTCCGCGGACGAAACGGTGAGCGGCCAGCTGGTGATCGCCGGCGTCGGCGCGAGCGGTTACACCGTCCAGGACCAGACGACGGCGCACGGCGTCTTCCACCTGAACGCGGACGGCAGCTACACCTACACGCTGACGACGCCGTTCACCGGCTCGGGCGGGGACGACGGTACGGCCGCCGACGGCCAGGAGGTGTTCAACTACACCGCGCACGACGGTGACGGGAACGAGATCACCGGGACCGTCACGGTCAATGTGCTCGACGACGTTCCGACGGCCGCTGCCGACACGAACAGCGTGGACGAGGGCGGAACCCTCAACGTCCCGGCATCGGGCGTTCTCGCAAACGACGTATCCGGCGCGGATGGCTTCGACTCCGGCGGCGGAGTGACGGGCGTCGCGACCGGCTCGACCACGACCGACCCGGTCGTCGGCAATGTCGGAACCGAGGTTGACGGCAGTTTCGGCAAGCTGACGCTCTATGCCGATGGGCATTACGATTATGTCGCCAATGCGGACACGCCGGGCGGCGTGGACCATTTCGTCTACACGATCACCGACGGCGACGGCGACACGTCGACCACGACGCTCGACATCACGGTCAACAATGTCGACCGCACGCCGACTGGCGGGACGGTCAACGCCTTCGTGGATGACGAGGGGCTGGCCAATGGCATCGCAGCCAGTGGCACGGGCGACATCGACGCCAATGCAGGCGAAGTCGGGGCGGGAACGAGCAGCGAAGCGGTCTGGACCGGGACGCTGCAGGGCTCGGGCGGCGATGCGCCGATCAGCTTCCTGTTCGCGGCGGATCTGGAGGGCGATCCTGTCACGGTCGGCACCGAATCCGCGACCTACCACGTCTCGGACGGAGGCTTGACGCTGACCGCAGTCGGCGATCGTGGAACGATCTTCACGGTCCACATCGATAATGCCGCGACCGGCGACTACACGCTGACGCTGAACGACAATGTGCTGCACACGGCAGGCGACAACACCGAAGCCAGCGTGAGCGTCGATATTCCGTACACCGTAAAGGATGCGGACACGAGCACGGCGCCGGGCACGATCCACGCGACGTTCAACGATGACATGCCGACCGCCTCTGCAACATTGGCGGCGACCGCGACGGTTTCGGTCGACGAGAGCGGTCCGGGTGCGGCGGCCACCATCGGCCTCGGCGGCCACAGTGCCGGCGTCGATGAAGACGTATCTGGATCCGCCTTGATCTCCAGGGCTGTGTCCGGCTCGGCCGTCATCACGCCGACGATCTTGTACGGCGCTGACGGTGCTGCGGCGAACCAGCCGGTGTTCGGCATTTCGGTGACGAACGCCGACTCAGGTCTGGAGACGACCGAAGGCGAGGGGATCACTCTGCTGCAACTCAACTCCACGACGATCCTGGGCATCGTCGCGGCCGGCGGTGAGCATGCGAACGAGGTCGCATTCGCCATCGCGATCGGCTCGGATGGCAAGCTGACCGTTGAGCAGTATCTGTCGCTCGATCATCCGGTTAACCCGGACCCGAACGACGTTCTGCAGCTCGATCCGAGCACGATCGCGGCGACCGTGAGTGCAACCGACGCGGACGGCGACACTGTGACGTCGGCTCCAGTCGACATCTCCGGGCAGATCTCGTTCTATGACGATGGCCCGACCCTCGGCGCGTTCACCGACGCGAACATGGCCAACGAAGTTGGGCACGTGGATGGCACCTATGTCTTCGACTGGGGTGCGGACGGCTTGGGCGGCTTGACGGTGACTGGCCCCGCCATCGAAGGCATCACCTATCCGCCGCCCGAAACGGCTTCCGATGGAACGGTGACGCTTCATGGCATGTCGGGAACGACCGAGGTCTTCAATCTCGTCGTGCATCCCGACGGGACCTACACGTTCAATCTGGTCACTCCGGACGCCGGGTCGAGTGAGACGCACACCCTGCTGAACATCGCATCGGGGCAGAATGAGTTCATTCAAACTCCCGACGGAGTGATCGAATTCACGCCGCTCGACCATGATGGGAATGACACCGGCACGGTCAACTCGTCGGGCGCCGGCTTCGGCAACGGCAACCAGTTCACCGGCAACGGTGAAGCGGTCACCTTCGAGTTCCACAGCACTAACCAGGCCGGCGACCAGGCTCCGGGTACCAATCCGGACTTCGTTAGCCAGGTCACGCTTGACGTGCCGAGCAACGGTTTCAACGGAAGCACCGAACTGATCACCTGGTACGCGACCAATACGTCGACGGGCGAGACGGCAACGGGCACGATCCTGGTCGACACCACTACCCAACAGCTGGTCTTCGACCCCGGCTTCGACTTCAACGTGCTCACGATCGAAGGGTCGGACGCCGACGGCAACGGCATCCGCATGACGCAGATCACGACGACGACGAGGATCTTGCCGCAAGGACTTGATCTGGGCTTCACGATCCAGGCGACGGACGGCGACGGCGACCCGACAGGCACGTCGACTCTCACCGTTCAAGTCAATCCGAACGAGTCGCTGCAGTCGGATGCGGTGGTCCACACCGAGGCGCTGACGATCTCCGCGGACACGAGCACGCTGACCGCATCGAACGACAACTCGGGCCATCAGCAGCACACGCAGGAAGTCCAGCGTATCTCCGCGAACGGCCAGAACGCCGCGGTCATGGGCGCGCTTGCCGCGGTCGGCATCGAGGCGGACCATATGCACATCGACTGGAGCGCGGCGGCTCACGGCTCGCACCACGCGCCCGAGCTGACGCCGCTCCACACGGCCGCGGTCGCGCAGACCTCGTTCGAGGCAAGCGCGAGCGTCGCCTCGTCTCAGGTGACGCAGCCGGTCTTGCAGTCGCAGGGCGCGGAGGCGGCTCCGCAGGGCGGAAGTCACTTCCACGACCTGGTGCAGCAGCTGCAGAGCGCCAGCCACGGCGACGCCCGGCAGCTCCCGGGCACGACCGAGCTTCTGCAGGGATCCGATGCTCCGGCGCACGGTCCTGCGGCGCATGCCAATGCGGTCATGGCCGCGGCGGTCGCGATGCCCTCGGCAGCGCAGCTTGCCGCTGCGCATGCGGACGGCGGGAAGCATGCTTCCGCCGACGGGGTCCAGCACGACGCGGTCGTCGGAAAGGTCCTGGCGGACTCGCTGCACGGCGGCGAGGGCCATGGCCCGAACATCGACGCGTTGCTCGCGGCGCACGCCGGCCATTCCGGCGCTCCGGACGTGATCGAGGCTTTGGCAAGCCACGGCGCGGGCGGTGTTCCATACGGGCACAGCGGCGGATCGTCGGCTATCGCCATGGCGCATTCCATGTTCTCAATGGCGATGATGCACCACGACGCGGCTCCGCCCGCACACGGATGAGATTGAAGTGACAAACGAACGGGGCCGGCGCGCGTAACTGCGGCGGCCCCGCCAACGACCAACAAGGGGGGTTTTATGTCGAACAAGTCATGGATGCTCACCATCCCTGGAGCTCTGCTGCTTTCCGCCGCTCCGGCCTGGGCAGTCGATCTCCGCGAAGCGGTGCAGTCCGCTCTCGCGACCAATCCGCAAATCCGTCAGGCGGTGTCCAACCGCGCGGCGACCGAGGAAGAGCTCGAGCAGGGCAAGGGCCTCTATTATCCGAACGTCTCGGTGCAGGGCTCGGCGGGCGTTGAAAGCCTGAAGAACCCGACCCGGCGCTCGCTCGGGATCGCCGACCACACTTTGTGGCCGATCGAGGGCGACCTCATCGTCGACGAGCTCGTCTACGACAGCGGCGGCCGTGAGGCCGAGATCCGCCGCCAGGCGGCGCGTTCCGACGCAGCGGCGGCCCGCGTCCAGGAGCGGTCGGAATATGTCGCCCTGAACGTTGCACGGACCTACATCGACTACATCCTGCAGCAGCGCCTTGTCGCCATCGCGCAGGACAATGTGACCTTTCACGAGCGCCTCGCCGGCGATCTTCGCGAAGGCGTCGCCAAGGGCTCGATCAGCATCGCCGACCAGCAGCAGGCCGAAGAGCGGCTCCAGGCTGCCCGCGCGAAAGTGACTCAGGCTCGCGAGGATCTCGACACCGCGGCGATCACCTTTCGCACCCTGACCGGGATGCCGATCGACGCCGTCAACATGCCGCCGGATCTGTCTCAGTGCATGCCGGCGTCTCTCGACGAAGCCGAAGCGATCGCACGGCAGGAGAATCCGCGCGTTCGCGAGGCCGTCGCCGACCTCGCCACCTCGCGCGAGGAAATCCGTGCCGCCAGGGCGGACCTTGGACCGAAGTTCAGCATCCAGGGCCGCGCCCGCGCCGGTCACGACATCGACGGCTTCGAGGGCCGGACGACGGACCTCCAGGCGCTCGGCGTGCTTCGCTGGACGCTCTACAATGGCGGGATCAAGGAAGCGAACGTCCGCGAGCAGCAAGAGCGTTCGAACGAAGTCCACGGACGGCTGTTCGAGCGCACCCGCGCCGCCGAGGAGGACGTCCGCACCGCGTGGAGCCGCCTCCAGAACCAGACCGCGCTGGCAAGCGAGCTGGAGACGCAGGGCCGGATTTCCGACGACCTGCTTCTGTCGTACCGCGAGCAGTTCAACATCGGGCGGCGCTCGCTCCTCGACGTGCTCGACGCGCAGAACTCGCGCTACGTCGTTCAGCAGCAGACCGAGACCGCGCGTCTCGCGAAGCTCTATGCGCAATATCAGGTGCTCGCGGCCGAGAACCGGCTGATCCAGTGTCTCGGCGTCCAGGCGCCGGCCGCCGCCCAGCCGACGATGATGGCGCGCTATCACGTGAACCCGATTCCGCCGGCCGACCTCCAGGAAAACAGCATTCCTTCGCCGGCGATGGGGCCGGGGGCCGCTCCGATGGCGCCCGGCGAGCCTGCTCCGGCGATGGTTCCGGGCGAGCCTGCTCCGCCGCCGGAGCCGACCGGCCGTTAATCAGAAAGAGGATGGGTTGTGAGTTTCATGCATTGGCTTGACGTCGAGCCCTCGCGGGAAATCGACCCCGTCCTCGATTGCCTGGCTTTCATCGCGCGTCAGGCGGACCGTCCCTCCTCTCCGGTCCTCCTGCGCGCGGGCCTGGCCCTTTCGCAGGACGGGCGCCTGCCGTTCCACCAGATCGAGCCCGCGCTCGAGCAGGTCGGGATGCGGGCCGACCCGGTCGCTCGGAGGCTCAAGGGCTGGCCGTCGGGCAAATGCCCCGCGATCCTCGAGCTCGAAGACGACCGCGCGGCGGTCCTCCTCGACGTGCGCGATCGCGACGGGCTCATCTATGCGCCCGGCCTTGCCGAGCCGATCTGGGTCAAGCTCGCGGAGATGGAGCCGGCCTACACCGGCCGCGCCGTCGTCGTCGAAACCGATCCCACCCGCGAGCGCGAGAGCGAGCGGCCGTGGGACGAGGCCAAAAGGCGGCATTGGTTCTGGTCGGAGATCTGGAAGGTCCGGCGTGAATTCTGGCCGGTGGTCCTCGCCGCCTTGATCGTCAACATGCTCGCCTTCGCGATGCCCTTGTTCACGATGAACGTGTACGACCGCGTCATCCCGAACAAGGCGGTGGCGACGTTGTGGGTGCTCGCCCTCGGCGTGCTGCTCGCTTTGTCGTTCGACTTCACGCTCAGGGTCGCCCGCGCGCGACTGATCGACGAGGTCGCGCGCAAGCTCGACGCCAAGCTTTCGCAAAAGCTGTTCGAGAAGGTGATGAACCTGCCCATGGCCGACCGCCAGGGCAGCACCGGCGCGATGGCCCGGCGCGTCTCGGACTATGAGATGGTCCGCGACTTCTTCGCGTCGACCACGGTCGTCCTCGCGGTCGACCTCACCTTCATGGTGATGTTCCTCGCCTTCATCACGCTGGTTGGCGGATGGCTGGTGCTGGTGCCGCTCGCGGGCGTCGCGATCATGCTCAGCGTCGGCCTCAGCCTGCAGCGCCAGATGGGCAAGGTCGCGCTCGACGCGCAGGCGGATTCGAGCCTCCAGCATTCGGTGCTGGTCGAATCCATCTCGGGCGCGGAAACGCTCAAGGCCGCGCGCGCCGAAGGGCAGATGCTGGGCCGCTGGCGGCGCTACGCCGCGATGAGCGCGGCGACCAGCGAGCGGATGCGCAAGCTCTCCGCGGTCGCCGTCAACCTCGCCAGCATCTCGCAGCAGTCGATCAGCGTCGGTCTTCTCGTCGGCGGCTTCTATCGCTTCCAGAACGGCGACATGTCGATGGGCGCGATCATCGCGATCATCATGATCTCGGGGCGCTCGCTCCAGCCGGTCGGCCAGCTCGCCTTCCTCATCACGCGCGGCAAGCAGGCCTTCGCGACGCTCACCTCGCTGCAGCGGATGATGGAAGCCGAGGACGAGCGCCACGGCGCGATGCGCAGCATCGTGCCCGAAATCCGCGGCGGTCATATCGAATTCCGCTCGGTCTCCTTCCGCTATCCGGGCGCATCGCGCGATTCGCTTTCGGACTTGAACCTGAAGATCGAGCCGGGCGAGCGGATCGGGATCATCGGGCGGGTCGCCTCGGGCAAGTCGACGCTCGGCCGGGTCATGTGCGGGCTCTACCCGCCGACCGCCGGCGAGATGCTCGTCGACGGGCTCGACAGCCGGCAATATCATCCGCACCAGCTGCGCGAGGCCTTCCGTTTCGTCAGCCAGGACGCCGACGTGTTCAGCGGCAGCGTCCGCGACAATCTGATGCTCGGAGCCGCGCAGGCGGACGACAATCAGCTGATCGACGCGGTGGTCCGCTCGGGCGCCGACATCTTCCTTTCGCGCGATGCCGCGGGCTTCGACCTTCCGGTCGGCGAGCGCGGAGCGCGCCTTTCCGGAGGACAGCGCTCGCTGCTGGTGCTGGCGCGAGCGCTCGTCAGCCCCTCCAGGCTGCTGTTCCTCGACGAGCCCACCGGGTCGATGGACACCCAGACCGAGCTCTATTTCATCGAGCACCTCAAGACCGCGCTTGCGCCCGACCAGTCGCTGATCGTCGCAACGCACCGGCACAACATGCTGGGGATCCTCAACCGCCTGATCGTGATCGACGCCGGCAAGATCATCGCCGACGGGCCTCGCGACGAGGTCCTGAAGCACCTCCAGTCCGCTGCCGCTGCCGCCGCCGCGCAGCAGAAGGCCGCGAGCTGATGGCGCGCACCCTGTCCCGGACGAAGCTTGCCGCGGGGGCTGCCGCGCTCACCGGCCTGGTCGCCGCCGGCGCGGTGCTTCTGCCCGCGCGCGAGCCCGCCGCTGCAGCGGTGACGGTGATGATTCCCAAGGCAAGAGCCGCCGCGCTGGTCGACGCGACGAGCGGCACGGCCGCCGTCGACATGCGTGCCGTCGGCGAGGAAGCGCGCGTCATCAACGCCGCGCTTCCCTTCGCCAGCTCGCCGCTGCATTCGGCGCAGCGCTTCGTGCTCACCGGCGGCGCGGAGGATGAACGCCGCGCGCTCCTGTGCCTCACTCAGGCCGTTTATTACGAAGCCGGGTTCGAGCCGCTGGAGGGGCGCCGCGCGGTTGCGCAGGTCGTGCTCAACCGGATGCGCCACCCGGCCTTCCCCAAGTCGATCTGCGGGGTCGTCTACCAGGGCGCGGGAAGCGGCACCTGCCAGTTCACGTTCGTCTGCGACGGAGCGCTCTACCGGCGGCCGGCGCCCGATGCCTGGAACGACGCCGAGAAGGTCGCGCGCGCGGCGCTGTCGGGCTATGTCGAGCGCTCGGTCGGCGAAGCGACGCACTATCACGCCGATTATGTCGCGCCGCGCTGGGCGCCATTGCTCGCCAAGGTCGCGGCGATCGGTCAGCACATCTTCTACCGCTGGCCGGGCTCTTGGGGCCAGCCGGCGGCATTCAATGGCCGCTACATCGGCGAGCCCAGGGACCCGCTGGCGATGCGCCCTGCGCCGCCGGCCGCGGAGACTGTCCTGGCGAGCACCGCCGTTGCTGACGTGCAGGCCGGTCCGCCCGTGCCGCGCGCGGAAAACGATGTCGGCGGGCTTCTCGACACGACCAAGGGCTGGACTCTGCACATTCCTGGACCGGACGAAATCGGCGGCGCGGCGAACGTGATCGCCGCACAGCGGGCGACTCCGTCGCCGGCAAAGGAGGTCGCCGCGGCGTCCATCGTCGGCGCGAAGACGGGCACTAGGTAAATCGGAAATTCCGGAGCAAGCGTAACATGGCCAGCCTTCCCTTCGTCGGACCCGCGATCAGGCACCGCAAGCCGCTGACCGGCGCGCGCATGATCATCGTCGCATCGGCGGCCGCGTTCGCCATGTTCCTGCTGTGGGCGAGCCTTGCGCAGGTCGACGAGGTGACGGCGGGCGAGGGCAAGGTCATCCCGTCGAGCAAGCTCCAGGTGATCACCGCCGCCGACCCGGCGACCGTCAGCGAGCTCCTCGTTCGCTCGGGCCAGCGGGTGCACAAGGGCCAGCTCCTCGCCCGCCTCGACAGCCCCGAGAACGAATCGCAGCTCGGCCAGCTTCAGGCCGAGACCGAATCGCTCCAGGCGCGCGCGGTGCGGCTGAGCCAGGAGGGCGGCATGGCCCCGGGCGCAGCCTGCGAAGGTTCGGACTGCGCCGGCCAGGAAGCGCTTCGGGCGGCGCGCGAATCCGCGCTTCGAAGCAAGGTCGCGGCGGCGCAGGCAACCGCCGACCAGGCGCGGCGCGACGCCGCCGAAGCCGCCGCAACGATCAACAGCCTTCAGGGCACGCTCGCGCTCGCGCAGAAGCAGGTGCAGATGATGGCGCCGCTCGCCGCCAAGAACATCGTTCCCGAAACCGATCTCATCGAGAAGCAGCGCGAGGTGGTCGACATCCAGGGCCGCATCGCCGCCGCGCGCGAGCAGCAGGGCAAGGCGATGGCCGCGGTGCGGGAGGCGCAGGCGCAGGCGTCGCAGGCCGGGTTCGAGTTCAAGCAGCAGGCGCTCGACGAGCGCAGCCAGGTCAAGGCCAAGATCGCGGTCAACGAGCAATCGTTGCTCGGCGCCGAAGGGAAGGCCAGCCGCTCCGAAATCCATTCGCCGGTCGACGGAGTCGTCAACGACGTCCAGGTCACGACGATCGGATCCTACGTCCAGCCGGGCCAGAAGATCATGGAAGTCGTTCCGCTCGGCGAGAAGCTGCTGGTCGAAACGCGGGTGAAGCCCGGCGACATCGCCTTCATCAAGGTCGGCGACCGGGCGCTGGTGAAGGTGACCGCCTATGATTTCTCGATCTACGGCGGACTCGAAGGCCGGGTCGTGCAGGTTTCGGCGGACTCGATCTATGACGACAAGGAGCGCCAGGCCTATTTCACGGTGATCGTGGAGACCGACAAGAGCTACCTCATGTCGCTGGGCCACCCGCTTCCGATCACGCCCGGGATGATGACGAACACGCAGATCATCACGGGGCGGAAGAGCGTTCTGACGTACCTCCTGAAGCCGGCGTTGAAGGCGAGCGGCGAGGCGCTCCGCGAGCGCTGATCCGCGGCCGCGCATGGCCGGCGCTCCGCTTAGCCCTGGCGGCGCCCGCCGGACATTCCCGCCGGATTCGCCGGAGAGGCCGTTTCCCCCGGCCGTCGTTCGGAAAATGATGGCTCGCCATGCAGGACGAGCATTTCGAACCGCGCCTCGGCCGGATGCGCGCGCCGGGGTCGCGACGAGCGCGCAGCTATCTCCATTCGGTCCTCGCTTCGGCCACCCGCGCGGGCGGCTTCAGGCGAGCCGCCGGGCGGAGGTTCGTTGGGGCGCGGGTCGGGCGGGGCGGCGTTGCCGCGCGCTCCCTCGGCGCACGCGATCGCCACTCCGGGCTTCGCGCGCGCCGCGCCATCGTCAAGACCCGGCTGGTCCGCCTCGGGGCCAATGGAATCGCGGCGGCGCGGGCCCATCTGCGCTACATCCAGCGCGACGGGGTCGCGCGCGACGGGGAAGCCGGCAGACTCTATTCGGCCGCGGCCGACCGCGCCGACGGCAGGGCCTTCGTGGAGCGCTGCTCGGGCGACCGGCACCAGTTCCGCCTCATCGTCTCGGCCGAGGACGGCTCCGAATATGAGGACCTGAGACCCCTCATCCGGCGGTTCATGGCGCGGATGGAAGACGATCTCGGGACCAGGCTCGACTGGGTCGCCGCCGACCACGTCGATACCTTGCATCCGCACACCCACATCATGATTCGCGGCAAGGACGAGCTCGGCGGGAATCTCGTGATCGCGCCCGACTATATCAAGCGCGGCATGCGCGAACGCCTCTCGGGCCTTGTCTCGATCGACCTTGGGCCGCGCACCGACCTCGAGATCGAACGCCGGCTGCGGCTCGAGGTCGATGCCGAGCGGCTCACTTCGCTCGACCGCAGGCTGATGCGCGGGATGGATTCGGCACGGACGATCGCTGCAGCGGGGCGCGACATGGTCGATCATGCGGTCCGCGCCGGACGGCTGCGCAAGCTCGAAGCGCTCGGTCTCGCCGAGAATCTCGGCGGCGGGCGCTGGCGGCTCGGCGAAGCGCTCGAACCCGTCCTGCGCGATCTTGGCGAGCAGGGCGACATCATCCGGACCATGCAGCGCGCGCTGACTGCGGTGGGGCTCGAGCGTGCGCCGGCCGATTCGGTCGTGTACCGGCCCGACGCCGGCACGGCCGTTACCGGCAGGCTGATTGAGCGCGGCCTCGCCGACGAGCTGCGCGATCGCCATTATCTGATCGTCGACGGGATCGACGGGCGAAGCCATTATATCGACATCGGCCGCGGCGAGCGGACGGAGCCGCTTGCCGGAGGCGCGATCGTCCGCGTGTCGCCGCGCGCGCTCGGCGAGCGCGACTCCGACCGGCGGATCGCCGCGCTCGCTGCCGAGCATTCCGGCCGGTACAGCCGGGAGCTGCACCTCGCGTCCGACGGCGGCGCGACGTCCGCCTTCGTTCAAGCCCATGTGCGGCGGCTGGAGGCGATCCGGCGCGCCCTCGGCGGGGTCGAGCGCTCGGCCGACGGGTCCTGGCGCATTCCGCCCAACTTCGTGGAGCTTGCGCGGCGCTACGCGGCGCTTCGGGCGCGCGAGGCTCCGGTCGAGATCGAGCTGCTTTCGCCGATTCCGCTCGAGCAGTTGGCGCGCCACGATGGGGCGACCTGGCTCGACCGCGAACTTGTCTCGCCCCGGGAGCAGCTGCGCGAGCAGGGCTTCGGGCGCGAGGTCCGGTCGGCGCTCGCGCTTCGCCGCGGCTGGCTGGTGGGGCAGGGCCTGGCGTCGGTCGAGGGCGAGCACGCGACCTATCGGCCGGACATGCTCGCCCTGCTCCAGCGGCGGGAGTTGCTGCGGGTCGCGGCGGGCATCGCGGAGGACAGCGGTCTCGAGTTCGCCCCGGCGGCGGAGGGGGTGCGCATTGCAGGGATCGTCCGGCGCAGGCTGGATCTTGCGTCCGGCCGGTTCGCTGTGATTGAGAACGGCCATGAGTTCTCGCTGGTGCCGTGGCGGCCGGTGTTCGAGCGGCAGATCGGGCGGGAAATCTCAGGCGTAATGCGCAGCTCGGGGTCGATCAGCTGGACCTTCGGTCGAGAGCGGCAGGGGCCGGAGGTCGGAATGTGAGTGTCGCTGTGATGTTGCTCGCTGCGTCGAAGAGGCAGTCGCGCTGGCACGCTGACCCAATCGCCAAGGTCTGATCCACCGAACATCGCCGGCTGTGTCCTCTTTCGACCGGAAGCGAACACTCAAGCAAGGGACGTAGGGCGCAGCTAGGCCCGCAGCGCAGCCGTTGCTTTCTCAAACTCCTTTTCTGCCTCTTCCAGGCTTTCGCCATTCCAAAGGCCGAGGCTTCCGATTCTCAAGGAATAGCCAATGCCAAGGACGGGGTTCGCAGTCTCGATGAGCGCAACGCGCCCCCGCCGTTTGAGAACCCGTTGCGTGCTTCGCGTCATCGCTCGAAGATCCCCGGTGATTGTCGTCTGACTCATGTCATATCGGGCTCCGCTCCACGGATTTCTTAATGATCCGCCGGCACGAATTTATCCCCAGGAGGACGCACAGATTCGCTCACAGATTTCTGGCTCCGGGATTGCGATTGAGCTGGAACATCGGTCAGCCGCGTGTATCGTTGTTCTGTGCTTCCGAACTCGAAAGAGGGAGGAAGCATGGAACCCCGGCAGCTTCGGTTGCCGGGGTTTTCTCGTTTATGGGCCTCTGTTCGTGAAGACCGGGCAGCCCCTGGGGTTCTCAAGGACCCGCTTCCACCAGATGCGGCTTGGGCTTCTTACTGGCCTGAGCGGATCAGCGCGCGTCGAACAGCCACCTGGCCAGCACGGCCGCACAGCCGGCGCCGAGCAGCTGGGCCGCGATGAACAACGGCACATCATGGGGAGCGATGCCCGCAAAGGTGTTCGTCAAACTGCGAGCCACGGTGATTGCGGGGTTTGCGAAGCTGGTCGAGGACGTGAACCAGTAAGCAGCGGTGATGTAGAGCCCGACCGTTGCCGGGACCCAGTCCCGTCGGAACCGGACCGTCCCGAGGATGGTGAGGATCAGCCCGAACGTGGCGATGAACTCGCCGGTCCACTGACCAAGGCCCGTGCGCGCCTTGACCGAGAGCTGCAGCGTTGGAAGGCCGAACATCAGGTGCGCGGCCCAGGCGCCGAGAATGCCGAATGACAGTTGCGCGGCAACGTACGCGCCCGCGTCCACCCATCGAAGCTCGCGCCGCGAGGCGGCCACAAGGTTGACGGCGGGGTTCATATGGGCGCCTGAGATGGGTCCAAGGATGGTGATCAGCACGAACAGGATCGCACCGGTTGCGAGCGTGTTGGCGAGAAGCGCGACCGCATCGTTTCCAGCGGACAGATGCTCGGCCATGATTCCGGATCCGATCACGCAGGCGAACAGGAAGAACGAGCCGACGGCTTCGGCCGCGACGCGTCGACCGGGCGTCGGCTGATCACTCAACGGGCGTTTCCGCGTTGCCGATCTCGCTCAGGCGGTTCGCGAGGGTCATCCGGTCGGTGGTCTCGAGCGGCAGGGCCAGGAGCAGGTCGATGCGACGCTTGAGGGCGTGATAGGCGTTCCGGAACGCCCGTTCCTGACCGTCGCCTTCCACCGCAGCCGGGTCCTCTATGCCCCAATGCGCGGTAACGGGTTTCCCCGGCCAGACCGGGCAGACCTCGTCCGCCGCATTGTCGCAGACGGTGAAGATGAAATCGAGCTGGGGCGCGTCCGGGGAGGCGAATTCGTCCCAGCTCTTCGACCGGAAGCCATCCGTGGGATAGCCGAGTTCCGCAAGTAGGTTGAGCGCCGCCGGGTGCACTTGCCCTTTCGGGAAGCTGCCCGCCGAATAGGCGCGGAAGCGGCCGGCGCCTTCCGCGTTGAGGATCGCTTCCGCCAGGATGGAGCGCGCCGAATTGCCGGTGCACAGGAACAGGACGTTGTACGCACGCCTCATGCTGCGGCCTTCGGCAGGCAGCACTTGTCCTCGCCGAGGCTGTCGGAGAGCGTTCCAAGCGCAGGGCTGTCGCCGTAGGTTGTCGCTTCGCCGTCGGTGTAGAAGGTCTCCCAGACGATCCCGTCAGGGTCGCTGATCCAGCTCTTCTCCGACTTCGCGTAGCAGCAGGTGGTGCGGCCTTCCTCGAGGACCGGGCGATCGGCCGCCTTCAGTCGGCCATAGACTTCGGCGAGCTCGCCGGTGCTCTCGACCTGGACGCCGAGGTGCTGGATGCCCTTGCTCGGCTGCTGGCCCGCCGAGATCGCGAAGTTTACGCGCGGATCGTCGAGCATCCATTTCGCATAGTCGTCTTTCCGGACCGTCGGCTCGGAAGCGAAAAGCGTCGAGTAGAACCGGATCGACTCATCGAGGTCGTTCACCGCGACATGCACGTGGAGACGCTTCGCGCTCTTTTCCCTTCCTGGTTGGGTGCAGGCTCGCAGGCGCTCGGCAAGCAGTCCGCGCCGCCGCAGCAGTTTTCCATGAGGTAGCCGACGAGGTTGTTCATCGCCGGATAGTTGGCGCGGTAGATGAGCGAGCGGTGCTGCCTCTCCTGGAGGATCAGCCCGGCATTCTTGAGCTGGGCCAAGTGGAAGGACAGCGAGCTGTTGGGCACGCTCAGCGCCTCGGCGATCGCGCCGGCCGCCAGACCCCCATCGCCAGCCTGGACGAGCAGCCGAAACAGCGCGAGCCGATGTTCCTGCGCAAGGGCGCCGAGGGCTTCGATCGCTGCAGCTGGCTTCATAAGGACCCCTAATTTCGACTTTCGTCAAAATGAGGCGTCTTCAGCTTCGCGTCAAGCACAATTCGATAAAAGTCGAAATGATGGCAGTTGTCAGAACTCAGCGAGCTGAGCAGCAGCCCGCCTGACCACTCGCTCGTGCTTCCTGAATGGGTGGGCACGGTATGTCACCGTAGGAACAGAAGACGCAGCAATCGCCCTTGAGCGGCTTCAAGCGCGCCGCAGCCGCTGCAGTCGTAAAAATAGGGATTGTGACTCTTACACGCCCGCGGCTTAGCAACCAACCAGACGGGCGCGAGTTCTGCGTCGAGTGGCCCGCTATTTCTTCAATGAGTTCAACGGCGAGTACAAGCTCGACGATGAAGGGCTGGAGTTCGACTCGCCCGAAAAGGCCCGGTTAGAGGCCGTCAGATACGCCGGTGAGGCGATGCGGGATCAGCCAGAGCTTGCGTGGAACGGCGACGAGTTTCGCGTCGAGGTGACGGACAAGAATCAGCTCGTCCTGTTCACTGTCATTGTCCTCGGGTTGGTAGCCCCAGCAGGCGGGCGTTCGATCAATCCGGCTTTGAAGAAGCCTTCTTAGCCATCTTCTTCAGCCGCTCGTCCCAGCGCTTTTTGTCTTCGTCCGCTTCAGCTCGCGAGGCGACTAGGAACGGGTCGGAAGGGGACATGACGAGTTTAGGTGAGCTAGCCCTGCGCTGCTCGCGTCGTAACGGAACGGAAGCCGGACCAATCCCGTTTCCACTCCTCCCCGCCGCGCGTGTGTCCATCAGATTGGATTGTCGCTTTGCCTCGTGAGAAACGTTCCGCCGCTACGATCGACGCGGCCCTTTACCGGCGCCTCGTTCAATCAGTCGTCGACTACGCGATTTTCATGCTTGACGAAGAGGGTCATATTTCGAGCTGGAATCCGGGCGCAGAGCGTATCAAGGGGTACTCCACAGACGAAATTTTAGGCGAGCATTTCTCGCGATTCTACACTCCGGAAGATGTTAAGAAAGGAGTGCCGACGAAGGCCCTTGAAACGGCGAGGCGGGAGGGCCGGTTCGCTGCGGAGGGCTGGCGCGTCCGGAAGGATGGTACCCGCTTCTGGGCAAGTGTGGTCATTGATCCTGTTAAAGAGGGCGAGAAGATCGTCGGCTTCGCAAAGGTCACTCGCGACCTGACGGAGCGGCGCGAGGCACAGCTGGAGCTCGAGCGTTCCCAGCAGGCGTTGTTTCAGTCGCAGAAGATGGAGGCCGTCGGCCAGCTTACTGGGGGCCTCGCGCATGACTTCAACAATTTGCTGACCGGAATCACGGGCAGTTTGGACCTTTTGAAGATGCGACTAGCCCAAGGCCGTATCAACGAGCTTGAGCGCTACATGACTGCCGCCCAGGGGGCCGCTGGACGCGCGGCCGCGTTGACGCACCGGCTGCTCGCTTTCGCGCGCCGCCAAACCCTCCAGCCCAAAGCGGTCAATGCGAACACACTTCTTAGCGGGATGGAAGAGCTGATCCGTCGCACGGTGGGTCCAAGCCTCAAGATGGAAACGGTTCTGGCCGCTGGCCTGTGGAACTGCTTCTGCGATCCCAATCAACTTGAGAACGCGATTTTGAACCTTTGCATAAACGCTCGTGATGCGATGCCCAAAGGCGGCACGCTCACGGTGGAAACCGCGAACACCTGGCTAGATGATGCGGCCGCGAAGGAGCGAGACATGGAGCGCGGTCAATACGTCGCGATCTGCGTCACTGACACTGGTTCCGGTATGTCAGCGGAAGTGACGGCGCGCGCGTTTGATCCGTTCTTCACGACGAAGCCGACGGGGCAGGGCACCGGCTTAGGTTTGTCGATGGTCTATGGCTTTGCCAGACAATCCAATGGCCAGGTTCGGATCTACTCGGAGCTGGGTCATGGCACTACAATCAAGATTTACATGCCACGCCACGTCGGCAAGTCCGAAGAGCAGCGGCACGAGGTAGATACCGTCGAACCCCCGCGAGCAGAGGAAGGGGAGACCGTCCTCGTCGTGGACGACGAGCCCACTATTCGCATGCTGATCGGGGATACGCTAGCCGAACTCGGCTACCAGGCAATTGAAGTCGCCGATGCAGCATCCGGCCTTAAGGTGCTCGACTCCGACGTCAACATCGACCTCTTGATCACCGATGTCGGGCTGCCCGGGGGAATGAACGGTAAGGAGATGGCTGACGCAGCGCGCGCCAAGCGCCCGAAACTCAAGGTGCTCTTTATCACCGGCTACGCCGAGAACGCAGCGATCACCAACGGTCATCTCGAGCCGGGAATGGACGTGATGAGCAAGCCTTTCTCGATGGATAAACTTGCCGCCAGAATCCGCTCGATCATCGAAGCGCCTTGACAGTCCGGGGTGTTCTAACGAGCGCACGTGCGGAATGTCCGCTTTGGGTGGAAAGCGGACATTC
>Ga0207657_10002435_pt1 | contig 20090 bp, 22 predicted proteins | sample KBSC33metaG_FD_184316 | JGI IMG/M metagenome (GOLD analysis project Ga0207657, IMG submission 184316) | Corn rhizosphere microbial communities from Kellogg Biological Station, Michigan, USA - KBS C3-3 metaG (SPAdes) (version 2) | ecosystem: Host-associated > Plants > Roots > Rhizosphere > Soil ... | reverse complement strand
CCTTGGCCGGAGCCGACTTTGCGACCTTCGGCGCGGTTTTCGCCGGTTTGGCCGCCTTGGCAACCTTCGGAGCCTTGGCGGGCTTGGCCGTCTTCGCAGGCTTGGCTGCAGTCTTGCAGGCCGCCTTGTTGGCATTGCCGGCTTTCGAGCAATCGTAGGTCCGCGTCGCCGCGAGCACGGGCGAGCTGGACATGGCTGCGCACCCGGCCGCAAGGGCGACCGCCAGGATCAATTGTTTCATGAGAAGCCTCCTTCGGCTCTACTTACACTTCGCGAAATGGCCCTTCGCGTCGCGGCAGGCTTTGGGCTTGGCCGTGGTCTTCGTCGCCGTTGCCGTCGGCTTGGCCGGGCATTTGACGAATTTGCCCTTGGCGTCCTTGCACGGCGCCGCCAACGCCGGGGCAGAGCCCGCGACCAGGCTCAACGCGGTCAGCGCGAATATCAGTTTCTTCATGCTTTCCTCTCCCTCCAAGATGGGAGTCGAGAGGCCTACGCGCACGCGCACGAACAGCGCGTGACAGCAACATTAAATTACTGTCGCAAAATATAAAAACCGTTCAGGCGCACCGATTTACGAAGGCGCTACAGCGCCCCTGTCCCGATCAGATGAATTTCGAGAACGATCCCATGATCCCGCCGCTGTCCTGCCGGAGAAGCGATGCGAATTGCGACAGCGCGCCTTCGCCGCCGATGTGGCCGACGATCTCCTGCAGCTTGTCCTGGGGCAGCCCCGTCTGTTGGGCCGCGGTCGTGACCGTATCGCCCTCGCTGGCGTGCGCCTGGCCGAGCGCCGCGACGGCCTGCTCGACCTGTTCGGTGCTGAGGCCGACCTTGGCGGCGAGGTTCTGGACGGTGGCGTTATCGGATACCTGGCTGAGAAGGCCGTTCAGGATGCTCATTGCACTCTCCTGGCTTCGTTATGCTCCCCGCTCCCGGCAAAGACCTAGCCTGAATCCGGCAACAGAGCCAAGCTGGCGCAATCCGGTCACTTCTGGGGCGCGGTCGCTTTCACGTAGCGACCGACCACGATCGCTGCCGGATAAAGGATTTCCTCCTCCTGCCGCGCATGCGCCGCAAGCCCGTCGGCGAAGCGGACATAATCGTCGCGCCTGGCCTTCACTGCGGCGGCCCGGAACTTCGCCGTCGCGGCGCGGATTGCGTCATGCTCCTTCAGCATCTTCGGAAGCTCGGCCTCCAGCGAGTCGGTCATCGGGAGCACCTTGCGCATTTCCGCCGTCGCGGGCCCGTGCGCCAGCTCTCCAAGCAGGCCGAGCGGCGGGGTCGCGATCTGCTCCTCGCGCTTGAAGTGCGGCGCCAGCGCCGCCTCCAGCCGCATTGCCGCAACGCCGAGCTCGCCCGGCGCCTTGGTCGCCCCGGCAAGGACCTCGTGCAGTTCATGATGCTCGGCTGCGATGGATTTGGGGGTCTGGAACATGGCGGCCTCAGCAGTGGCGTGATGCTGCGCATGGCCCGCGGGCTGCGCGGCGGCAGCGCTTGCGAACAGCGCGAAGCCCGCGGCAATCAGGATCTTGCTCATGCCCCTTATATCCGCCGCCTCGCAGGCAGCGCGAAATAGGTAATTGTCCCCATGGAAGCGGAGCTGGCGCGATCCTAAAATCGCGACGGCCGATCATCCAGGCGAAGGAGGCCAGCAATGCATGAATTCCTGCCCGCGCCCGACGACGTGCTCGCGGTCACGCTCACCGGCACCATCACCGGTGCCGATCTCGACGCGATCATGGACCGCACCGATTCGATCATGGCGAAGCACGACACGATCCACCTGTTCGTCGAAACCAAAGGCATCGAGGGCCTGCAGATTTCGGCGATGCCGCACCACATGGGCCGCGCTTTGCCCCTTTTCGGCAAGCTCGGGCGCTTCGGGCGGGTCGCCGTGGTCGCGGACCAGGCGTGGATGCGCGCCGCCACCCGCTTCGAAAGCGCGGTCCTTCCGAACGTCAGCTATCGCGTGTTCGAGCCTGGCGAGCGCGACGAGGCCCTTGCCTGGGCCCGCGGGGAAAAGGTGGCCGCCTAATTATCCGGGCGTGGAAAATGGCTGTCCTGCAGCCGCCCATCCTGGGCTTGAGGCTCGCTGACCGCCCTCTCCCGCGTCGTGAAGACACGGAAATGGTCGCCCGTCGCGTGACTTTCGGGACTCCAAGGGGCCTTTCACTCGGCGTTCACCTTGGGCATGGGTAGAGCCGCCCTCAACGCCCGCTTCCGGAAGAAACGCGTTTCCCTTGCTTTCCTACCGGCTTCCTTCCGACCGCGACCGAACGCCGCTCCGGCGCCGGCTGGCCGGCCTTTGCCTCGCGCTTGGCGTCAATGCCCTGCTTCTGCTGATCCTTCTTACGCTCGGCGTGATCCCCGCTCCCCTGCCCAAGGCCGCGCCGCCGCTGATCGTCGACCTGCTCCCCTCGCCCGAGCCCGCCCCCTCCCGGAGCACGAGCCACCCGCAGACAAATCAGGCCAAGCAGGCGACGCCCCGCCGGCCAGCGCCGAAACCGCTTCCGCCGGTCCCTGACAGGCCGAAGCTTCCGTCCCGCAATCCGCTGCCGATGCTGCTGCAGATGAGCGCCGCGGATTTCGCAGCGTCCGACATCGGCAAGCTTCCCAAGTCCAGCGACGGCTCCGGAGCGAGCGATTCGCAGGTCGTCGGCCGCGCCCCCAACGGAGAAGTGCTTTACGCCGCCGAATGGGCGCGCCACCCGACCGACGCGGAGCTCAGTGGCTATCTCCCGGCCAACTGGCCCAACGGCTATGGCCTCGTCGCCTGCAAGACCATCGCCGACAACCGGGTCGACGATTGCATTGAGCTTGAGAACGATCCTCCTGGTTCGCACCTGGCCCGCGCGGTCCGCGAGGCGGCCTGGCAATTCCGGGTCCGTCCGCCGCGCAAGAACGGCAAGCCGCTGATCGGCGAATGGGTGCGGATCAGGATCGACTATTATCACGCCGGTGGGTGAGTCAGGCGCGCCCTGAAATCCGCCCGCAATCCTGGAGCATGAAGCCGCCGCCGCGGCGGTCGATGCGCGATTCAAATTCGCGCGCGAGGTCTTCCAGAGCGTGGCGAACCTCGTCGTCGGTCATCTGCCTGGCGAGCCGGCGGCATCGCTCGGCCTGGGCTGCATCGATCGCGTCCTGTTCATCCATGGTCCACCGTCGCACCCAGCACCCCATGCCCGCTACAGACGGATTGAACGTCGACCATCCGACACAGTTCCAGCTGCTGCGCCGCAATGGCGGAAATCCGGGATAAATTGGACCGCCTCGGTCGGGGCTGCGATCCGCTGTCTCGCGAGGATCGAGTTCCGCCGGCCGGCAACTTCGATTTCCCGATTGGGGGGATGGCCGGCTGCGTCAATTGCGTCCGCTAATCGTCCGAGCGGTCGGACCCAAGCCGTTTGCAGCTTTGCGCCAGTGCCGTAACCCTGTTTCCGCAGCGATCGGCAGGAGAGCTGGGTGGCGACGCCGCCGGAGCTCGCTAAAGTTCAGCGACGCCGCCGATCCCGGCTCTGCCAGCGCAGTCTTAGAGCCACGTCACCAAAAGTGGTTACCGAATCCCTGCGCCAAGCTGGGGCATCTCGCTTCGCCAATCCAAATCTTGCAAACGCTTTTCCCATCGGGCCGAAATCGGCGGAAACGAACAAGCCGTGGGGCCGCAAGGTGATTTCGAGAAATGTGGTGGAAGTGCTGATTCCCGCTTAGGCCGCGACGACCCGCTTCTGGTCCGGCGCTCCGGGCACCGGCTCGCCCGAATCCTCGCCCTCGGCGACAATCCGGTTCGCCTCGTCAACATGGACGACGCGCGGTTTCATCGCACGGGCTTCCGAGTCCTCGAGCATGGCATAGCTCATGATGATCACCAGGTCGCCTTCGCCGACCAGATGCGCGGCGGCTCCGTTGATCCCGATGATTCCGCTGCCGGCCGGCGCCGGAATGGCATAGGTCTCGAGCCGGGCGCCATTGGTGATGTCGGCGATCACGACCTGCTCGTTTTCCAGGAGGTCGGCCGCCTCCATCAGCGTCCGGTCGATGGCGATCGAACCGACATAATGCAGGTCGGCCTGGGTCACCGTCGCGCGGTGGATCTTCGATTTCAGCATCACCCGCATCACCTGGGCTGCTCCTTTGCAAAGTCGCTCTGTCGAAACATTTGAACCGTACAGCGCCGAATCAAGTGCTGCAGCGCAATATCGCACTTGCAGCATGAGGTCCAAATTCCCAACTGTCGGCTCCCGGATCTGGGGAAATTCCCCAACCGGCACTTGAGCCAGGGCGCCAAACCACTGGAATTCCGGATCTTTCAGGTTTTGGCACGCTGCTTGCTTTGAAATTGGCGACAACGCCAACAGGAGATTTTCGATGTCGACCGCCGCCGCCCAGTTCGAAAACGACGACAGCCGCACCCCCCTTCCGCTGCGGCGGGATACGTTCCTTGGCGTGTTCGAAGCGATCGGCCAGGACCTCGGCATCAATCCCAACTGGCTGCGCATCCCCTTCGCGGCGCTGATCCTGTGGAATCCCGAAGTCATCATCGGGCTCTATCTCGCCCTCGGGCTGGTCGTTGCTGCGAGCCGCTGGTTCTTCCCGGCGGAGCGCAAGGAGCAGGTGCACGACGCTTCGCACGGCGAAACGGCCGGCGATAGGGTTGAGGATCAGGTTTCGGAGGAGCGGCTGGCCGCCTGAGGGTCCGTCGCGGCACGCCCGCGATGCGCTCTGGGCAAATTCCCGTGGCCCAGATGCGGTAAACCCCGCCGGTTTGACCCGGCGGGGTTCCCATACTTCAGACCCGAAGGTCCGAAGCACGAGTGGAGAATAGCCGAGCCGCAGACAGAGTCGAGTCTGATTCCGTGGCACTCCGCAAATAATTGTTTGGGAATCGGTGCATAAGCCTGTGGATAAGATGGGTGCTGACGATTGCCGGGGGCGGTGCGGGCGCCACGCCCCTTTACGAAAGCGTCGTTTACCCTCGTCACCGAAATCCTAACCGCTCATAAACCTCGTCTTTACGCCGTTACGTTACGCCATCGCCCTTAAAGCCGTCCTCAGGCCTGGACGGAGGGAAGGACTCGAATGGCGATCAACCGGTTCGTCGACCGAAAAGCGGTCAGCGCTTCCGAAGCCCAGCTTGCCCGCGTGGCCGCGGAAGGCTGTGCGCGCCATCCGCACCTTTCGGTCCTGATCGAAGGGTCCGGCCAGCATTCCGGCCGCGACGTCGCCGATTCCATCCACCTGCTGTGCAGCGTCCACGGCCATCATCCCGGCCTGATCGAGCTTGCGCTCGAGCATTGCCCCGATGGACCCGGCCGGCAATGGCTTGGCCGCGCCGCCACCGGCTTCGAGCGCGAGCGGCATTACCTGGTACGCCTTACGGCGGCGGTGGGCCCGCTCCCGAGCACCCCCGGCGCAGCCGAGACGGAGGCAGGCCTCCTTGCCCAGCGGCATGCGCTCGAGATCCTCGCGAAATCGGAGAGGCGCGGATGCGCCCTGGGCGCGGCGACCGCGCTCGTGTCCGACTGGTGGCCGATCCGCCGCCTGCTCGATCGCGCTGCCGCACGCGCCGGAGTCGAATCGCCTGCCCCCTCGCTTCCGGACGAGGCGTCGGTCGTCGCGATGATCGAAGCGGAGTGCGACAGTCCCGCCAGCGAACGCGCCCTCGGCTTCGGAGGCGAGCAGATGCTCCTCCAGAACCGCGGCCTGTTCGACCTTCTGGAAGCCCGTGCCGTCGCTCGCGTCGATTATTGAGCTGCTTCCAGTCCTCCACTGAAATCACCGGGTCGCGCTCGCGGCACAAGCCGCTGGGGGCCAATATCTGCCGTTTGTCGATGCCACCCTTGCATTTGCGCGCTAACGTCTCTTTGGGCCGCCGGAATCCATTGGAGAGATCAGTTTCGTGCGAGATGCGCTCAAGCTGCCGCGACCAGGGCCAATTGGCGCGATTGCAATCGCGGCAACGCTCCTCCTCGCGTCGTGCGGCTCGAGCACGGATGCCGGCAAGGCGGCGGGAAACCGCGGGCCGGCTGCTGTCGCTTATGTGGTGGTCGAGCCGGCCAGCGTTCCAGTGGTGCAGGTCCTGCCGGGACGTGTCGCCGCTTTCCAGGCGGTCCAGGTCAGGCCGCAGGCCACCGGCGTAATCCTGCGCCAGACATTCCGCGAAGGTTCGTTCGTCAGGCAGGGCCAGACGCTCTACCAGATCGATCCCAGCCAATATCAGGCGGCAGCGGCGCAGGCCGCGGCCAACCTGCAAAGCGCGAGGGCCAATGCGGACGCAGCCCGCGCCCTTGCCGCCCGCTACAAGCCGCTGGCCGAAATGGAGGCGGTGTCAAAGCAGGACTATACCAATGCGGTTGCCGCCGCTCGCCAGGCCGAAGCCGCCGTTGCGCAAAGCCAGGCCGCTCTCCACTCGGCACAAATCAATCTTCGCTACTCGCGCGTCCCGGCTCCAATTTCCGGCCGAGCCGGCCTCTCGAACGTGAACGTCGGAACGCTGGTCACTGCAAACCAGGACACGGCGCTGACCACCGTCACCCAACTCGATCCGATTTACGTCGATATCCAGCAATCCACCTCCGACATGCTGAACCTGCGGCAATCATTTTCGCAGGGAGGCGTGCTCCAGACGACGACGCAGGTCCGGCTGAAGCTTCCCAACGGAGCGGATTATCCGATCACCGGAACCGTCGATTTCAGCCAGGTCGTCGTCGACCAGAACACCGGCACTGTCACATTGCGGGCGAGCTTCGCCAATCCCCAGGCGGTGCTCCTTCCGGGCATGTATGTCTCGGCCCAGTTCGCGCAGGCAGTGAACACGACGGCATTCCTGGTCCCTCAGCAAGCCGTATCGCGAGACCCCAAAGGAACCGCGACCTTGTTCGTTGTCGGCCCCGACAACCACGCCCTCGAGCGCACGGTCGTGATCGACCGGACGCAAGGCAGTTCCTGGGTCGTGACGCAGGGCCTCGCTGCTGGCGACAAGGTCATCGTCGAGGGCGCCGCCAATCTTCGGGATGGAGACCGGATCAGGCCTGCCCCGGCCAAGCGCGAACCGGCCAGGAGTGGAGCAACTGAAGCCGCTGTGAATTCGCACCCCAGCGGCAAGCCGACTGGCTGATGTCCCGAATCTTCATCGAACGACCGATCTTCGCCTGGGTCATCGCGATCATCATCGTGCTGGCGGGCATCGGCGCGATCGTGTCGCTGCCGGTCGCGCAATATCCCGACGTGGCACCGACCCAGATCTCGATCCGCGCCAATTATCCCGGGGCATCGGCCGAAACTCTCGAGAACAGCGTCACGCAAATTCTGGAGGAGGAACTCACCGGCCTCCAGGGGCTCCTCTATTTCAACTCTTCGTCAAGCGCCCGCGGAGCAGTGAATGTCACGGCCGTCTTCGACAAGAGCATCGATCCGGATATCGCCCAGGTGCAGGTCCAGAACGAGATCCAGGCGGCGATCTCCCGGCTGCCGCAGCAGGTCCAGCAGCAGGGCGTACGCGTAAGCAAGAGCTCGCCCGATTTCCTGATGATCGTCGCGGTCTACGACAAGACGGGCAAGAGCTCGAACGTCGACGTTTCCGACTGGCTTGCGGACAACCTCCAGGACAATCTCTCGCGCACCCAGGGTGTGGGCGACGTCAACGTGTTCGGCGCCAAATATGCGATGCGGATCTGGCTGGACCCGGACAAGCTCGCCAGCCTGAACCTGATGCCGAGCGACGTCATATCCGCAATCCAGAGCCAGAATGTCGACGTCGCCGCCGGCGAGATTGGTGGCGCACCATCGCCGGTGGGGCAAATGCTCAATGCAACGGTGACTGCGCAGTCGCGACTGCAGACGCCCGAGCAGTTTGCCAACATTGTCGTCAAGTCCGATCCCTCCGGCGCCCGAGTGCTGCTTTCGCAGGTGGCACGAGTCGAGCTTGGGGCGGACAGCTATGGGACGATCATCCACGTCAACGGCTATCCGGGAGCGGGCATCGGAATCTCGCTCCAGCCGGGTGCCAATGCGCTAACCACCTCTAAGCTCGTCAAAGCCAAGGTCGCGGCGGCTGAGTCGAAAATGCCTTCGGGCTATGAAGTGGCGTACGCGAATGACTCGTCGGACTTCATCCGGCTGTCGATCTATGAGGTCATAAAGACGCTCGTCGAGGCCATGGCGCTGGTCATCCTGGTGATGTTCGTCTTCCTGCAGAGCTGGCGCGCGACGATGGTGCCCGGAATCGCAATCCCGGTCGTGCTTACCGGCACGTTCGCAGTGCTCTACGTGCTCGGCTTCTCGATCAACACGCTGACCTTGTTCGGGCTTGTCCTTGCCGTCGGACTGCTCGTCGACGACGCGATCGTGGTGGTCGAGAATGTCGAGAGACTCCTGCACGAGCGGCCCGAGCTCACGGTCAAGGAGGCGACCGCGCTCTCGATGCAGCAGATCCAGGTGGCGCTGATCGCCATCGCTCTCGTGCTCTCGGCGGTGTTCCTGCCGATGATCTTCTTCGGCGGCTCGACCGGCGTCATCTATCGACAGTTTTCCGTCACGATCGTCGCGGCGATGGTGCTGTCGGTCTTCGTTGCCCTGACGCTCAGTCCGTCGATTGCAGCGAACCTGCTTCGCCGGAAGCATGCGAGCGTCGACGAGACGTGGCTTGGCCGCCGCGCTCCAGCGGCTGCGCACCGCCTGGAGGTGGCGCGGCAGGCTTTCAACACGAAATTCCAGCAGGTGATCGACTGGTATGTCGGCAACGTCGGCAAGGTGGTCGACCGCAAGTGGCTTTTCCTCGGTATCTATGTCGGCGTCTGCCTGATTCTCATGATCCTGTTCCTGAGACTCCCGACGGGTTTCCTGCCGCAGGAGGACCAAGGCAGCGCCATGATCCAATACCAGCTGCCGTCGGGTGCGACGATCGACCGCACCAGCGTCGTCCAGAACAAGGTCGAAGACTATGTGCTCCGCGGTCCCGACTCGAAAAACGTCCATGCCTTCTTCAGCGTCGTTGGCGGGGGCGGCGGGGCCAACGGACAAAATTCCGGGCGCATGTACATGAACCTGGCGCCGTTCGATGAGCGTAACGGGAAGGAGAACAGCGCCCAGGAAATCGTGAAACGTGCCTCGAAGGAGTTCAGCGGCCTTCGCGATGCCAGGGTCTTTGCGCTCGTTCCTCCGGCAATCCGCGGCCTTGGCCAGTCCGCCGGGTTCACGATGGAACTGGAAAACAGCAGCGGAATGTCCCGAACGGAATTTGCGGCCGTGCGCGACCGGCTGCTTGCCGCCGCCAACGACGACCCCAAGCTCGAGCAGGTCCGGTTGACCGAATTCTCCGACGTGGCGAGCCTGAAGGTCGACATAGACGAAGACAAGCTGGCCTCGTTTGGACTGAACACGTCCGACGTGAACAGCACCCTGTCGACGGCCTGGGGCGGGCGCTACGTCGGCGACTTCATCGACCGCGGCCGAGTGAAGCGCGTCTACGTACAGGCGGATGCGCCGTACCGCTCCGCACCGTCCGACATCAATCGCTGGTTCGTCCGGAATGGCAAAGGCGACATGGTGCCATTCTCTTCCTTTGCCCAGACCCGCTGGATGACGACGCCGACGTCGCTGTCGCGGTTCAACGGATATCCGTCATTCGAATTTTCCGGCCAGGGAAAGGAAGGCATCAGCAGCGGCGACGCGATGGCGCAGATGGAAAAGCTGGCCTCGAAAATCCCCGGAGTGAGCGTCGAGTGGGCGGGCCAGTCGTACCAGGAGCGGCTTGCATCCGGGCAAGCTCCATTGCTCTATGCCATCTCCCTGATCGTCATCTTCCTGTGCCTTGCCGCGCTGTACGAGAGCTGGTCGATTCCACTTGCGGTGCTGCTGGTGGTGCCGCTCGGCCTCGTCGGAGCGATCCTGGCTGTGACCCTGCGCGGGCTCCAGAATGATGTCTTCCTGCAGATCGGACTCCTGACAACCATGGGGCTGACATCCAAGAACGCCATTCTGATGAACGAATTCGCCGAGCGCGCGGAGAAGGAGGGCAAGAGGATCATCGAGGCCGCCATCGAAGCCGCGAAGATCCGGCTTCGGCCGATCCTGATGACCAGCCTCGCCTTCATCTTCGGCGTCTTCCCGCTGGCGGTTTCGACCGGCCCCGGTGCGAACGGGCGAATCGCGATTGGGACCGCGGTCATCGGCGGAATGCTGACGGCGACAATCCTCGCCGTCTTCTACATCCCGCTCTTCTACGTCCTCGTCCGGCGCGGCGCCCGCGACGGGATTGTCGCCATTCGGGAGCGCTGGCGAAGCAGAAGGGAGGGCAAGGCTTGAGACGCGTTGCCGCCCTCCTGGCGTTGCTTGCAAGCGGCTGCATGTCGCTCGAGCCGCACTACGTCCGGCCCGAACCCGCAGTCCCCGCGTCCTGGCCCGTGGGCGATTCCTATCTCGCCCAGAGCGAAGCGGCGCTTCCCGCCGTCACCTACAAGGACATTTTCCGCGACCCCCGCCTGCAGACTTTGATCGAGCAGGCGCTGGTGAACAATCGCGACCTGATGGCGGCGGCTGCGAATATCGCGGTGGCGCGCGAGCAGTACCGGATCCAGCGTGCGAACCAGCTTCCAGCAGTCGAGGCGGGCAGCGGAACGAGCGTGACGGGCGACAAGAGCGGGGACGTCAACGCGACCTATTCCGCCGGGCTCAGCCTCCCAAGCTTCGAGCTCGACCTGTTCGGGCGTGTTCGGTCGCTCAGCCATGCGCAGCTCGAACGCTATTTCGCGACTGAATCGGCGGCGCGGGCGACTCGGCTGGCGCTCGTCGCGAGCATCGCTGACGCCTGGCTCGTTTACGGCGCCGATTCGAGCCTGCTCGGAATTGCCAACGAGACCGCGAGAAGTGCGGCGACGACGGTCAAGCTTACGCGCGCAAGGCTTGAAGGGGGTGTCGCTCCGCGGACCGACCTCACCCAGGCGCAGCAAATCCTCACCGGGGCCGAGGCCGACGTGGCGCGGCAGACGACCGCCGTTGCCCAGGACGTCAATGCTCTGCAATTGCTGGTCGGAGCACCGATCGACCCGGCGCTTCTGCCCGATTCAATCGACCAGGCAGCTCCGACGGTCGCCGAGCTGCCGGCGGGGCTCGATTCGTCGATTCTCCTTCGCCGCCCGGACGTCGTGGAGGCCGAATACCAGCTTCGGGCAGCCAACGCCCAGATCGGTGCTGCCCGAGCGGCCCTGTTCCCGAAAATCAGCCTGACAGGACTCCTCGGGCTCGCCAGCGACGCATTGACCAGGCTCTTCACCGGCGGGACATTCGGCTGGAGCGCCGCGGCCGACGCCAGCTACACGATCTTCCAGGGGGGAGCCGGGCGCGCCAACGTGCGACTTAGCGAGGCGCAACGGAATGCGGCGGTCGCCGATTACCAGAAGGCGATCCAGACTGCGTTCCGCGAGGTCGCCGACGCGCTTGCGAGACGCGGGACGATGGGCAGGGAACTGACGGCCCGAACGGAGCAAGCCGCGGCCGCGGCGGACTCGCTCCGGCTCAGCGAGGCCCGCTACCGCGCCGGGATCGAGAACTTCCTGGCGACTCTGGATGCGCAGCGCTCCTCTTATTCGGCGCAACGGACACTGGTTGGGACCAAGCTCGAATCGGCGCAGAACCTCGTCAAGCTGTACCAGTCGTTGGGAGGCGACGATCTGCTCCGGACAGCCCCGGTCGGCCGGGGATCCTAGTCTTCCTTGACGTCGCGGTAGGCGAGCTCGAAATTGCCCCAGCGCCGGCCGTTGAACCACACCGGGACGAACACATTCTTCACCGGGATGTATTTGTCGCCAAGTTCCATCCGGTAGGTGGCGAGCATTGCCGGCTTGTTCGAGTTGATCGCGATGCGGGTCGTCTCGTCCATGAAGATCCGCTTGTTGCGGCAATGCTCGTCGTTCCAGACCGGGTCCGGGCCCGGCTTCTGGCATCGTTCGCTAAGGTGGGTTGGAAGATAGCCGTTCACGTCGGTGATCGCCGAGCCGATGATCCGGCTGTCGGTCGCCTTGAAGCGATCGAGGACCGGGCGGACATATTTGTCGGCGAAGTCGCAAAAGCCGCTGTCGTACTGGGCCGGGTTGCTGCCTTCGACCAGCCTGTAGTTGCGGTCGAAGACGTCGCTTTCGGTAATCTCGCCGGCGGCGATGCCGCGCTCGACCTCGGCCTGGATCGCGCGCATCGCGTCCTGCGCCTTGAGGATGAACGGCGTGTCGTCGATCTCGGCGCCCGAATTGGCGAGCGTGTCGAGCATCGTGTTGGACAGGCTTTCGAGATGCTGCAGCCGCTCCTTGGCCGAAACCAGCTCCTGCCCGTTGTCGCGCGCGTCGCCCGCGAAGTCGGTCAGCCCGGCCTTCACGCGATCGACGCTGGCCTGGATCATGCTGGTCGAGTGGGCGATGCCCTCGGTCTGGCGGTCGACCATCGAGACAATCTCGCTGACTTCGCGAACCGTCTCGCTGATCTGGCCGAAGCCTTTCTGCGCCTCGCGGCTGCGTTCGACCCCGGTCTTGATCTCCGAGGTGACGGCGCCGGCCTCCCGGGTCAGTTCGCCGATGGTCTCCGCGATTTGGCTGGTGGCGGCGCGCGTATCGTGCGCCAGCTTCTTCACTTCCGCCGCGACGACTGCAAAGCTGCGGCCGGCGTCCCCCGCACGCGCTGCCTCGATGGTCGCGTTCAAGGCGAGCATGTTGGTCTTGCGTGCGATGGCTTCGATCGTCGAAGAGACGCTCTGGACCTGGTTCATGGCCGAGGCGAACCCGGCCATTCGCTCGCCGAGCTGGACGATGAGCTCGGTCAGTCCCTTGAAGCCCCCGATCGTGCCCTCGATCGCCTCGCGCCCCGAATCGAGCTTCACCTTCGCCTGTTCGGCGAGAAGGCGTGCCTCGTCGGTCGAATCCGACACCCGCCCCTGGTCGGCGAGAAGGCGCGTCGTCACCTCCTCAAGCTGGTCGAGCATCTTGAGGTTTTCGCTGATCCGGGTGGCGACTCCGGAAACATAGCCGGCGACGTCGCTGCACTCGATCGACAAGGACCCGCAATCGCGCGCGACTACGCGGATCGCGTTTTCGGTGACTTCCTCGATCCCCTGTGTGGCCATTGCCGAGCCCCGCTCCCAAAAATCCTTGGAAGTGGCATACGGGGAACGTCCTACTTCTTCGTTAACCACGGTGCCGGCGGATCCAGGCCCGATCGATTTGCACCATTTTGGAGAGAGCCATTACCGTTCGTTATGAGGGTCTTCTTCAAGCTCTTGCAGCGAAACTCATGGAACGGACGCGCCGCGGCAGCCCCACTTCCGCGGTTCCTGCGCAAGACCGGCTGGAGGGCAGTTTGGAACTGGTATCGGCATTGCCCAGGCAACTGGACCAGCGGCAATTCGTGCGATTGCCGGTGCAGGCGCGCGCTCGAATCCGCATAGGGAAGAGAGCCTATGCCGGCTATATCGAGGAGATTTCCGAAGGCGGGGTCCGGATCGTGACGCTGACCCCGATCCGGGGAGCCGGGCCGGTTGTGGTCCAGGTGCCGGACCTCGAACCGCTAAAGGGCGAATTGCGCTGGTTTGCAGGGCGCGTTGCGGGAATACGCTTCCGACTGAAACTCGACGCGATCGTAATGCATCACTGGCTCAGTCTCAGGATCCGTACGGCCGCCTGAGCAAAGCCCTTCCAACGCCGGAATTTCCAGGTGCCATGAGGCCAAAAACGTGATACTTTCAAACTGTTCGATGGAGGTGGGCCCATGGACAGCGCATTCGGAAATTGGCGTAACGCGATGGTCGGAATCGGCCTGACGGCGGCCGTGTTCGGCGTCGGACTGGCGATTGCGTTTTTGTAGCACCGGCACGGCGGTTACCTGAGTTCAGTTTGCCGGACGAGCCGTTAGCATCAACGCCACACGGCGGGGCGGTGGCGGAACGAACGACCTTGTGGCGCTTCCAAATGCTCGTCTGCATTCCACCCGAACCTGCCACGCCGACTTCGACCCATTGCGGACACGCCGTCTCAGTACGGATGATACCAGTAAATGCCATCTCCGAGCTTGGAGTAGCGTTTCGGTGGACCTGGCAGCGGCTGACCCTTCTTCAGCACATAGTATCCGAAGCCCCCGTCGAAGTCGGGCTTCACGAGGATATCCACCCCCTCCTGATCAATGGTCACAAAGGTCGGTTGAAGACTAGCAATAACGTGCGGCCATTCGGTCGGCGGAAGCGGATGGTCCAACTTTGTCGGGTGAGCCCGCATTAGGGCGGCGGACTCGGTTTTGATGGCAGCCAAGGTCGGCCGATCGTGCGTCGGTCGAGTGCAGCCGGTGGTCAAAGCTGCGACGATCATGCTGACAAATATGAGCCGGCCCCTCATGCCGGCGAAGCTAAACGGCTTGATGTTTGCTTTCCACCTTTCGCGGACGCTAGCGCGGTAAACCGGATAGGGAACGACCGCGCAAGCCTCTGGATTGTGGCACGAACAACAATTGAGTGAGGCGTCCATGAAACGCATTTTCGATCATGTCGCGTCGCGCACCGGCTATTGGATGGGACAGCCCAGCGCGTTCATAGGAGCGACCCTTGCCTGCCTGATCTGGGCAGTCAGCGGGCCGATTTTCCACTACTCAGACACCTGGCAGCTGGTGATCAACACCGCCACGACGGTCTTGACGTTCCTTGCAGTCTTCTTGATTCAAAACAGCCAGAACCGGGATGGCATTGCGATCCAGGCCAAACTCGACGAAATCCTGATCGGTGTGAAGGCTGCCAGGACGGAACTGGTGGGTATCGAGAAGATGACTGACGAAGAGCTCAACGCTCTCAAGGACGCGCTCGAGCGGGAGGCTCTCAACCCAAAGCGCCGACGCCGCGGCGAGCCAACAGTCGAAGAGATTTTGAGCAATCGGGGAGAGCAGGAATAGGGACTCTCCGGACGCGCTATTCGGCGGCGAGAGCTTCATATTCCTGCGCGGCGAGGTACTTCTCCGCGTCGAGGGCAGCCATGCAGCCGGTGCCGGCGGCGGTGACCGCCTGGCGGTAGACCTTGTCCATGACGTCGCCGCAGGCGAACACGCCGTCAACATTGGTCCTCGTACTTCCCGGCGCGACCTTGATGTAACCGTCACCATCCAGCTCGATCTGGCCGACGAACAGCTCCGTCGCGGGTTTGTGGCCGATCGCGACGAACGCACCTTCGACCTCGAGGCGGCTGACCTCGCCGGTCAGCCTGCTCTTGAGGTCGAGCCCGACCAGCGCCTCGGGGTCGCCGCCGCCGACGAACTCGATGACTTCGCTGTCCCAGATGACGTCGATCTTGTCGTTCGCGAACAGCCGGTCCTGGAGGATCTTCTCGGCGCGAAGGCTGTCGCGGCGGTGGACCAGGGTCACGTCATGACTGTGGTTCGTGAGGTAGAGCGCTTCCTCAACCGCGGTGTTGCCGCCGCCGATGACCGCCACCTTCTTGCCGCGATAGAAGAATCCGTCGCAGGTGGCGCAGGCCGACACTCCCCTGCCCTTCATATGCTCTTCGGAAGGCAGGCCGAGATATTTGGCCTGCGCGCCGGTCGCGATCACGACCGCGTCGGCGTGATATTGCGTGCCGCTGTCGCCGGTCAGGACGAAGGGCCGGCGCGAGAAATCGACCGAGGCGATATGATCCCACACGACCTTCGTCCCGACATGCTCGGCCTGGGCCTGCATCTCCTCCATCAGCCACGGGCCCTGGATGACGTCGCGGAAGCCGGGATAATTCTCGACGTCCGTGGTGGTGGTGAGCTGGCCGCCCGGGGTTATTCCCTGGATCAGGATCGGCTGGAGCCCCGCGCGAGCGGCGTAAATCGCGGCCGTATAACCGGCCGGGCCGGAGCCAAGCACCGCGAGGCGCGTGGAAATGCTGTTCGTCATGCACCGCATTTAGGGGGCCGAAACGTCCCCCGCAACGCCGCTCGAGCGCTTCGGCTAGACCCTTCGGCCGGCGACGAAATTCCAGATGAGGACGATAATGCCGATGATCAGCAGGATGTGGATGAGCCCGCCGGCGACGTGGAAGGCAAAGAAGCCCAGCGCCCACAGGATCAGCAGGATGATTGCGATGGTCAGAAGCATGTGCTCGTCCCCTTGGTTGAATTCGGAACGAACGCGTAACCGTTCACGGACGGGCGTGTTCCGTCGCCGCTAGACGAGCCGCGACTGCTTGACCGAGGCCTCGATGAAGCTTGCGAACAGGGGGTGCGGCTCGAAGGGACGGCTCTTCAGCTCCGGATGGAACTGGACGCCGATGAACCAGGGGTGGTCCGGACGCTCGATGATCTCCGGCAAGCGGCCGTCGGGCGACATTCCGGAGAAGACGAGGCCGGTCTTCTCGAGCACCGGGACATAATGGGTGTTGACCTCGTAGCGATGCCGATGGCGCTCGCTGATGCGGGTCGTGCCATAGATGCTCGCGACCCGGCTATTGTGCCCAAGCTCCGCTTCGTAGGCGCCCAGGCGCATCGTCCCGCCAAGCTCGCTGTCGGCGCCGCGCTCCTGAAGGCCTTCCGGGCTCATCCATTCGGTGATGAGGCCGATTACCGGCTCTTCGGTCGCTCCGAACTCGGTGCTCGACGCATCGGGAAGGCCCGCGTCGCGAACGCCCTCGATGCACGCCATCTGCATTCCGAGGCAGATTCCGAAAAAGGGGATTTCGCGCTCGCGGGCGAACTTCACCGCCGCGATCTTGCCCTCGCTTCCGCGCTCGCCGAAGCCGCCGGGGACGAGAATTCCGTGCAAGGGCTCGAGCTCGGCGGCGAGGTTCGAATCGGGACGCTCGAACATCTCGGCGTCGAGCCAGCGGATATGGACACGGGCGCGATTCGCGACGCCGCCATGGATCAGGGCTTCGTTGAGGCTCTTGTAGGCGTCGGGAAGGCCGACATATTTGCCGACCACGCCGATCGTCACTTCGCCTTCGTAATTGTCGAGCCTGTCCATGATGTCGGTCCAGCGCGTGAGGTCCGGCTCGGGCGCGTCGCTGATCCGGAACGCGCGGAGGACCTCGTCGTCGAGGCCGCCGGCGTGATATTGGAGCGGGACGTCGTAGATGGAACGGGCATCGAGGGCGGGAATGACCGCCGATTTCGGCACGTTGCAGAACAAGGCAATCTTCTCGCGCTCGCCGTCGGGAAGCTCCTTTTCCGTGCGGCAGAGTAGGACGTCGGGCTGGACGCCGAGGCTCGAGAGCTCGCGGACGCTATGCTGAGTGGGCTTGGTCTTCAGCTCCCCGGCGGCCTTGATCCAGGGAACGAGAGTCGTGTGGACGCTGACCGTATTCTCCCGGCCGAGGTCGTTCCGGAGCTGGCGGATCGATTCGATGAAGGGCAGCGATTCGATATCTCCAACCGTTCCGCCGATCTCGCAGATGACGAAATCGACATCATCGGTATCGGCGAGCGCGAATTCCTTGATCGCGTTGGTCACGTGCGGGATGACCTGCACCGTCGCGCCGAGATAGTCGCCGCGGCGTTCGCGGGCGATGATGTCGCGGTAGATCCGGCCGGTCGTGACATTGTCCGACTGCCGCGCCGAAACACCCGTGAATCGCTCGTAATGGCCGAGATCCAGGTCGGTCTCGGCGCCGTCGTCCGTCACGTAGACCTCGCCGTGCTGGTACGGCGACATCGTGCCGGGATCGACGTTCAGATAGGGATCGAACTTCCGGATACGGACGGAGTATCCACGCGCCTGGAGAAGCGCTCCGAGCGAAGCGGAGAGAAGGCCTTTTCCAAGGGAAGACACCACGCCGCCGGTGACAAAAATGAACCGCGCCATGGGGCTTACGGCTTAGAGATGGATTGCCCGATTGGGCAAGCCTCAGCCGAAAATAAATTTCGTTCGCTCAGCGTTCGAGCGGGACCGTCGGTGCGGCCTGGTTCGAAACCGGCTGCTGCTGCGGTTGCTGGGCGGGCTGCTGCTGACCGGTGACCGGCGCGGTCGCGGGCGCAACCTGGTTGGCGAGCGACGTGTCGATTGTCGCGGGCTTGCGATTGACGCCGGCGATCGCGGAAAGGGCGATTGCGAGGATGATGAAAAGCGTCGCCAGGACCGCCGTGGACCGACTGAGGAAATCGGCCGCGCCGCGAGCGGTCATGAACCCGGACGAGCTGCCGCCCACGCCCAGGCCGCCGCCTTCGGAGCGCTGCATGAGGATCACTCCGACGAGCGCCGTGGCGACAAGGGTTTGGACGACGAGGAGGAAAGTGAAGAGCATCGGTGTGCCTTTGTGAATTGCGGCGGCGACTTAGCGAGCCGGGCTCAGGCTTTCAACGTTGCAGCTTCGATGATCGGCACGAAGTCGGAAGCTTTCAGGCTCGCTCCGCCCACCAGAGCGCCGTCCACGTCCATCGCCGCGAAGATCCGTGCCGCATTTCCGGGCTTCACGGAACCGCCATAAAGGATCCGAATCGCGTCGCCGGCATCGCCATAGGCCGCGCGAAGCCGCTGCCGAAGCGCTGAATGCATTTGCGCAATGTCTTCGATCGTCGGCGTTCGGCCCGTGCCGATCGCCCAGATCGGCTCGTAGGCGATGGCGAGCTTTGCAACATCCACATCGCGCGGAAGCGACGCATCGAGCTGCTTCTCGACTGTCCGTATCGCATCTCCGCCCTCGCGGACCGGAAGGGATTCGCCCACGCAAAGGATCGTCAGAAGGCCCGCATTCAGAGCCGCCTCGGCTTTCGCGCGAACGTCCCCATCGCTCTCGTGCTGTTCCTCGCGCCTTTCGGAATGGCCCACGATCACTATCGTCGCGCCCGCATCCACAAGCATTGCCGTCGAGATGCAGCCGGTATGCGCGCCCTTGTCCGCCGAGTGCACGTCCTGCCCGCCGATCGGGAATCCCGGGGCCGCTCGGACGGCGCGATCGATCAGTGTCGAGGGGACACACAGGCCCGAATCGACGGCGGAATCCCCGGCGGCGCCCGAAGCAATGGCCTGGACCTCGCCAATGTCGGCAGAGACCCCGTGCATCTTCCAATTGCCGACGACGAGCTTCCTTCGCACCATGTCCTGCCCTTTGCTGTTTCGAAGGCCCTAGCCGCGCCCCGCTTGAAGGCGCAAGCACTCCCCCGTAAAGCCCGCGATCAACTTTCCTTGCCAAAGAGATTCCGACCGGATGCTCAGCTCCTTCCGCCGTCTTTCCAAGTCGACCATCGGCACCACCATCATCGGCATTGTCGGCCTGCTGATCATCATCGGGTTCGCGGCCGGCGATATCCAGAGCCTCAGCATCGGCAATGGCTCGCTTCCGGCCAATGACCTGGCGAAAGCAGGATCGGAGGAAATCAGCGACCGGGACATGAGCTCGGCAATGCAGCGGCGGCTTGCGCAGGTTCGCCAGCAAAATCCGGAGGCGACCTATGCCGACCTTGCGAACGACTTCGATCCGCTCCTCCAGGGCCTGATCGATCAGGCGGCGCTGCGGGCGTTCGCGGGCAAGCAGGGCTTCGTCCTGTCGAAGCGCCTGATCGATGCCGAGATCGCCAATATCCCGGGGGTGAAAGGCCTCAACGGCCAGGTCAGCACGGCGGCTTACCAGCAGTTCCTAGCCCGCCAGCAGCTGAGCGACTCGGAAGTCCGGAACTTCATCTCCGGCTCATTGCTCGAACGGCTGATGATCACACCTGGCGCGACCAGTGCAATGGTGCCGATCGGAATGGCGACGCCCTATGCGTCGATGCTCCTCGAGCAGCGCCAGGCACAGATTGCGCTCGTTCCCGTGTCGGTTTTTGCCGCCGGCCTCAACCCGTCCGACCAGCAGATCCAGCAATATTATTCGGCCAACCGCTCGCGCTACATGATCCCCGAGCAAAGGGTGCTGAAGATCGCGACGATCGGCGACGCTCAGGTCGCGAACGTCTCGGCCAGCCCGCAGGAAGTCGAGGCTTACTACAAGGCGAACCAGGAGGTTTACGGAGCAAAGGACATCCGGACGATCAGCCAGGCAATCGTCCAGGATCCGAAAGTTGCCGCCGGGATCGCCCAGCGCGCAAAAGGCGGCCGGAGCTTCGTCGATGCCGCGAAGCCCGCGGGCCTTGGCGCCGCGGACGTTGCCGTCGGGGAACAG
>Ga0207657_10002433_pt1 | contig 20101 bp, 16 predicted proteins | sample KBSC33metaG_FD_184316 | JGI IMG/M metagenome (GOLD analysis project Ga0207657, IMG submission 184316) | Corn rhizosphere microbial communities from Kellogg Biological Station, Michigan, USA - KBS C3-3 metaG (SPAdes) (version 2) | ecosystem: Host-associated > Plants > Roots > Rhizosphere > Soil ... | reverse complement strand
AGGTGGCGGATCTCGGTCGCCAGCCGCTCGATCGAAGAGGCGATCACGCCCAGCGTCGCGAAGAACATCGCGTGTCGGTCGCGAGGGATGACCTGCGTGGAGACGGGCTCGACCGCAAGGCCGAGCTCCGCCGCCACATGCTCCTCGACCCGTGGATCGATGTTGGCGAATGTCCCGACCGCGCCGGAGATCGCGCAAGTCGCGACGCCGTCGCGCGCGGCGACGAGCCGCTCGCGGTTGCGCGAAAATTCGGCATAGGCTTGGGCGAGCTTGAGCCCGAACGTCACCGGCTCCGCGTGGATTCCATGGCTGCGCCCGATCGTGGGCGTCAGCTTATGCTCGAGCGCGCGCCGCTTCAGCACCGCCAGCAATGCATCGATGTCCTTGAGCAGCAGGTCCGCGGCCTGCTTGAGCTGCAGCGCCAGCGCAGTGTCGAGCACGTCGGAGCTAGTCATCCCTTGGTGAAGCCAGCGCCGCTCGGGTCCGAGCCTCTCGCCTGCCCAGGTGAGGAAGGCGATGACGTCATGTTTGGTGACCGCCTCGATCTTGTCGATGGCTTCAATGTCGATCTCGCGTAGCGCGTCGCGGTCGTAGGCGGCGCGGATCGTCTTCGCATCCTCGGCCGGGATCATGCCGATCTTCCCCGTCGCCTCGGCCGCGAACACCTCGATTTGCCACCAGATGCGGTAGCGGTTCTCGGCCGACCAGATGGCCGTCATTTCGGGGCGCGAGTAGCGGGGGACCATGGACGGGGCGGCTAGCAGAGCCGCTGCGGTGCATCAAATCGTCAGCGGCCGAGGAGCCGATGTTCGAGCAGCGCCTGCATATCGCGTCGGCCATCGGCAATCACGAGAATGAAGACCCGTTGGCCGATCACTCGGTAGATCAATCGATATGGGGTCATCAGTATTTGCCGGAACTCGCGAATTCCCAGCGGTTCAATCTCCTTCGGGACCGATCCTCTCAGAGGAAAGAGTTCCAGCGTCGCAATCTTCGCTTCGAGAGCGATTAGGAGATCGCCGGCCTCTTCGGCCGACCGGTTCGCCGCCAAATAATCGAAGATCGCTTCGAGATCGTCTTCGGCACCCTGAGTCAGCTCGACCTTGAACCGGTCCTTCGGCATCAGCGGAAGCGTGTCTTCTCTCTCAGACGTTCAACGACAGCTCGTGCGGACCGGGTTCTGCCCGCTTCGATATCGCGGCTTCCGAGCGCGAGTAGTTTAAGGAGCGCCAGCGTTTCCTGCGTCTGCTCAAAGGAAGCGATGTCCTGGACGACAGCCTTCGCCTCGCCGTTCTGCGTGATCACCATGGGCTCCCGACGTTCGGCGAGGTCCAGAAGGACTTCGGCTGCATTCGCCTTCAAATAGCTGATCGGTTTGACCTGAACGGAGTAACGCATGAGACACCATTGACCAAATTCAGACTAAATATAGTCATCTGGCCTGCATCCGCAAGAGCCGATTACGCCGCAGCGCGCCGACCATTCCGTTCAAACGCCCCGCAAACCCAGGCATGAACGACGTTCCAACCGTCGGCACCGCGATGACGACCCACAGCAAGCTCCACAAGGCAGTCCAGGCAATCTGATTCCAGTACCGTCTCCGCCCCTTGCTTCTCAAATTAGACCCATGGCCCTCATGCTCGTTCGTCCCTGCGATCCGACAATCACATGGTCGTGCACCGTGACCTTCATGTGCCTTCCTGCCTCGACCAGATCGCGGGTCAGGCGGATGTCCTGCTGGCTGGGGCTCGGGTCGCCGCTCGGGTGGTTGTGGACGATGATGATCGCTGTCGCGCCTAGCGCGATGGCGCGGGCGATTACTTCGCGGACGTGGACCGAGGCTTCGTCGACCGACCCCTGCCACAGCACCTCGTTGGCGATCAGCATGTTCTTCGCGTTGAGGAAGAGGATGCGCACTTCCTCCGTGCGCCGGTGCGCCATTGCGACGTGAAGATAATCGCCGAGCGCGTCCCAGCTCGACAGGACGGGCTGGCCCTCGATGCGGGCTTCCAGCATCCTCAGCGCCGTCGCTTCGGCGATCTTCAGCGCTCCGATCGTCGCATCGGTGAGGCCTTCGCGGCGCAGCGTATTCGCGCTGGCGCCGAGCAGCGGGCCGATGCCGCCAAAATCGTCGAGCAGGCGCTTGGCGAGCGGCTTGGTGTCGACGCGGGGGATCGTCAGAGAGAGGAGATATTCGATCAGCTCGTAATCGTGGAAGCCCGCGGTGCCCGCCTCGAGCAGCCGTTTGCGCAGCCGCGCGCGATGGCCGGCTGAATCGGGCTCTCGATTGACGCTGGCGTGCTCGTTCATGCCGCCCCTTGCTGACGGTGGTCCGAGCAGTGGCTTGTAGACCACAGCTGCGGCCTCGAAGGAAGGGGTCATGCCGCCTCTGGAACGGTGATGGGCCGCAGGGGTTAGAAGCCCAATGGACCAGCGGACGCGAGAGGAGGGCCTTGGCGCGGGTGAGGAAACGCGTGTCGTCGTCCGGCGCCGTCCGTGGGCGCGGATCGCGATGTACGGGACACTCGGCGTCCTCGCCCTTCTTGTTCTCGCGCTGGCTGTGATCTGGATCGAGCGGCGGCCGATCGCCACGCACTTCCTCAAGAACGAGTTCGAGAAGCGCGGAGTCCAGGCGCAATATCATCTCGACAAGGTCGGCTTCCGGACCCAGCAGGTCAGCGACCTCGTCATCGGCGATCCGAAGCATCCCGATCTCGTCGCCAAGCGCGCGATCGTCCAGATGCGCCTGAAGCTCGACGGCAGCTTCGCGGTTTACCGCGTGGTCGCCCGCGGAGTCCGGCTTCGCGGCAAGCTCGTCAACGGCAAGGTCAGCTGGGGCCAGATCGACAAGCTGCTGCCGCCGCCGAGCAACAAGCCGTTCCAGCTACCCAACATCGTCCTCGACGTCGCGGACAGCAGCATCGCGCTCGGAACGCCGTTCGGGCCCGTCGGGGTCGCCCTCGAGGGCAACGGCCGGCTGAGCGGCGGCTTCAAAGGGCGGCTCGCCGTCGTCAGCCCGCGGCTCAGCCCCGGCCGCTGCACCGCTGTCGACGTCCACACCAACCTCGCGGTGGCGGTGGTCGCGCGGCACCCCCGGGTCGAAGGACCGCTCACCCTCGCCAGCCTCGTCTGTCCCGCCAGCCGGTTCTACGTCGTCGCGCCTCGGTTCGATGCCAAGGCGAGCTTCAACGAGTCCTTCACCAGCGTCGATGGCAGCGGGCGGATGGCGATCAGCACGCTGACGGCCGGCGCCAACGGCCTCGCCGCCTTCAACGGCGACATCACCTACAAGGGCTCGCTGGCGAACGTGACCGGGCAGGTGAAGCTCTCGGCACAGCGATCGAAGATGGCGACGGTGACCGCCGAGCGGACGCGGCTCGACGGCGCCTACCAGCTTGGAATGCGCAACGGCACCTTTGCGCTCGTCGCCGATTTTGCCGCCGACGATTCGACGCTCGACCCCAAGATGCTCGACAGCGTGACCATCCCGCTCGCCTCGGCGACCGGAACGCCGATCGGGCCGGTCGCGACAAGCATCGGCAACGCGATCGGGCGAACCGCGAGCCGATTCAACGCGGCAGGCAAGATCCGGGTCGTGAACTTCCCCGGCGGGGGAGCGGCGCGCATCACCGGCGCCGACGTGGTCGGCCCCAACGGTGCCCGCGCCCATATCGGCGGCGGCAGCGGGGTGACCTTCTACTGGCCCAGCGCGCTTCTTCGCATCGATGGCACGATCGACATGGGCGGCGGCGGCCTGCCGCAAGGCCGGCTGACGCTCAGCCAGCCGCGGCCCGGTGGGCCGCTGAGCGGCGTCGCCGATTTCGCGCCCTACACCGCGAGAGGACAGCGGCTGGCGCTGGCGCCGATCCGCTTCGGGCCCGGTCCGGGCGGGTCGACGACGCTCAGCACCGTGGCGCTGCTCGACGGGCCGTTCCCGAACGGGCGGGTGAGGGCGCTTCGGCTTCCGATCCAGGGCCGGCTCGGCCCCGGCGGCGGATTCGCCATTGGCACCACCTGCGCCGTCGTCAGCTTCAATTATTTGCAGATGAGCACGCTTCAGCTCGGCCCGACGCGCCTGCCGGTGTGCCCGATTGGCCCTGCGATGGTCTACAAGCGCGAGGCCGGGCCGGTCATCGCCAGCGCGCGCATCAACCAGCCGTTGCTGAATGGCCGGCTCGGCAGCTCTCCGTTCCGCCTCGCCGCGTCGAGCGGCCAGGTCACCGGCAAGCAATTCGCGTTCAACAGCCTCGCGCTGCGGCTGGGCCAGTCGAAGTCGCCGATCCTGTTCGACGCCGCCCGCCTGACGGGGAATTTCGCGGGTTCGAACCTGCGCGGCAGCTTTAGCGGCGGCAAGGGGCAGGTGGGCACCGTCCCCCTTCTGATGAGCGACGCGAGCGGCACTTGGCAGTATCGCGGCAGCACGCTCAGCGTGAACGGCGGGCTGACCGTGTCCGACGCCGACCCGAACGCGCGCTTCTATCCGCTGCGCAGCGACGATGTGCACCTCACCATTGGTGGCGATTACGTGCGCGCGACGGGCTCGCTCCGTCACCCGGCGAGCGGCACGCTCGTCACCAACGTCAGCATCGAGCATCGGCTGTCGACCGATGCCGGCCACGCGAACCTCGACGTTCCCGGCCTGGCGTTCGGGCCGAACTTCCAGCCGGACGAGCTGACGCGGCTCACCGAGGGCGTCATCGCGCTGGTGAACGGCACGGTAACCGGGCAGGGGCGGATCAACTGGGCCAGCGGCGGCCAGGTCACCTCGACGGGCGACTTCTCGACCGCCAACATGGATCTTGCGGCACCCTTCGGCCCGGTGGCGGGCCTCACGACGACGATGCATTTCACCAACCTGCTCGCGCTCGAGACCGCGCCGCACCAGGTCGCGACGATCGCTTCGATCAACCCCGGCATCCCGGTCGAGAACGGAACGATCACCTACCAGATGCTGCCCAATAACCTGGTGCGGGTCGAGCGTGGGGAATGGCCGTTCATGGGCGGCAAGCTGATTCTCCACGAGACTGTGCTGAATTTCGGCAGTCCAAGCGCCAAGCGGCTCACGTTCGAGCTTCAGGGCTTCGACGCGAAGATGTTCGTCGACAGCCTCGGCTTCTCGGGAATCGAGATCAACGGCACGTTCGACGGCGTCCTGCCGATGATCTTCGACGAAAGCGGAGGCAGGATCGTCGGCGGGCGGCTCGATGCGCGTCCTCCGGGCGGGGAGCTCAAATATACCGGCACCAAGCCCACCGGGCTTGCGCCGGGAATCGCGTTCGACCTGTTCAGCGACATCAAGTTCCACACGATGGTGGTGCGGCTGAACGGAGACCTCGCCGGCGAATTCGCGACCACGCTCACGATCGACGGCGTTTCGCTCGGCGAGACTCAAGGCTTCGTCGCCGGCCTCGTCCGCAAGGTCTTCTCGCAAATCCCGATCCGGCTGAACGTCAACATCAACGGCCCATTCCGGGCGCTCATCCAGATGGCGAAGGCGTTCAAGGACCCGACGCAAGTGATCGCGCCGGTGATGCCGTTCCCCATCGATTCCCCGGCCCTCAAGGTCGAGGTGCTGAGCACTACCAAGAACGAGGAGCAGACCACCCAACCCTCTGCGCAAACCCCGAACCCCGCACCACCACCCGGAGGACCCAAGTGACGAAACCATGGAAAAGGGCCGCTTTGGCCGCGCTCGGCATCGCCGCCGCGGCGCCGCTCACCGGCTGCATCACCGTCAAGGCGCCCGACAAGCCGATCGACATCAACTTGAACGTCAACATCAGCCAGCAGGTCGTGGTCCGGCTCCAGCAGGACGTTCAGCAGATGATCGAGAAGAACCCGCAGGCCTTCCCGCCGGCGCCGACGAGGCCATGAAGCTCCTCGCGGTCCTTGTCGCCGCGGGCTGCGCGCTTGCTGCGGCGCCGGCAGCCGCCCAGACGCTCGCGCAGGCGATCGGGGCTGGACAGGTCGGCGAGAAGTTCGACGGCTACATGGGATTCGTCGGCGTTCCGTCGCCCGAGCTCAGAAGGCAGGTCGCCGCGGTCAACCTCCGCCGCCGCAACCTCTATATCGACCTTTCAACGCGACGGAACGTCACCCCGCAACTGGTCGGAATGGCGACGGCTTGCCAGCTGCTCGCGCAACTCTCCGCCGGCGAGTCGTATATGTTGAGCGACGGCGTGTGGCGGCGTCGCGCGGCGAGCGGACCGGTCGCCCTGCCGGACTATTGCCGATAGGTGGACGGCCTGCCGAAAGGGGGTGACTCGATTCGGCAGGCCGCCCGTCGGTAGCTCCTTACCCAGTCACAGGCCGAGCACGTTCCCGTCGTGGTTGGCGCCGGTGCCGTCGATTCCGATCAGCCAGCTCGCGCTTGCATGGTCGCCGTCGCCGTCGGTCGCCTTGGCAGTGAAGTGCAGGAGTTGGTCCGGCGTATCCTGGCCCTGAAAGATGCCGAATCCGCCGACGTCGAACTTGCCCGCAACGTCGGTGACCTTCACCTGGTCGAAGTTGGCGCTGGTGTCGAACTCGACCTTGAAGTTCGCGTCGAGCCCCGCGACGCGGGCGGTCCCGACCGCGATGCCGTTCGCTCCGGTGCCGAAGGTGACGACGACGCTGGCGCTGTTGAAGTGAGCGAGGTCGCCCGTATCCTCGACCTTGACGCCATTGGCGTCGAACACGCGCACGGCCGTGATCGGCGCCGAGCTCCCCGTTCCAAGCGCCGCAACCAGCGCCTGCCCCTGCGGCGCCCCGACGATATCGGTCGCCTTGAGGTCCATGGTGGCGAGCGAATTGCCCTGGATCTGCACGATCTTCACGAAGGCGCTGTGCACGGGATTGGTGCCGCCCGTGTACTGCATGTTGTCGGCGTCATCGGCCTCGTTCTGGTCGAGCCCGTTGACGGCGCCGGCCAGGAAGCTCGCGACCGGATTCTTGACGAGCGTGAAGTAGGCGCTCTCGCCGGCATCGAACATCTGGTTGGTCACCCCGATCGTGACATTGCCGCCGCCCTGCGACGTGTTGATCGTGTCGCTGGCGTTGGTGAAGGTCCCGTCGGCCTTGAGCACCGGATGGCCGCCGATCACGATCAGCGCGCTTGTCGTGCTGCCGACCGTGCCGAACAGGTTCTGGCCGGAGGGAAGGGCGTTGAAGTTGAAATCCTGGAACGACGGCGGCGGGTCGATCAGCACCTTGAAGAGATAGGACCCGGCACCGGACTCGTTGAGCGTCAGCCGGTAGAACTCGGTGTCCCCGGCATTGCCGAAGATCGTGTCATTGTTGGTGTCGGCCCAATAGCTCACTTGCTGGCTGTTCGCGGACAGGACCCCGTGAAGTGTCGTTCCGTTGATCGTGATCGACGCGTCGTAGTTGGTGATGATGTACGGCGTGGCGTTGGGATCCTCGCCGACCGCGCCGTTCAGCGAATTCGTGACCTGCGAGTTGATCGCGAAGTTGACGAGCCCGTTGCTGATCGGACCGATTGCAGGCCCATCGTCCTCGAACTTCATCGCGGGGCCAATGTCGGCGCTCTTGCTGTCATGATCGCCATCGCCGTCGGTAATGGTTCGGACAGCGGAGATCAGGCCGGTTGCGATGCTGAGCGGGGTCGAGGATTCGTCGGAATCGCTCGCATTGCCATGGATCATCGATCGGTACTGGGTCAGCGTCACTGCACCGTTCGAAGAGTCGATGGCGATGCGGAACACGAGGTCTCCGCCCGTCGCCGTCTTGCCGACGATGTCGTTGCCGACTTTGTAGAGGAGGACGTCCTGTCCGCTGGCTGTATCGTTGAGAAGCGAGTCCGCGCCAGGGCTCGAGAGCGACAAGGTCCAGACGGTCGGGTTGCTACCTGCCGCACCGTCCTTCCCGAAGTCCGCCGTGGTATCGAACAAGAGTGCCGCGGATTTCGCGACCGAGCCAAGCGAACCCACTTCGGTCTCGCCGCCGCCGTTCTGGCCGAGGCTCTCGTCGACCCGCACCTCGGCGCCCGAGTGCAGCGACAGAGTGACGGTCGGCCCATCGTCCTCGAACTTCATCGCCGGGCCGATGTCCGCGCTCTTGGCGTCATGATCGCCGTCACCGTCGGTGATCGTGCGGACCGCCGAAACCAGCCCCGAAGCGATGCTGAGCGGAGTCGACGATTCGTCGGAATCGTCGGGATTGCCGTGCACCATGGCCCGGTACTGGGTGAGGGTCACCGCGCCGCTCGTCGAATCGATGGCAATGCGAAAGACGAGATCGCCGCCGCTCGCGGTCTTGCCGACGACATCGTTGCCGTCCTTGTAGAGCAGGACATCCTGCCCGCTGACCGTGTCGTTGAGGAGCGAATCGGCGCCGGCGCCGGATAGAGACAGGGACCATAGGGAGGGGCTGCTGCCCGCGGCACCATCCTGGCCGAAGTCAGCCGTGGTGTTGAACAGCACCGCCGCCGTCTGAGTCACGGAGCCGAGCGAACCCACTTCGGTCTCGCTCCCGCCGTTCTGGCCGAGGCTCTCGTCGACGCGCACCTCGGCCCCCGCCTGGAGAGATAGCGTCACGGTCGGCCCGTCGTCCTCGAACTTCATGGCCGGGCCGATGTCGGCGCTCTTCGCGTCATGGTCGCCATCGCCGTCGGTGATTGTCCGGACCGCCGAAACCAGGCCAGAGGCGATGCTGAGGGGCGTCGACGACTCATCCGAATCGTCGGGATTGCCGTGGACCATCGCGCGATACTGGGTGAGCGTCACCGCGCCGTTCGACGAATCGATCGCGATTCGGAACACGAGGTCGCCGCCGGTCGCCGTCTTGCCGACGACATCGTTGCCGTCCTTGTAGAGCAGCACGTCCTGGCCGCTCGCGGTGTCGTTAAGAAGCGAATCCGCGCCCGCGCCCGACAAAGAGAGCGACCAGACCGTCGGGCTCGTGCCCGCGGCGCCGTCCTGCCCGAAGTCCGCGGTCGTGTTGAACATGACCGCCGCGCTCTGCGTCACGGAGCCGAGGGAGCCGACTTCGGTCTCGCTGCCGCCGTTCTGGCCGAGGCTCTCGTCAACGCGGACTTCGGCGCCGGCCGCGAGCGACAGGGTCACGGTTGGACCATCGTCCTCGAACTTCATCGCCGGGCCGATGTCGGCGCTCTTGGCATCGTGATCGCCGTCGCCGTCGGTCACGGTCCGCACGGCAGAGACGAGTCCAGAAGCGATGCTGAGCGGAGTCGCAGATTCGTCCGAATCGTTGGGATTGCTGTGAATCATCGCCCGGTACTGGGTGAGCGTCACCGCGCCGCTCGTCGAATCGATCGCGATTCGGAAAACCACGTCGCCGCCCGACGCCGTCTTGCCGACGACGTCGTTGCCGTCCTTGTAGAGCAGGACGTCCTGACCGCTCATCGTGTCGTTGAGGAGGGAATCGACCGCATCACCGGAAAGCGACAGGGACCATACCGTCGGACTGCTGCCTGCCGCACCATCCTGGCCGAAGTCGGCGGTCGTGTTGAACAAAACCGCGGCGGTCACGGTAACCGAGCCGAGCGAGCCCACTTCGGTTTCGCCGCCGCCGTTCTGGCCGAGGCTCTCGTCGACGCGGACCTCTGCTCCCGTCTGAAGTGAGAGGGTCACCGTCGGCCCGTCGTCCTCGAACTTGAGGGCAGGGCCGAGATCGGCGCTCGCGCTTGCCGGATCGAGGTCGCCGTCCTTGATCGTGCGGACGGCAGCGACCACGCCGGATGCCATGCTCAGCGGCGCCGACGATTCGTCGGGATCGTTCGCGTTCGAATGCTTCAGTGCGACATATTGGGTGAGCGTCACATCGCCGCTCGACGAATCGATATGGATGCGAAGCACGTCGGTGGTGCCGACCCTGCCGACGACGTCCGCCCCGTCCATGTAGAGCAGGACGCTCGACCCATCGGTGGTGTCGAGATGGGAATCGGTGCCGGGGGCCGGGATTGAAAGCGACCAGGCCGTGCTGTTGCTGGCCGCCGCGCCGTCGGTTCCGAACGTGTCCGTCTTGCTGAAAAGCACGGAGCCGGCAACGGTCACCTGGCCGAGCCCGGCTGCGCCGCCTTCGGTCTCGGGAGCGCCGTTCTGGCCGAGGCTCTCGTCGACGCGCACTTCGGCGCCCGCGTTAAGCGACACGGAAACGGTCGGTCCGTCGTCTTCGAACCGCGTCTGCGCGCCAATGTCGACGCTTTGGACGCTCGGCTGGTTGATTCCGAAGCCGCCGATGTCGAACTTGCCCGCGGTGTCGGTGACCTTGACCTGGTCGAAATTGGAGCTGGTGTCCCACTCGATCTTGTAGCCGGCGTCCACGCCCGCGACGTGCGCAACGCCGCCGCTGATGGTGATAGTGACGGTGCCGCTCATCCCGCCATCGGCGTTGCCCGAGGTCTTTTCGAGCAAGGTCCCGCTGGAATTGTAGACGCGCACCGCCGTGATGGCGGCCGCGGATCCGCTGCCGAGCGCCGACACGAACGCGGTCCCCTGGGGCGCCCCCGAGATGTTCGACGCCGCAATGTCCAAGGCGGCGAGCCCGCCGCCCTGGATCTGGACCACTTTCAGGAAGCCGCCGTTCGCTTCGACGGTTCCGCCGGTGTACTGGATATTATCGGCATCGTCGGCTTCGTTCTGGTCGAGGCCGTTGGCGACGCCTGAGAGATAGCTCGGGTTGGGCGTCTTGACGAAGGTGAAGAAGGCGCTCTCGCCGGCATCGAACATCTGGTTGTTGACGCCGATCGTCACGGCTCCGCCACCCTGCGACGTGTTGATGGTGTCGCTGGCATTCGTGAACGTGCCGTCGGACTTGAGCAGCGGATGGCCGCCGATCACGACGAGCGCGGTATCGGTGTCGCCGACGACGCCGAACAGATTTTGCCCCGATGGCAGTGCGTTGAAATTGAATTCCGTCGACACGCTCGCGCTGACGCCGATGCTGTCGAACAAGGTGACGGGGTCATCGGGGTTCGTGGCGCTCGGGTTCGAAATCGGCGTGAACTGGCTGATCCAAACCCGTGCGGCCGTGTTCGTACCGTTCGTCGGCTGCAGATAGAGGGCGAAGGCGATCGTGTCGTCGGCCGTGGTTGCCGTCCCGTGGGTGACGACGCCGAGAACCATATCGTTGCCGAGCGACGGGTCGAGGAAAAGGCTGATCGCATCGCCGGCCAGGGTGGTGAGACCGGTTGCGGTCCCCGTCACGCCCGCGGCGTACACCGGGATCGCGCCGCCGCTCCCGTTGACGAATCCGAGGTCGACGACCGAACCGCCGCTCGAAACGGTGACGAAGTTCGAAGCGCTTTGGGCGACGCCGTTCGCGGTCGGGAAGGTAGTGGCGAGGTTCAGGCCGCCGTTGGCAACGGTATTGAAGAGCCGGTTGTAGAACGCCAGCGCGTTCGCCTGGAGCGTGGCCAGCGAAACGTCATTGTCGTTATTGTCTTCGGAGCCGGCCGCGGTGCCGCTGTTCTGCAAGCCAGCAGATTCGTCGAGCGTGACTGAGCCATTGACGGTGAGGGTGGTAGCCATGGTGCGGCCTCCTGCAGAATCGACATGCAAGGTGCCGCCACGGAAAATGGGCCGCGGCGAGCACGCGAAATGCCTGACTCAGCGCCGGGACCGCCGATGGGACCCCTCTCGGGGCAAGCCGTCATTATCCCACCACCCGTTGTTCCGCGTCCACAACGGCGGCGGGCTATATCCTCGAGCGGCGGATATATATCTTCCCCAGCCTATTTGGCCTGCCAATCGCTCGACGGCGTGTTCAGCAGAGGCTCGGGCAGCCGTGCAGCGAGTGCTTCGCGCCCGCTCAGTCCCAGCTTCGAGAGGACGTGATGCATGTGGATCTTCACGGTCCCATCGGAAAGCTGAAGAGTTCGGGCGATCCGCTTGTTGCTGAGGCCTTCGGCGGCGAGCTGCGCGACCTGCTGCTCCCTCACGCTGAGACTGTTCCAGATATGCGGGGGGCGTTGGCCGAACTGGAATAGCCTCGCATCGAGCCACGCGCGGCCGGCCGTAACGAACCGCAGACATTCGGCAATGCTGGCACTCGATGCATCACTCGCCAGGATCGCATCGACGCCGATGGCCGGAAGATCGCCCGCAGCCAGGGTGTCGCGATGGTCGACGACGAGAACCAGCCGCGTCCGCTTCTTCAACGACAGCATTTCGGCGTCGCTCACGTGGCGCGCCGAAAGGCTCGAAAGAAGGAGAATCTCGGGCGGGGCCGCAAGGAGGGCGGGAAGCGCCTCGGAAATCCCGCTCCAGCGCCTGATCGATTCGAACCCGCTCTCGATCAGCCGCCCCGCAAGCGCAGCGCACCAGCTTGCCCGCGGATCGATGATTGCAAGGTTCAAGGACACGCTCCCGCTGATCCGGGCAGCGCCTTGGTGGAGCGCGCCGGTTTCGCGGGGATGCAGGCGTCTATACCGGCAGTCGCCGCGGTTGACTATCCAAACCGCGGTTCATAAAGGGGCGGCGCCTTGGCGGTGTCGATTTCCGCCATGTTTTTCGTACCCGGCTGTCCCCATGAGTTTTCGGCAGGGGCGACGCATAGGGGAGAGACATGGCAGAGGACGACAGCGAAGAGGTCCCAAAGCTTCCACCAGACGCACGGCTCGAATCGCTCGACAAGCGGCTCGACCGCTTGCAGCAGGCGGAAGCGAAGCGGACGGCCAAACGGCAGCCCGATGTCAATTATCGGGCCGGCCAGCTGGTCCTCAGTCAGCTCGTCGGTTGCCCGCTCGGCGGCGGAATCGTCGGCTGGCTGCTCGACCGCTGGTTCGGGACCAAGCCATGGCTGATGTTGGTGATGCTGTTCCTCGGTTTCGCGGTCGGTGTCTGGAACGTCATTCGGATTTCAAACGAGGCCTCGAGGAAAGCTCGCGGCGAACAGGATTAGGGAAGTTAAGTGGCGGCCGAAGGCAAAATCGACCCGATGCACCAGTTCGTGATCGAGCCGATCGCGGGCTCGTTCGGGCACAACAATCCCTTCGTCTTCACCAACAGCGCGCTGTGGACGCTGATCGTCCTGGGCGTGATCTGGCTGTTCATGTTCGGCGGGATGAAGCGCGAGCTGATCCCCGGCCGCTGGCAGGTCGCCGTCGAGGGGCTGATCGCCTTTGTCGACGACATGGTGAACGTCAGCATCGGGCCCGAGGGCAAGAAGTTCCTGCCGTGGGTGTTCACCGCGTTCGTCTTCCTGCTCTTCGCGAACCTCATCGGCAACATGCCGATCGGGATCGTCCCCGGCGCTCACCCCTTCACAATTACCGCGCAGTTCACCTTCACCGGCGTCATGTCGCTGATCACCTTCGCGATCGTGCTTGGTGTCGGTTTCTGGAAGCACGGGCTCCACTTCCTGACCCTCTTCGTCCCCAAGGACGCCCCGCTCGTCTTCAAGTTCGTGATCGCCCCGATCGAGCTGATCAGCTTCCTTGTCCGCCCGTTCAGCCTCGGGCTGCGGCCATTCATCGCGATGTTCGCCGGCCACGTCCTCCTCGACGTCTTCGGCAATTTCGTGGTGCAGTCGCTCAACGCCCATAGCGCCGGCGGAATCGGCATCTGGCTGCTGTCGATGGCCTTCATCATGTTCGTGAGCATGATCGAGCTGCTGGTCGCGGCGATCCAGGCCTACGTCTTCGCAATCCTCACCTCGCTCTACATCGGCGAGGCCGTGAACCTTCACTAACCCTTCAGTTCTTCAAAGGAGTTCAATCATGGATGTCGCTTCTGCAAAGCTCATTGGCGCCGGTCTCGCGGCGATCGGCGTCGGCGCCGCCGCGGCGGGCGTCGGCTACGTGTTCGGATCGTTCCTCAACAGCGCGATCCGCAACCCGGCGGCTTCGGACGGTCAGCAGGGCCGCCTCTACATCGGCTTCGCCGCCGCCGAGCTTCTCGGCCTGATGGCGTTCGCCGTCGCCATGCTCATCCTGTTCGCGTTCTAAGCGGGACGGATTAGCTCCCAGGAGCCGAGATGCCTCAACTTTCGCAGCTCTCCGAAGTCTATCTGTCGCAGCTCCTGTGGCTCGCGGTCGCCCTCGGCTTCATCTTCTTCGTGATCGCGCGGGGAATGGTGCCGAAGATCCAGGCGACCGTCGACGCGCGCGAGAAGCGCATCGCCGGCGACCTCGAAGCGGCGCAGCAGGCGCGGACCGCGGCGGACGAAACCGAGGCCGCCTGGCGCGCCCGGATGGATGCCGCCCGTGCCGACGCGGCGCGGATTGCTCAGGACGCGAAGGCCGAGAGCGGGCGGGACACCGAAGCGAAGGTCAAGGCCGCAGCCGACAAGATCAACCTCAAGGTCGAGTCCGCGCAAGCCAAGATCCGCGAGTCTCTCGCATCGGCCCGCTCGGAGATCGAAGCCGTCGCCGCCGAAGCGACGCAGGAGATGGTGCGGCGCGTGGCCGGGCTGAGCGTCGACAAGACGGAAGCGGCTGCGGCCGTGAAGGCGGAGCTCAATGTCTAGCGCGTTTCTTTTGACTGCCATCGTCACCGAGGCGCCGGAACATGCGGAGCCGACCGCCTTCTACCTGAGCCCGGGCGGCTGGGTCGCGCTTGCCGTCCTGATCGTGTTCGCGCTCCTCATCTGGAAGAAGGTCCCCGGCGCGGTTGGCCGGGCGCTCGACAGCAAGATCGCGCTGATCCGCGACCAGCTCGCCGAGGCGGAATCGCTTCGCAAGGAAGCCGAGGCGCTCAAGGCCGAATATGAGGCCAAGTCGGCGGGCGCGGACAAGGATCGCGAGGCGCTCCTCAAGCGCGCCCAGCACGAAGCGGAAGAGATCGTCGCCAAGGCGAAAACGGACGCTGAGGCGCTGATCGAGCGGCGCGCGCGGATGGCCGAGGACAAGATCGCGGCGGAAGAGCGCGCCGCGGTCGAGCAGCTTCGCGCGACCGCCGCCGAAGCCGCTTCGAAAGCAGCCGCGAAGATCATCGCGGATCGACACGACGCCGCGACCGACGCCAGGCTCGTCGATCAGGCGATCAAGGAAATTGCGGGGCGATGAGCTGCACCCCTGCGAAGGCAGGGGTCCAACCCTAGCAAAAAAGTCTGGGCTCCTGCCTTCGCAGGAGCACAGTCCTCACTGCCGATGTTGTCCGCCCGGCTCGCTGACGCCTTCGAGTGCCTCGGCGGCACAGTCGTCATCGGCCTCGCGGCTGAGGTCACCAAGGCTGACGATGCCGCAGAGCCGTTCCTGATCGTCGAGCACCGGCAATCTGCGGACCTGCGCTTCGCTCATCCTGCTTGCGACCTCTTCCACATCGTCGTCGGCGCGGGCGCAAATGACGTCGCCGGTCATGATCTCGCGGACGGGCGTCTCGGGGCCATAGCCCTTGGCGACGCCGCGCACGGCGATATCGCGGTCGGTGATCATGCCGATGAGGCGATCGCCGTCAGTCACTGGAATCGAGCCTGCATCGGCGCTCAGCATGAAGGACGCTGCCTGCTGGACGGGCTGGTCCGGCTGCACGGTCTGGACGTCGCGCGTCATCACTTCGCTGACTTTCATTTCTCGCCTCCTGCTGGAATCCCGCCGCTCAAACGAACGGCCGGAGAGCGCCGTTCCGCCGCTCAGGGCACGTTTTCCGTCAGCAGGTCGTAGCTTGCGACAAGCTCGTCGCGCTGGTTGAAGATTTCGACCGCCCAGCGGACGACGCCGGTGTCCTCGCTCTTCAGCGATTTGGAGCGGACCGTGAGCTCCACGCGCATCGAATCGCCCGGGTAGAGCGGCGTCAGGAAGCGCAGGTTTTCGAGCCCCGTATTGGCCAGCACCGGTCCAGGATCGGGATCGACGAACAGGCCGGCGGCGAAGCTCAGGATCAGATAGCCGTGGGCGACACGGCCCTCGAAGATCGGCGACGCCTTCGCCGCTTCCTCGTCCATGTGGGCGTAGAACTTGTCGCCGGTGAACTCCGCGAAATGCTCGATGTCGTCGATCGTCACGGTGCGGCTTTCGGTCTTCCACGTGTCGCCGATTTGGAGCTCGCTCATCTTCAGCCGGAACGGGTGGACGCCGATGATGTGCTTGGGCGCGCCGGGCACGTACTGCTCGGTGATCGCCGCGATCATCGCGGGCGTGGACTGGAGCGCGGAGCGCTGCATGTAATGCTTCACGCCGCGGACTCCGCCCATCTCCTCGCTTCCGCCCGCGCGGCCAGGTCCACCGTGGACGAGGACCGGGAGCGGCGAGCCGTGGCCGGTGCTTTCGGCGGCATTGTCGCGGTTCAGCACGAGCATGCGGCCATGAAAAGCGGCTGCGCCCTGGACGAAGTCGCGGGCGGCCTCGGACGAGTGGGTGAAGAGCGACAGGACGAGGCTGCCCTTGCCGCGGTTGGCGAGTGCGATCGCGTCGGCCATGTCCTTGTAGGGCATGATCGTCGAGACCGGGCCGAACGGCTCGCAATCGTGCACCGCCGGCGTGCCCCACGGATCGTCAGTCCGCAGGAGGACCGGCGGAAGGAAAGCACCGCCGGCGATCGGCGGCTCGGCATTCGGATCGCCGGCGACGATGCGCGCTCCGGCTGCCTCCAACTCGGCAATGCGGGCGCGCACGTCGTCGCGCTGGCCGACGCTCACGAGCGCGCCCATGCGCGTGTCATCCGAACGAGGGTCACCGACCGTTGTCCTCGCAAGCCGCTCCACTAGCGCCTGCTGGACGGCGTCGAGATATTCGGCGGGCGCCATCGCGCGGCGGATGGCGGTGCATTTCTGCCCCGCCTTCACCGTCATCTCGGTCGCGACTTCCTTGATGAAGAGGTCGAACTCGGGCGTGCCCGGCCCGGCGTCGGGGCCGAGCAGCGACGCATTGAGGCTGTCCTGTTCCGCAACGAAGCGCACCGATTCGCGGATCACGGTCGGATGAGTGCGAAGCTTGAGGGCGGTGTGCGCGGAGCCGGTGAAGCTCACGATGTCCTGCCCGGTGAGATGGTCGAACAAATCGCCGACGCCGCCGACAATGAGCTGAATCGCTCCAGCGGGGAGGACGTTCGCCTCGATCATGATCTTGAACGCGGCTTCGCAGAGGTACGCAGTAGCCGACGCCGGCTTCACGATCGCGGGAACGCCCGCGAGCAGGGTCGGCGCAAGCTTCTCCAGCATCCCCCAAACCGGGAAGTTGAAAGCGTTGATGTGCACCGCGACGCCCTGGAGCGAGGTGTAGATGTGCTGGCCGACGAAGGTGCCGTTCTTGGACAGGCCCTCGAGCTGGCCGTCGAGGAGGACACGCGCGTCGGGCAGCTCGCGTCGGCCTTTCGAGGAGAAGGAGAAGAGCGTGCCCGCGCCGCCTTCGATGTCGATCCAGCCGTCCTTTCGCGTCGCGCCGGTCTGATAGTTGAGCTCGTACAGCTCCTCCTTGCGCGCCATGATCGCAAGGCCGAGCGCTTTGATCATCCGAGCGCGCTCGTGGAAGGTGAGCTTGCGCAAGGCAGGACCGCCGACTTCGCGGGCGTGACGGACCATGGCGCCGAAATCGAGGCCGGCCGAGCCGGTGGTGGCGACCGGCGCGCCGTCGATGGCGCTCGCGATCTCGACCGGGCTGTCGCCCGCGATCCAGCGGTCGCGTTCATAGTTGAGGAGCTGGGGAGTCTTCATGGCCCGCTCTCTGGCATTTAGCGGCACGTTTACCAAACTCGATTATCGCCGGGCCATGGCCACCAACTCGACGATCATGCGCGATCCGCGCAGCCGAGTGAGTGAGTTCGCGTCTTCGCTGACGCGCCAGCCGTTGCTCGTGGCGCTTGCGGTGACGACGGTGATCGTCTGCGTCCGGTTGGCCGGCAGCGTGGATGCGGACGTGAGCTGGCAATTGTGGGCCGCTCACCAGATGAACGGCGGCGCCCGGCTCTATCGCGACATCGTCGAGATCAACCCGCCTTTGTGGTTCTGGATGGGGATGCCGGTCGATGCGCTGGCTAAGCTCATCCACGTGCGGTCGGATCAGGCCCTGATTGCGATCATCGGAGCCATTGCCGCGCTGTCGCTCGCCGCGACCGACCGGCTCCTTCCCGCGATGCCTGCGACAAAGCGCACGTTCCTGCTGGGCTTTGCGGCGTTGGTCCTCGTTGCACTGCCCTGGCTGCAGTTCGGTCAGCGCGAGCATATCGCGACGATCGGCGCGCTGCCCTATGCGGCGCTGGTCGCCGCCCGGCGCACCGGCCGCAACGTTCCCCTTGGCCTCGCATGCGCAGTCGGTGCAGGCGCGGCCCTCGGCTTCGCGCTGAAGCATTATTTTCTTCTCGTGCCGATCCTGCTCGAGCTGTGGCTGCTGGTGTCGCAGGGACGGAAGTGGCGGCCGGTCAGGCCGGAAGCCCTGGCGATGATCGGAGTGGGAATCGGCTACGCCGCGGCAATGGCCATGTGGGGGACCGATTATTTCTCGCGCGCCCTGCCCATCATCTTCATCTCCTACGGCCTGACCGGTGCCGAGCGCACGATCGACCTGTTCCAGCCCTCCGTGCTCACCGCCCTGGCCTCGTTGGTCCTGTTGATCGCGCACCGGCGCTCACTGCGGTCGGACCCGTCGGGCTTGGCGAGCGCCATGATCGTCGCCGCGATAGGGTTCGGAGCTGCCTATTTCATTCAGGCAAAGGGGTGGTCCTACCACGCGCTGCCGCTCGCCGCGTTCGCCGTCATCGCGGTGGCCGTGTCACTAACCGCGGAATCGAAGCCGCGCTTCATCGTGCTGGTCGCGCCGGCACTGTTGCTGCTCCCGTTCTGGATTTCCGCCCAACAGGCCATTCGCGGCGCCAACCCGCACCCCGATGTTCGCCACGCCCTGGCGGGCCTTCATGCCGGTGATTCCGTCGCGTTCATGGGCACCGATCCCTCGGTCGGCTGGCCGGACACGCTGGACGAAGGCTTTCGCTATCCGTCGCGCTATTCGAGCTTCTGGATGATGCGCGCGGTCGTAAGGAACGCCGCCGCTGACGATCCGAACCCGAAAGTCACGCAGTTCGGCGCGAGGGTCGTGGAGGAGACGGTGGAGGACTTCGAATGCATGCCGCCCCGGCGGATTATCGTCGCGCGTCCGCCGGCGGCGGCGGCGAAGGGCGAGTTCGACATTCTGGCTTTCTTCCTCCGCGATCCGCGCTTCGTCCAATTGCTCGCCCGTTATCGGCCCGTCAGCCGGACTAGCGTGGAGGCCTTCGAGCTCGTCTCGCCCTTGCCTTCGCGGAGCGACTGCATCCGCCGAGTCACAGGCTAGTCAGCCGGAAGCGAGCGTGACAGAGCGCCTCCGAGGAGGCGCTGCATGATCGATCCGGTACGGCCAATTGAGCTTGTCGATGTCGAGGCAGCGCGCGAACGGATCGCGGGCACCGTGCTTCGAACGCCACTCGTCCGGCTCGATCTTGGAAACGCTGCGCCGGAGGTGTGGCTCAAGCTCGAAAACCTTCAGCCGACCAATGCCTACAAGATCCGCGGCGCGACGAACGCGGTCGCGCGCCTCTCCGATGAGCAGCGCGCCAAGGGCGTGTGGACAATCAGCGCCGGCAACGCGGGACAGGGCGTCGCTTATGCAGCGCGAAAGTTCGGGATCCCGAGCACGGTCGTCGCCATCGAAACCGCGCCGCAGACCAAGCTCGACCGGATGCGCGCGCTCGGTGCGCGGATCGTGCCGGTTTCATACGAGCAGGCGTGGGTGGCTGCCGAAGCGCATGCCTTCGAAGGCATCGAGGGGACTTTCGTCCACCCGTTCGACAATGACGACTTCATCGCCGGCCACGGGACGATGGGGCTCGAAATCCTCGAGGACCTCCCAGAGGTGCGCACGGTTATTGCGGCGATCGGGGGCGGCGGGCTGATCACCGGCGTCGGAAGCGCGATCAAGGCGAAGCGGCCGGACGTGAAGGTGCTCGGAGCCGAGCCGGAGACCGCCGCGCCCTACGCGTTGTCATTGCGCGAGGGCGGTCCGCGGCGCTTCCCCGACTGGCAGGCGTCATTCGTCGACGGCGCTGGGGGCAAGAGCGTCACCGAGCGGATGTGGCAGCGGATGCGTCCCGTCACCGACGGCGCGATCACCATCACACTCGACCAGACCCGCGACGCGATGCGCACGATCGCCGAGAAATCACGGACGATCGCGGAAGGAGCCGGCGCGCTAGCGCTCGCTGCGGCCCTCACGGGCAAAGCCGGCGAGGGCCCG